>Ga0207653_10000530_pt1 | contig 14360 bp, 9 predicted proteins | sample KBSK5251metaG_FD_184341 | JGI IMG/M metagenome (GOLD analysis project Ga0207653, IMG submission 184341) | Corn, switchgrass and miscanthus rhizosphere microbial communities from Kellogg Biological Station, Michigan, USA - KBS K5-25-1 metaG... | ecosystem: Host-associated > Plants > Roots >...
CGCACAAGCCGGCGGATTACGTGAAACGAAAACTGCCGAGCATGTATCACCAGTTTCGCGAACTCGCGGACGTGGATATCACGCAGGGACCGATGGAAGTTGGACCAACGTGTCATTACATGATGGGTGGCATTCGCGTCGATGCCGAGACCGCGCAATCGACGGTGCCGGGTTTGTTCGCGGCGGGCGAGGCGGCGGCGGGTCTGCATGGCGCGAACCGGTTGGGAGGAAACTCGCTTTCGGATTTGCTGGTGTTTGGGCGTCGCGCGGGAGTGGCTGCGGCGGAGCATGCGAACCGGAGTGGGCCGGTTGAAGTCGATGCACAGCAAGTTCTCGAAGGGACGCGCGAGGTGCTCGAGCCGTTTGAGAGGGCAGCAGGTGAGAGTCCCTACCAGATCCATCGAGAGCTCGAAGACACGATGCAGAACCACGTCGGGATCTTTCGAAACGAAGAGGATTTGAAAAGAGGTCTCGGGGAGTTGGAGCTTTTGAATGCGCGAGTCGCGCGGCTGAAGGTCGACGGTTCGAGACTGTTCAATCCCGGCTGGCACCTCGCGCGCGATCTGAAGTCGATGTTGACGGTTTCGGAGGCGGTGGCTTTGAGTGCGCAGACGCGCAAAGAGAGTCGCGGCGCCCACAGCCGGATCGATTATCCAAACTACGATGAGTCGTGGGCGAGGCATCACAATATCATCGTGCGTGACGGCGATCGGATGACGTTGAAGCAGGCGCCCGTGCCCGAGATGCCTGATGAGTTGAAAAAGATCGTTTTGTGAACCGCGGATTACACGGATCTGTGCGGATTTTATCCGTGTAATCTGTGGCTAAAAACCTATGGCTGAAGCGACGTTCAGAATATTTCGGGGCGATAAGCTGAAGGGTGAGTTTATCGACTACCAGGTGCCGATCGCGCCGGGAATGGTCGTGCTCGACGCTTTGCACTACATTCAGGGCCATCAGGCGCCGGACCTCGCCGTGCGTTGGAACTGCAAGGCAGGGAAGTGTGGTTCCTGCTCCGCGGAGGTCAACGGCCGGCCTCGTCTGACGTGCAAGACACGCCTCGACTCACTGCCGGTCAACGAACCCATCACTGTTCAGCCGATAAAGAGCTTTCCGGTGATCAAAGATCTCGTTACGGACGTGTCGTGGAATTTCAAAGTCAACAAAAAGATCCCGCCGTTCTCGCCGCGCCCAAACGTCGAGTGGAAGATGGACCAACGCGACGTCGATCGCGTGCAGGAATTTCGCAAGTGCATCGAGTGTTTTCTTTGTCAGAACGTCTGTCATGTGTTGCGCGATCACGAACGGCACGAGCAATTTGGTGGCCCACGTTTCTTCGTCCGCGTAGCCGGACTCGAGATGCATCCGCTCGATGGTCTGTCGCGAACAAAGTTGCTGAAAGAGGAATTGGGTATTGGTTACTGCAATATCACGAAGTGTTGCAGCGAGGTTTGTCCGGAGGACATCCACATCACTGACAACGCCATCATTCCTTTAAAGGAGCGTGTCGTCGACGATTATTACGATCCGGTTAAATGGTTCCTGAGGAAATTGAAACGAGGTGAGTAGCGATGGAATACAAGCTAAAACCAATATCGCACGCGGGGATCAATGAAGCGATTTCGAAGATCGAGCTTTATCGCTATCTGAACGAGCCGGGCGAAGCCGAGTCGATCTGTCGCGACATACTCTCGCTCGAGCCGGATCATCAAACAGCGTTGCGCCTGCTCGGCCTTGCTATCACCGATCAATTTACCGGAGGAACGTCTGACCGTTACGGCGAAGCGGAGCACATCTTCCGTTCGTTGACGAACGATTACGATCGAGCCTACTACAGCGGAATTCTTCACGAACGCAAGGCCAAGGCGCAGCTTCGCGCCGGGCGTCCGCCACACACCGTCACCCCTTCATTTGAAGCAGCGCTGAAATGCTTCGAAGAGGCAGAAAAGATCCGTCCGCCAGACAACGACGATGCGATACTACGCTGGAATCGCTGCGTGCGTTTGCTTCAGAGCCGCCTCGGAACGGAGTGGCGGAAAGAGATGGATGAGTTCGACGCGAGTGAAGGGCCTCCGGTATAGGTCCTCTTGATCCTACAGGACCTCTTTGCTCCTGACATCCTCAAATGAGTCTGCCTTCCCAAACACAACTCGGACGCTACGAAATCCGTTCGCTTATCGGCGCAGGAGGTATGGGTGAAGTCTATCTCGCGCACGACTCGAGCCTGAATCGCAAGGTCGCGCTGAAAGTACTGCCGCGCGAGGTTGCCACGAATCAGGACAGAATGCGGCGCTTCAAACAGGAAGCAACCTCTGCGGCTTCTCTCAACCACCCAAACATCGCGCATATCTACGAGATCGGCGAAGCCGAGGGCCTCAACTACATCGCGATGGAGTACGTCGAAGGCACAACCCTCCGCACGAAGATTCACACCGAGCACGAAGAACTCCCGAAACTGCTACGCACCCTGCAACACGTCGCGGAAGGACTCGCGAAAGCACACGATTCCGGAATCGTCCATCGCGATCTGAAGCCCGACAACATCATGATCACGTTTGACGGTCACGCAAAGGTGCTTGATTTCGGGCTGGCAAAACTCGTCGAATCACAAACGAACACCGGCAGCGAAGAGCCCACGATCCTGCAACATTCAACTCCGGGTTTGATTCTCGGAACGATGGGCTACATGTCGCCTGAACAAGCGCAGGGAAAAACGAAAGAGATCGATCATCGTTCAGATATTTTTTCTTTCGGCTGCATCCTGTTTGAAGCAATCACCGGGCAGAAGGCTTTTATCGGCAAAGATCCAATCGAAACACTGAATAAGATCGTTCGCGAACCGGCCCCACCACTGGCCGCGTTCACTCCAAACGCACCGGCTGATTTGCAACGCATCGTCCGGCGCTGCCTGGCTAAGGATCCCGGTGAGCGTTATCAGAATATCAAGGACGTCGCGATTGAATTGAAAGACGTGCGCCATGAGATAGAGGGCACGGGCGAAATGACTGTGCCATCCGTTTCCATGCCGCACAGCGAAGCGCGGACAGTGTGGCACTCCGAAGCCACGCGCGTGCAATCGGCGCCGCCGGCAACTGGCGAACCGCCGAGTTCGCCTGCAACACGCGCATCGAGCGCTGAGTTCATTGTCAGTGGCATAAAACGACATAAGACAGCGACGGCAATCGCTGCTATTGCCGTGTTGCTCGTATCAGTTGTTGTTGTGCTTGGGATTCGCTCTTACCTGCACGCAAGCAGCACAGAGGTCGCAGTTGAATCGATCGCCGTCATTCCTTTTGAAAATCAAAACAAGGACGCAGGCTCCGAATGGATCTCGGATGGTCTGACGGAGAGCATCATCAACAACCTCACGCAGCTTCCAAATCTCCGCGTCATCGCACGTAGTTCAGTGTTTCGTTACAAAGGCCGCGAAAATGATCCGCTCGCCGTTGGTAAAGAGTTGGGTGTGCGCGCCGTGTTGACCGGGAGATTGATGAAGCGCGGCGAGACGATGTTGATCAGCGCCGAGCTGATCGACATTCGCGACAACAAACAGCTCTGGGGCGAGCAGTACGAACGGCAACTCGCCGACATGCTTTCCGTGCAACGGGAAATCGCGCGCGAGATCACAAACAACCTTCGACCAAGGTTATCAGGCGCGGAACAGTCACGGATGGAAAAGCAGTACACAGCCAATCCCGAAGCCTTTCAACTCTATTTGAAGGGACGCTTTTACTGGAACAAGCGCACACCGGCGGATTTTCGCAAGGCAATTCCGTTTTTCCAGCAGGCAATCGAGAAGGATCCAAACTACGCGATGGCTTACTCGGGTCTGGCCGATACCTTCGCCTTGATGACGACCTACGCCGGCGGGGAACCGAAGGAGTTGATGCCAAAGGCTAAAGAAGCGGCACTGAAGGCTCTGGCTCTCGACGACAAGCTTGCGGAAGCGCATGCGTCGTTGGGCTTTATCGTTGGGTATTACGATTACGATTTCGCTACTGCTGAGCGAGAGTTTCGACGGGCTTTGGAACTCAATCCGAACTATCCGACAGCGCACCACTGGAGGGCCGTTCATTTGTCGCACTTAAAACGGTTTGACGAAGCCATCCCCGAAATTCGACGTGCCCTTGAGCTTGATCCGCTCTCGGCCGTCATCAATCTGAGTTACGGCGATATCCTCGTCGACGCCCGGCGTTTTGATGAAGCGATCGAACAGTATCAAAAGACACTGGAGCTCGATCCTAACTTTTGGAACACATACGTGTTTCTCGGGCGTGCTTATGAAGCAAAGGGTATGTACGATCAGGCAATCGATGCGTACGAGAAATACTCAACATTCAACATGGTACCGGCGGAATCACTGAACGAAGCGAGGGAGATTTACCGGAAATCGGGTTGGAAAGCGTACTTGCGAGTGGTTCTCGATTCATTGGTGACAAAGTTTCAGACAGTCTCGCTTTTCCAAAAACCATATGTTGTGGCAGCTTTCTATGCACGGCTGGGCCAGACTGACGAGGCGATTAAGTATTTGGAGAAAGCCTATGAAGAGCACGACCCGAGCATGCCGTGGATTAGCGTGGCGGTCGAGTTCGATAATATTCGCTCGGACCCGAGATTTAAGGAGTTAGTGCGCCGCCTGGGACTACCGGAATGATTTTTACCTGTTGAAGATCTGCGTCACGTCCATCGAACGCACGTAGCGTTCGAATTCCTCGAGGTCTTCATCGTCAAAAATCATACCCGGAACGTCGTTGATCATCACGTACCTTGGGATAACAGTCTTGATCTCGAGGTCGACTTGCGCGTCTGCGTTGCACTTGTTTGGACACACCCAGTAGTCCAGGCGCGCAGTCGGCGCTGATGGACCATCGACCGCAACCGCAAAAGGTTCCCAGAGCTTGTTGCAGGTGTCGCAGTGCATCACCGGCAGCCACCCGTTGAGACTAACTCCCGCCCGTTTGAGTCCGGCTTCTAAATTATCGCGGTTCATGCGGATGCTTCTATTTCATTGGCTCGGGAAAGTCAAGATTTGATCCGCGATATTTGATCCGCGATGATCCGTGCCCTAAAATTTTACACATGATGCGAACTCTGGTTTTCATTCTGATTTTTTGTGTTTCAGCGTTATGCCAAACCACCGATCAGGACGACGTCGTCCGCGTCGATACAGACGTTACTAACCTGCCGTTTACCGCGATGGATAAAGACCGCCACTTCGTGACCACTCTTCACGCGGAGGACGTTCGCGTGCTCGAAGACGGCGTACCGCAGGAACTCTTCACCTTTCAACGCGAAACAGATCGACCGCTGGCGATCGCGTTTCTGATCGACGTGAGCGCATCGCAGGAGACGAGCTTGCCCGACGAAAAAGCCGCGGCGCGACTGTTCATCGAGAAGGTGATTCAGTCCAGCAAGGATCAGGTCGCGATCGTTCCGTTTACTGGTCTCGCGTATCTCGAGCAGGGATTAACACCGGATGTGTTGAGCGTTTATCACGTGCTGGAGCGCGTTGAAGTCGCGGCGCCGTCGTACCTCGGCTCTGGTCGCCCACTGACAGGAATACCTACAGGCCCAGGTATGTTGGCGCCTCCGCCGGAAGGTGCTACTGCGATCTGGGACGCGGTCGCGCTGACGTCGGGCAGAGTGTTGGCGAACGCACCGGGTTTGAGGCGACGCGCGATCATCATCCTGTCGGACGGTTGGGACACGGCGAGCCGTCTGATGCAGAAAGAAGCGATCAACAGCACGCTTGCGGCTGAAGCTGTGGTCTACGCGATCGGTATCGGTGGGAAAAGGGATGGAGTCTATCGCGAGTCGCTGCGCGACCTGGCCCAACGAACGGGTGGCCGCGCCTTCTTTCCCGACAAGAAACTCGACTTGAACGCCGCGTTTGCAGAGATCGAGCGCGAGCTGCGAACTCAATATCTAATCGCTTATTCTTCAACGAATAAGAAGCACGATGGAGCGTATCGGAAAATAACCATCGAGATCACAAACCCCGCGTTGCGCAAGCAGAAACTCGAGATTCGCCACCGCCCGGGTTACTACGCGAAACGACCTCGCTAAAAACTATTCTTAAGAAAGGAGGATCCAATGCCTTACGAAAAACTACCGCTCGGAGGCGCCGAGCACGACGTCCTCTCGTGGGCCAATCACGAGTTCAGCATCGAAGAGCAAACAATGCTGCGCAACGTTTCGCGCTTGCCCTGCCTCTTCAAGCACGTCGCCCTGATGCCTGACGCTCATCTCGGCAAGGGAAGCATGGTCGGTTCCGTCGTTGCGACAAAGGATGCAGTCATTCCGGCAACAGTCGGCGTGGATATCGGCTGCGGCATGATGGCAGTCAGGACGCCGTTCAAAAGTCGCATCCTCGACGGTAAGTTGAAAGAGTTGCGCCTGAAGATCGAAGAAGCAATTCCAACCGGATTCAGTGAGTACAAAGAGTCGGTCGACGAATCGTCTTACTGGGAAGGCTGGTGCGACTTCAACGATCTTCACGAAGGCGTTCACGATCGCAAAGCAAAGGCGATGAAGCAGTTGGGAACACTGGGTGGTGGTAATCACTTTATCGAAGTGTGCCTGGATACAGAAAATTTCGTGTGGTTGATGCTCCACTCGGGCTCACGCAACATCGGCAAGGAACTGGCCGATCGCCACATCTCCACCGCGAAGAGCTTGTGGCGCTTGAACGAGTTGCCGGCGCCTGATCTCGCTTACTTCATTTCCGGTACACCGGAATTCAAAGCGTACTGGAAAGATCTGAAGTGGGCGCAGGCGTATGCGATGAAGAATCGTGAAATCATGATGGCGCGTCTGTTGAAAGTCTTTAACAAGATGTTCAATCATCGCCAGCCATTCAAGCCGGAGCTGGCAGTTAACTGTCACCACAACTACGTTGCGCTCGAGCAGCACTACGGCGAAGAAGTTTTCGTCACGCGGAAGGGCGCGATCAACGCGGCGACAGGAACTTACGGCATCATTCCCGGATCGATGGGGGCGAAGTCGTACATCGTTAAGGGACGTGGCTTGCCGGAGAGCTTCAACTCCTGTTCTCACGGAGCAGGACGCAAGCTGTCGCGCGGAGCGGCAAAGCGCGCATTCACGAAAGACGATCTGGAACGCCAGACGGCAGGCGTCGAATGTCGCAAAGACGTAGGCGTGCTGGACGAGATTCCGGGCGCTTACAAGTCGATTGAAGCAGTGATGAAGAACCAGGCAGACCTGGTTGAAGTTGTTGCCGAGATCAAGCAAGTGGTTTGCGTGAAGGGTTAATAAAGCTCCTGGGCCACAAAAAGGCACAAGAGGACCACAAATCACATTGAATCTGACGGCGTTAAATGCGCGTTAGAACTCCTATTCTTTTGTGTTCCTTTTGTGCCTTTTTGTGGCTCAGTGGCTCATTGCGTAGATCACCACATTGATCCCGACTTTGTAAGCGGGTAGGCCGTACTTCACCGGGTAGACGGGGTCGTTGATCCACTCCCATGCGTCGCCGAGGTCGCAGTTGCGCGCGATGAATGCGACCAGGCGACCATTCTTATTCTCGACGCCCATGTAGTGCGGTACGATGCCGCCCTTCTCGGAAGTTATACCGCGCTGGGCGTTATACACGTTCGGCACCTGGACCACTTCTTCCACGTCGAGATACGAATGAAATATCGGGTGACTCAGCGGCAGGTCCTTGATCTCATACTCAGGCACTATTTTTTGAAATTGTTCCTGAACATTCTGCCATTCGTACTCGCCCCAGAAGTCGTCGAGAAAGATGAAGCCGCCGCGCATTATGTATTCGCGCAAGCGCGCCCCCTGCTCGGTTGAGAGTTCCATGAAGCCCGGTTCGACAACATAAAGGATCGGGTAATCAAAGATTCGATCGTCGAGAATCTCAAGTTGTTCGGGGCGTGGAGCAATCTTCAGATTCGTTCCGGCCCACTCGCGCAGCCCGACGATGAAGTTGTTGTCGGCTTCCGGGAAGTCTGTGGTCCATGTGCCGCCGCCGTAATAGTTACGACGCCCACGCATCGGCGAATCGTAGATAGTGCGGACGAAGGTATACTCTCCGAACGATGCGCCGTCTGCTGCTGCCCTGGAGGGTGGCCGGCGGCGGAAATCATCGAAGGGTCGCTGACCCACCGTTGGGATCAGAACAGCGGTAAGCAGCAGCAGGGGGAGGATCAGTCGCTGGAAAATTCCTGAAGTCATAAGTCTTACGTTTAATTTCACAGGATTTTCAGGATTAAGTGTGAGATAAGATCACTGCCTCTGTCGTCCTCCAGACAGCCTCCGGTAGTACTCCTCCACCGCGCGACGATACTTCTCAGGTGCAGCGCCTTCGTCGCGCAAGCGCAGATTCGTGCGTCCGCTTTGTTGCTGCACTTGCCTGCTCAATTCGAGTTCGAGCTGGCGCAGCGGTTCGATCACGTCAGCCTTGAGATATGCAGCGGTGGCGGCATCACCGTCCATTCTGCCATCGGCCATGCGGCGGAGCTGTTCGATCACTTCGTCGAGACGCCCGGCGGCCACTCCCGAGGTGCCCCACTCGCGTCGCAGGTCCTGTGCTTCACGCAAGCGCTCGCGAATTTCTGCCGGAAGCTGGCGGTTATCGCCCCAGCCGTCTGCTGTGAGTGCACCGGAATCGACGCCGCCACGTTCTTTGGTTCTCAGCGATTGGCTTCCATTCTGCGATCCGCCGGCCTGTCGCCCTTCGCCTTGTTGCTGGCCTGGTTGTTGACCACCCTGCGATCCACCCTGCTGTCCCTTCTGACCTTGCTGCCCTTCCTGGCCTTGCTGTCCCTGCTCTTGACCGCGCTGCCCCTGCCCTTGCCCTCGTCCCTGCTCTTGACCTCGTTGCCCCTGCCGCTGCCCCTGACCTTGTTCTCGTCCCTGCTCCTGTCCCTGCTGTCCCTGCTGGCCCTGTTGTCCCTTTCCCTGTTGTTGCCCTGGCTGCTGTCCGTTCTTTCGCGCGGCGTTCTCGTCGAGCCGGCGACGTAACGAATCGAGACTGTCGGCAAGTTGTCGCGTGCGATCCAGATTCTCCTCGGCGCTCGAACCATTCGCACCACGCGCGCTCTGCTCAGCCGTCTGCAACTTGTCAGACACGTTATTCAGACTTCGCTCGATCGCACGTTCCTCACCGCGGCCCGCCCCCTGCTCACCGCTATTCAACGACTGTTTGCCCTCGCGAATGCGATCCGCGACGCGATCGCGCGTAAGCGAATCCGCGGCTTCCTTCAACTGACGCGCCGCACGCTGTTGGCCCTGGCTGCCCGCACCCATTGCGCGCGCCGATTGTTCGAGGTCCTGTTGCAGACTGTTGACCGTGTCGGCAAGCGTGTCTTTTCTTTCGGCTAGTTGTTCGCGCGTTCGCTTCGAATTGTCGTCCTGCGCGTTCTGCCCGCCGCGGCGCGAGAGGTTTTCCATGTCCTTCGCGATCTCACGTTGTCTTGCAGCCGCTTGTGCCGCGCGCTGGCGCAGATCGGAAATCTGTTGTTGCCTTCCCGAAGATCCTGACTGCGCGCCACGTTGCCCAGTCGCGCCGCTCATTTGCTGTAGACGTTGCTGCGCCTGCTGCATTCGTTCGAGTGCACGTTCGTTCTGCGAGATCGACTCGCTCGAGTTACCGCGCGACGCAGCCTGTGCCTTCTGCATTTCGTCGGCCGTCTGATTCAACTGTCGACTCAACTCCTGCATTCGCGGATCGCGTCGCTCGCGCGAGAGTTTCTCGAGCTCACGCGCTGCTTTGCGCGTCTCGTCGATCAACTCCTGTTGTTGTCTCTGATTGCCACCCGAACCGTTTGCCGCTCCTTGTTGGCGTCGTCGTTGCTCTTCGAGTGCTTGTTGCTGTCGTCGCGCGAGCTCTTCGAGACGGCGTTCGGCTTCGCTTTTCTGTTGCTCCGCCTGCTGCTGTTGCGCGCGCTGCACGGTCTCATACTGGTTCTTCATCTTGTCGAGCTCGAGCTCGAACAGACCGGCCAATTCCTGTTGTTCTCTCTGACCGCCACTACCACCACCCGAACTGCTCTGATCGCCGAAGGCAACCTGCACCTCGCGGAAGATCGCATCCGCAGCGAGCAGCCGTTGCAGCGCGCGTTGCTCTGGCGGCAGCGCGTCTTTGCCCTGTTCTTTTCTCAGCGGCGGCGGCGCGCCTTCCATCTCTTTGGCCGCCTGCTTCAGGTGCTCGGCCATCTCCGCCACTTGTTTCTGACCGTCGACACCGCCGAGTCGACGCCCCATGCGATCGAGAAACTCGAGCGTGTCAGTCCGCAGTTTTTCCTGACCGATGGCAACGGCGTCGTAACCATCTTTGCGTTCCTGGTCCGTGTACTTGTCGCCTTCGCGAATCAGCCGGTGCGTCGCCGCAATCAGATCTTTTTGACGTCGCGACAGCGCGTTTTGATCCTGGTCTCCCTGACCACCACCGCCGCCGCCTTGCTGTTGCGACTGCTTGTACTCCATCTCGAACGGTTTGACTTCGATAAAGTAGATGTCGCTGGTTGCTTCATTATTCGCGTCACGCGCCTTCGCAAAGTACGAGATGAAATCACCGGGTTTGAGATTGTATTCCTCGAGGAAGAACGTGTAGGCGCCGGTGAGCGATCGCGCCGACTCGCGCGTCAGTTGCTGGAGATTGACTTTCTTTTCTTCGCCGCCGTTGATGGAGAAGTGCAGGTCCATCGACACGATGCCGTAGTCGTCCTCTGCACGTGCCTGCGTGAACACTTCTTCGAGGTTCGTCGCCTTTCGGTCGCGTCCGGGTTTGTCGAAAGAGATCACCGGCGGTTGATCGGTGAGCACTGACACGTCGTATTCGTTCGAGCCGCGATAGGCCTCGCCGTCGACGCTGATGAGTTCGACGTAGTAGCTCGTGTCGGCGCCGACGGTTAACTGGCCCACGAAGTCGGAGCCCTGGAGTTTCATCTCCGTCTTTTTACCGTCGGCGAAGACGATGTTCGCTGCACGCACTTTACCGGAGAGTTTGGCCGTGACGGTGGCTACAGTTCCCTTAAGCGCCGCGATGTCGCCGCCATCTTCGATCGCTTTCGTCGGAAGATTTGTGAACGAAGGGAAGTTGAGCGACAGATCGAGCTGCTTGACGTAAGGCAGATCGACCACGTTGAGTTTGAAGACGTCGGAGCGAACGGTGTTCGACTCGACGAAGTATTCCATGGAATCCTGAATGTTGAAGATCGAAAAACGAAAGTCGGTTTTCGCCTTCGCGGGCTCCATCACCTGGCCCTGGAAGTCCTCCTTCGATCCAAGCGGCCGCGCGAAGACAGTCACTTGTTGTGAATCGAAGTTGACGAGCGTAGCGATGATGTCCTGATCCGAGCCTTTCGGAACGCGCGCTGTTCCGGGTTTGACCTTGATGCTGAACGCGTTTTTCGAAGCGGCGAGAGTCGTAGGTGTGACGAGCTGCGCGACGCCCTGGGAGATCTCGCGTGGTCCCCACTTCAGCACGCCTGCAAAAAGCAACAAGCTGGCGAGTGCGGCGCCGCCGTAGAGCAGGAGTCGAGAACGTCGAATGACGTTTCTGACGTCGAGCATTGCGGAGACGCTGTTGGCATCCTGGTAGAGACGATTCATGATGGCGGGCGAGATGCGTGATTCGCCGTTGCCGTTTGAAAACTCGACGGCGGTCACGAGACGATCTTCGGCGCCCGGCGAGTGTTCTTCGATGAGACGAGCAAGACGCGCATCACTGATGCGTTTGAGCAGTGGCCGGAGGAGGGCGAAACAGATCGTTGCCAGACACGTGAGTAGCGCGCCGATGCGCAGAGTGATCAAGGCGGCGCTGTTGTAGCGATAACGATGAGCGCCCCAGCCGGTGAGTAATAGAACGACCGCGACGACGCCGAGACTGATGGCCGCACCACGCAGCGAGAGTAAAAGCTGTCGCCGCGAACGCGCTCGACGCAGGAGATCCTGTAGGAGATTTGTTTCAGGGCTCATGATTTAACCACCCTTTTTTGACAGGATTTACAAGATTTTTCAGGATTATCATGTAAATCCTGTTTCATCTTGTTAATCCTGTGAAACTGTCTTACCCGATCATTTTCACCATCTTCGTTCGTCGCGCCAGGAATGATTCGGCGAGCAGCAATAGTAACGCGACCAGCAGCAGCGACCACCACACTTTCTGTCTTCCCTCGACCTCTTCACGGCTGAGATTATTATTCGCCGCAGCGCCTTCCGCCGTACCTGCTCCACCCGTTACGCCCACTACAAACTCGGGAAAATTCAGCTTCGTGAAATCGCCTTCGGCGCCGTCGATGTTCACCGCTGCAAAACCCGGACGTTCGTTATAGCGCAAACGATAAAATCCAGGCTCGCGCGCAGTGACGAGCAGGTCGCCGTCTGGTGTGAGCCGGATTTCAGATAATCTCGCGCCCGAAGGAGTGTCGACCGCAGGCGGCGGTGCGTCACGTTCTTTCGCAACGGTAAACGTTTGGCCCAACCCGTACCACGAATTCTCTTCGCGCCCGCCCGCGTAACGGACCATCTGATGAATGAACGGGAGGTAAAGCGGCGTCAGCGGCAAGTCGTTCCAGCTCGATCCTAACGACGACGTGAACAGCAACACGCGACCCTTGCCCGTGCGCGCTTCCACGAGCGCGGGGCTTCCATCTTCAAACCGCGCGAGCACCGCTGCATTCGCGCGCGGCTCGGATCGGAAATAACCGATGACATTCGCAGACGCGAGTCTTCCGCTTTCCTGAAACACCTCGAAGATCGGATGGTCGAATTTCACTTCCGTAATCGCAACGCTCTCGCCGGCTTTTGTCTGCACCACTTCACGCAACATTGCCGGCGTGATTTGCTGGAGCGACGCGTTAAAACTCTCGAGCTGTGTTCGCGGTCCGGTAGATACGATGACCTGTCCGCCCCCGGACACAAACTTCGTGAGCGTATCAGCGAGTGCAGGCGAGATCGGTCCGGTGTCGTTCAAAACGACGAGTGCGTAATCCCAGATGCTCGCAGGATCGACTGATCCCGTGCTCTTGAGTGTGAATGTAAAAGGTAGATCTTCGTTTGTCGTCAGCGCGCTTTGGAGGTGCAGACTGTCACTCCGGCCGCGCGACGCACTCTCGACGATCAACGCCTTTGCCGGCGTCTCTCGTCGCAGTGTGAAGTAAAAGCGATTGTCCGTGGGGAAATCGCCCGAGACGATGTCGATCGTGCAACGGTTGACGCCTTCGTTTACGTTGAATCCGGTGAACTCGACTACTCGCGAATCGCGGCTATTGAGACTGATGTCGCGCTTCTCGACCGTTTGCTCGTTGATCTGAAAATCGACAAGGACGTCGGCCTTCGGCGTGTCGCTGAAATTACTGATATGGACCACGAGGTTGTCGAGATACTTCTGACCAAACACGACACCGCGCGCCTCGACATTCGTGATCGCGACGTTCCAGGGAGGATTGTTTCCGCCGACGTCGAGCGTCGTGAGTTGCGTATTGTTCGAGAGTTTGAAGGTCGCGCTCGCGTGATTCCAACCCGGCGCCTGGAAGTCGGAGATCATGACGATCCGTTTTGGACCAGTCGTTCCAACCTCGCCCAGGAGCGACTCGGCGCCGCGCAGCGCTTGTTCGTAGTCTGTTCCATCCCAGCCGGCGCTTAATGTACCGATCGCGGATCTCAACTTGGTTTTATCAACAGTGAAGCGATTGATAACGGTGTAGCGCTTGTCGAAGGTCAGCAGTGCTACCTGTTCGTCGCTTCGTGCTTCGTCGAGTGCGGCTTCGGCGCGTCGCTGTGCTTCGGCAAACATCTGTTCGCGTCGCATGCTCAGAGAGTTGTCGATCAGGATGACCGTCGCACCTGCGGCGCTGTTGTCTTTCGCGGCGCTGCCACCGCTGAAGAACGGCCGCGTAAACGCGATCACGATCAAAAGGATCGCGAGGCAACGAAGCAACAGCAAAAGCACATTCTGCAGCGTGCGGCGACGGATCGTGCGTTGTGGAACCTGGCGAACGAAGACGAGTGCAGGGAACTGAACACGACGCGCACGCGTGCGACGAACGAGGTGCACGAGAATGGGCGCCGCGAGCGCCGCGACGCCGAGGAAAAACAGTGGCGTCAAGAACGACATAAAAACTTACTTTCCGGAGCGGCGCGAAAGGAACGAGAACAGCGCAAAATCCAGCGGCTGCTTCGTCGTGATCATTTCATAATCGACGTGGTTTGCCGCCGCGCAGCGTCGCATGTCCTCGACGTGCTGCTTCATCCGCTCGCGATAGCCGCTCATTACCACGTCCGGCAGCACCGGCATCTGCTCCTGCGTCTCTGCATCTTCGAGCAATAGCACCGGCTCGTCGAAATTAAAGTCGATCTCGTTTTGATCGAGCACGTGAAACGCGACG
>Ga0207653_10000537_pt1 | contig 14207 bp, 9 predicted proteins | sample KBSK5251metaG_FD_184341 | JGI IMG/M metagenome (GOLD analysis project Ga0207653, IMG submission 184341) | Corn, switchgrass and miscanthus rhizosphere microbial communities from Kellogg Biological Station, Michigan, USA - KBS K5-25-1 metaG... | ecosystem: Host-associated > Plants > Roots >...
CGACGATTTTGGGGTCAACAGCGACGGACTGATGGTGACGGAGACGACGATTACGCAATTTGAAGGTTGGGATCCCAACGGGAAAGCTGAATTCGTGAGGGCGAGGAAAGCGCTGCAGTATGCGGGCTCGATTGATGAGTACACGAAGATCATGCTCGATGGAAACAATGGAGGATACGCGAACGACTGGCTCCTCGGCGACAGTAAAACCGGAGAGATCGCGCAGTTCGAGCTGGGGCTGAAGGCTTACAAGCTGTGGCGGACGAAAGACGGCGCGTTCGCGGGTTCGAACTGGGCGCGCGACGCGAAAGTCATTCGGGAAGATGCGCCGCAATTCGAAGCGAACAATCTGGAGACTTCTCCTAACGCGCGACGCGTGCGATGGGAGCAATTGTTGAAGGAGAACAAGGGCAAACTCGACGTGAATCTGGCCGAGAAGATGCTCGGCGATCACGTCGACAGCTATCATCAGAAGCCGGAGACGAACGAGCGAACACTTTGCGGACACGTAGATTCCTCGCCGCGGGGCGTCGATGTCTGGGGATGGGCGCCTTATTTTCCAGGAGGCGCGGTGCAAGCCAAAGCGACGGATTCGACAATGACAAAAGAAATGAAGATGGTGGCGCGGGTTGGACATCCCTGCGGAGAAGACTTCCTGGCAAAGCCGTTTCTTGCGGCGCATCCGGAGTATGCCTGGCAGGCGCCTTATTTGCGCGACATGAAAGCTGGGCCGTGGACGGAGTTTCATTCAGAGGAAACGGCAGTCGCGCAGAAACAGAAGTAACCGAGGGCATCGGCGCATTTGAGCAGGCCGAACGCAGCTGCCGCGTTTCCCACGAAAATAAGTTCAGCGCGACGCTCTATGGCCAACGCAAGACTTGCGCGAAATGCGAAATCATGAGAGTCGTGATGGTGATGCCGGCACCGAGAAGCATTCCTGCCAGGATCAGTCCAACCACGCCAAACGGGACCCAGAACCCGGAACGCTGCGCGGGCGGCTCAGTGGCCAAGGGCGCTGATGCAAGGGAAGAGGCGGTTTCGCTGGCGGCCTCGGCTGCCAGCGGTGCGCCAGGGACATCGGAGCCTTCGGATGGCACTCTCAGACAATAGCCTTTTCGCGGAATCGTCTCGACGTACAGAGGTTTATCCGTGGAATCGCCCAATACTTGGCGGAGTTTGTTTACCGTCGTGTTTACGTTGGCGTCGTAGTTGACATGCGTGTCGGCGGGCCAGAGTCGCTGCCGCAATTCCTCGCGGGTGACGACCTCACCCGGCTTTTCGAGTAGCGCTACGAGGACTTGATACACCTTTCCCTGGAGCTTTAGACGCGAGCCATACTTGGTTACTTCTTGGCGCTGCTGGTCGACCTGAAATGGACCAAAACGCATAAAACGAGGGCCTGAAGGATGCGCGAGGTTTGAACGTTCGTCCACCCCGGTTTCCATTGTTGGGATAAAGTTCGGAGTCATACACCCCATCCTATATAGACATTAGACGCAGAAATCGTCCGGGTGTTTACTTGGAATACGAAATTTCTATAAGGAAGTTTCCTTTTTTGCCATTCGACCAACGTCGGAGGAAGAATAAGCGAAAAAAGGCTATTGTAGGGGTTTGTGCAGGCTTGATAAAAATCAAATTTTCCGTATGTTACGGAAATATAGATAGACATTGACCGGATATGAACAGGTGTCCGCAAATGGGACGGTTATTTCGTCAGGACAACACAAGTACAACATAGAGCGATCCTTCCAATTTGGTCCCGCGTTTGCCTTCTCGATATCGATCAACAATTTTGCCTAGTTGCGAACTGACTGTGCTGACTATTCCTGGCTGCCGGGAACCCGCAGCTCTCTAATTTCCGCTGCTCGCGGCAGATTGCGGCAGAGTCATGATTTCAACGCTCGACGGGAATCGCTTGGACCGATAAATGTGCTGCGTCGCCTTCTGGTAGTCGGAGGCTTTGGCCTCGAAAATGTTGGGAACGAACCTTTGCGGGTTGCGGTCGTAGAGCGGAAACCAGGTGCTCTGCACCTGGACCATGATGCGGTGGCCTTTCTTGAAGACGTGATCTGCCGAGTGCAGATCGATCGTGAATGGAGTCACTTCGCCCGGCTTGAGCGGCTCGGGCTTTTCGAATGATTTGTAGTAGCGGCCGCGGAAAATTTCGTCGGAGATCATCAACTCGTAGCCGGAAAGTCTCCAGTTGTTGGGATTTTTCTGCGGGTAAACGTCGATCAATTTCACAACCCAATCGCTGTCGCTGCCGGTTGTGGAAGCGAAGAGCTTTGCGGTGACCTGACCCGCGAGTGTGACGTCCTCCACTAGATCCTCCGTTTGCCACGTCAATACATCGGGACGCTCGTCGACGAAGCGCTGGTCCTGCACCAGCCAGGTGTACCAACTCCCGGGATGATCGTCGGGATAGGTCATGTCAATGGGGCGAGGGCGATAGGGCACGGGATGCGCGGGATCGCTGATGTAACTGTCGGAAGCGTCCGCGGAATCTGTCTGGGGCGCATCGAAAGCGAGTTTACCATCTTCGCGGAAATAGAGGTTTCGGGTTTGCGCTTCGCGCGGAGGCCAGGAATCAAAGTGAACCCAGTTATCGCTCCCCGTTTGGAAGAGCAACGCTTCCTTTAGCGGCAGCGTGCCTTTGTCTTTGAGCCAGTATTCAAACCAGGGAACTTCAATTTTCTGGCGAAAATAAACGGCCGTGTCACTGCCAAAGGGAATCTCGCCGAGCGACTTGCCCGGGCCGCCGCCCCAGCCGCCATGATTCCACGGTCCCGCAACAAGGTAATTGAGATGTTTCGAATCGGATTTCTCCAGCCGCGCGTAGGTCGCGATGGGGCCGTAAAAATCCTCCTGGTCCCACCAGCCGGCGACGTTTAGATTTGGAACGGTGGGCTGCTTCAAGCCATAAGCGACCGCGTGGCGCTTCCAGAAATCGTCATAACTTGCGTGAGCGACGAACTCGTTCCACGTCGGCAATTTTCCATGAAAATACTCGGCATTCGCATTCGAGAGCGCGCCGAGGCGGAGATAAAAGTCGTAAACGTCGAAGCGATCGAAGGAAAAACTGAAGTTTTCATTGGAAGACTCGAGCAGCGCCGTGTATTCAAAAGCGTAGCTCAGGCGAAAGGCGCCGTTGTGGAAGAAATCGTCGCCGAGCCAGGTGTCGCCCATGCAGGCTTGTTCGGAGGCGGCCTTGAGCGCGGGATGGGGATTGATCATGCCCATGGTTACGAGAAAGCCGTCATAAGAAATGCCGTCGAGACCGACGCGTCCATTGTTGTTGGGGACATTTTTCACGAGCCAATCGATAGTGTCGTAGGTGTCCGTGCTTTCGTCGACGCCGTTCGCGTCCCTCGGCTGGTGCAGGGGGCGAAGCATGACGAACTTGCCTTCAGAGCCATAGCGGCCACGAATATCTTGAAACGCGAAGATGTAGCCCTCGGGAACCATATCGGCATACCGGTGGATCAAGTTGCTGATGCCCTTGTCAGGGCTGGAGATTCCGTACGGAGTTCGATTCATGAGAATCGGCAATGGCGCTGTGGCGTTTTTTGGCGTGTAGACCTCGGTGTGCAGCTTTGCGCCGTCGCGCATGGGAATCATCACTTCCATCTTGTCGAAGAGCGCCGAATAGTCCAGGCCTTGGCGCTGCTGAGCGACGCCAAAAAACGGCACGGATACAAGCCCGGCTACGACCAGGAAAGCTGCGGCGCCGGCTGCTTTGCGCATGAAATGCATGGAGACTCCCCTTGAAACATAGCGAATAAGCGGCGTTTTTTCAGAGATGGCGAGGATATCACAAGAGATTCACCGGCCATTCTCGCGACAAAGTCTATTCGCGAATGAAAAATCTTTAATGGTCCGCGGTGGCCGGAAGAACCGAGAGCACGACGCCCGAAGAAAACTCCTTCGAACGGTAGATGCGCTGAGTGGCCTTCTGAAAGTCGGACTCCTTCGCTTCAAAAATATTGGGGACAAATTTTTGCGGATTGCGGTCAATGATGGGGAACCAGGTGCTTTGCACTTGAACCATGAGGCGATGGCCCTTCTTGAAAACGTGATTCGCAGTGTGCAGATCGATGGAGAAAGGTGTAATGGCGTCCGGCGTGATTGGTTCAGGCCTCTCAAAGGACTTGCGGAACCGGCCGCGGAAAACTTCGTTTGCAATCATCAGCTCGTAGCCGGAGAGTTTCCAATCGTCAGGATATTTTTCCGGATAGACGTCGATCAGCTTCACGATCCAGTCGGAGTCGCTTCCCGTCGTCGATGCAAACAGTTTCGCGGTGACTTGGCCGGCCAAAGTCATGTCCTTCGTAAGTTCATCGGTCTGCCAGGTCAGCACGTCGGGGCGATGGTCCACGAAGCGCTGGTCCTCTAGGAGCCAGGTATACCAGCCGCCGGGATGGTCCTCGGGATAGGTCATATCAATGGGACGATGGCGGTAAGGGACAGGATGCGCGGGGTCGCTGACATAACTATCGAACGATTGCTGGGTGGCCGATTTCGGTGGGTCGAAAGAAAGCTTGCCGTCTTCTTGGAAATAAAGTTCGCGAGCCGCTGCAGATCGCGGCGGCCACGAATCAAATTGCACCCATTTGTCGCTGCTGGTTTGAAATAAAAGCGCTTCCTTGAGCGGCAGGCTGCCTTTGTTCTTGAGCCAGTAGGCAAACCAAGGCGCTTCAATTTTTTGGCGGAAATAGAGCGAGGTGTCGCTGCCGAATGGAATCGCGCCCAGTGAGCTGCCCGCGCCATGGCCCCAGCCGCCGTGATTCCAGGGTCCGGCCACGAGATAATTCAAATGATCGGGATCATTCTTCTCGAGGATTTCGTAGATCTTCATTGGGCCGTAGGAGTCTTCCTGATCCCACCAACCGGCTACGTTGAGATTCGGAACTTTTGGTTTCGTCAGGAGATAGGGCATCGCCTGTTGTTTCCAGAAGGCGTCGTAATTCGGATGTGCGACGAAATCGTTCCAGGTGGGCAACGTACCGTGGAGATGGTTTTTGTTCACATTGGAGAGCGCGCCGAGGCGCAAATACCACTCGTAGGTATCGAACCGGTCGAAATCAAACTTAAAATTCGTTTTCCCGGTCTCCATCATTGCGGAATATTCGAAGCCGTAGCTGAGCCGGAATGCGCCATTGTGATGAAAATCGTCGCCGAGAAACATATCCGCGGGGGAAGCTTGCTCGGAAACGGCTTTGAGCGCGGGATGCGGCTCGAGCATCCCCATGACCGTAAGCCAGCCGCCGTACGAGATGCCGACAAGCCCCACGCGGCCGTTGTTTTGCCGGATGTTTTTTACCAGCCAGTCGATGGTGTCGTAGGTATCCGTGCCCTCGTCGATGGCTTTCGGATTTTTTGGATCGCGAACGGGGCGTTGCATCACGAAGGTTCCTTCAGAACCATAGCGGCCGCGAATATCCTGAAAGACGAAGATGTAGTCGTCGGGAATCATCTCGGCATAGCGCGAGAGGATGCGGCTGTAGCCTTTGTCGTCCTCTTTTAGTCCGTAGGGGGTCCGCTCGATGACGATGGGAAGCGGTTCGGTGGAATGTTTCGGCGCGTAGATTTGTGTGTGGAGTTTGACGCCGTCGCGTGCGGGGATCATGACATCTGCCTTCTCAAAGAGCAGGGAATAATCCGGCGGATTGGGCGTTTGGGCATGGCCGGTGAGCAGAAAAAGTAGCAGTATGGCGATTACCCAAAGGTAGACTCTGCCCTTCCACAACAAACGCGCTATTCGCATGGAAATCCCCCCGATGAATCGACTGCAACCAGCGGCGAAACGACCTGGAAGAGGATAGTACACGAAATTTAGCGTGGAACAGCGGCACCCTCTGCTAAACTATAGGTTGCTCGACCGCACCTGAGAACAAAGGAGATTCGTCCGGGCTGCTGGTTGTTTCAGCAGCTATTTTTGTCTTTGCAGTGACTGCCAGAAGAGTAGTCCGCAGACAGACGCAGAAATCATGAGCCAAAATATTCGCAATATCGCCATTATCGCGCACGTAGACCACGGCAAAACGACGCTGGTCGACGCCATGCTGCGGCAGAGCGGGATTTTTCGCGCCAACGAAGCGCTCGTCGAGCGCGTCATGGATTCCAACGACCTGGAGCGCGAACGCGGCATTACGATTCTCGCGAAAAACACGGCGCTCTTTTTCCACGACACAAAGATCAACATTGTCGACACGCCCGGCCACAGCGATTTTGGCGGCGAAGTCGAGCGCGCGCTAAGAATGGTTGATGGAGTTGTACTGCTGGTCGACGCCAGCGAGGGTCCGCTGCCGCAAACGCGCTACGTTCTTCAGAAAGCTTTGGCCGCCAAGCTCCCGCCGGTGATTGTGCTGAACAAGATCGACCGCACCGATGCGCGCACAAAAGAAGTCCTCGACGAAATCTACGACCTGTTTATCGACCTGGACGCCACCGAAGACCAGCTCGATTTCCCAGTGGTCTACACCAATGCGCGCGATGGCGTAGCGCACCTGCAGCTGGGGGATAACTCGAAGGACCTGCTGCCCTTGTTTGAAACCATCGTGAAGAGCATTCCTGCGCCGCCGGGCGATCCGGACGGCGTGCTGCAAATTCAGGTTATGAATCTCGACTACAGCGATTTTCTCGGACGCATCGCGATTGGCCGCGTGTTCAATGGCACGCTGAGGCGCGGCGAGGATGTCGGCATCAGCAAGCTGGACGGAAAGCTTCTGTCCACGCGGATCACGAAGCTATACACGTTCCGAGGCTTGGAGCGCGATGAAGCGGAAGCAGTTGGAGCGGGCGATCTTGTCGCCATCGCTGGCGTGGAAGGGATTCAGATCGGCGAGAGCATTACGGATCTCACAACACCACAACCTCTCGAACCTCTGCTGATCGACGAGCCGACGCTCGCCATGATTTTTACGGTGAACAGCAGCCCGCTTTCCGGAAAGGAAGGCAGCTATCTGACGTCGCGCGATCTGCGCGACCGCTTGCAGAAGGAGTTGCTGACGAACGTATCGATTCGCGTGGAAGATACGGACACGCCGGAATCGTTCCGCGTGCTGGGGCGGGGCGAACTTCAGCTTGCGATTCTCATTGAAACCATGCGGCGCGAGGGCTTCGAGCTGATGGTTGGCAAACCGGAAATCGTGGTGCGTACCGAAAATGGCCGGAAGCTCGAGCCGCTCGAGCGTTTAGTGATCGACGTCCCCGAGAGTTTCATTGGCATCATTTTGGAAACATTGGGGAGCCGACGCGGAGAAATGCTCAAAATGAGCAATCACAACTCCGGCCGTGTGCGCATGGACTTCAAGATTCCTTCACGCGGGCTGATCGGCCTGCGCAGCCAGTTGCTGACGGACACACGCGGCACCGCGTTGATTCACTCGATTTTCGACGGCTGGACAGACTATGCAGGAGAAATGGCGTTGCGCCCCACGGGTGCACTCGTCGCGGACCGTCCCGGGCCATCGACGGCTTTCGCGCTATGGAACCTCCAAGAACGCGGCGAATTGTTCATTGGCCCTGCCATCGAAGTCTACGAAGGAATGGTCATCGGGGAAAATTCGCGCGAGCAAGACATGGAAGTGAACGTCACCAAGGAAAAGAAACAGACGAACATGCGCTCCTCCAGCGCGGATGAAGCCATCCGGTTGATTCCGCACCGCGAACTCAGCCTCGAACAGGCGATTGAATTTATCGCCGACGACGAATTCGTGGAAATCACGCCGAAATCGATCCGCCTTCGAAAAAAGGTTTTACAGGCCAACAAGCGCCCGCGCCGCTGGCAGGAGATTCGCGCCAGCCACGAAGCCACGCGCTAACAATTTCACTTGCGCGGTTTCTAGCGGGCTGACTTCTCGAGCAATTCCGCCATGTACTGCTTCCAGATTTCCGCCCACGTGTGCGTGCCGTGTCCGTGCGTATTCTCGCTGGCGGGGATCAGCACGAACCTTGCGTTTTTTACTTTCTTGATTTCACGCTCGGCGATGCCCAGCTCTGGCGGATTGATGAAGTCATCGCCGGAATTGATGTATATCACCGGGGCCTTGATCTTGCCGAGTTGCGGAGAGGGATCGTAATTGCGCGACGCGTTCACCTGGTACAACAGATCGTTCGCATCGAGGCTGTTAAAGCGCGTGCGGAAATAGTCGTCGAGATACTCGTCCGCAGCGTCGCGCGTCGGCAGAGTTTTCTGCATGGGGATCGGCGCACTCCCTGCGATTAGCAGGAAATCCAGCGCCGTCCGCAAAGCCTGCTTGGGTTCTTCCTTATATTCGCCGCCCTTCCAGTCCGGGTCCTCGCGAATCGCATCCATTACCATTTTGCGCCAAACGCGGTTGCGCCCGGCGATCTGCACGGGCAAGCACGCCAGCGGCATGAGCGCGTCCATGAAATCGGGATACGTCTCGCCCCAGACAAAGGAGTGCATGCAACCCATCGAAGTGCCCATCACAAGCCGAAGGTGATTGACTCCGAGACCTTCACTCACGAGCCGATAGTGCAAGGCGACCATGTCGTCGTAATCGTATTGCGGGAAGTGAACGTGCATGCCGTCGCTGGGCTTGGACGACTTTCCATGGCCGATTCCGTCGGGAAGAACAATGTAGTAGCGCGCCGCATCGAGCAGCTGGCCTGGGCCAAACAAGACGCCTGCAAATTGCGGCTGGAGAAACTGATTCCCAGCGCCGCCGGTTCCGTGAAGGATGAGCACGGCGTTGGTCGTATGTCCCGCCGCATCCTTCGAGGGTTTGCCGAGCGTTGTGTAATGCAGCCGCAATTCGGGCAGAGACTCACCGGAATGGAACTGAAAATTGTGAACGACAAAGTCGCCTTCTGACGTTGCCGGGGCGGGCGTCTGCTGCGCGGCGCAAGACATCGCAGCGAAAAGCACGCCCACGAGCGCCGTACCACTAGAGTGTTTGAAGCAGTTGAGCATAGGTCACCTCGAAAGACGAAAAATCTATCACAAACCAGGTCGCGCGGCTTGTGCCAAGCACCTCTTGTGTTCATGCGGTCCTGTGAATAGACTGCAACGCGTTGCTACATTCCTCTGTGCGAGGTAGTTTGATGCGAAAAATTCTCCTGCATGCCTTGTGTTTCCTGCTCTTGCCGTCTCTCTGCTGGTGCCAAGCGAAGCCAAAGCTTTCGCCCGCAGTGAGCGCCTTCGTGAAGGAAGACGCGCCGGTGATCGCTCTGACGCATGTACGCGTCGTGGATGGCACCGGCGCCGCTCCTCGAGCGGATCAAACGCTGGTCATCGCCGACGGCAAAATCGCCGCGCTCGGCGATTCCGCCACTGCAACAGTTCCCGATGGCGCTAAGGTCCTCGATCTCTCCGGCCGCACAGTGATTCCCGGCCTCGTCGGCATGCACGATCACATGTTCTACCCTTCTCCCGGCGGCGGTCTGCCGCTTTATCCCGAACATGCTTCGAGTTTTCCGCGCCTTTATCTTGCGGGCGGCGTCACTTCGATTCGCACAACGGGCAGTCTCGAACCCTACGCTGACATCGAGCTCAAGCAAGCGATCGATGCGGGCAGACTTGCCGGCCCGAAAATCCACGTCACTGGTCCTTACCTTGAAGGACAGGGCGCGTTCGCGTTGCAAATGCATCAGCTGAAGGACGCCGAAGATGCGCGGCAGATGGTCGAATTCTGGATCGCGCGCGGCGCTACCTCGTTCAAGGCGTACATGAACATCACGCCGGACGAGCTGGCTGCGGCCGTCAAAGCTGCGCACGCTCACGGCATCAAAGTCACCGGCCATCTTTGCTCGATCGGTTTTCGCGAAGCGGCTGCCCTCGGCATCGACGACCTGGAGCACGGCATTTTTGTGGATACCGAATTCCTTCCCGACAAGAAGCCTGGCGTCTGCCCCAATCCGCAAGCCGCCTCAAAGGCGCTGCTCTCCGTCGACATCGCGAGCAAGCCGATGCAAGATATGATTCACGATCTGGTGGCGCATCACGTCTCGGTCACTTCCACGCTGCCTGTCTTCGAGACTTCCGTGCCGGGACGCGCACCGCTCGACAGCCGCGTCCTCGATGCAATGACCTCTGAAGCGCGGCTTGCCTATCTGACGAGGCGCGCACGAATATCCGATAACGCCGCAACTTCCGATGCGGCAGCCATCTTCAAAAAGGAATTGGAGTTCGAACACGAATTTGCAAAACAGGGCGGGTTGCTTCTAGCAGGTCTCGATCCGACGGGATACGGAGGCGTGATTGCCGGCTTCGGAGACCAGCGCGAAGCCGAACTGCTCGTCGAGGCGGGCTTCACGCCCGTGGAAGCCATTCACATCGCAACCGCAAATGGCGCTCAATTTCTCGGCGAGCTGGATAAAATCGGCACGCTTGCGGTGGGTAAAGCTGCCGACATTGTCGTGCTGCAAGGTGATCCGTCCGCGAATATCAAGGACATCGAGAAAGTCGAACTCGTCTTTAAGGACGGCGTCGGCTACGACTCCGCGAAACTCATCGATTCGGTAAAAGGGCTCGTCGGCCTGCGATAAGTCTGGGAAGTGCCAGAGCAATGGCGCACGGAACACAACTTGCAACTAGGGGAGAAAGATTTTACCGTCCGCAGACGGCAGCGATAATCCCATTTCGTGCGCTAACGTGGGCGCCACGTCGCGCATATCGATCAAACCCAGCGATCTGCCCGCGGGAACGCCTGGGCCAACAAGAAAGAACGATGCGTGCAGGTCGGAGAGGTCCGGCATCGCTCCGTGAGTGCCGCCGACTTTCATTTTGGAAAGCAAGGGGCCATCGAGTGTCGAGCCCGTTTTCCACCCGGGCTTGAGGCCGACAAAAAAGGATGCGGGAGGATAGCCGCCGCGCTTATGGAGTTCCTCCGCGTCCAGGATGCGATCGACGCCGTTCGCCGGCTCGCTCGCAACTTTGGAAAGCAGTTCTCGAACTTGTGACAGGATCACGGTGTCGTCCGGAGCTTTCAGCACAATCGCTGCCGACCCTCCGGTTACCCACGGGATCGCCTTCCAATCCGTAATCTTTCCTATCTCATTGACGGTGATCAGCTTCGCTTCGCGAAACAAGGGGGACAAGTTCAATTGCGCATCCGTTCGAACAAATCCGTGGTCGGAAACGACAGCGATATATGCCCGGCCCGGAGCAAGCGTCTCCGCAGTCGCGCGTATTTTCCCTATAGTGGCATCGATACTTTCGAGTACGGCAATGTCCTCGAGACTGAACGGACCCGTCTCGTGTTCGATATGATCGAGCGAGCTGAGATGAAGCGTCAAGAACGAAGGATGCTTTTTTTCGAGAATCCACTCCGTGTACTGCCCTCGGTTTACGTCTCCTTGCGCCGACGTATCGATCCCTCCGCGGTATTCGCCGAGTTCAGCCCTGGCCTCTTCGAGCAAGCCAGCCGTCGAAACTGCGCGCAGCAGCTTGGCATCGTCAGGCGTGCTCGCGCGCCAGAATTCAGGGATGTTCCAGGTAATGTGCGCGCCCACCGTTACCGGCCATTGAATGCTCGCGGTTGTACGCCCGGCCGCCGCAGCAATATCCCAGAGTGTGGGCGCGAGAATGTCTTCTGTGTACCAATACCAACCTCCTTGGTTCTTTTGGAGCGGATCAAATGTCGTGTTAGCGAAGATCCCGTGCTTCGCAGGCCACACGCCTGTAACCAGAGTCGTGTGGCTCGGGTAAGTTACTGTAGGCACGACGCCCACCACGCCTTCAGCGTAGGCTCCTTCCTTGAGAAAGCGCCGCAAGTTCGGCACCTTCGCGCCGTGCGCCGCGGCCTCTGTGACGTAATCCGGACGCATGCCGTCCACGGAAATCATCACGAGCAGGGGCGGCGCTTGACCCCGCGCCAGAGCAATGGCCGCGAACACGAAGATCGCAGCCAAGCCAAGCAGGAGTGACCCCGAGAGAAAATTGAGCTGTTGCGAACGTATGCCTCGAGAGTGCTTTGAAGACCTCATGATGCGCAAAAGCATACCCCAAACCGGGTTCAGGATTTTACAAAGAGGCGACACAAGGATAAATTGGAGGTGAACGTCGCTGGACCATGCGGGCGGGCAAGGTGCCTCAATTCAAACTGTTCGCCGCGCGGGGAATGTTGTAAAGTCTAGCGCTCATGTGCCATCCGCTGCTGAACCGTTGTGACAAAATGGCTTAGCAAACTGGTAGTACTCTCAGGCGGAGCTTTCACGCAGAACCAAAGGTGGAATCCGTGAATAATGGACCCTCGAATGGGGCCTCAAACTCGCAGTGCACGATTGCCGCAACGGCCACGGCGCTTCCGCCGTATACCATCACGCGCGAGGACGTGAAGTATTACATGGGGCGCGTCTTCGACATTCCGGGTCGCCGCCTTGAAGCAATGATGTCCATCGTTGACAACGCTCAGGTTCACCAGCGTTACTCTATTTTTCCCATCGAGTATACCGTCGAGCCGCGGCCCCTTTCCAAAACTAATCAGGAATACATGGAGCACGCGATCAAGCTCGGCCGGCAAGCGGCAGAAGAATGTTTAAGGCGAGCCGCTCTCCGCCCCGACGAAGTCGATCTGATCATCACCGTCTCCTGTACCGGCTTCATGATCCCTTCCCTGGATGCGCACCTCATCAATCTCATGGGTTTTCGCTCAAACGTGCGCCGGATGCCCTTCACGGAGCTCGGCTGCGCCGCAGGAGCCATGGCCCTCGGTCGTGCCGCGGATTATCTAAAGGCCCACCCTGGGAGAAATGTTCTGATTATCGCCGTCGAGCTGCCTTCGCTCACCTTTCAGCGCAAGGACATCTCCCAGGCAAATTTGATCTCCTCGATTCTGTTCGGCGACGGTGCAGCAGCGGTCTTGGTGACGGGAAAAGAACACAAGGGGCCTAAGATTCTCGTTTCAGAGACCTACACTTTCCCCGACTCCCTGGGTGCCATGGGCTTCGACTTGCGCGATTCGGGATTTCATATTTTGCTTGCGAAGGATGTGCCTGAAATGATCGGGGCAGAGATTCGCGGCCTCGTCGATGGATTTCTGGAACGCCATGGCCGCAAGCAGGAAGACATCAAAGGATGGATTCTGCATCCCGGCGGCGCGCGTTTGCTGAGTAATGTTGAGAAGGAATTGGGGCTCTGCAAGTGTGACACCCAACCCTCCTGGGATATTCTCAGCAACGTCGGCAACCTCTCCAGCGCGACGATTCTCTTCATCTTGCAGGAATGGTTGGAGAAGCGACCTCTCAAATCCGGCGAATATGCGCTGGCGGCCGCCTTTGGCCCGGGATTCAGCGCCGAATTTCTACTGCTGCAATGGACCTGAGCGTCATCGCGTTTCTCGGCCTGCTGGTGGCCGTGGCTCTGCTACGCATTGTGGAGCTGCAAATTTCGCGCCGCCATCAGCAGGAGATGATCGCGCGCGGGGCCGCAAAGGTAGACGAGCCCAGGTTTCGCTGGATGGTCGCGCTGCACACCGCGGTCCTGCTCGCCGCAGCGCTGGAAGTGGTTCTCCTTCGGCGTCCGTTTATCCCCATACTAGCTGCCGTCATGTTTGCGATTTTCCTGGCCGCGAATGTCGTGCGCTGGTGGGTTATTCGCACGCTCGGGAATCATTGGAACGTCCAAGTGATGGATTCCACCCGCCTCGGCGTCATCTGCTCAGGTCCGTTCCGCTACGTTCGCCATCCTAACTACGCTGCGGTCTTTGCGGAGATGCTGGCGCTGCCGCTGATCCACACGGCATGGATTACCGCCATCGTTGGCTCGCTCGCACATGTTGCCGTACTTTCCCAGCGGCTCTCGACCGAGGAGCGCCGTCCGCGCCTTCATGTCGGCGGTCACGATGTTCAGATAGCCCTGCCCGTCCATGCGGTCCATGTAGACATGGTTGCCGTCGTTGTCGAGCACCATGACGCTGATCGCGACTCCTTCTGCCGCGGCCAGGCGCTCGCAGGTCTCGGCAATGCGTTCGGCCGTGGCGAGATTGATCGTCGTGAAATCATGGATCTGCTCGGCCGCCTTGCCGCTGACGACGAACTGCGCGGGCACGTTCTGCGCCAGCGTCGACGTGCCGAGCGCAAGGATTCCGAGCGCGACCGCACCCGGGATGATGAATCGCACCTGCATGCCATCCTCCTTGTGACGTGTGAGTTGGATCTTGTGCCGTGTGCCGTGTCCGGTCAATCATCGCCGCGGGATCGTGAAACGCCATAACCAGCTGCTCATCGCCCTGATCGCCGGC
>Ga0207653_10000540_pt1 | contig 14102 bp, 8 predicted proteins | sample KBSK5251metaG_FD_184341 | JGI IMG/M metagenome (GOLD analysis project Ga0207653, IMG submission 184341) | Corn, switchgrass and miscanthus rhizosphere microbial communities from Kellogg Biological Station, Michigan, USA - KBS K5-25-1 metaG... | ecosystem: Host-associated > Plants > Roots >...
ATCGCGACGATGTAATGCAGCGAGTCGATCACCGTGACCGGCACGCGACACTCGGCCGCCCCGGTGACGCCGGGGCCTGAGCCCCGCTCCGAGAAACACGCCACGAGTGCTACGCCGGCCAACGCGAGTACTCCGACGATGAGCCGTTTCATGGCTGCCTCACGACGATGACCGCTTTCATGAACGGATGCGGCGTGCAATGGAAGGCGTACTCGCCCGCCTGCGTGAACGTGTGCGTCCACGTCTTGCCCGGCTCGATCGGCCCGGAATCCCACGACCCGTCGTCGGCGGTGATCGTGTGCACCAGCGGATCGTTGTTCGTCCAGGTAACGGAGCCACCCGCCGAGATCTCGATGCGCCTCGGTCCGAATACCATCGTACGCATCTCGGCCTTTGTGGCGTTCGCGACGTTCGCCGCCCCTTCGCCGCCCCTCGCCGCCGTCTTACCTCGCCGCCCGAAGTATCTGCTCAGCGTGAACGGAATCGTGAACTCGAATCCGCCGCGCACCCTGTCGATGCCGCGCGAGACGCCCTGCAGCGTCGCCGTGTTCGTGTTGGTGACCTGCAGCGACAGCGTGTGCGGCGAGTAGGGAATCGCGATCTGGAGTCCGGCGCCCCAGGCGACTTTCTCACCAGTTCGCTTGTCGAGCAACGACGCCGCGTCGCCGGCCAGCGCGAACCAGCGGTTCAGCCGCAGCGTCGCGCCGGCGCCCACGGCGTAGCGCGTCGTGTCGCTGTGATAGCCGTTGGAGAGCAATCTGCCGACCGCCATCAGCCGCAGCCGTCCCAGCGTTCGCGCCCCAGTCAGCTCGGCATCGAAGCTGCCGGCGGCCTGGTTGTAGCCGGCTTGCAGCGTGATGCCGCGCTGGCCGTAACGCGCAAATCCTTCCCACTCGTTCGGAAATGCAGACGCGACATCGGATGATGTCGCGTAGTTGAAACCGATGAGGAGTGGGAGGGGCAGCTGGTAGGCGAGGGTGAACGTCGGCGAATTCGTGACTTTGCGGAGTGGGGCATCACCCACTCCGAATCGGTGCACGAAATTGAACTGCAGTGTGCCAGGCGCACCCAACCAGCCACCGGAGAGATTGGGTGGCCGATCGAGGACGGATTGGCACGAGGCTACATCAGCGACTCCGAGAAACGCGAGTAGGGCGCAGGCGAAGGACACTGCGATCTGACCAGGCAGACGCAATCGAGCCTCCTCATGAGAGTGACGCAGCCTCGAGGCGGCGCAGAGCCGCCTCTTTCCCGACGACGGCCAGCAGCTCGTTGACCGGTTCCGACACGGTGCCTCCCGTCAGCGCGATGCGAATCGGCTGAAAAATCTTCCCCGCCGCCACATTGCGCCGCTGCGCGAGACTGCGCAGCGCGTGTTCGATCGCTTCGGCGCTCCACTCGACGTCCTTCAGGATCTGGGCGGCGTCCGTCAGCGCTGCGCGATAGCCGGCCGGGTCCTTCGCGATTTCTTTCTGCGACTTCTCGTCGGGCGTCACGAACTTCGGGTCGAGCCGCACCGCGACTTGTCGTGCCACATCGAGCGTGGTGCGCGAGCGCGTCTTCACGGCGGTGATCGCCTTCAGCACCGCGGAAGTATCACCTGTGAGACCCAGCTTGGCCAACTCCGGTTCCACCAGCGGCAGCACCTCCTCGGCCGACTTCGCGGTGAGGTACTGCCCGTTCATCCACTCGAGTTTCGTCGTGTCGAAGACGGCCGGCTTCTTCAGAATGCCGTCGAGCGAAAAGAGGTTTCGCAAATCCTCTTTGCTCATGATTTCGCGATCGCCCCCCGGGCTCCACCCAAGTAGCGCCAGGAAGTTGCGCATCGCCTCTGGGAGAATACCTAGGTGTTGATAGTCCCCAACAGCCGTCGCGCCGTGCCGTTTGGAAAGCTTTTTCCCATCAGGTCCGTGAATCATCGGCACGTGGCCAAAGATCGGGGTCACGGCGCCGAGGGCGCGGTAGGCGGCGAGTTGCTTGGGAGTATTGGAGATATGATCGTCGCCGCGGATCACGTGCGTGATCTGCATGTCGATGTCGTCGACCACGACGGCAAAGTTGTACAGCGGCGACCGGTCCGATCGCAGAATCACGAAGTCGCGGATGTCCTCGCCCTTGAAACTGATGCGTCCGTGCACCGCATCGTCCCACGCCAGCTCGCCGGGAGGGACGCGGAGCCGGATCGCGTCCTCCTCCATGTAGGCCTTTCCCTCTTTCAGCAGCTGATCGGCGACCTGTTGGTGCCGGGCCAGGCGCGCGCCCTGGAAGATGGGGGTCTCGTCCCAGTCGAGCCCGAGCCACGTCAGGCCGTCGAGGATGATCTGGGTGTGTTCAGCGGTGGAACGCGCCTTGTCGGTGTCTTCGATGCGCAGCAGGAACTTCCCGCCTTCTTTGCGGGCGAAGAGCCAGTTGAAGAGCGCGGTGCGTGCGCCCCCGACGTGGAGGTAGCCGGTGGGGGAGGGGGCGAAGCGAACGCGGATGCTCATCGGTCGAATAATAGAGCCTTCATGAAGCCTTCGGAAATCCTTTATGTTGGAATCGTGATCGTTACTCCACTCTTTCCCGAGGTTCCCGATGGCGCTTCTCTTGCCACTGCTGCTCGTGGGACTCACGACCCCCCCAACCTCCGTCGCCACAGTCGGTGTTCCGGACGTGGGGCGGTCGTATGAGGCACTGTACGCCGCGGTCCGGGTGAAAATGGGCATTCCGAGCTTTTCCCGGCAAACGGGTCTCGCCTGCAACGTCTGTCACACCGCCTTCCCGATGCTGACCGCGTTCGGCCGGCAGTTCAAGCTCAATGCCTACACGCTGACCGGATTGCAGACGATCGGACCGACCGAGGCGACGCAGTCGCCGCTCAAGATCAACCTCATTCCACCCGTCTCGACCATGTTGCAGACGTCGTTCACGCAGACGGCGAAGGCGCAGCCCGGGACTCAGAACGGCAATGTCGAGTTCCCGCAAGAGCTGAGTGTCTTCTTCGGCGAGGCGATCTCGCCGCGGATCGGCACGTTCATCCAGATCACGTACGACGGCGCCGACGGATCGCTGGCGATGGACAACGTCTCGCTCCGCTACGCGAAACACGGGAAGTTCGCATCGAAGCGCGTCCTGTGGGGCGTGACCGTGAACAACAATCCGACGGTCCAGGACGTGTGGAACTCGACGCCGGTGTGGGGATATCCCTTCGCCTCTTCCGGCGTCGCGCCGACCCCTGCCGCCGCGCCGCTGATCGATGGGGGCCTCTCGCAGAACGTCGCGGGCATTGGCACATACGCGCTCTGGAACGACCATGTGTACGGCGAGCTGTCGGTGTATCGCTCGGCGCCGCAGGGCGGAGCCCATCCGCCGGATGCCACGTCGGAGTTCATCACGAAGGGTGTGGCGCCGTACTGGCGGCTCGCCTACCAGCGGACGTTCGGGACGCAGTACCTCGAGGTCGGCACGTATGGGCTCGCCGCCCGTCTCTATCCGACCGGCGTTTCCGGTCCGACCGATCGGTTCACCGACGTCGGCGCCGACCTGCAGTACGAACGGCATGCAGGCAAGGGCGGGCAGGGGACGTTGGTCGTACACGCGAGCTACATGCACGAGCAGCAGACGCTCGACGCCACGTTCGGCGGCGGCGGGGCGGCCAATGCGAACAACAACCTCAACACGTTCCGCGCCGATGCCGCCCTTCTGACCCCCTCACGCCTCGGCGGCACGATCGGTGTCTTCGCGACGAGCGGGACGGCCGACACGCTCCTCTACGCGGCGGGGCCGGTGAGCGGCAACGCCACGGGGAAACCCAACAGCAACGGCGTGATCGCGGAGGTCCAATACATGCCGTGGATCAATACGCGGTTCTCGCTCCAGTACGTCGCGTATCAGAAGTTCAACGGCGGGACGAGCAACTACGATGGTTCGGGACGGAGCGCGTCAGACAACAACACGCTCTATATGCTCGTGTGGCTGATGTTCTAGGGGCGATGAGAATGGTCAGTGATCAATGATCAATGTCCAATGATCATTGATCACTGATCATTGGACATTGGACATTCTGTAGCACGGAGGAGGGGGGATTCGAACCCCCGATAGGGTTTTAAAGCCCTATAACGGTTTAGCAAACCGCCGCCTTCAGCCACTCGGCCACCCCTCCACTTGCAGCGCCGTAACTTAGCGGCGCTGCAAGTGGAGCGGTACCCTCAATGCGGGACTCCCGTCGCGACATCCTGAGCGTCCTCGTCACCGAACGGCGCAACGTACGCGATCCAATGTCCCGTGCGGTTGCCGATCAGCGCTGCGGGGATTCGGTTGGCCAGATGCACGAACGAACTGTCTGCGCGATCGGGGGCCATGACGGCGTACAACAACTGAGAGACCGAGATCGGCGCGTCAGACGCGATGACGACCCAGTATCCGGCTCGATAGAAGGGCCCCCCCCCCGAAATACTGTGAGCGCCAGCCCTGAAAAACCTCGTGTGGCCAGCGTACGGGTCGATCAGGTCAACGAGCGCCGGACCACAACCGCGACGCAGGAAATCACGAAACCGTGGGGTGGGGCGCTTCAGGCATGGCCGCGGGACGTAGGCACGAAACCGGTAGACTGAAGCGGGATCCGTTATGCGGACCGCGATGACGTATGCCGCCGTGTCGAGATCGAACGTCACCCAAGTGGCTTCCGACTCGACAATTCCTCGACCGAAGCTTTCGATTGGACCAATGCGCGTTTGCGTGGGGCTTTGCGGTCGGTGCAGGATACAACCGAGCGGCAGGGAAAGAGCGAGAAGAGCAACGATGGCCCGTTTCATGGACGCCTCGCGGCTGCTAGTGATAATTATCCTACGCTCGGCACCACGTTTTTGCTCCCTACAGAAGTCCTGCGGAGCATGACGACGATTATCGGTCGGTGTGTCCGGTCAACCAGCCGGCACGGACCCGTAGTTGTTGCGGTGTCGCATCAGGCAGCGGCTCGATACGCCATGAGCCACTGTCCGGACGAACGATTCTGAGCCCCGCCCAGCCGAGCGCCTCGTCGTAATCCATGTCTTCGGTGCCGCCCACATGCGTTTCGAACCAGTCGTGCATGTTGCCGCCCGCCGCCGCGCTCACCGCCTGCTCGACGTCGTCCTCCGTGTACCCTCGGCCCTGGAGATAGTACGACGCCTTGGGCGCATTCCACGACCGCTGCTTGAGGTTGTTGAACGCGTCGTCGAGTGACTTCGCGTTGCCCGTCCGATTGCGGATGAACAAGTCGAGGTAGGCCGCCAGCCCCGCGCCCTTCGTGTAATAGTCGAACCAGGTGTTCCGGAAGTTCGTCGGCTGGGCCTGCGGCGCGCCGTCCCAGAACGGGGCGGAGAACGACGCCATGCGCGCCGATGTCATCGTACGGCCGGGCGTGGTGAGATTGTCCTGAATGAGCCCGGCCATGCTGCGATAGAACGCAGCGGAGTCCTCGATCCCGGCGCGATGCAGCGCGACCTCTCCATAGTACTGCGTCCAACCCTCCGCCACCCACAACGACGGCTGGTACTGCTCGCGCGTGTAGTCGAACGGGCCGAGCGCCGCCGGACGCACGCGCTTGACGTTCCAGACATGGAAGTATTCGTGCGCCGCGGAGCCGATGCCGGGCAGCAACGCGGCGGTATCGGTCCAGAATCGCCGGCTTTGAATCTGCGTCGAGTACAGGTGCTCCATCCCGTCGCCGCCGGGGAAGCCGATGTTGAAGAGGAACGTGTACTCCGTGAGCGGCGGAGGGCCGAACACGGAATTCTCATACCGGACGATCTTTTCGACGTCCCCGACAAAGCGCGTGCGTGTCGCGGCCGACACCGGTCCGTTGTGGTGCACCATCACGCGATAGGTGCGGGTGTCCACGACGAACGAGTCCAGCATGAGGGATCCCGGCGGCGCCACTTCAGTGGGCGTATCGATCAGGAGATCGTAGTTGGGAAATTGAAACAGGCGCTGGTCCGGGCTCGTGACGGCGCCGTTCATGATCGTCCAGCTCTCCGGCGGCTCGACCGTCAGCGACACCGGATCCTGCTTGTGGCCCTCGACGTACATGAACAGCGACGCGCCGTTCCAGTTGGCGTGCGCGCTGTCCAGCACCGAGAACGTGCCCGACATCGGCGCATTCGCGAACACGCGGTACGTCACGCGCATCCCGTGGCTCGCGCCTGGAGACACGCGCCAGAGCGAGCCGTTGATCTTGGTCCACTGGAGCGGCTTCCCGTCGGTCCCGCTCGCCGCAAACTCCTGCACGTTCTTGGCGAAATCCATCCGGCCGTAGCGGCCGGGGGACCAGACCGGCATCTGCAGATTCACGGCGCGACCGGTAAGTCCGTCCACCGCAATCGTGATGGCATACAGATGCGACGCCACCTGCGGCAGCGCGATCGTATAGCTGATCCGGAGTGGCCGCGCCGCCGCCGGAGCCTGCATGACACCGACCAGCAGGCCGGCGACAGCCAGCGCGCTGCTCACCTCAGTACGACATCGATCACGCCGCCGGCGTGGCCCACGCCGTACCGCATCTGCGCCTCGGCAGCGTTGAGGAATCGCACCTCACGAATGTCCTGTTTGCTGATCTCGCGCAACTTGTCCGGGTCGCCGTACTGCTGCCCGTTCAGATAGACCTGCACCACGCCGGCAGTCGGGTCTCGCAAGCTGATCGCTCCACGCTGGTGGAGCCAGTTAGGCCGCGACTGCTGCACGAGAGCATAGGCGTCGAGGGCCGTCGACGAGTCGACTTCCTCCTGGGCGATGAGGTTGGGGTCGCGCCGCCGCCGCTGGCTCGCCTGCCGGACCGGAGTCGTGTCGGCCGTGCTGGCCGTTTGAACTGAGGCCGGCGGGGGTGGCTGGGTTGGAGCACTGGGTCCGGACGCGATCCGCTCCGTCGGAGCTTGCGCGCCGCTCAACACCTCGATGATGCCGCCGGCATGGCCCACGCCGTACCGCATCTGCGCCTCACCCGCGCCGAGGAAATGCAGCTCGCGCACGTCCTGCCGGTTGATTTCGCGCAACTTGTTTACGTCCCCGTACTGCTGGCCATCGAGATAGACCTGGACGGTGCCGGCGGTCGGGTCCCGGAGGCTGATCGCTCCACGTTGGTGGAGCCAGTTGGGCCGCGCCTGCTGCACCAGCGAATACGCGTCGATCGCCGTCGACGCCCCGATCTCATCCTGATCGATGATGTTTTGGTTGCGGATCCGCGGGTGGCTCGCGGGCCGGGCTCGAATCGTGTCAGCCGTCATCGCCACGGGCGCAGGGGCCGGAGGGACGGGATCGAGCGCGGGAGCACCGGTCGTCGGGTCAATCGCGGGAGGAGCGGCTGGAGGCACGGTGGACGGCGGCCCCGAGCTGGCGACCTGTTCTGTGCCGTACACGAGCGTGCCGCCCTTCGTTTTAATCGTCCGGGCGGTCCCACCCGTCTCCACGAACCCGACGACTTCGACCTGTTCACCCATCGCCATGGGCCGCTGCTTCACCTGAGACCGCGGCATCCGCATCCACCAATCGCGGATGATCCAGACGCCTGAGGGCAGGCGCAGAAACTCGATGTGACCGCCCGCCTTTGGAGCGATCACGTCCTGCGGCAACCGGATGTATCTGTAGTCGAGCGTGCGCAGCTCGGAGGTCCGGCGATCGACCCAGAGCGTGCCCGTGATGTCCGGCACCGTGCGATCGCGCGCCGATGTGAACCCGAGACCGACGAGTCCTTCGTTCTCTCCCTTGCCCGCCTGGGTCTCGAAGCAGTGCGTGCGGAGAAACGACGGGCTGAGCAGGATATCGGCGTCGGGCGCCCGGTATTGCGCTTCGTTGTCTTTCACCACGACGTAGCCCTGCGTCTCCAACTCCTCCGCCGTCGTGAAATTCCGGATGGGGTTGTTCGAGAATCCCGTTTGGCCCCAGGTGGAGTCCTGTCCACGCGGGCGGCCCATTGCGCTCACCTCGCGCTGGAACATGGCCAGATCGTACCAGTACCTCGGCACGCGCGCCGTCCACGACACGGCCGCGAGGGCCTCGCGAACTTCATCCCACAGCGCCGCGGTGGACGTCCCCGCTTCCACGTCGCATTGGCGCTCGCCGGCGACGACGACAGCTGGCAGGGGAATTGCGATGGGGTCGATGGCGGCGTTGTAGCTGACCGTTTCGCCGGCGCCCAGCGTGAGCGGCGCCGACAGGAACGGCCGGAATCCGATGCGCTTCGACCGGAGCCGGTAGCTGCCGGCGGCGGGAGCGGTCACGACGAACTCGCCTGCCTGATTCGTCATGACGCGCGCGCGCTCGACCCCGGCCTGATCGACCAGTGTGAGGAACGCGCCAGGAATGGCTGACCGGCTGATGCTATCGGTCAACAGCCCGCGGACCGTCTGCGCCGACGCGGGCAGAGCGGCACACAGGAGCAGGGCTGCGAGGGCGGCGACCCTTACTCCCACCATCTGAATCGTTGTGGCTCGAGCTTCGCGAGCCGGTAGAGATTCCGGGCGAATCTCCCGACGAACAGCGCCACCATTCCCGTCAGCAGAATGGCGAGCGTCCAGTTGGCAACCAGACTGATTGACCATGGGCCTTTGACCTCCCACAGCGTCGCGAGCGCGAGCACCGTGTTGAGAATGACGAGCAGCAGCCGGACCTCGGTTGGCCCGATGCGGCCGTACGAAATCTTGAAGACGCCAAACACGCTCGATTCGAGATAGACGTTGATCGACAGGGCGAGATACACCACCACCAGTCCCAGGGCGAGACCCAGATTCACGTACGGCGACAGCCCGATGCCGAGCCCGATGACGGCGGTCGAGAAGGCGTCGACGACATGATCGAGGTAATAGCCGTACTTGGGCCGTTGTGTTCCACGGACCCGCGCGAGTGTCCCGTCCAGGCTGTCGCCCAGCCAGTTCACGCCCAGCATGAGGCTCGCGACCCAGAGCCAGGCGGGGTTGTAGTGGGTCAGCGCGTAGGCCGTGCCTGCGCCCACGGCGCCGAGGATGCCGATGGCCGTGAGGTGATTGGACCGGATGGGGCGCGGCACGCGGGCGGCGAGCGACTGCAACACCTGCCGCTCCGCGCCTGCGAGCAGGAACGTCATTTCCCGGCGGCCGCCTTCGGTCAATTATGCCATCCTTCGGTCTTTACCTCGGCGAGCACGGACTCGAGTGGATTCAGCTCCATCGTCTTCGGCTCGGCGGGGAGCTTCAGCGTCGCGTCGGTCGTGGGGCCACGCACCAGCACCCGAACCATCGCTTCGCCCTCGGCGAACTTGATGCTCACCGGGACGTACATCGCGAAGTCGTCCGGCACATCGGTCTGCCGCACCCGCAGATGCGCGCTGAAGCCGCCGCTATCCGGCTCCGCGGTCCAGGAGAAGGTATAAGTCGGTACCGCGGTGCCATAGACCCACTCGTTGAAGAACCAGTCCATGGGGATGCCGGTGTGGTGTTCGACGACACGCTGGAAGTCCTCCGTCGAGGCCCGCTTGCCACGATAGGTCGAATAGAAATCCCGCATCATTGCAATGAAGCGGTCTTCGCTCATGTTGCGAGTATCGAGCATCATGTTCCGCAGCATGTGGACGACCCAGGCGCCCTTCTTGTACGTCGAGAGCTCGTAGTTGCCGCGCCAGCTTTGCCCCGCGCGCCGGCCGAGCCCGATGGGGGCGGCGCTCCCGCGCTCGCGCCGGATTTCCTCGCGCGCGTCGCGCAGCGCTTTCAGATACTTATCGTTGTCCCGCAGCACCATCTGCATGTACCACATCCCTGCGAAGTCGGAGAACCCTTCGGACAGCCAGGCGTCCCGGTAGGTGGCGGGCTCGACGCCGATGCCCCACCACTGATGCGCCATTTCATGCGCCCGGAAGATTTCGTCCGATCCGTCGGTCCGGACCCCCAGGAACGTCGTCCAACTCAGATGGATGAGCCCCGGGAATGCTTCGCCATGGAAGTACGGAATCTCGGTGGCGACGTACTGATGAAAGAGCGGGGGACCGAACGCGCGCGTGAAGAAAGAGAGGCTGTTGGCGATGTCCGCGCCGACGAATTCTTCGGGCCGCCGGGCCTGAAGGAACACCCGGCCCATGACGCGATGCGCCTCCGAGTTGACCTGCACCGTGACCGGCGGGATGCGCGGATCTCTCACCGACAGCTGCTCGAAGTCGCCGATGTTGAACGAGACGTTGCGCGCCGGCAGCTCGCTCGCCCAGCGCGTCGTCGTGACGTCGCCATCGGTGGTCGAATCGATCAGCCGCCCGATGGAAGTAAATTTCAGGTTCTTGGGCGTGTGAAAGGTCAGCGCGAAGCTGGCGCGCTGGACGGAGCTATAGCGCGGGTACCAGCTGCTCGGCGCCTTGATGAACGCCCAGCTGTCGAGCGTGGGCAGCACTTCGCGGCGCGTCGCATCCCACCACGGGGGAAGAAAATCCTCCATTGCCGATCCAAAGCCGATCAGGTTGCCGTGATAGACGAGGCGCACGCGAACCGTGTCGCCCGGCCCCGCGGGCGCGGGAAAGCGGATCCACGTTTCCCACTGGTGGTCTTTATGGAAGAAGGTGAGGGGCGCGCCGGCCGGCGTCGTCACGGAATCGATATCGAGCTCGCCGTACATCGCGAACGGCGCCCACTGCAGCGAGTCGTGCCGCACGACCAGCTGCATGTCGGTGCGCGCGGCAAATTTGTAGTTCTTGTCGATGCTCGCATCGATGGCGTAGCCTGTGACGGCGAGCAGCTCGGGTTCTTCGATCTCCACCGGCACATCGCGGCTCAGGTCCTCGGCGCGCTGGAACTGGCACACCGTTTCCGTCCGCTGCCCCAACATCTTGCCGCGCCGGAGCAGCGTCACTTCCTCCGGCTGGGTGGGATCGAACTGCACCATCACCGCCTCGCCGCGCTTGCGCTGGATGTAGGCGGAGAAGAACCCGGTGTTCTCGTGATTGAGCAGGGCGGTGAGATAACTGTCGTCGGCGCTGCGGCTGCGGCCGTCCACGATGAAGTCGAGGGCGCTGCCGATGGCCCCGCTGGGATCGGGCGCTCCCTGGGGCGCGGGCCCGAATTTGAGCGAGCGCCCGAGCTCCGTCCCCGTCGAGTCCGCAAACAGGAAGACCACGGCCGTGATCGGCCCCGTGATGGTCGAATCGCCCATCACGCGCTTCAGGTTTAATTCTTCGACGAGGAGCGGCGGGATGAACGACACCGAACCCGATCCGACGAACGCGATGCCGGCAGGGCGGCCCGCGACCGGTGTGAGTTGAAACGCGAAGCCGGAATCGAGCCGCAGCTCCAGCACGTCACGATGAAGTATCAATCCATGCACGGGGGCGACAGCATCAGGTCGAGGCGCTAGACTTCGGACTTGATCGAAGACGGTGTCGTAGGGTGTCTGTGCGGCCGAGAGACTGGACAGCAGGGCAACGACGGCGAGCATGCGGGCCTCCCCGATGAGTCGACGGAGGGCACAGGATTCGAACCTGTAAGGGCTTGCGCCCGCCGGTTTTCAAGACCGGTGCCTTAGCCATTCGGCCAGCCCTCCCCATCGCCTGTAACGTAGTCGCCTTGCAACGTGCCCTCAAAGCGAGATTATGACGTTTAGAGCGGGCTCTTGCGGGCTTTTCGAACTTCGGTATATCTTCGGGTCCCCAAACTCGAACAAAAACGGGACCGGCTGATGTCGATTTCCCACGTTCTTTTTCGACGTACTAGCAACACGGACCTGGAACTCGTTCGGGACACGTCCCGTTACGTTGAGGACTGTCCGGCCCGTTCACTTTCCTGGGAAAACTGTCGCGTATGAAACTCTCCGATACCGCCATATCACGTCCGGTCCTCGCCAGCATGCTGTCGGCGGCGCTCGTCCTCTTCGGCCTCATCGGCTACACCCGGCTCTCGGTGCGCGAGCTGCCCGACATCGATCCTCCGGTCATCTCGGTCACGACGGTGCTGCCGGGCGCCAATGCCCAGGTGGTCGAGACGGCGGTGACGGACGTGCTCGAGGAAGAGCTCTCCACCATTCAGGGCATCCGCACGCTGAGCAGCGCGTCGGCGGAGCAGACGAGCAACATCACGCTCGAGTTCACCCTGGACCGGCCGGTCGACGTGGCGGCGCAGGACGTGCGCGACAAGGTGTCACGCGTCCGCGGGCGCTTGCCGGTCGACGTGCTCGAGCCGGTGATCGCGAAGCAGTCGGCCGATGCGCAGCCGTTCTTCTGGCTCGCGCTCTCCAGCGACAACTACGATTTGATGCAGCTCTCCGACGTTGCCGACCGGCTGGTGAAGGCGCGGCTCCAGAGCCTGCCGGGCGTCGGCAGCGCCCAGATCTTCGGTGAGCGCCGGTACTCCATGCGGGTGTGGGTCGATCCCCAGGCGCTCTCGGCGCGCGAGCTCACCGTGCAGGATGTCGAGAGCGCGATCGCGTCCCGCAACGTGGAGATTCCCGCAGGCCGGATCGAATCGACCCGGCGCGAGTTTTCCGTGCGCTCCCTCGGCGAGCTCAAGACGCCGCAGGAGTTCGGCGACATGGTCGTCGCGAGCCGGGGGACCCAGCTCATCAAGCTGAAGGACGTGGCGCGCGTCGAGCTCGGGCCCGAAGACGATCGCTCGATCTTCCGCTGGAAAGGCACGCCCTCGGTCGCCATCGGGGTGGTGCGGCAGTCGAAGGCCAACCTGATCGACGTGGCGAGGAGCATCCGCGAGGACCTGCCCGCGATCCAGCAGACGCTGCCGACCGGGGTCAAGCTCGAGAGTGCGTTCGACGGGTCGAAGTTCGTCACGCAATCGATCAACGACGCGAAGGTCACGCTGCTCATCGCCGCCATCCTGGTGGTGCTGATCATCTTCGTATTCCTGCGCAACGTGCGCGCCACGATCATCCCGGGACTTGCGATCCCGGCGTCGATCATCGCGACCTTCGCGATCATGTACTTCCTGGGCTTTTCGATCAACAACTTTACCCTGCTGGCGCTCACGATCGCGATCGGGATCGTGGTCGACGACGCGATCATCGTGCTCGAGAACGCGTTCCGGCACCAGGAAGAGCTGCACGAAGCGCCGGAGGAAGCGGCGGTGCGCGGCACCAATGAAATCGGGTTCGCGGTCATCGCGACGACGATCGCGCTCGTCGCGGTATTTTCGCCGCTCGCGTTCCTGACGGGCACCGCGGGCCGGTTGTTGAGCGAGTTCGGCATCGCGGTTGCGGGCGCCGTCGTGATCTCGGGCTTCGTCGCGCTGACGCTCACGCCGATGCTCTGCGCCAAGATCCTGCGCATGCAGCCCCAGCATGGCGCCATCTTCCAAATGTTCGAGCGCGGCTTCAACGCGCTGTCCGAGCGGTACACCCAGCTGCTGCGGAAAGCCATCGACCATCGCCAGTTGGTGTTCTGGGGTACGATCGGCGGCGTGGCGCTCAGCGTGTTCTTCTTGTTTGGCTGGCCGCCGGCGCGGCTGCCATTCCTGGGGCAGATACCAGTCCTGACGCAGCTGCAAGGCGCGGCGCGGCTGCAAAGCGAGCTGATCCCCGAAGACGACCGCGGGTTCTTCCTCGTCGTCGTGCGCGGTCCGGAAGGCGCGTCGCTGCCGTACACCGACGGCTACGTGCGGCAGGTCGAAGGCATCATCGACCATACGCCCGGCGTGAACGGGTACTTCACGATCATCGGCGGATTCGCCGGGGGTGTGAACAGCGCGTTCATCGGTGTGATCATGAAGGACGGCACACGCCCCAGCGTGAACCAGACGATCGGGGGCATGTTTCCCCAGCTCATGGGAATCTCGGGCGTCTTCGCATTTCCGTACGCCCCTGGCGCAATCGGGTTCTCCCAGCCGATTCAGTACGTCGTACAGAATCCCGATTTCGCGAAGCTCACGGCCATGATGGGCCCGTTTGTGGGGCGCGTGTCCCAGATCAAGGGTCTCGCGAACGTGCAGCCCGATCTCTTTGTGAACAAACCGGAGCTGCGGGTGACGTTCGACCGCGACCGCGCCGAGGACCTGGGTGTACCCGTCCGCGACGTGGCGGGCGCCCTGCAGACATTCCTCGGCGGCCGCCGCGTCAGCACGTTCACGCGCAACGACAAGCTGTACTACGTGATGGTGCAGCTCGATCCCAAAGATCGCGCCAAACCGAGCGACATG
>Ga0207653_10000541_pt1 | contig 14073 bp, 10 predicted proteins | sample KBSK5251metaG_FD_184341 | JGI IMG/M metagenome (GOLD analysis project Ga0207653, IMG submission 184341) | Corn, switchgrass and miscanthus rhizosphere microbial communities from Kellogg Biological Station, Michigan, USA - KBS K5-25-1 metaG... | ecosystem: Host-associated > Plants > Roots >...
GCGCGCTGGCCATGATGCCGCCGGCGGACGTGGTGGGCTCGCTACAGCCGAGAGCGAGGAGGGCGGGAAGAGTCAACCAGGCGGTTCTCATGTTGCCTCCGGGTGGAAGGAAAACGCGTGAACGCGTCCACCTTCCGCCCGCGGCACCGAGACCACAATCATCGATTGGCTTGTTGGACGAGGCTCTGACGGCCTGGTCACCAGATTCGCACTCAGCGTACACGCGATGTGCACTATCGTCGCAAGTTGAAAATCAGTTGGAAGAGCCGAGAGAAGCGGCAATTAAAGGCGCTGCCTTGCAGGGATTTGATGCCGAACGACAAGCGATCGTTCGGCATTGTCGTTCATGGGACACTTCAAGAAGCTCAAGGCGTGGGAACATGCGCGGGCGCTGGCGATCATGTCCAAGCCACTGATTGCGCGACTGCCGGCCGAAGAGCGTAGTGGTCTTGCTGACCAATGGCGACGAGCGTCATCGAGCGTCGTTCTGAACATTGCGGAGGGCGCCAGCCGCGGTGGAACGAAAGAGTTCCGGAAGCATCTGGGCATCGCGCGAGCATCGCTCGACGAGATCGAGGCGATTATCGATCTGGCAATTGGACTCGGCTATTTGACCAGGGACGAGGTCAGCAAGGTTACTGCCATCCGGGACGAGTGCGGCCGAACGGTGTTTGGCCTGATGCGCAAACTCAGTGAAGCGCTGCAGTAACTGGACGCATGCAGCTCAGCGCTTGGAGCCGCTTCGCCGTCTGCGCAACTTCGCAACTCTTCTTGCCGCTTATGACTTCGCGCTCGGCGTCCACGCTGCGGTGTGAAAGTGTTCCGACCTCGGCGCCAACTTGCCCTTACCCGCAGCGTAGTTCTTCCAACTTACCGGCGCATAATCGTTCTTGACCTGGCGCATCGTGATGCAGTCTTGGACCGGGCACACCGCCGCGCACAGATTGCACCCAACGCACGCCTCCTCGATGATCTCGACCACCGGACCGCCCCCCCCGTTCGCGCGGGGCAGCCGGCGGATTGCCTGATGCGCGCCGTCCTCGCACGCCGTCCAGCACAGCTCGCACTTGATGCACTTGTCCTGATCGATGTGCGCGAGCAAGTGGTAATTGAGGTCGAGGTCTTCCCATTTCGCGACCCGCGGCAGCGCGCGCCCGCGAATATCGGCGAGCGTCCGGTGCCCGCGCTCGTCCATCCAGTTCGACAGGCCGTCGATCAAGTCCTCCACGATCCGGAAGCCGTAGTGCATGACCGCCGTGCACACCTGCAGCGAGCTGGCGCCGAGGGCGATGAACTCGGCGGCGTCACGCCAGGACGCGATGCCGCCGATGCCGGAAATCGGGATCTTCACGGCCGGATCGGCTGCAACGGCCGAGACGAGGTGCAGCGCGATCGGCTTCACCGCCGGCCCGCAGTAGCCGCCGTGGCTCGATTTGCCGGCAACGGAGGGCTGCGGCTCGAAGGTCGACAGGTCCACACCCACGATCGAGTTGATTGTGTTGATCAGTGACAGCGCATCGGCGCCGCCTTTGACCGCGGCGCGCGCAATGTACGTGATGTCGGTGACGTTGGGCGTGAGCTTTACGATGACCGGAATCGTGGCGACTTCTTTGACCCATTCGACGATCTGACAGGTGTAGTCGGGCACCTGGCCGACCGCGCTCCCCATGCCGCGCTCGCTCATGCCATGCGGGCAGCCGAAGTTCAGCTCGATCCCGTCGGCGCCGGTGTCTTCCGTCTGCTTCACCATTTCGTGCCAGGCTTCGCGCTTCGATTCGACCATCAACGACGCGATCACGGCATGCTTCGGGTAGTTGCGCTTGACCTCGGCGATCTCTTTGAGGTTTTCGGTGATCGGCCGGTCGCTGATCAGCTCGATGTTGTTGAAGCCCATCATGCGGTTCTGGCCGAGGTCCACGGAACCGTATCGCGAGAAGACATTGATGATCGGCTCGCCGATCGTCTTCCAGACCGCGCCACCCCAGCCCTGGTCGAAGGCCTTCGCGACCTGGCCGTAGGTGTTGGTGGGAGGCCCGGAGGCCAGCCAGAATGGATTCGGGCTTTGGATGCCCGCGAAGTTGGTGCTGAGATCAGCCATACCGCCTCCTACCGCCGGTTACCGCCCATTACCGCACAATCCCACCGAGCACCTCATGTATCCGCTTCGCCGCCGTCACGCCTTCCGCCGCCGCATTCACGATTTCCGCACCGCCATTCGCGCAGTCTCCCCCAGGGAATACGCGGGGGTGGTCCTTCGGCCACGTGAGGTCGGTGCGGTCGCCTTGGCCGATCGCCACGATCACCATGTCGCACACCATCGTTTCGGTGCCGTGCGCGGTCCGTACTTCCAGTCCGGCTACGGCGCCGTCCCCCAACACGCGGAGCGGAGCCGCATTGAAGCGGAAGCCGCAACCGTCGCGCTTGGCGAGCTCGTACTCGTAGTGATAACAGGGCATGTCGCTCTCGCTACGTCGGTACACGATCGTGGCGGTCGTCGCGCCGAGCCGCTTCGCCTGCGTGACCGCATCGATCGCCGTATTACCCGCGCCAATCACCACGACCTGCCGGCCGACCGCAGTCTCACGATACGGATGGGTCTTGAGGTGTTCGATGAACGTCAGCGCGTCCACGACACCGGGAAGATCCTCGCCGGGAATGCCGAGCCTCTTGGTGCTTCCTAATCCCACCCCGACAAAAACAGCGTCATACTCCTCGAGCAGCGGCTCGATCGAGTCGACCGTCACCCCCGTCCTCAGCTCCACGCCGAGATCGAGAATATCCTGCACCTCCGCGAGTGCCACGTCGGCCTTGAGCTTGTATTCCGCGATGCCGTAGGTGTTGAGGCCGCCCGGCTGCGGCTTCGCTTCGAAGACCGTGACCGAATGCCCTCGGCACCGGAGGTCACGCGCGCATGCGAGCCCGGCCGGTCCGGCGCCGATGATTGCGACTTTCTTTCCGCTCGGGGCACCGGGCGCAAACAGCTTGAGCTTCTTCTCCAATACATAGTCCGTCGCGTGCCGCTGCAGCAGCGCGATTTTGATCGGCTGTTCGTCGCGGTCGTTCAGGACACACGCGCCTTCGCACAGCACTTCCACCGGGCAGGCGCGCGCGCACGAGTGGCCGAACGGATTCGCTTCGAGAATGACGCGGGCGGAGCCGCGCAGGTTGCCGGTCGCGATCTTCTTGATGAAGGCTGGCACGTCGATGTGAGTGGGGCAGGCGATCGTGCACGGCGCGTCGTAACAGAAGAGACACTTGTTGGCTTCGAGCAGCGCCGCGTCGGTTGTGAGTGGCGGCGCGATGTCGGCGAAATTAGCCGACAGTTGCTCGTCGCTTAGCGGGTTAGACGCTGGCACCTACTGCTCCCTTGCTCCGTGCTCTCACCCGCATTCCGATCACATAGACGAAAGCCGAGAGCAGGAAGCCCACGAACCACGCCCAGTTGTAGATCGTGCCGAATACTCCTCGCGCCGGCACTCCGCGCAGCGCCGTGACGAACCCCGGCAGACTCGGCGCCACGCCAAGCAGCAGCGCCCCGATCGCGATCCAGTTGAACCCGCGCGAGTACTCATAGCTGCCGCCCCGCCGGTAGAGATCGTCCACCACCAGCTCACCGCGCCGCACCACGAAGTAGTCGGCAATCATGATTCCGGCGACGGGGCCGAGCAGCGCGCCGTAACCGATGAGCCAGGTGAAGATGTACGCGGCGGCGTCGTTGTAGAGCCGCCACGGCATCATCAGGATGCCGATCACCGCCGTGATCATGGCGCCTTGTTTGAAGCTGATCTTGTCGGGCGCCAGGTTCGAGAAGCCGTTGGCGGGCGCCACGATGTTGGCAGCGATGTTGGTGGTGAGCGTTGCGACGACGAGTCCCGCCATCGAGAGCATGATCATCAACGGCCCGCCGATCCTCGCGAGCAGCGCGACCGGGTCGGAGATCCGCGTTCCGAAGATCACGAGGGTCGCGTTGGTCACCGCGGCGCCGATGAAGGCGAACAGCGCCATCGTCCCGGGCAAGCCGACCGCCTGTCCGATCACCTGATCGCGTTGGGAACGCGCGTATCGGGAGAAGTCGGGAATCGACAACGCCATCGTGCCCCAGAACGCGACCGCGGAGGTGAGTCCTGCCCCGAATACGGCGGCGACGGCCGGACGGCCGGTCGGTCCGGCGGCCGGTGGGTTCGCCAGCATTGCCCCAAGGCTGCCCGAACGCACCCAGGCCCAGATGAACAACGCGGCGCCGACGGCGAGCAAGAACGGTGAGCCCCACGTTTCCAGGAATTTGATCGAGTCCATGCCGCGCAGCACGATCCAGACATTCATCGCCCAAAACAGCATGAAGCAGAGGAACTCGCCCGTGTTGAGCCCGACGAAGGCCGGCAGGATCTGCGGCAGCGTCGCGATACCAGGCCAGATCACCTCGAACAGTTTGTAGATCGCCCACCCGCCGATCCACGTCTGGATTCCGAACCATCCGCATGCGACGAGACCGCGCAGGATCGCGGGGATGTTCGCGCCGAGGACGCCGAACGACATCCGCGCGAGCACGGGGAAGGGAATGCCGTAGCGCGTGCCGGCGTGCGAATTCAGCGCGATGGGGACGAGCACGACGAAGTTGCCGAGGATCACCGCGCCGACCGCCGCCTGCCAGGTCCAGCCGGAATCGATCAGTCCCGACGCGAGCGTGTAGGTCGGGATGCAGATCGCCATGCCGATCCACAGCGATGCGATGTGCCACCAGTTCCACGTGCGCCGCTCCGCCGGCACGGGAAGCAGGTCTGCGTTGGCCAGCGTCATTTGACCTCGGCGAGCGCTCGCTCCATCCGTTTGCAGCCGTCATCGATGTCCGCCTTGCTGATCAGCATCGACGGCGCGATCCGGATCACGTTGCCGTACAGGCCGCCCTTGCCGATCAGGAGCCCCTGTTTCTTGGCGGCCTCAAGGAACGCCGCGGTTTTCTTCGGCGACGGCTCCTTGGTTTTGCGGTCCTCCACGAACTCGATCCCCTGCATTAATCCCATCCCCCGCACGTCCCCGATGAACGCGAACCGTTTCTTGAATTCCTCGAGCGCGTCGCGGAGCTGCTTGCCGCGCTCGGCGGAGCGCTTGGGCGTGTTCTCGCGCTGCATCACGTCCATCGTGACATCGACCGCGGCCATCGAGATCGGATTGCCACCGAACGTCGAGAGCGACAGGCCGGTAAAGGCATTGGCGACGGTTTCGGTGGCGATCGTGACGCCGACGGGGAATCCGTTGGCGACCGACTTCGCGAACGTCATGATCTCCGGCTCGACGCCCCAATGCTCGATGCCGCACCACTTGTCGCCGGTGCGGCCCCAGCCCGTCTGCACCTCGTCGCAGATAAAGACCGCGCCGTACTTCCGAATGATGCCGACCGCGATCTCGAAGTATTCCTTGGGCGGGGTGATGAAGCCGCCGGCCCCCTGAATCGGCTCGGCCATGAAGGCGGCGGGGCGGCCGCTCGTGGTCGTCCGGATCAGGTCGTCGATGTCCTGGGCGCAGCGGATCCCGCAATCGGGATACTCGAGACCGAGCGGGCAGCGATAGCAGTAGGGTGAGAGCGCGTGTTTGACGCCCGGGATCTGCGTCGGCAAGACGCGCCACGGTTGCTGCCCCGTGATTGCAATCGCGCCCTGGCTGCGGCCGGCATAGCTGTGGCGCAGCGCGATGATCTCCTGCTGGCCCGTGTAAATCTTGGCAAGCATGACGGCGGTCTCGTCGGCCTCCGTGCCGCTCGTCGTGAAGAAGCTCTTCTTGAGCTTGCCAGGCGTGATCTGCGTGAGCTTCTCCGCGACGGTCACCTGCTCGACGGTCGGATAGACGCTCGACGTGTGAACGAGCCGCGCCACCTGATCCTGAATCCGCTTCACGAATTCCGGGTGCGAATGCCCGATCCCTGCGGTCAGGATGCCGCCGAAGAAGTCGAGGTACTCGCGGCCGTCGAGGTCTTTGACGGTTGATCCGTGTGCCTGGGTGATCACCACCGGTTCCGCGTAGTAATTGGCGACGCACGGAAAGAGAAACTCCTTGTGCTTTTGGCGTACGGTCTGCGAATCCATCAGTGTGTTGGCTCCCGTTTCAAGAATTGGCCGCGGCCGATTGTGCCGACGAACTTGCCATCGCGTGCCTGCACCTGTCCACGCACCGTGACGACGGAGGCGCGGCCCTTCTGCTCCCAGCCCTCGTAGGCGTTGTAATCGACATTCGAGAAGCTGCCCTGTTTGGAGAACGTGCCGCGATAGCTCGGCTCATAGACCACGAGGTCGGCATCACTGCCGAGCTGGATCGCGCCTTTCCTCGGGTAGAGCCCGAAGATTTTCGCGGCCTGCGTCGAGCAGGCATCCACCATCGCCTGGAGCCCTAGCCGGTTCCCGGCGACGCCAAACGTATGGACCAGGTCCACGCGTTCCTGCACCGAAGGGATGCCGTTGGGGATCTTCGTGAACGCGTCCCGACCCATCTTCTTCTGGTCCTCGAACCGGAACGGCGCATGATCGGTGGCGATCGTGCTGATGTCCCGCGATTTCACGCCGTTCCAGAGGATGGCCTGATTCGCCTTGGCGCGAAGGGGTGGTGACATCACGTACTTGGCGCCGTCGAATCCGGGCCGCTCGGTGTAGGTCTCATCCAGCAGGAAATGTGGGATCACCGACTCGATCCACACGTTGACGCCGCGCTTCCGGGCGTCGAGCGCGGCCCGCACCGCCGGCTCGCACGAGGTGTGCACGACGTAGACGTGCGTGCCCAGCAGCTCGGCGAAGGTACAGAGATGGTGGACGCCGTCCGCTTCGACCACCGGCGGACGCGACGGGCCGTGCCACTCGGGCCCCGTCTTGCCGGCGGTGAGCAGAGATTTCTGCAGCGCGTCGATCGCATCGGCGTTCTCGCAGTGCGCCGTGACGATGACGCCGAGCTCCTTGGCCAAACGCATGGCGCCAAACAGGTCTTCATCCGACAGGTTCAGCGCGCCTTTGTAGGCCAGGAACACCTTGAAGGACGCGACCCCGGCCTTCACGATCTCCCGGAACTGATCCCGCATGTGCGGCTCGAAGCGCACCACGGACATGTGGAAGGTGTAATCCACCGCCGCGAGCCGCTCGGCCTTGGACTTCCAGGTCTCGAAGGCCGCGACCGGCTCGTCCGACGCTCCTGGGCAGATCATTTCGATGAGCGTCGTCGTGCCGCCCGCGAGCGCCGCCTTGCTGGCGGACTCGTAATCGTCCGCGGCGTAGGTGCCCATGAACGGCAGATAGATGTGCACGTGCGGATCGATGAAGCCGGGGAAGACGTACTTCCCGCGCGCGTCGATGATTTCGGCTCCAGGCGCCACAAGCTTCGCATCGATGTGCGGCTCGATCCGGGTGATGGTTTCGTTCTCGGCGTAGATGTCGCCCGTGAAGTCTTCCGTGGGCGTGACGATCCGGCCGTCGCGAATCAGGAGCGCCATGTCGGGATCCAGCGGTGCACGGTGCGGCGGTAATCCGCATACGATTCGCCAAACACGCCGCGCAGATGCGGCTCTTCGTAGAGCAAGACGAACAGATGGGTGATGAGCAGGAACACGACGGCGTAACCGGCGAGCGCGAGTGAGCCGTAGCGCAGGGCGGCGCCGAACAACGCGGTCCCGGCGCCGATGTACATCGGGTTGCGGACGTAGCGGTACGGGCCCGCGATCACGAGCGCCCGGGGTGGATCGAACGGCGCCGGCGTGCCACGACCCACGAATGCAAACGTGAGCACGCACGCGATCGCCAGCGCCAGGCCGAGCACGACGATGATGAGACCAGCGACAGCGACTGGCCCGGTAGCCGTGACCGGGTTGATGCCGACGCGTGCGAGAATCCGCCCGGGAACGAACACCAGGAATGCCCCGATGAAGAGCGCCGCGTACGTGAGGCCTCGTACGAGTGCCAACACTACGGTAGCTGCCTCACCATGTCGTCGTATGTCTCCGGGCGCCGGTCGCGGAAGAACTGCCACGTACGCCGGACCTCCTCGATCATGTCGAGGTTCATCTCGGCGACGACGAGCTCGTCCTTGTCCTCGCTGCCTTGCGCCAGGAAGTTGCCGCGCGGATCCACGAAGTAGCTCGAGCCGTAGAACTGCCCCACGTTCCACGGCGCTTCGACGCCGACGCGGTTGCTGCACCCCATGAAGTAGCCGTTCGCGACGGCGTGGGCCGGCTGTTCCAACTTCCACAGGTATTGCGACAGACCCTTCACCGTCGCCGACGGATTGAACACGATCTCGGCGCCGTGCAGGCCGAGCAGCCGCGCGCCCTCGGGGAAGTGCCGGTCATAACAGATGTAGACGCCGACGTCTGCGTAACGGGTCTTGAAGACGGGATAGCCGAGGTTGCCGGGCTTGAAGAAGAACTTTTCCCAGAAGCCCGCGGTGTGCGGGATGTGGTTCTTGCGGTACTTGCCGAGGAGGGTGCCGTCCGCGTCGATCACGGCCGCGGTGTTGTAGTAGACGCCGGCCATCTCGCGCTCGTAGATCGGGACGATCATCACCATCTCGTGCTTCTTGGCGAGCTTCTGCATCCGCTCGATGGTCGGCCCCGGGATCGGCTCGGCGATGTCGCACCACTTTGCGTCCTGGCTGGGACAGAAGTAGGGGCCGTTGAAGACTTCCTGCAGGCAGAGGATTTGGACGCCTTTCTTGCCTGCTTCCTCTATATAAGGAAGGTGCTTCTCCTCCATCGCCTGGCTGATCTTGGAGACCGAGGCGCTGGGGTCGTTTATCGGATTGGACATCTGGATGAGGCCGCCGACGACTTTTCTCATCACCACCTCGAGATGACGACTTTTTTGTCCGTGTAGAACTCGATCGAATCCTGGCCGTGTGCCTTTAGGTCGCCAAAGAACGATCCTTTGGTCCCACCAAATGGAAAGAACGCCATGGGTGCAGCCACGCCGATGTTCACGCCGATCATGCTGACGCCGACGCGGTAGCGGAACTCGCGAGCTGCCTTGCCGCTCTGCGTGAAGATCGACGTGGCATTCGCAAACCCCGATCGCTGCACCATCTCGATGCCTTCATCGAGATTGCTGACGTGGGTCACCGAGGCGACGGGCCCAAAGATCTCCTCCTTGCCGATCGTCATGTCGGGTTGCACACCGTCGAACACGGTCGGTCCAACGAAGTGGCCGCGCGGATGCTTCTCCACCTTGGTGCCGCGGCCGTCGAGCAACATCGTCGCGCCTTCTTTGCGTCCCGCCTCGACGTACGACAGCACCTTCTCTCTGTGCTTTGCCGAGATGACCGGGCCCATGGTGACGCCGGGCTCGAGGCCGTAGCCGAGGCGCAGATCCTTCGCCGCGCCGAGGAGCTTGTCGCGGAACGGCTCGTACGCCTTGCCCGCCGCGACGACAACGCTGCCGGCGAGGCAACGCTGCCCGGCGCAGCCGAACAGGGACTCGCTGATGTTGGCCACGGCTCTGTCCATATCGGCGTCGGGCATGACGATCACGTGATTCTTGGCGCCGCCCAGGGCCTGTACCCGCTTGCCGTTCCTCGCCGCTTCCTGGTACACGTACTTGGCCACCGGCGATGAGCCGACGAACGAGATGCCGGCGATGCCGGGATGGGCGAGCAGCGCGTTGACGACGTCTTTAGCGCCGTGGACCAGGTTCAGCACACCGGCGGGAATGCCCGCTTCCTGCGCGAGCTCGAAGATCCGCGTGGACGAGAACGGCACCTGCTCGCTCGGCTTCAGGATGAAGGTGTTGCCCGTCGCGATCGCGTACGGCCAGAACCAGAACGGCACCATCGCCGGGAAGTTGAACGGGGTGATCGCGGCAAAGACGCCGAGCGGCTGGCGGACGTACTCGCAATCGATGCCGGTCGCGACGTCTTCGAGCGTCTTGCCCATCATCAGCGTAGGAATGCCGCAGGCGTGTTCGATGTTTTCGATGCCGCGGCGGACCGAGCCCCGCGACTCATCGAGCGTCTTGCCATGCTCGCGTGTGACCGTCGCGGCGAGCTCCTCGAAATGCTCTTCCAGCAGGTACTTCAGCTTGAACAGATAGCGCGCGCGGACGACGGGCGGGACCTCACGCCATTTGACGAACGCTGCCTGCGCGGCCGCGACGGCTTGATCGACGTCGCGGGCACCCGACAGCGGTACGGTACCGAGCTGCTCGCCCGTGGCGGGATTCGTCAGATCGAGGCGTTCGGTGGTGGAAGGAGCGACCCATTCGCCGCCGACGTAGTTGCGGAGGGTTTTCATCCCCATAGCCTAGGGATGGGCAGGGGCTTGTCAACTAACTGCGGCTAATCCAAGTGCTCGTATGCGACCAGCGTCAGGAACTCGGCGAATTCCGCGCCCGTCATGAGCCGCTCGAATAGCTCGATGGCCAGGCTCTTGGTGGGGAACAACTCGGCCATGATTTGCCGGACCAGCTGCTCCGTCACGACGCGGCCGTCGGACAGGCGCGCGCCGTGCCGCACCCATTGCCACACCTGTGACCGCGAGATCTCGGCGGTCGCGGCGTCTTCCATGAGATTGTAGATCGGCACGCAGCCGACACCGCGGAGCCAGCTCTCGAGGTACTGGACGCCGATGTCGACGTTGGCGTGCAGGCCCGCTGCGGTGATTTCGCCGTCCGGAACGGCCAGCAGGTCGGACGCGGTGACCTTCACGTCCTCGCGCAGCACGTGGAGCTGGTTCGCGCCCGGCATCCCGGCGTCAAACACCTGCGCCGCAATCGGTACGAGCCCCGGGTGCGCGACCCACGTGCCGTCGTGTCCGGCGCGCACTTCGCGCAGCTTGTCCTGCCGGACCTTCTCGAGCGCGGCTTCGTTCGCCGCGGGGTCGTGCTTGATAGGGATCTGGGCCGCCATGCCGCCCATCGCGTGGGCGCGGCGGCGGTGACAGGTCTGAATCAGGAGATCGACGTAGGATTTGAGGAAGTGACGGTCCATCGTCACCCGGGCCCGGTCGGGCAGCACGAAATCGGGGCGCTGCCTGAACTTCTTGATGACGCTGAAGATGTAGTCCCAGCGGCCGCAGTTCAGGCCCGCCGAGTGCTCGCGCAGCTCGTACAGGATCTCCTCCATCTCGAACGCGGCGAGGATCGTCTCGATCAAGACGGTCGCGCGGATAGTGCCGCGGGGGATGCCGAGCTCGTCCTGCGCGAGGTTGAACACGTCGTTCCAGAGCCGCGCCTCGAGGTGGCTTTCGAGCTTGGGCAGGTAGAAGTAGGGACCGGAGCCCTTTGCGATCAGGGCGGCGGCATTGTGAAAGAAGAAGAGCCCGAAATCGAACAGGGACGCCGATATCGCCCGCCCGTCCACGGTCATGTGCTTCTCGTCGAGATGCCAGCCGCGCGGCCGGACCATGAGGGTCGCGGGACTACCGCCTAGGGAATAGGGTTTACCCTCGGGGCTGGTGAATGTGATCGTGCCCCGCACCGCGTCCCGCAGGTTGATCTGGCCCTCGAGATTGTTGCGCCAGGTGGGCGCGTTCGAGTCCTCGAAATCCGCCATGTAGACCCGCGCGCCCGAATTGAGGGCGTTGATGACCATCTTGCGGTCTACCGGGCCCGTGATCTCGACCCGGCGGTCGGTCAGGTCGGCGGGGATCGGCGCGACGGTCCAGGCCGCGCTCCGAATCTGCCGTGTTTCGGGGAGGAAATCGGGAAGCTCACCGGCCGCGATGCGGCGCTGGCGCTCGGCGCGGCGCGCGAGGAGCTCCTGGCGGCGCGGCTCGAAGGTGCGGGCGAGGTTGGTGAGGAAGCGGTGCGCGTCGGCCGACAAAATCTCGGCAAAACCCGGCTCGAGACTCATGCCTGAAATCTAGCGGCGGTGGTGGGGGAGGTCCGCGGCGGCTGTGCACAACCGCCGCGGCAGCCGGCGCGAATCCAGCAACGACCTGGGTCCGCCTTTGCCGGCCTTTCCCCCCGACGTCCGGTACTGCTTCCGCCCAGATGCCATTGCAACCCTCGTGCCATCTGACGCGCCGTCGCGAGCCACTGCAGGGCCGCAATTCTGTGGCATTATTACCGCACATGTGCCCGCCTCCCGCTCAGCCCGCGGCCGTCGGCCGTTCCGTTCCCCGTCGCGAGGGTGCCGACAAGGTGACGGGGCGAGCCCGCTACACCGACGACCTCGTCGTAGCGGGAGCGTGGTACGGGCGTACCATCCGCTCGACGATTGCCCGCGGTGTTATCCGCTCTATCACGCTGGACCCGTCCTTCGATTGGAAGCGCGTGGTGGTGGTGACCGCGGACGACATCCCCGGAGACAACGTCGTCCAGCTCATCCGGGACGACCAGCCCGTCCTGGCGTCGCTGGGTGGCGAAATCAGACATAGGGAAGAACCGATTCTCCTGCTCGCCGCCGCGGATCGGGCGACGCTCGAGGACGCGGCCGGCCACATTCGGATCGAGTATGAGGCCGCGGAGCCCACGACCGAGGTCTTCAGCACCGTCGAAATCCGGAAAGGCGAGGTTTTCGAGGATCTGAAGGGCCTGAAGGATGTGGAGGTAGTTGAGCGGACGTTCCGGGTGGGGTTGCAGGAGCAGCTGTATATCGAGCCTCAAGGCGCGATCGCGATCCCCGAAGCAAATGGGGCGATCAGGATCATCGGATCGCTGCAGTGTCCCTATTACGTCCACCGCGCGCTCAAACGAGCGCTGCGTCTCACCGATCAGCAGGCTGTGGTCGTCCAGGCAGAGACAGGCGGTGGGTTCGGGGGGAAAGAGGAGTATCCGTCGATTGTGGCGGTCCACGCGGCGCTGCTCGCGCGCAAGGCGGGACGGCCCGTGCGCCTCATCTACGACCGCCACGAGGACCTCGCGGCGACGACTAAGCGTCATCCAGGGGTCATCACACACCGGACGGCGGTCAAAAAGGATGGAACACTGCTGTCTCAGGATATCGAGATCGAGCTGGATGGCGGTGCCTACTGCACGCTGACGCCCGTGGTCCTGTCGCGCGCGGCGATCCACGCCGCGGGTGCGTATTCCTGTCCCAACGTGCGGATACGCGCGCGCGCGGTCGCGACGAACACGCCGCCCAATGGAGCGTTCCGCGGCTTCGGGGCGCCGCAGTCGCTCTTCGCCGCCGAGCTGATGGTCGAGCACGTGGCCGAACGGCTGGGGATGTCGAGCACGGATCTTCGCAGGAAGTGGATGCTGCGCCTGGGCGACACCACGGCGACAGGGCAGGTGCTCTCGGAGAGCGTGGGGTCCGCGCTCGTGTTGGACGCGGCGCTGAACGCTGCTCCAACCGCCCAACCGCCAAACCGCCCAACCGTCCGGCACGGTCGGGGTCTTTCGCTGGTTTTTCATGGCTCAGGCTTCACCGGGAGTGGTGAGAAGAAGCTGCAGGGAACAATTGCTTTCGAGGCATTGGCTGACGGGACGTTCCGGATCCTCACTGCGTCAACCGAAATCGGCCAAGGCACCAAGACCATCTTCTGTCAGCTCGCGGCGGATGCGCTCGGGGTAGCCATCGAACGTGTCAGCCTCGCACCCCAGGACACGTCGCTCGTTCCGGACTCCGGCCCTACCGTGGCGTCGCGAACCGCCATGATCGTTGGCCGGCTCGTGCAGGAAGCGGCGACAGAGGTCAAAGCGCGGCTCAACCGCGAGCGGGCACCGCTCCGCGTCGAGAAGTCGTACATCCAGCCCGACACGATTCATTGGGACGAGGCCACCTATCGTGGCGACGCGTACCCCGTGTACGCCTGGGCGTGCACGATCGCCGACGTCGATGTGGACATGACCACGGGCGAAGTGCGCGTGACCGATCTCGTCACCGCGGTCGACTGCGGCAAGGCGCTCCACCCCGTGATGGCCGAGGGGCAAATCGAAGGCGGGAGTTTGCAGGCGGTGGGGTGGGCGACGATCGAAGAGATCAAGATGAAGGACGGCGGTTATCAGAACGATCGCCTGGCTACCTACCTGATTCCCACCGCGCTCGACGCCCCGCGCATCCGCACCATCCTCGTCGAGAACCCCTACTCGCGCGGTCCGTTCGGCGCGAAGGGGATCGGCGAGCTCCCGATGGATGGCCCCGCGCCCGCCATCATCGCCGCCATCCACG
>Ga0207653_10000542_pt1 | contig 14071 bp, 6 predicted proteins | sample KBSK5251metaG_FD_184341 | JGI IMG/M metagenome (GOLD analysis project Ga0207653, IMG submission 184341) | Corn, switchgrass and miscanthus rhizosphere microbial communities from Kellogg Biological Station, Michigan, USA - KBS K5-25-1 metaG... | ecosystem: Host-associated > Plants > Roots >...
CAGCGCTTTCCGTGCGCGATTCGGATCGATTCCGGTAGTTGTCGCAGGCGCAGCATCGCGAGCACGCCGAGGAAGGGGCCGGGTGCGAGGATCGTGAAGGCGTAACGCCAGCCCCAAACCGTTTCAAATTTCGGGACCAGCTCGATCGAGACGGTCGTAAGTAAAAACCCGACACACATCTGAATCGTCAACGCCGTGCCGATGTACTGCGGATCGCCAAGCTCCGTGACGCACGACGAAAACTGAGCCGAATCAGCAACGACCGTCGCGCCCCAGATCGCCGCAACAAACAACAGCAAGATCGGATTACCACCGTAAAGCAATCCAATCACCAGACAACAAGTCCCGCTGATCGCCATCGCCGCTGACGTGACCAGAGTTCGCCCAATACGATCAGCCAACAGACCCGCGAGCACACAACCAGCCGCGCCAGCGCCAATCACCAGGAAGGAACCCATCTCAGCCACCCTCGGATCGACGCTGGCAAGACTCGCGCGAAGCATTACCGGGGTCCAAACCCACATGCCGTACAGTTCCCACATGTGCCCGAAGTAACCAAAGCTCGCGAGCCGCACACCACGATTGCTGAACACTCTGACGATCTGCGTCACATCGAACTTCGAAGGCGGGAGTGCGAATGGACCATCGTCGACAAAAAACAACACGACAAGTCCACCGATGACGGCGAGCAGCGAAATGAAGATCACATTCGAGCGCCAGTTGGCACTTCCCAACGCGTTGGCGAGGTAAGGCATCGCCTTGCCCGTCGTTAATGCTCCTACCAGGAACCCAAGCGCCAATCCTCGGCGTTCGCGAAACCACGTCGCCATGATTTTCATTCCGGGAGGGTAAACGCCGGCCAGACAGATGCCTGTCAGAAAACGGAGCACGATCGCGGTTTGCGCATCGTTGGAGAAAAAACCGAACGCGCCGTTGACGAGTGCGCAGAGAAATGACGAGACGGCAAAGAGATGTCTCGTGCTGATGACGTCAGGGAGATTCAGTGTGGCGCTGATTAGTGTTCCGGCGACAAATCCGAACTGAACGGCGTTGGCGACCCAACTTATTTCTGAAGCAGAGAGGTGCCACGTACGCTGGAGAGCAGGAACGACGGCTGATCCACTGAACCACGCCGCCATCCCCAACAACTCCGCGATTGAGAGCAGCGCCAGTGCACGCCATCGACGCGGATGCGGGGGAGTTGTCATAGACAGGATTTTTCAGGGTTGTGAATCATGAAAAAAATCTTGAAAATCCTGTCCTCATTTAAGATCGAATAGCAAGATTTCTGAAGGTTCCTCAGCTCTAATTCTCAGCGTCGCTTCACTCACAATCACAATACCATCACCCTGTTCAGCCTTCTCCTCATTCAGGCTGATTGCGCCGCGAGCGACCTGGATCCACGCGTAGCGCGCCGGATCCATCACGCGCTCGATTTCCTGATCCGCGTCAAGTATCGACACAAACAGGCTGACGTCCTGATTGAGCCGCACGGAATCGTCACGTCCATCATTCGATGCGATCAGACGCAAGTGCCCGCGTCGCTCCTCTTCGGTGAAAGCCTTTTCTTCGTAACCCGGCGTCAGATCTTCAGCATTCGGCAGGATCCAGATTTGCAGCAGATGCACACGCTCTCGATCCGAAGCATTCTTCTCACTGTGTCTCACGCCTGTTCCGGCCGTCATGCGTTGCACGTCGCCCGGTCGAATCACGGATCCGTTGCCCATGCTGTCTTCATGTTTCAGCCCGCCTTCGAGAATGTAGGTGATGATCTCCATGTCGCGGTGCCCGTGCATCGGAAACCCGCGACCAGCCGCAACGAAATCTTCATTAATCACCCGCAGACTGCGAAAGCCCATGTATCGCGGATCGTAATACTGATCGAACGAAAACGTGTGGTATGTGTTGAGCCACCCGTGATCGAAATGCCCGCGTTCGTGTGATTTTCTAAGCGTAATCATGTCTTACAACCCAAGTCCTTCTTCGTGTGCCACAAACACCGTCACGAGCTCATTCAACCCTTCGGCATCCTGGTCGTCGAACCTTCCAATCGTTGGACTGTCGAGATCCAAAACACCGAGCAAACGCTCGCCGTCGAAAAGCGGCACCACGATCTCCGCGTTCGAGGCGACGTCGCACGCGATGTGCCCCGGAAACTCATGTACATTCGGCACGATAATCGTTTCGCACTGTTGCGCGGCGACTCCACACACGCCTTGACCCATCGGAATGCGAACACACGCGGGATTCCCCTGGAATGGTCCAAGGACCAGCTCGTCGCCCTGCAAGAAATAGAATCCGGCCCAATTCACATTCGGCAGTGAATTGAAGAGCAACGCGCTGAAGTTCGCGGCGTTTGCAATGAAATCCTGCTCACCTTTCAGCAGGCTCAGCAACTGGACCACGAGGCTCGCGTAAAGCTTCGGCTTGACGTTGTTCTCCGGCGTTGACGCTCGTCGCTTTCCTGCGCCTCGTTTTGTTTTGGACGCGCTCGCGCGCGTTCGTTTGGGAGTGGGTTTTTTCTTCGCAGATTGAGGGCTCATGTGTCTTTCGGTTCCTCCGTTGCAGGCCGGATGCTGATCACTACGGATTTCGACGCCGGAGTATTACTCTTCTCGGCGACGCTGCGCACCGGCACCAAAACATTTGCTTCAGGAAAGTAAGTCGCGGCACAGCGCTCGGGAATGTCGTAGGGCACGACCTCAAACCGCCGCGCAATCCGCTCTTCACCTTCAAAATGGCTGACCAAGTCTACAACTTGTCGCGCGCGCAAGCCCGCGGCGGCGATGTCTTTTTCATTTAGAAATACAACGTGCCGCCCGTTGCTGATGCCACGATAGCGATCGTTCGCGGTATAGACCGAAGTATTAAACTGATCGTGACTGCGGATCGTCATCATCAGGAACTGATCCGGGCCGAGATTGTGTTCGGGTAATTGATGAACGGTGAACTGGGCCTTCCCGCTCGCCGTGTTGAAGACGCGTTTGCGCGCGGCGTTGGGAAGATAGAACCCACCAGGCTTGTGGACGCGCGTGTTGTAGTGGTCAAACCCCGGCACGACCCTTTCGATCGCATCGCGAATCTTGTCGTAGTTATTGGCCAGCTCCTCCCAATCGACCGTGGTGCGATGTTCGAGCGTGGCGCGCGCGAGACGCGCAACGATCTGCGGTTCGCTCAGAAGTTCGGACGATGCCGGTTCGAGTGAACCACGCGAGATCTGCACGACGCCCATCGAGTTTTCCGTCGAGACACACTGTGGACCAGTTGATTGAACATCCACTTCGGTGCGGCCGAGGCAAGGAAGAATCAACGCGCGATCTCCGGTAATCACGTGCGACCGGTTGAGCTTGGTTGAGACGTGCGCTGTCAGACGGCAGCGGCGCAATGCCGCGGCAGTAAACTCCGTGTCTGGCGTTGCCGACAGAAAGTTACCGCCGAGTGCGAAAAACACTTTGCCTTGTCCGTCGTGCATTGCGTGTATCGCTCGGACAGTGTCGAATCCGTGATTTCGCGGCGGTTCGAAGTTGAAAACCTCGCCGAGCTTGTCTAAGAAGGCAGCGCTCGGTCGTTCCCAAATTCCAACGGTGCGATCACCCTGGACGTTGCTGTGACCACGCACCGGGCACAGCCCCGCACCAGGTTTTCCAACCTGACCACGCAGCAGCATCAGGTTTACGATCTCCTGAATGTTCGCGACTGCGTTGCGGTGTTGCGTCAGCCCCATGGCCCAACAGAAGATCGTGCGCTCGGATTTAGCGAAGATCTGCGCGGCCTTTTCAATTTCATCCTGCGCGACTCCGGATTGCGCGACGATGTCAGTCCACGACACTGCGCGGAGCGCGGAAGTAAATTGCTCAAACCCATTCGTGTAGTTTCTGATGAAATCGTGATCGAGAACTCTTCCTGGTCGCTGCTCTTCGAGTGCGAGCACCGCCTTCATCATCCCTTTCAAAAGCGCCACATCGCCGTTGATGCTCACCTGTAGAAACAGATCCGCGAGCACGGTGCCGCCGCCGAGTAGTCCGAGCACGTGTTGCGGATGTTTGAAGCGCGTCATGCCGACTTCCGGCAGCGGATTAATGTGGACCAACCGACAACCGTTTCGCTTCGCGCGCTCGAGTGACGACAGCATTCGCGGATGATTCGTACCCGGATTCTGTCCGATCACGAAGATCGCTTCAGCCTCGTCAAAATCGTCGAGTGTGACGGTTCCCTTCCCGACGCCGATCGTTTCGTTCAGTGCCGAACCGCTCGACTCGTGACACATGTTCGAGCAATCCGGCAGGTTGTTCGTTCCGAATTGGCGCACGAAGAGTTGATAAAGGAACGCAGCTTCGTTGCTGGTGCGGCCCGAAGTGTAAAAGATTGCCTGATCGGGGTAGTTAAGCGAGTTCAGTTCGGCGGCGATCAACTCGAACGCATCATCCCAACCGACAGGTTCGTAGTGAGTGGCATCGCGATGCAGCAGCATTGGATGTGTGAGCCGTCCCTGCGCTCCGAGCCATTGATCGGATTGTTGCGCGAGTTCGGCAACGCTCCATTGCTGAAAGAACTCCGGCGTGACGCGTTTAGTTGTCGCTTCCTCTGCGACATGCTTGGCGCCGTTTTCGCAAAACTCGAAATGCGAGCGCTTCTGATCGGGTTCGGGCCACGCACAGCCCGGACAGTCAACGCCACCTGCTTGATTGATTTTCAGCATCGTGCGCACGCCGCGAACGAGTCCCATCTCTGATGCGACGCTTTTCACTGCGGCTGCTATCGCCGGTATCCCACCAGCAGCCTTTGCTGTCTTTATTTCATCTGACATTGATTCACAGATTGATTCACAGATTGGTTCACAGATCGGTTCACAGATCGGTCATCACAGATTACACAGATTGAGCGGATTTCAAAAATCGGCCGTATCTGTGTTAAAAAAACCTGCCGAGGAAAACAAACATATGACCTTTTCGCGCCCCGTCCGGTCGCTCTTCCTGTTCGCTTTTTGTCTATCAACCTTCGGAACAATCGTCAATGCCCAGGTGAAAGCCGGCCGCGATCCGAACCAACCCGTCGATCAGGAATACACAAACAAGATTCGCGAGTATACAACCGAGCCATTCTTCAACTCACCTTTGACTGACTATCTTCCGGCTTCGTCTGACGTGCCCACGCCCAAGGCCGTTCTCGGCGACATTGCGGGCGCGCCTGGCAAGTTGCCGTACGCAGAAGAAGTTTACAAGTACATGCGCATGCTGGAGCGAGCGAGTCCGCGAGTGAAAGTTTATTCAATCGGCACGACGGAAGAGGGCCGCGAGATGATCGCCGTGGCGATCGGGTCGGAACAACTGATGTCGAAGCTCGAAGAGAATCGCGCACGTCTCACGAAACTCGCCGATCCGAGGACGATCAATCTCGACGAAGCCGAGGCGGATCGGCTGGTCGCTGCTTCTTTCCCCATCTATTACATCACTGGCACGATTCACTCCCCTGAAACGGGATCGCCAACCGCGTTGATGGAGTTGGCTTACCGGCTCGTCGTCGACAACAGTCCGTACGTGAAGGCCATTCGCGACAACATGGTGACACTGATCACGCCAGTCGTCGAAGTAGATGGCCGGAATCGCATGGTCGATGTTTATAACTGGCACCTGGCCCATCCGAATCAAAACTGGCCTTCCTTGATTTACTGGGGTCACTACGTCGCACACGACAACAACCGCGACGCCATCGGGCTTTCGCTGAAGCTCACGCGCAACGTGATGAACACCTACCTCGCGTGGAAGCCGCAGGTGTTGCACGACTTGCACGAGTCAGTTCCATACCTCTACGACAACACCATCGGCGATGGTCCATACAACGCGTGGGTCGATCCGATTCTGACAGACGAGTGGCAGATGATCGGGTGGCACAACGTGTCGGAGATGACGAAGTTTGGAATGCCAGGCGTGTTTGCGCACGGGAACTTCGATACGTGGTCGCCGGGTTATTTGATGTTCATCGCCGCGACTCACAACGGCATCAGCCGCTTGTACGAAACGTTCGGCAATGCCGGCGCTGACACGGTCGAACGGAGTTTGTCGCCGAGTGAATATCAACGCACCTGGTATCGGCAGAATCCCCCATTGCCGAAAGCAAGGTGGTCACAGCGAAACAACAACAATTACCAGCAGACCGCACTGCTGACGACGCTTCACCATTTCAGCACCAACGGCAAACTGTTTCTGAAAAACTTTTATCTGAAGAGCAAACGCTCGATTGAAAAACCGAAGAATGAGGGTCCCGCGGCTTACGTCTTTCCGGCGGATGAAGTGCGCGCCGGAAATCAGGCGGAGTTGCTGAGGACGCTGCAGGCGCAGGGCGTCGAGATCAGTAAGTCGACGGCGCCATTCACGGTTGCAGTAAAAAGAAAATCAGGATCGGGATCTGCAAGACCTACGCCGAGCCCGTCTCCGGCCGTATCGCCGACGCCGGTTCCGAAAACCGAAGATCGCACGTTTCCTGCGGGCAGTTACATCTTGCGCATGGACCAACCGTACAGCCGCATCGCCGACGCACTACTCGACTATCAATACTGGGCGCCGAACGATCCGCAAACAGACATTTACGACGACACCGCATGGACGATGGGTGAACTCGCGAATGTGGAAGTCGTGCGTGTTACGGATGTAAAAGTGCTGCAGGCGCCGATGGAGCGCGTGACAGGCGACGTGCGGTCTCCGGGCGGAATCTCGAGTGCAGGCTCGGTTTACGTGATCAATCACAACGCCGACAACGCACTCGCGACGCTGCGTTATCGACTCAAGGACGTGGAGATGAACGCGGCTGAAGAACCTTTCGAAGCCGCCGGCCGGAAGTTCAATCGCGGCTCATTCATCATTCACAAAGTCGACGGTGAAGCTCTCCGGCGAGCGACGAGTGAACTCGGCATCCAGGTTTATGCGGTGGCGAGTGCTCCGACCGTCAAAACGCATCCGGTCAGAGCAGCACGGATCGCGATCATGCATACGTGGCTGTCGACGCAGGACGAAGGCTGGTATCGCATCGGCTTCGATCATTTGCAGGTGCCTTTCACGTACATCAGCACGCAGGACGTTTCGCGCGATCCGAATCTCAAGAGTAAGTACGACGTGATCCTGTTTGCTCCAGTCGGGCGCGGCTCGCAGGCGATCATCAACGGTCTGCCGATGTACGGGAATCCGCTGCCGTGGAAGAAGACTGATCTGACTCCAAACCTCGGTAGCATCGACGAGACTGACGACATGCGGCCGGGTCTCGGCTGGAACGGTTTGCAGAACCTTCAGAAGTTTGTGAGAGACGGTGGAGTCTTCATCACCGTCGACGATACTACAGATTTCGCGGTGAATTACGGCTTCACTCAAGGCGTTACGCTGAACAGGTCGCAGCGACTGCGCGCAGTGGGAGTGATTTTACGGACGAAGGCGGTCGATTCGACGAGTCCGATTGCGTATGGTTACGGTGATTCGCTGGCGATGTATTGTTCGAATGGTCCAATCTACGGCGTCAACAACGGCGTTGGGGGCCGGCCGCGAACGCAATCACGTGCGACGGGTCGCGGGACGCCTGACGATCCGGATGTGGTGCAGGGTCGTCCGCCGGCGGAGATTCCCGAGCCGCCGCCGAGAGTCGAGCCGTGGGAAGCGCCGCCGGTCGGAGATGAGCAGCGGCGCAATGCGATTGGGTTGATTCCGCCAAACCAGCGTCCGCGCGTGATCTTGCGCTATGCAGACAACCGCGAGCTATTTGTCTCGGGATTGTTGGACGGCGGCGACGAGATTGCACAGCGGCCTGCGATAATCGACGTGCCGCAGGGCAACGGGCACGTGCTGCTGTTCTCGACGAATCCGTTCTGGCGCGGGCAGACGAAAGGGAGCTACTTCCTGGTGTTCAACGCGATCCTGAATTGGGACAACCTCAATGCCGGACGCAAACTAGCAGAGAAGTAGGGCCACAAAAAGGCACAAAAGGCACACAAGAAGAAACGAGAGCGCGAGCTCCAACGACGCGACGCGCATTCTTGTATTCAGGCAACCGCTCGGCATTTGGCTGAGCCAAAGGACATACGACGCATAATGAGAAATCATTTTTGTGCCTTTTCGTGTCCTTTTGTGCCTTTTGTGAACTCTTCTACCGTTCCCATTCCTTTAGGCCCTCGACCACGCGTAGCACTTCGCTTCGCTTTTTCTCGAACACCGCGAACATGAAGATGATCGTGGCGCCGGTCACGATTCCCGCCACGTACCACAGCCACGTCCAACCGAGATTTGCTGACGCGTACCAGATCATTGTGATGATCGACAGTAAGAGAAAGATCGATCCGAGCAGGAGCAGACCGCGAATACGAAACATGATCCCGGCAAACACACCTACGAGCGAGAAGGATCCGAGAATCAACGGCAGCCACGGCGAATTCGCGACACCGTTGATGAAGATGTCGGCCGTCGACGCCACGTAGATCGTGGTCAGCGAGAGGTACCTGATGCCCGTCATCTGATCTTCACTCAGTCTGTCTTCATTTAAATAAGCTGCGATCAGAACAGACAACGCCACCGGAATCAGCCACAACTGCGGATGTTGCAGAAACTGGTAATCCGCAGTGCGATTCCACATGTACCAAAGCCCCGCATTTCCCGCGACGGCAGCCAGCAAGCCAAACCCAAACGACCGTCGCAAAATCGACAGCAGACCATACAGACCACCAATAACAAACAGCACCAGCGAAAAGTCGACTTCCGACGAAGCAACCCAGAACCCGAGCACCGGCAGCAACGGCAGAAACGCCCCTGTGCGCTCCAACGGATGGGCCAGCACAAACAATCTACGTCGTCTCAAAGCCTCACTCGCAACAACTCCGAAATACGCGATGACCATGATGACGAGCGGCCAGTAACGTTCGATGAAGCCTGTGAAGAGCCACGGCATCGTCAGTCTCACGTGCAGGAACAACAGCGCGAGCATGACTTCGGCGACATAGACGTAGCGAGCGCGTTTAGGCTCCGAGAGACTCAAAGGATCGTGATTCGGCGACAGCGCGAAGAGCACGCAAGTCACTACCGCCGCAACCAGCGTCAAACCGATTGCAATCAGTGCAACCGGATGAATGTTCACCGCGCCGAAGTTGACCTGGTACCAGATCTCAGTTCCCAAACAGAAGAACAGAGCAACAACACCGCCGGCCAACAGCCACGGCACAAACGCTCGGGTCGAGCTGGTCCATTGCGGGAATCGCGTAGTGGCTTTGTCTAGCAGCAGCCCGTACACGGCCGTCAAGCCGAATGCTTCCAGCATCAGGATCACGCTGCGATTCAACCACGTAGCGTCAACGCCCGGCGTCAACCACGACCAACCGAGAAGAACTGCGCCGATTACGAGCACAGCGACGGCCGCGCGTCGCCAACGCTGCTCTTGAACTCCTTCCGCCAGTAGACCAAATGTTAGAAACTGCGCCGCCATAGCGAGTGAGACTGAGACGCGCATTCCCAAATCGAGGAATTCCAGGTTAATCCAGAAGGCGAGGTAACCGAACGTTGCGACGGCGAGGATTGTCAGAGTCGAAAGCCAGGCGAGTCCGCGGGTTTCGGGGCTGATGCGTCGTGGAATGCCGAACTGCTCTGCGAACACGACGATTCGTTCACGCCAGCGCCAAATGAGTGCGACGGCAAGTGAATAGACAGCTAAAAAGATCGCGATGGACCACGTCTGCCGCGGGCTGCTCAATCCAACGAGATGAAGCGCGATACCATAGCCGATGATGCCGAGCATGTATAAACCCGCGACGGCATATTTTGCGTGCCTGTCCCAGAGGCAAGCAGTGATGAAAGCCACAACTGAGAAAAACGTAATCCACGAGAGTGGCGGCGTACGCTCCAGCAGGGACTGCGTCGGCAGGACGAAACTGAAAACCATAATCAACGCGAGCAAGAGGAGCGCGGAGATGGCGACGAGGTTGTGGAACGAAAAAGTCGTGTCCGGCATTTCCCTTTTCTGTCGTGCCCGCAGTTCCAACCAGAGCCAAAGGATTCCAGTAACAGCCGCAGCGCTGATGTTGACCAGCACGAATTCATCTAACCAGACGCCTGGCAGAATGAAGAGCCACCAGAGTGAGACGGCAAGATTGAAAAGAATGCCGGCCGCGTAGATGTACCGTCGACGGAAAGTTTTCCAGTTCAACGTTGCGGCCAGGGCCGTAATGGCGAGCATTGGTGCGATGGACCACCACCTGCTGAATTGAGCATCAGTTAAGCTGCGCAAAGCCAGGAACACGACGAACACGCCTGACACGGCAGCCAGTCCCCTGCACCGCGATTGCCACTCGTCACCGAAGTCGAAAAATTCCGCGGCCGCAAGGAACAACCAGGCGGTGAGCGTCATGCTAACTGTCAGCGTGTGTACGCCAACCCAGCCGGTGGGAGTCGACAGGCTGAAGGCGATCAAGCAATTGATCCCGAACAGCAAAGCTGCGATTGCGTTCGCGGAAACCTTTGCTCCGCGGCTCCTGTTTAACCACGCAATGCCGAAAACAGTGACGGCAAACGCCAGCCAGCCACGAAAACTTCCAACGGCGAGTGTCGCCGCTCCCGCATTCGCCGGAACGCGCAACAATTCAAACAACGTCGGCAGGAACAGCAGAGCGTTCAGAAACACGGCGATGCTGAGTTGTAATTTGATCAGGTAATTCGCAAACCTCAGATCGGCTGCATCCAACGCCGCTTGCCAACGCGATCGAGTGCCCAGCCACGGCAATGCGTAGAGGGCAAACGTCAACGCATTCAGTTGAACGAGACGAACAACGGTAGCTGTGTTGAAGGGAGCATTGGCAGTGCTTATAGCCAGCAGGAACGCGAGCGTAACAGTTAAGTTAAGCAGCGCACCCGCATAAAAAGTGAATTCGGGTTGTCGTTCGCGCAACGCGAAACCAATCATCACCAGCGCGACCAGCACGAGGGGGATGCCGTACGACAGATTTGTCCCGAATAACGAGAAGATGCCGCTGGTTGGACCACCGAGAGGCACACGTGCCAGCGCAAGGAACGTGGGACACAGAGTCAAGACGATGATCGGCAGAACCGTAAGTATGATTAGAACCTTACGTGCCTGGCTGACAAACGCTTCCGGACGTCCTTCGAGCGCGGGCCATCCGAGACCTCTCGAAATTTCATCTCGGAACCAGAGCAGTAACGACCCGGCGAGCAGAAACAGTGCCGCCAACCAGCGCCAAGCGGTCGCCGTGGCGACCTGGCCTTCGAACTGTCCGGCGAGCAAAGGAATCGTTGCCGCAAGCACAGCAATCGCGCCAAGCAGGTAGACACCTCGCCTTCGTTCCCAGAAGCTCGCGACCATGATGAGCGTCAGCAGCCCCAGCAGGATCCACGATCCAAATGCGAACGCTTCCTGGTGCGGAAATCCAGCGGCATTGAATCCTGGGTAGGCAGTCGCCCAGCCTCCGAGTTCCTGCGTCACACCTGAAAACGCGCCGTACGCTGCGAGCAATAAAAACGCCGGCAGCAGCAGCCACACCAAAAGCCGATCGACTGAGAAGCGCGTGCCGAGCAGGCGCGCTGATGCTGCTTGCCAGCTTTCTGGTCCATCAAGGTGTTTTGGTGACGCACGTCTAACTACGAACCGCGCAGCCATCAATGCGAGACAGAAGAATGCGAGAACGATCCCCTGGATCTGGAGTGCGGCCGGGTGTAGGAAAGCGTGTGGTAAGTACAAATACCATTCGTACTGTTGCAGCCATCCCTTAACTGTCAACACGAGTGCACAAATCAATGCGATCTGAAATGCATTGAAGAGCAGCCGGTGGCGATTCAGCCAAAGCAGCAGGAGAAGAATCCCTGAGATCCAAAACACTCTCTGCGCCTGCATCCACGTGACTTCCCATGTGTTTGCCTGAAACAGGCTGACGACCCCGAGCACAATCGAGATGAGCGCGCTGTAGTTGAGCGGTCCTGTCAGTACCGAGCGCGATAGCGCCGGGTCCTCCTTAAATCGCGAGCCGATGATCGCTGCCAACGCGCAAATCGTCGCATGAGCAAACAGCGCCGTCTGCCACGGGAACGAGAAACCCAACGCCTGCCCGAAACCATGCGCCAGCGAGAACAACAGCAGCGCCGATCCGATCCACGTGAATGGCGCCAATTTGTGTCGCCACGCAATCCAGAACGCACCAAGCGAGTAAAGTCCATACACGATCCAAAGCGCGTAATACTCCAGACTCCCGACTCCGAAGTACGTCGCGAATGTCAGGCTGACAACGGCTATTAAGCACGCAGCTACGATGTAATAAAAGCTGTCGCGTTTTCTATCGCGCCGCGACAACCATTCCGACGCCGCAACGAAAAGCGCAAACGCACCGAGCAGCGCTTGTCCGGTGCTGACTGAAAGAGTCGTATTGAGCAGCGACATAACGCGAAGGTTGACCCACGTCACGTTGCCTGCAAACACGTGGAATACGACGAGATAGCCCAAAGCCAAACAGAAAGCCGCTATCAAATGAGCGATCGGGATCTCGAGTGTGACAGCAAGAACGGTGAACATCGCAAAATTCAGCAATGCCGCCGGCACTATGCTCGACGGATTGGGCCACGCCAGGATCATGCCCGCGAGAGCTATCATCAGCCCTAATAATCCCAGCGCTGTGCCTGTCGTCCTCGATGCAACCAGTTCTTTATTTGTTATCCGCTTCCACAAGACGGCGCCGGTCGCAACCATGGGCCAGGCCCAAAGCGTCACGATCGGTGCGAGATACATCATCGACATCCCGATCGGACCTGACTTGTAAAGCAACAAGCCGAACGGCAGCAGCGCCGCGAAGCTCATCGCGCCGAGGACGGTGAAGACCGTCGTGGTTTCGCTCTCGTCTATCTGCCGATCGTGAAGAACGAAACGCAGCGCGAGACCGACTGTCACGACGTAACACAGCACCGGAAACGCGCCGAGAAAGATCAAGAGCACGGGTGGACCATCCGGCGCCGCGAAATGCCGGACGAGCAGTTGACCGACAGACGATCCAAGCACGCCCGCAGAAAGGATGTGAGCACACCCAGGCGTGATCACGCGTCCGGCAAAGTAAACCAGGCAAAGAAAGATCGCGGGCGCGACCAACTCGCTTCCAATTACCAGTGCGCCTGACGTGTTGCTCGCCGAAACGGCGGCGATGGCGAGAAAGTTCAAAGGCACGAGCAACGTCGCGATCGTCAGAATGCCTCGGCTCGTGGTCGGAAGTTTCCAACGATGTTCGGTGTAAAGACCGATGCCAAACAGTACCGCCGTGACAGTGGTAAAGATCAAAAACTTCAGCACGGGGATCTGTGAGATTTGTGCCCAGAGACTGACGACCAGTGCCGTCGAGCAGCCGATGATTAGCAGGCCGCCGATGATCTCGCCCCAACGAATGTTGCTCTCTTCCATGAACGAATTGAGCACTTCGGAAAACGGTCTTCGTGGCGGTGGAGGCGGAATGGGCTCGAATACGGGTTCGGGTTCTGGAGCGGTGTCGTCGTCGCTGCCGATGAACGATGGAACAGGTTCGATTACGACCTCGTCGTCAGTCGCTGTGAATGAAGTGGTCACAATTGATGGCGGCGGTGTTTGTACTGGAGGCGGAGTTTCGCTGGGCCTGGAAGCCGGGACAGGTTCCTTTTTCGGTGCAGCAGGTCGCGGCGTAACGAGATTAGCTCGCTCCGTGTGGATCTGTTTGATCAGTTGCTGGTAAATCTCGTCATTCAGTTTGCCGTCTGCGTAAAATTGCGAGATCTGACGTTCAGTGGTGGCGAGATCTTTTAGCTTGTGATCGAGAATCGTCCTGTGTGGTACCGGCGAGGCGCTCTCGACCTTCACCTCGGGCATCAAGATCGCTCGGATAATGGCCCTCACCACCACCCAGATCAGATGGCCGGCGACAGTAATGATCGTTAACAGGACTAACAGGACAAATATGACAAATAGGAATTCCATAACACCGTCCCTTGCCGAAGCGTTCTGGTGTTCATCCCTGGGTTGAGGCTTTGCCTCAAAAGTCGAGAGTCATTGTTGGAGGAGGTCAGTACCGTAACGCGGTAGCGTCGGG
>Ga0207653_10000543_pt1 | contig 14056 bp, 26 predicted proteins | sample KBSK5251metaG_FD_184341 | JGI IMG/M metagenome (GOLD analysis project Ga0207653, IMG submission 184341) | Corn, switchgrass and miscanthus rhizosphere microbial communities from Kellogg Biological Station, Michigan, USA - KBS K5-25-1 metaG... | ecosystem: Host-associated > Plants > Roots >...
TCCTTGAGCCAGCGGACCATCGTGCTGCGGTCGATTCCAGCTTTCCGGGAAGCATGTGAAGCGTTGCCCGTAGCCGCGTACTCTGCAGCGGCTGTAGCCCTTCTTGGGTCAACGAATCCTGCCATCTAGACCTCTGCACTAGCTTCTCGGATCTTCCGGCGGGCCGTGGCTGCCCGGTCTTGCGTCTCCTCCATAGTGGGTAGGCTCTTGGGGAGTGCGTCATGGTCGATCATGGTTGTGCTACTGGTATCGCGATAAGCACCCGGAACGATACCCCAGTTGATCGTCTGCACCTTGCAGGCGAAACAGTCGGGTTGTGGCTCCGGGTGCTTCTCGCTGTGTGCCATTACGTGTGGGTCGTGGTCGTGTAGTTGGGGAAGTTCTGGGCGTAGTTCCAATTCTGCCCGGGCGTGGTGTACTGTTGAGAGAACACACCCCGGAGCATCCGAACCTCAGCCTCGAGCTTAGCGATGCGCTCGAGCAGTGCCTTTGCCAGATATGCGTCCATTAATTCCTCGTGAAGTCGACGGAGACCGTGTACGTATACGTCTCCGAGCCGTCAGTCCGGTCCAGAACGACCTGGATCCCCAGGATCTGGGGAAGAACCGCGTTAACCTTGTTGTCCGCCGTGTTCGTGACGTCCGCGAGGCCAACGCCGGGGCCGAGGACGATGCGGTGGTTCCCCGTGGCCGCTGTCAATCCGACCGTATTGGTCATGATTGTGACGGCCGATGAGTCATCGAACTTAAAGGCCGAGGACGTACCCGGAGCGCCGTATGCTGAAGGCGAAAGCCGCTTCAGATGCACGAGAACCGGGCCGGGGGTGGTACCCGCAGTGGCCGTAAGGTTCGTGTTGATGATAGCGGTCTTTGCCCAGTTGGGGACGGCGATCCAGTCTGTCTGGCCTGTGTCAGCTTGAGCCGTACCCGTCCGGATAGGACGAGCGCGGCTACGCCACCTGGTTGGAGAGACGAGTGCCATTTAAGCCTCCACGATGGTCGTGATCGTTACAGTCCCAGTCGTAACCCCGCCCGAGATTGCGACGGTGATTGGGGAGCGTGCAACGACGTCAAGGAGGTCAGCGACCGCGTTGTTCGCCTGGTCCACCCCTTCGTGAGAGAGCTGGGCAGTGACCCCGCCAGCAGTTGTGTAGTCAGTAGCAGTTTTGGTGTACACAACGAAGCCGTCTGCGTCGGTAAGAGTTGGTGCAATAGTCGTGTCTGCAGAAGCCGCAATTGTGATTCGCTTGACATTCACGTACTCCTCGCCTAGGTTAAACGTCGTGCTCGACACACCCGTAGCGATAGCCCCGGTGCTCCTCTTGAGGAAGCGCTTCGCGGGGGTCGCGTACGGCGTCTTGAGGACGAGTTCGACAATTCCACGGCGCAGAGCAGCGCGCCCCGTACCTGAAGCCACGGTGAGTGGCGAACTAGTAGCGACAACGACTTTGAAGGGAGCGTCGAACACGCCTCCTGAGGTGTTAGAAGCAGCGGCTCCGTCCTCTCCCGCCACACCGTCTGCCGTGAGCAGCTTGACGATGGGCGTATCAGCATCAGTTGTGAACGTATCTAGCCCGGTAGCGGTAAAGATCGTGCGCCCAGAGGGCGTACCGTTGGGGAGCACGTTGCCGTCCGTGATCGTAACGTCCAGCGAGTTGTCCACCCAACCCTTCAATTTGAGCCGCTTGACCTCGGCGAAAGGGCCCCGCACAGGGATGTAGCCCGTGTACGTCACCTTTCCGGGGGTCGCGGTGTCCGAACCGGCCGCACCGGACTCGGTGATGGTGCCCGTACCGCCAGTCTTGGCCCAGGTGACGTCATAGCCACCGAAGACCGTGATGATCATGTTGTCTGCGGTAACCCCGGCCGTGACCGTGGCATCCGCGTAGATGCCGCCAAGGGCCCGAATCGCGGTCTGCATGTTCGATGCAGCCACAGAGTCAGTGCCGTTGAAGACGATGTTGCCCGTAGCCGTGCCAGCGGCACCCGAATCGACCCGCGTAGGGGTCAGAGTCGTGTCCGTGGCGGTCCAGTTGAAGATCGTTACGTCGTTCGTGACCACCGCAGTGGCCGTGGGGCCTTCTGCGACGAACTTTCCTGCTGTGTAAGTTGCCAATGCAGTCTCCTAGTCTCCTATTGTGTGATCAGGTCCACTAGGCCACTGCCCAGTGGTTCGAAATAGTCCGAAACATGGTCTTCCGCGATCATTCCGGAGACCAATTCGCAGCTTCCGGCCTGTTGGAAGTGCTTGCATTCCCCGCAATTCGTGCTCGATGAGCCCGCAGGACGGTAATTAGCCTCATCCTTGCTATAACGTTGCCCTGAACCCACTCCAACTCCCGCTTCCGAAGCTGCTTGCACAGCTCTAGCGATGTCATCTGGGCTTCCGTGGGGGAAAACGTCACTCATTTGGCTCCTTCATTAAGTTCAGTCCGGCCGGACGAGCCCTCTTCCTGGTCTGAGACACTCGGGGGGCCCTTGGGCCGAAATGTGGGAGTGTGTGACTCAGTTTAGAGGGAATAATAGTAAGATTCTCTACCCCCAGTATATCTTATTGACAGTAGTCATATAAGAATACCTGGTCATAGCACTATTTCCTTGATATGCCCGACCCTGCTTTCAGGAACGAGCCAGGATTCAAACCCGAGTTCCTTAGCCCGCAGGCCAAAAGTGAGGTCTTCGCCGAAACCCTCTTCCTCGCCTGTCTCTGCATAAGGCCAGAGACGAGCAGTGCCGCCGTGGGACTCTGCGAGGTCAACTAGGACCTTCCTCTTGATAAGCGTGAAGCCGCATCCAAGACCTGCGACGACAAACGGTTCCTTCGGGCGATAGTCATCTCGAAAGCAGTCAGATAGTGGGACATCCCTGTAGCGGTTGGCTTCCCTCGGATCTTCTTGGAGATGAGCAACGACCGGCTCTCCCTTGCCGTCGAGAGCGAGATAGACTGATCCAGCAATGTCTTTGTCAGCCCGCATGAGAATGGACAGGTCCTCGTACTCGAACTCGATGTCTGTGTCAGTCCAGAGGAAGTAATCACATTCACCCTCCAAGAATTGTTGCACGAGCGAGTTCCTCGCGCGCGAAAGTAGTGGCCCGCTGCCACAACCCACCGGCATAATGAGGCACTTGCCCTGAGCGCCTGCAAATAGCCTAAGCACAGAGCCCATGGCCCATTTCTCATGGACTAGGCCTGGGCTACGGGGATAACAATAACCAAGGAAGATCTTAGGCAAAGGCTTATTACGTGGTTTCGAAGGACCTTTTCTCATACCCCCAGTATACTCTTTCGTGGTTGGTCAATTAAGAAGGCCAGGTCAGAGGGCCTAAGGCCTAAGGGAGAGGGCTTTTTGTTGCACGATATAATGCCAAGGAATCCCCTTCGGCCTCCGCGTTACCGGTACCTTGGCCTTTGTTCCAATCGCATAGGCCTTAGGCCTAGGCCTAAGGCCTTGTGATCGTAGGGCGTAGGGCATAGGGCTTAGGCCTATGCACGGCCCACGCCCTACGCCCTTCGACCCTACGGCCTTAGGTACTATCTACCCTTAGGCCTATGCCTTAGGGCCTATGCCTTAGGCCCTAGGCTTACGCATTTCCCCAGTCTCCCGATTGAACTCGAACCGATAGGCCTGGCCATCGAGCACGCCCCAACGCTCAGCCCATAGCGTGCTATCCCCGACGGCCTCGGCGTCACGGTGCAGGCTTACGGTCGCATAGTCTCGGAACCGGAGGCGCTCGCCCGGTGCCGTCCAGATGCGGGCATACCCGCCGTTCCCGGCAACACTCGTTCGCGCTACGATGTGCTCGCGCATCCCCGCTATCGTCCGGCTGTCGATGACATGCTGCAACCTAGCCTCGCCCACGGCTTGCGACCGTGCGCGTGCCCAGTCATCGTTGCGAACGTACGTCTTACGCTCCGCGCCGACCAGCCGCGTGCGGTACTGCACACCGTACCGGACGAACGTACCCTGAACGTACACGGGGCCGAATGCGTCCTGTCCCTGCGTCTTGGGAGGCCTGGTCTTGTGCGTCATCTGCCGCATCGGCTTGGCCTCGTGTTCGGCCCTTAGCTCTTGTGTGCTCTCCCAAGCGATTTCGAGCGCGTCTCGGGCCACGTCCATGCTCGGGGCTAGTGGCGCGTTCGGTGTACGGTTCACTTTGACCGTACGCTTCCGCGACTGCGCCCTGCGAATCATCGCTGCCCTAGCCTGTAGGCTGAGCCCTTGTGCCTTGCGCGTGCCGTCCATTTCCGTTCCCTTCTCTCGCCCGTCCATGCCTCAAGTATACACGCTGAGGCACGGCTTGGGACGACGATAGGCACATTTCCCCTACCTACTTAGGCGCGACGCTTCCCATGGTACATCTTGGATCCTTAGCCCCGTCTAAGCCTAGGCCTTAGCGATCGCTAACCTCGAGGCTTAGCCCGATCTAAGATACACGGCATATGGCCCATGTACCATGGGACGCGCCGGGTCCTAAGTGAGGGGCCGGATACAAGGTCCGGCCATGGTCCCGAGGAGGGATGCTGTGAAGATGCTCACCGCTGAGGCTATCGCCGGATATCTTGAGTCCGACGTGTCGCCCCATACGCAGGCAAGGAATGACCTTGTTGTCGAAATCAAGACGGCCGTGGATGACGCTATCGCTTCAGGCGACGCGCCGGAGGGTACGCCCTACGCGGCAACCTTTACGGTTGACGAGTTGACCGAACGTGGACTGCAGAACGCCAAGGGCACGGGGCCGGGGCTGAAGAAGTCTCGGAACGGAAACGGCCCTATCGCCAAGGTGGCGCGGCTCTCCGAGAGTGAGTACCTTATCGTTCTCGATTCTGATTTCCTCGCCGCCAACCCCGACTTTCCCGAGACGGGTTCGGACGCGGAGTAACTAGGCTGCTGAGGCCTGGGGGATTCGTTCCCCCAGGCCTCGACCCCAAGATCACGGTTTCACGTGAAACATTAGGGAATGTAGGTTGTAAAGGCATCATGATTTAGGCTAAGGGAATAGGTTGATTACCCAGGCCTAGGGGCCTATGTCCCTTATCATGATGCCTTTAGAGCCTACGTATCTCTATAGGCTTTACCCCACTATGCTGGGGTATAGGCTAAGCAAAAGGAAGAGGGACTTATCCCTGTGAGCCTTAGGGCATGACACTTTGCCTTTAGCCTATACCTCAGCATAGGAGAGGAGGAATCATGCAGTGCAAGATTCCAACCTGTGGGCTGTACGGGTGGTTCTGCCCACGCCACAGGAATTGGAAGAGGAGAAGTTTCAAGAAGTGGGGTAAGAGATGAACGATTATGGATGGGATGACGATTTCGATAGTACGGATGAATGGCTCGCAGAGCAAGAGAGGCTTGACAGAGAGAGCATCTTGAACAGTATAAAGGTGTTTTCGATTTTCTTCAAGTTTGAGCCACAAATCGTACTGCCCGCAGCGCCTCCTGAGAATGAGGAGGAGGAATGGGAAGGACTGCACCTCACCGCCAAGGTTTGGTACGGACTGGGGGAATGAGATGGAATATCCAGGACGCCCAGACCGCACTTGGGAAATCACGGTTTACGACCGTAACAATGCTCCCATGTACCATGAGAAGAATCTATCCAGAAGTGAGGCGGATAGCCTTGCTGAAAGATGGATCTCTCGGCCTGATGTGGGACGAGTAGTAGGGAGAGAGCCATGATTGAGGCTATTCTCACGATTCTGATAGCAATTAGCATCATCGCAGGGATTTGGGCTTGTTTCTTTGATAATGGGCCTGATTGGAGATACCCACGATGATGGGCTACAACGACCCAACAGCCCATGAGACATATTGGGCTGAGTATTGGGATGAGTTCCTGCAAGACAATGGCGTCGCGGAGTATGTGAAAGTGAGGTACGAGGATGCTGGAACACATCTATGCAGCATTTATGACACTCCAGAATCTTGGAGTGCTGCCGTGGATTCTCACACGGAGGACGACGATAGAATCACAAGAATCGAAAGAATCCAGGGATTACTTCCATGTTATCTCCGAGGATTCGAGTGAGCGCTACGGCGTTGGATCGTATCTTTGATTTGGCAGGGCCCGAATGGTTTAGACTAGAGGTAAAGCTACCCGTTAGCCCCTCTAGGACCTGGGTTCGATTCCCAGCGGGTCCACTTAGGGTGGTAGTTAGGCGAAGGGCGCGGGTTATATACCGGACAGCCTGAGCTTGGCTACCACCCACCAATCGTAAGGGTGCCTCAGGAGGTTAAATGGGCTATCTCACAAGCCCAGCCCTTACACCTTTGTAGTAATCGCCAGCCCGGAAGGAGGGAATAGAATGGCGAAGCACGATGCATACAAGGATCTCCTTGAGACTATCAAGGCGTACCTTGAGGCAGGGCAGCCTACCCTTATCACTGGGCCCCCTGGCACTGGCAAGACAGCGTATATCCACGACCTGCATGGTACCAAGATGCAAGGGAAGGATGTACACGTCATCAGCATGATTGCCAGCAACAGGGAGTCTACTGATATCGGTGGTTATCCTGTGGTTGTTGATGGTGTAGTGAAGTTTGTGCCCGTTGATTGGGCAGTGGAAGCGAGGAAGGCACATGAAGACGGGAAGTTCGTCATCATCTTCCTGGACGAGGCTAGGGATATTAGTCCCCCGGTTCTGGCAGCTCTCAACAAAGCTGTACATGAACGAAAGGTGGGGGATTTTGAAATGCCAAAGGAAGTTCGGTGGCTTGCAGCCGCAAACTCCATTGATGATTCGACAGTTGGAGTGGCTCTCCCACCTCCTACAGCAAACAGGTGGGCGCATCTAGACTGGGATCCTAGCAAGATGGTTGCTGCATGGTGCGAGGGAATGATTGCTAACTCCTTCGCTCTACAGACACCATTGAGCCAGGAGGCTCAGAAGCGTCTACCAGCGGAGAGGGCTGCAATCGCAGCCTTTATCCACCACCGTCCTGAGCTGTTCCACCAGATGCCTAAGGCTGAGGATGAGAAGGATGGCCCATGGCCTAGCGCACGTACACTAGACTCTACGGCCCATGTTTGGGCAGCGGCAGGGAATGCCAATGAAGAGTTGCGTATGCGCCTTATGGCAGGGCTAGTTGGGAAGTACACCGCAGCGGAGAACATTCAGTGGCGCAAGAGTATGGACCTGCCAGACCCTGAGAAGGTTCTGGACGGTACCATCACGGATATCGTTGTGCCCAATAGACCTGACGCTACGTATGCTACCGTGTCAGCGGTTGTGTCTTGTGTTGCTAACAAGTACAGCCATGACAGGTACATCGGAGCGTGGAAGGTCTTCGAGATTCTGTCACAGAATGGTGCAGGAGACATTGCTGCAGCATTGGTGCCAGCAATCGAGAACACTACAAACGGGAAGCAGGGAGTCCCGGATCCCAGCCAGTACGTTGAGTCCTTGATTCCGATTCTAATGAGGGCTGGCGTAGCGCTGAGGTAATGTTGTATTGACTAGGTTGGCCTTTGCCAACAGGGGTTGGGGACACATGATCCCGCGAACCCCATTCTTAGTTTGGGGTAGGACTAGAGCGGATAGAGGGCCTGAGGGCCACATCCCCTAGCCCTATCCCCTCCGCAGGTATTGTAGGGTCAGGAGTGGGTGAAAGTCCTACACTGACCCTATTGTACCTACGGAAGGAGGGACAAATGGGGTACACGAAGTATGCGTACCGGGTAGTGAAGTTGGACAAGAGGCCTTACTACCCTCGAGCGGATGATCCCATGAAGATGGTTACTAAGGAATGGGATAAGGCGATTTATGTCAGCCGCTTTTGGGGTAAGGAGAGCATCCGCAAGGCCTACATCTCCAATGATGAAATGGCTAAGCAAGTTAGGCCCACTATTATCATGGATAAGCCGAACATGCAGGGGATGCGTGGGGCCGGATTCACTACTGCTGAGGAATTTGAGGGAGTCCCCTATGGGGACAATGAGTCAGACCTCAAGAACCTCAGAGAAGAGTACGAAAGGCAGTATAAGCAGAACACCATCGAGAATACCGCAGCGCGTATCAAGACCATGCTGAGTATGCTCGGTGATGTACAGGTGATTGACCGTGAAGATTTGTCTAACCGTGAACGGTCTCAACTGCAATGGTACGGGAATAACTGGAAACTCTTCGAGGTTAAGGGTCAGAAACTGATCCTATTTGAAGCGGAGGAGGTCGAATGAGGTACAAGCAAGCGTACCAAGAGACGCTGAACCTCAGCCTGAAGAAGGATATGGAAATCGATAGGCTGGAGCGGGAACTTGAAGCATCGCGGATCAAGTTCGGGCTGTTGTTCAAAGCCGTTATTTCATGCGGCGACAAGACCATAAAGAAGGTTACCAAGGTCTTGGAGGAGATGCAATGAACGAGCCGGAAAACAAAGAGGTAGAGATGTTTCCGGTAGAGCCTGAGATTATCAGGTTCAGGCTTGCCACGATGTTCCCGTACTACAACAGCATCATCTATCGTATCAAGCCCAAGGAACTGCCAGGCTTGCCTACGTTTGGTGTCACGCCCAATTGGGTATGGGTGTACGGGACAGAGGTTCCTATGAACGAGGATGAGCAAGTGGCTGCGTTCTTCCATGAAATCAACCACCTGCTTAGGAACCACGCAGGACGGCAAGGAGACCGGAAGACAGACGAGAAGTGGAACTGGGCAGGAGATTTCGAGATTAACGACTGGTGGCCGCCGAACCTTACGCCTCCAGAGTGGATCTTGACTCCTGAAAAGTTTGAACTACCTGATGGTGAGTTGGCCGAGTGGTACTTTGCCAACCTGCCGGAGAGTGAGTACCATGTTAGAGAGGACGCAACGGCCGTATCGCCGGGAAGCGGCAAGTGTACAACTGTGGGCTGCAGCAATCAAGATGTGGCCCCCGTACCAGGAGATACTCAAGGGCGTAGCCCTGTCAAGGGAATATTCCATGGCCCAGTGTGCGGTTCTAGCCATCACGGAGAGCCAAGCGATGGAGATTCTGAAGAAGAGGATGGCAACGGAGTGGTTGGAGAGCTTGAAGCAGAAGCGGTCCGCCATCAAGTCGCCAAGGACATAGAGGAAGCCGCCCAGAATGAAAAGACCCGGGGGAACATCCCCGGGGGTATGATTCAATGGGCACACGACCTCTTGAATCCACAGATTAGTTGGCAGAAGCATCTACGTACTATGGTGCGGAAAGCCGTAGTGTCGATCGCAGGGAACAAAGAGCACACTTGGGCAAAGCCCAGGCGTAAGGGTATCAACCCCTTTATCCTCCCCAAGCGAGTGGACATGAAGGCTGTCCCGGCCATGTACATCGACACATCGGGGAGTATGTCCGATGAAGAAATCGCACAGGCTCTGTCTGAAGTGCGCGCAGCAGTTAAGGCTAATGCTTCGTTCGTATATGTCACCACCTTGGATGCGGCAGTCTATCCCACAGTCAAGGTCAGTACGAGCGGAGATATGCCGAAAGTTAAGATTGAGCACAGAGGCGGAACCGATATGCGGCTCTTGTTCGAGCACTACAAGACTCTACGTCCTAGACCCAATCTTCTTGTGTGCTTCACGGACGGAGAGACGCCGTGGCCTGAGTCTGAGCCAGACGATGCGAAAGTCATCATCGTACTAACACAGCCGCAGAACAAGGCACATTACCCGACGCCCGAATGGGCCAAGGTATTGGAGGTAAATGTATAATGCAGATTGTCGATCCTGACAACCTGCCAAAGAAGCCCCGTAAGGCTCGAGCGTTGAAGGGTGGAGAACCTTTTGACGCCGAGCCAGGGGCTTTGGAGGCATCTGAGAAATGGAAGACGAGCCAGTTGGCTCGGTTGAAGTTGCGCAACGAGACCAGTAAGGTCAACTATGGGTATGCATGGCCGATGCTGGACGCGGTTCAGGACTACTACGTAGGAAGGGGAGATAGTGGACCAACATCCCCGGACGCAATGCTCTGGGACGACAAGTACCAAAGGTACTACACCCGGACCTTCTTCAAGTTCAAGGTCACGTATAGGTACTACCGGGGCGAGAGGAGCAAGAGTTACCTTTTCTGGCCCAGTGTTGTCGTGCCTGGTTACATGCTACTTAGGCAGAACTTCGCTACAGGACAAGTTGACGTGGTTAACGAAACCGGTTCTGCAACGTATGTTCGGATCGGAACCATTGAGGGTACTTCACGCTATGGAAAGGATCAAGAGGTATGGGTCCTCTGGAAATCCGAAGGAACTATGAAGGCCCGGAGGACGAAAGAGCAGAAGTTGATTGAGAACATCTAATGTCAAAAGCAAAAGTGAGGACGATACAAGTACCTAGATGTGATGTACAAAATCTAGGCGATGTAGAGATGATGACCAGATACGGAAGGTGGTATACGATGGCCACGGACAATGAGGAAGAGCAGTATAAGAACACGCTCTACGACCTTGCAATCATCGCGGAGCACGAGAAGCAGAATGGTAACCTCGTGTGCCCACGGTGCAACAAGGAGTACCACATGCTGGACTTCGATGAGGATGAGGCAGAGCTACGGCAAGAGGCGGATCATGGTCCGTACGAATGCTGGCAGACTCACCTCGAGATGGGCTTCTGTGAGGCTACTGAAGTTGACCCAAAAGAATCACAGGAGACCAGTTCCGACGCTGGGTAGACACCAGGACGTGTAACGAAGACAAGGATAACAGCGAGTACGTCCTTGAGGGTGCTAAGGCTTACCTAAGAGACCCCGAGGCGTGAGACGCGGAGGATTGGGGTGCTCCCGTGAGTGGAGCACTCCACATCCTCTCCAATCTCGTAGTCGAAATACTGGGCTACGGGAATGGAGAAGGTGCATCCGCAATCCAGTTTGATACTAGCAGATTTCCATGTCGTTTTACTAGCCATCAAAGGACACCGCCATCATGACGAAGAGAACGGATTACGTCCGCTTGCACCAACGCTACGTAGACCTCCTCGAGCGCATTGACGTCAAGGATGCAATGTTCGACGATTTCATCCATGGCTTGAGTTCGGAGCTTTGGATCCCACCCAAGGGCGTTCATCCAGCTACCCCAAGAGATAGACGTCTTTTCAGTAGGAGTGGCAAGAAATTCCTGAATAGCCTTGAGGCTACCCCAGGCTCGGGCTTTGCTCTTCCAGGACCAAAAGGTATCAACCTGGTATTGAGGCTTCTTAGTCCGTTGACCAGCCTTGAGATTGCGGGCATTGATGAACTTAGTGTCGAACATTTTCGAGTTGTGGCCCACGATGATATCAAACGTCTCGAGGTAGTCCCTGATATCAGCGGCGAGCGCGGAGTCATCGAAGTTATCAGGGCGTTTGTACTTTCGTTCATGGGCACTAAATACTCTCGTGGAGCTAGGGTCTCCTACACTCTTCACAACGGCGCACAGAATTCGGCCAATGTTCGCCTCGAGGTGCGTAGCTTCAATATCATACAGCCCTATACGTTCATTGGTCTTGCCCAAAAGAATCTCGTTCCGAATCTCTTGGGGGAACTTGCTGAAGTGTCGGAGCACGACCTCGCCGCCATCGCCGGGTCTTGGCAGTGGTAGGTTACGAGAGCCGTCGGAGCAGCGCTTGTCGCAGAACATCTTACGGGCGTGCTGGGTGGTAATCTCCTTGCCGCAGTGCTTACAGGGGAATGTCCGGATTTCGGGCATACAACACCTCCTAGCCGAGAGTATACCACTTCGCGGAGCGTCAAGTTCTTCGCCGCGCCAAAGGCACTTTAACGTGATCGGGTGTGAAAGGGGAAGGGAATGTCAGTAGCTAAAGGATTCTATACTAATTCCAAATGCCCTACGCTTAAGGCTTTGGCAGAACTAGAACTATACTTATGGGAACAGAAGTGGCATGACTCGTCTCAAACCGAGACTAAAGCCTATCTCGAATGGCAAAGGGTTTATAGGAAGATGGCCTCCCTTGGCAAAAGCAGAAGGTATATAGCATGAAGTACAACCGATGCCCTACGGTAAAGGCTTTGGCCCAATTAGAGACAGAACTTTGGCCGAAAGCAGAGGAAGACACGACCCCAGCTAATAGTCGTACCTGGTGGAAGGTCTACATAAGGCTTATAGACTTAAGGGGAGTGCCTGAGGAAGCCGACGAGTTCGGCGACTTGACTGAAGGGGAATGAGATGAAACCCATATTGCCTAGATGCCCTACGGTGAGGGCCCTGTTAGACCTCGAGCACGCTGCGTTTGAGAGCAGGACCATGGATTACTGGGACGCTATCTTGAAGAAGGTAATAAACAAGGGATTTCAGCCTTGGAGATGGGATATCAGGAATAGGGATGCATACTATTATCATAGGAATAAGATATGAGCCTCTGCCCTACGGTTAAGGCTTTGATGGTTCTAGAGATAGAGGCCCTTTGGACTGAGGATGCGGATGAGGACGTAAAGGAACTTTGGGTCAAGGCTTACATGAGACTCAGATCCATATACCATGGGCCTTTGTATGGTCACCCAGAGGAGATTGAAAATGCCTAGATGCCCCACTCTAAAGCAATTGCTTGAGCTTGAGCTAAGGCTCTTTGAAAAGGTACAGTCCTCTACTTCTATACCTGAGGCTGAATGGCTTAAGATGGAAGCCGAGTGGAATGATGCTTTAGCAAAAGCTAGGGCTTTAGGAGGTAAGCAAATACATATGCTTATTTCTGATTATGATAATGTCTAAGGGTTATATTTTTTCTATATAAGGCCTTAGGCCTTAGGGAATGGAGAAGGCTTATGCCTTATGCTAATACTGAAGATAGAGGCCCAAGCAAAAGGACTTGGCAAGAGGCCTGGGACTTAGCCTTAGATCATAAGGGTATTATGTATCAATTGCTTTATACCTATGTCCGTAAGCATAGTCTCCCATGGTACACAGGCCCAGACCTTCAGGCCGAATTGGAAAGCTATGCATGGGAAGGGTTCTTCGACGCCTGCCGCAAATGGGACGAGAAGAAGGGTACATTGACAACGTACGCATGGCCCGCGGTAACGAACGCCATGAACGCCCGCATGAAGGTACTCGAGAGGATGGGAAGCAGTATGCAAGGCCACAACGTGAAAGGCCAGGGGCAGTTGCCCCGTCCCTACCTCGAGAGCATCGAGCATGAGGACGAGAAGAAGGCGAATCGGTACATCGAGGACGATAGCAAGGACGGCCACGGACTAGGGGACCTTATCCGGCAGCCTTGGCAGCAATGGGAACCCCTGATGGAGGATGAGGTCATTGACGCGATTGCACAGGCAGAGCAGGTGGAAAGGATTACTCGGATCGTGGAGGGAATGTCGGAACCCCACAAGACTGTGTTCGAGCTTATGTTTCTTACGCCTCCTACCCACGATAGACGCCCCGGAGGGAGAAGTCTTGCTCCGGGGTTCACTCTCAAGGAGGCAGCTCAGCGATTTGGCCGCTCGACAACGTGGGCGAAGGAAACTCTTGACGAAGCAATCGAGTACATCCGCTGGATGCTAGGTGCCGAAGGCATTGGCAATGAGGTAGACTGAAGTATCGGTCTATAGGAGGCATTTTGGCACGCATCGCTGGCGACAACCCGGGCTATCAGTTCCGGATGATGCGCAACGGCCCCGGAGGGAAGCTCACGGCCACACCTTACGGCTTTGAGCTTCCGTCCGTGACCACGATCATCAGCGCTACCATCCCTAAGCCCTTTAGTGCAGGAGCTTGGTATGGATACAGGATGGGTCTCGAGGGCGTCATGGAGGAGTATAAGGGGCGTAGCCTCCCAGCCAGCGCAGAGCTGCTCGAGAAGAGGCTGTCCGAGCAAGGCCGCAATCCGAATCAGCAACTCGATGTGTCTAGGAATCGCGGATTCTCAGCGCATGATGTGTTGGAGCTGCTGGCGAATGGCGACGAAGAACGGGCGAATGAGGTGGCCCGCCAAGAAGAGGCCACCAGCGATACGGCCTATGGGAGGGCGGTCTTGAAGTGGTGGGCAGAGAAGGGGAGCCCGGACGCCCACGACAGGGCGAACAAGAAGACCAAGTGGAAGGCAGAGCAACCCGTCTACTCACTCAAGCATGGATATGCCGGAACGGCAGACTTAATTGGTGCTGGCGAGGTTGTGG
>Ga0207653_10000549_pt1 | contig 13841 bp, 7 predicted proteins | sample KBSK5251metaG_FD_184341 | JGI IMG/M metagenome (GOLD analysis project Ga0207653, IMG submission 184341) | Corn, switchgrass and miscanthus rhizosphere microbial communities from Kellogg Biological Station, Michigan, USA - KBS K5-25-1 metaG... | ecosystem: Host-associated > Plants > Roots >...
GACCAAGAAAGTCGAAGAGCAGATGGCCGGCAACTCGAAGGTCACGAAAATCGAATCGATCTCGCGCACCGGCCTCGCGATCATCTACGTCGAGCTGGACGAGAATCTGAAAGAGACTGGAAAAGAGTTTGACGACATCAAGCTCCGGCTCGACGGCATTCGAGATCTTCCGAACGGCGCTGGTCCAATCAATTTCATCAAAGACTTCGGCGACACGGCCGCTTTGATGCTGACGGTTGCGAGTCCGAAGACAGACGACGCCGAGCTCGACTTGCGGGCGCGTGCGATACAGACCGCCATCGAGCACGAACGTGCGGGAGTCGGTGGCGATCGGTTCACGCTGGTTCTTAACTCGCCGCTCGCGTTGCAGCCACAACTCTTACACACGCCGATCGAGATGTTTCTCGCATATATAAAGGAGCAGAACTTCGCGACAGATGTGCGCGTGATTCACGGCGATCGCTTTGTCGGTTTCGACGGCGTGTCGAGCAGGAACGAACAGGAAATCCTTGCCTTCGTCCAGCAGTTCATCACCGAAAGGCTTCAGGCCGCGGAGTTTCATCCAGACGCGTGGGCGCCGATGGTCGTCCGCTACCCGAGCGAAGTTCCCGCAAAACTGAAAACGGTCGCGGGTGATAAGTACAGCTATCGACAGATGGACCAGTTCACAGACTTGATCGAGAAGACGCTCAAGAGCGTGCCACAAGTGTCGAAAGTGAGTCGCTCCGGCATCCTTAACGAAAACGTATTCTTACTTTATTCACAGGAGCGTCTGGCTTCTTACAACATTCAACCGGGCACGCTCGAGAACGCGATGAAGGGCCGGAACATCACTACTTCCGGTGGGCAGGTCAACGTCGAGGGTAAAAACGTGACGCTCGATCCTGCCGGCGAATTCAAGAGCGAAGACGAGATCGGAAACGTCCTCGTGCCGACCACCAAGGGAAGCTCAGTGTATCTGCGCGACCTGGTTGACGTGGTGCGTGCGTACGAGAGTCCCGCGCGGTTTCAGAATTTCTTCAACTGGCGCGACAGTCATGGGAATTGGCAACGCAGTCGCGCGATCACGCTGTCCGTTCAGATGAGATCGGGTGAACAGATTGCGGAGTTTGGCAAGCAGGTCGATGCGGCGCTTCACGGGTTGAGGCAGCAGATGCCGGAAGACCTGATCTATGCGCGTACTTCCGATCAGCCGTTGCAGGTCGAAGAGAGCATCGACCTTTTTATGACAAGCCTTTATGAAGCGATCGCTCTTGTGGTCGTCATCGCTTTGATCGGTTTCTGGGAATGGCGCTCGGCGTTGCTGATGGCGATCTCGATTCCCGTAACTCTGGCGATGACGTTCGGCATGATGCACATACTCGGAATCGACCTTCAGCAGGTTTCGATCGCGACGTTGATTATCGCGTTGGGATTGCTCGTGGATGATCCGGTCGTGGCTGGAGATGCCATCAAGCGCGATCTCGCAGCGGGCCATCCGCCCGTCATTGCTTCGTGGCTTGGACCCACGAAACTCGCGACGGCGATTCTCTACGCGACGATCACAAATATCGTTGCTTATCTTCCGTTCCTGATGATCAAGGGTTCGACGGGTGAGTTCATTTATACGCTGCCAATCGTGATTGCATGTTCGCTCGTGGCATCACGGGTGGTATCGATGTCGTTTATTCCGTTTCTTGGTTATTACTTGCTGAAATCGAAGTTTGAAATGCCGATTACTGAGCGACGCAAGAAGGGTTTTGCTGCTCGCTATTACAGCCTGGGTACATGGGCCATCGAGCACCGCTGGAAGGTGATGGCGGGCGCGGTTCTGTTGCTGCTCGGCGGTGGCGTAATCATGGCCCAACTGAAGACGCAGTTCTTCCCGAAGGATCTTTCGTACCTTTCGTACGTCGACGTCTGGCTGCCCGCTGATGCGCCGTTGTCTGCAACCAGCGAAGCGGCGGCGAAGTCGGAAGAGATCATTCGCGAAGTGATCGACGAATACGGCCATCATCACGTGGACGACGACGGTAATCCGCGCGAGGTGCTGAAGTCTCTGACAACTTTCGTCGGCGGTGGTGGACCAAGGTTCTGGTTCTCGCTCTCGCCGGAGTTGCAGCAGTTGAACTACGCGCAGATCATCATTCAGGTGAAAGACAAGCACGACACGGCACACCTGGTTGGACCGTTGCAGAAGGCGCTTTCTGAGCGAGTGCCTGGTGCGCGTATCGACGTGCGACAACTTGAATCCGGAAAGGCCGTTGGTCTGCCGGTGGCGATACGGTTGACTGGTGAAGACACGACGACGCTTCGAGGTTATGCGGATCGTGTGAAGATGATCCTGGAAGAGACCTCGATTGCGGATCGCGTTCGTGACGATTGGGGCGAGGAGAGCTTTGCCGTCGGACTCAAAACCGATTCCGAACGAGCGAATACGGCGGGTGTAACGAACTACGATGTGGCGATGGCGTCGCAGTCGGCGATGTCGGGGCACCAGGTGACTACTCTGCGCGAAGGCGACAAACAGATTCCCGTCGTTGCGAAGTTGCGAATGGAAGAGCGCGCGCAGTTGGGCGATTTGAAGAATCTGTACGTGTACTCGAGTCAGGGCTCGCAGAAGATTCACCTGCGACAGGTATCTTCGATGGAGTATGGAATGCGAACCGAGAAGATGCGTTCGCGCAATCAATTTCGGACCATCACGGTTTCGGCGATGCCGGGAGAGGGCAAGCTGCCTTCCGAGGTGATGAAGGCTGCGCGTCCGAAACTGGAAGCGCTGTCGAAGGAGATGCCGGCTGGATTTCGGATGGAAATCGGAGGTGAAGAAGAGGATCAGATCAAGAGCTTCAAGGAACTCGTGATTGTGCTCATGGTTTCAGTGGCGGCGATATTTGTGGCGCTGGTGTTTCAGTTCAAAAACGCTATCAAGCCGTTCATCGTGTTTGCCGCGGTGCCGTTCGGTATGGTTGGCGCGGTGGCAGCACTGTGGATCATGGGCCAGCCGTTCGGGTTTATGGCGTTTCTGGGAATCGTGAGTCTCGTCGGCGTGATAGTCAGCCACATCATTGTGTTGTTTGACTTCATCGAAGAGAAACATGCAGAGGGTGCGCCGTTGATCGAGGCCTTGCTTGACGCCGGTATCATGCGTCTACGACCGGTGCTGATTACAGTTGGGGCTACGGTCATCGCGTTGTTTCCGTTGGCATCGCATGGTGGGCCACTGTGGGAGCCGATGTGTTACGCACAAATCGGCGGACTCAGCGTGGCGACGTTCATCACGCTGTTGCTCGTGCCGGTGATCTACTCGATCTTCGTGCTCGATCTGAAATTGGTGAAATGGGAAAAGACGGAGGAAACTCCCAAGACAGTTCCCGTTACCGCCTGATTTCGCGGGCGCTTCGAGGGGGCGGGGCGGCATTCACTTGCCGCCCCTTTTCTTTTATGTCTTTTGTTTATGTGTCTTTTGTGCCTTTTTGTGGCTGCTTCGTTTTTGCTCTGTTGCCGGCACGTTCGTACTCAGTGATCGCCTGCGCCTCCTTGAGCAGCGCATTCCGGAACGATCCAAGCACCTTCAGCAGCAGATCGAGTTTTCGCAGACTCTCGCGTCGCGCGCGCACCGTGCCGAGAAAAAACTCGAGCTGAATCCGGCGACGACAGTCAGAAATCGTCAGCATGTAGTGGCCCCACTTGTATTCACCACCACGACTCGACTCAACTTCCGCCAAAATGTAAGAAGTGGTCCCACTGGAAACTGATGCGAGAAAAACGCGTTTTCGGAAAAATGGATTATTCATGTGAGGTAACGCTCTTTGTCATTGAATTAATTTGCCGCTCGCGTATAATACGCGGGCTCACCTCTCTTGTCAACGATATTAGTTAAACGTCGTCCTCATATAGGATGAGAAAAGAGGAATAGTATGGATCTGCTCGACCACATCGCGGCGAGGCTTAGAGATCTGCGCGTCAGCTACAACAGTGGCGAAGGACTCTCGCAGGAATCACTCGCAAATCGTTTGAAAGTCGCTCCAAATACGATCTCCCGCTGGGAGACCGGAACATATCGGCCCAGTGTCAAGGACCTCGAAAAAATCGCACGCTTCTTCGGCGTCTCTATCATTTCGTTCTTTCCATCCGAGATGGCGAACGAAGCCGAAGACGAAAACCTCAAAGCGCTCTTACGTACTGCCAGACAGTTACATCCTTCGGATATCGAAGAGTTGAGAAAATACGCTGAATTTCGCAGGGCGCGCGGGATCTATCAGGGAAAGACTCGTCCTCAACCGGGTCGGAAAGCAGGTAAACACAAGTGAACGTACAACATTACTACGAAGATCTTCGAGCGCTCGCAAGGCAAGTGCGCGCGGAACACGGACTCTCGTCACCACGTGTCCTCCCAGGTGACCTCATGCGGATCTACGCACAATACGGAATCGTTCTCGACGAATGGCCGTATCGCTTTAGACATTTGCGAGGAGCGTTCATCAACGATCATCTAGGCACGACGATTATGATTGCGAAGGGCCTGCCTCAGGATCCGATGGTTTTCACCATGGCTCATGAGCTGAAACATTTCTTTCGCGATCGCGATCTGGGTATTTCCTACTGCGATCAATCGAATTTGAACAAGAGCCTGGAAGTGGGAGCGGAGATCTTCGCAGCGGAGCTGCTCTTCCCCGACCGCGATTTTGTCGCGCACATGAATGCGATGGGAATCCGCAGAGATCAGTGTCTGCCCAGGACGCTCATCAGTCTGAAACGAAAGACAGGAACGACGCTCAGTTACGCAGGGCTCGCAATTAAAGCTGAACGACTCGGGTTCGCGCCGTCACATTCGTTAACGACAATCAAAACGTGGCGGCGGCTCGAAGCGCTTTACAGCGCACCGGCGCAACCGCCACTGCGAGGGAGCAGCATGCACTGGCATTAACTACAGACCAGCATCGGCTCCTTATCGCATAAGAATGTTCTTCACTCGTTGTGGGCGGCCCGCGGGGCTGCCTCGTGTGGCGAGAGGTCTGAAGACGGGCTTTAACTGCCCACGTACTTTCGCCTCTTTAAAAGGAACCGAAATGGACGGTGGCGACGGTGACTCGCCGTGCGATATCAAACGCAGCGTGTCACCGCGTCGCTGTGCGTGGCAACAAACGAACTTGCCCCTGGTCTCGATCAAGTAAATCGGACGTTCGAACTCTGACCACGAACCATCGGCAACGGTTTTAATCTTCGGATACAACTGAAGCACGCTGCCAGGTGGGAGGAGAGGCCACATCATTCGATCCGACGTACCGATCAGCACCAGCGGTCCGCGTTCCCAGTCGACGTCGAGCATCAGCATCAAGGGAACGTCTGACCAGACCTCGAGGATGTGACGCATCGCGCTCCTCGGATCCTGAAGTAAGGTGGTGAGTTCTCGCTTGTCCATAATATTAGGTTGACGGGTTGACGGATACGTTATCGATAAAGTGACGTTCCCGCCATTCGCTTTTCCCCCATACGACACTCATACATTTCCCTAGGGGTTCTCCTGCATTTTTCGAAAAAATCATTGACACGCCTCTGAACCAGACATAACATCCGCCGCAGCTTTCGGTTTCTAATGACATAAGTTGAAGTAGTTTGCTCCCAGACTGATTTCTCCGGTGCTTCTTCTCACAACTGAGAGTGGCGCGAGGGTTGAGGTGTGTCTTAGTGCCGTCGCGGTAACCTTTTTATTTTCTTCACCTTAACTCACTTTTTCATCTGAGATCGTCCTCATGTAAATACACATATAGACATAACTGTCCGGTCTGAAGCCCCGACGGGACTAATCCAGAAAGCCCAGAGAACGAAATGCTGGATCAGCGCCGAGTGGCAACACAACCAGATGAGAAGCGCGAACGGTTATTCACCGAGCGGTATGAAAGTCTGCTCGCGTGGGCCTTGCGCCTGACGAATTACCAACGAGATGCTGCTGAAGATCTCGTACAGGATGCCTTTGTGCAGTTCGTGCTCGGCCGGACCAAACTTGAAGAGATTGAAAACATCGACGGATATCTAAGACGAATGTTGCGCTATATGCATGTATCAAGAATCAATCGCTCGGCGCAACATCTGCACGAATCGGCGCTCTCAGTTGCCGACTACGACTCTTGTCGCCTCGGCTGGTCGGCCATTGAAACCCCGCGCCGCGTGCAGGCCTCTGAAGAGCTTCATCAAATCTGCGCTTACGCATGTTCGCGAAAGGAATCATCGCGAGCAGGCAGCGTCCTTATCCTGCGCTTCTTTCACGAATATTTTCCTACCGAGATCGCAGCGGTTTTGAACAGTTCCAGACATTCCGTTGACGAGTTACAACGATTCGCTCGCCGTGAAGCAAAGCTGTTCATGGATGAACCCGGCCGGCTGCGCTTTGTAAACAAGATGGGATCCGAGCGGCAGCAGTTCAAGTATCTAAAATCAGAAGGCGATTTGATGCTCGGGCTTCGGCAAATGATCTTTGATTCTTGTAAAGGCGAGTGCATATCGAGGCAGGAGCTCGAACAAGCTTATTCAAAAGACGATGGCGATGCGCTCACCACTCCGAAACTCGCGCACATCGTAAGTTGTCCACACTGTCTCGACGCTGTGAATAGTTTGCTCGGACTACCTCTTCTATCCGCTCGCTACGAGACTGGCCGTTCCGATTTCAGAGAGCCTCCGGGAGACGCGAATGGCGGCGGCGCTTCTGGTGGAGGATCGGGGAATCTGCCGACAAAGTTTGGAAAGCGACTGCGCGAGATCCACGAGCATAAGCCCCAGGAGCTTCGGATTTCAGTTAATAGTTTTCTCGTGAGCTCGTTGACCGTGAGCTCAGACTTGAACGAAGTGAATCTCAACCTCACCCAGGATGATCCGATTGAGTTCGTCGAAGTTTGCAGTGAACAGGGAGTGCCACTGCTCTTCTTTACCGTCGATCCAGTTGGACCTGATTCCGAGCAGTGGGCCTGGATCGAACTCAGCGAAGGACGGTTCCTCGAAGCTTCCTTTTACAATGAGAATGGTCCGAGCCTGCGCGTCATCTATAAAGATCCGCTGCCGGAAGAGGCTTTCAATACCGGCGAAATGTCTAATGCAAACGCTTTGTCCTCACCCCTTTTTATCGTCCCTGAACCGGCGCGCGCGTCGCTTCAGCGTGGGAACTTCAGTCTTCGCTCCTGGACCACCTGGTTAGCCGGTCTATTTCGAAGACGTGTAGTTGCTGAGGAAAACGCAACGCCGTCGAATGATGCATTTGTTCGATCGATCGACGATGGTTTCAGGGAGAGTTCTTTCCTCACGTTGATGGGCCAATCGACGAATCGCAATCAGTGGGGGCGGTTCAGTCTGTTTGTCGCATTGGCTTCAGCAGCTTTGATTGGTGGTTTCCTGTTCTTCAAAGCGAGCCTGCCACCGCCGTTGACTGCGACTACCCTGCTCGAGAGTGCCACCGTCGCAGAACAGGTGAAGCAGCAGATCCCCGATAAAGTCAGACATCGCTCGATTCGTCTCGAGGAGCGGCGGAGTGCCGAAGGAGCGATGGTCGCGCAACGACGGATCGAGATCTGGGAAAATCGTGCCTCGGGCAATCGGGCCCAGAGACTTTACGATGATTCGAACCGGCTCATTGCCGGCGCATGGGAAAAATCCGATGGCTCTCGCATTGTTTATCAGCACGGTTCAAAGCCGCAGTCGCAGCCAAAGCTCGCGACACCTGACAATCTCCTGTTCAACCTCGAAGACGTTTGGCAACTGGATCCTTCACCGCAAACTTTCCGTGCGCTGATTGGTGAACCAGGTCTTGCAGACGTCGAGGAGAGGTCAACAACTTACGTTATCACTTATGAAAGAGTCCGGACGATTGGCGCCAGCCGTCTTTTGAAGGCCACTCTCACCCTGACCAAGTCAGACCTTCATCCAATCGAACAGACTTTGCTCGTGCAACGAGGCGACGAATCACGCGAATACCGGTTTGGCGAGGCGAATGATGAACTGCTGCCCGCGAAGGCAGCGGCCTTTGAGATAGAACCGGAACTGATAGGAGGGGCAAGGGAACCTGGCAGGACCGGAGACTGGGCGCTCCGGGACCTCACCACTAGCCGTGTCCCTCCGACGCTCAGCACGTCGACACCACCCGCAGCTTCGGCAGAGCTGGAAGTCGACGTAGCATACTTGCTCAATCTGGCCAAGGCCGACCGGAATGAGCAAGTCGCCCTCACGCGCAGCGCAGGTGGGTCACTGCGCGTCGAGGGAGTGGTGGATACTCAACAGCGCAAAGAAGAATTCCTGAAAACGCTGGCGCCGGTCAGTAATAACCCTGCGGTGGTCATCGATATTCGCACTGTTGCCGACGCAACGGCGGGTCGCACTGCGGCTGGTCCGTTAACAGTTCAGGAGACGGAAGAGACTGCCAACACTGTGGCTGCGGATGAAGAGCTGCGCGCATATTTCACCAAAAAGGATCCCGGTGGTCCAACTGATGAGGCGATCCGATCTTATTCGTCGCGAGTGGTGAATCGCGCCTACAGCGCGCTGTTTCATGCGATTGAGCTAAAGAAGCTGATAAGTCGATTTGCGAATGTTGATATGCGCACGGTGGCTCCAGATGCGCGGGCCAAGTGGCTCAGCATGTTGCGGCAACATGCGTCTGCGTTCGCTCGTGAGAATGAGTTATTGCGCCAGGAGATTCAGCCGATCTTTTTTCCCGGATCGGGTTTGCAGGTAGCGGAAGAGTTTTCGATTCAGAGTGACGGCGATCTCGCTCGAGCTGTCGAACGGCTGCACCGATTGGCACTCTCGAACAACGACGCAATCCGCTCCGCATTTCTGATCTCGTCGCACAGCTCCGCTGCTGCGGTGAAATCGGCCGCGTTCTGGCAGTCGCTGCAACGCGCAGAAAATTTGGCTGAACGAGTTATGGAGTATCAAACTTCGAGCAATTGAAATTGCTCGCGAAGCTGCCTTCATCGGCAGCTTCAATTTTTTGAGTTGTACTCGGCAACTGCAAGCCTGTTAGCCCAGAAAAAGCACGACTCTATTGTAAGTCTTTGATCTGACGGTGAGATCTGTTTACCGGAAGTCAGGGTTGAACCATGCTCATCCTCGCGTGCGGTCCAGGGCAGACGACGATGAGCGCGACAATAAATTCGACAGGACCTTCTCATCGCCCGGAAGACTGTCCTCTGCTCACAGGAGAACTCTCATGCCCAGAAACCCGTACGAGTGCACGTGTGTTGTCTGTCCTCCACCTGAAGTCCCAGAGATCGGAAGCGATCTACAAGCGCGAGTTCCCCTTCTTTTGCGTTTCCTCCCTGCTGCGTTTTATATGCTGCTCTTATTCACGTTTTGCCAATCATTCGTAATCGATGTTTCAGCTCAAAGCGCCACCGCGACGCTCAGTGGCACAGTCATGGATGACGATGGCGCTGTAATTCCCGGCGTGCACGTCGCCGTGATCAGCGTCGGGCAGGGATTTGAGAGAGCGACGACGACGAACAACGAAGGCATTTTTGTGGTTCCACTCCTGCTGCCCGGAAACTATACCGTCAAAGCCGAACACGAAGGCTTCAATCCCACTGAACTTCGAGACGTGATTTTGAACGTAAACGATCAGCGCATGATCAAAATCTCGTTGAAGGTCGGACAATTGAAGAGCACAACGGTGGACGTGGTTGATAGTCCACCGCTGATCGATGAATCAGCAGCGGTGGGAACGATCGTCGACCGGCGGTTCGTTGAGAATTTGCCACTCAATGGCAGAAGCGTTCAGCCATTGATAAATCTCTCGCCGGGCGTTGTTTTGACGAAAGCCACAAACGTCGAAGCGGGACAATTTAGCGTCAACGGTCAACGAGCAAATGCGAATTACTTCACCATCGATGGCGTAAGCGCGAACATCGGAGTGAGTGTTGGTCTTGACCCGTATCAGGCCGCTACGGGAGCGTTGCCGGGTTTCTCTGCTTCGGGCGGTACGAACAATCTCGTCTCTGTGGACGCGCTGCAAGAGTTCAAGATGCAAACTTCCAGTTATGCGGCGGAGTTTGGCCGAACACCCGGCGCACAAGTGCAATTACTCACCCGCGCAGGCACAAACGATTTTCACGGGAGTGCGTTTGAATATTTTCGCAATGAGGCTTTTGACGCTAACGACTGGTTCAATAACCAACGCAAGCTGGCGAAACCAGCTACGCGGCAGAGTGATTTTGGTTTTGTGCTCGGGGGTCCAATTCTCTTGCCGCGATTCGGGGAGGGCGGTCACCAGCCATGGTTCAATGGGAAGAACTCCACGTTCTTTTTTTTATCCTACGAAGGTCTGCGTCTGCGTCTACCTCAGAGTAGAGGCGTCGATGTACCTTCATTGGCGGCCCGGCAAGCAGCTCCTGCGGGAACCCAACCTCTCGTGAACGCTTATCCGTTACCAAATGGTCCAAACCGAATCGCAGCGAATGGTCTGCCCAATGGACTTGCAGTGTTCAATGCGAGCTTTTCGAACCCGTCGAATCTGGACGCCACCAGTGTCCGCGTCGATCATGCGGCCAACAGCCGCGTGACATTCTTTGGACGTTACAATTACTCACCGTCATTTGTAGTTGAAAGAGGACAAGCGCCAAATCTTCCCGTCAATAGTCTTGCGCATTACGATTTATCTACCCAGACGCTTACAGGCGGGGCGACGATCCTGTTTACTCCGAACGTTAATGGCTAGCTCCGGCTAAACTACAGCAAGAACTCGGGCCGGCTCTTTTATGAGCTTGATGATTTCGGCGGAGCTGTCGCTCCACCCGATTCCGTCCTGTTTCCATCTGGAACCTCGCGAGAGAAAGACGTCATCTTTATCTTTTTGCTTGGCTCTTCGAACACGTCTCTCCAGGTTGGGACGACTGCCGCAAATATTCAGCGCCAATTCAATAGTATCGGCAACCTTTCCGTCATCGCGGATACTCATCAATTTAAGTTCGGTATCGACTATCGGCGTCTCAGCCCTATAGTCCGACCCCAGGATCATTTTTACACAGTTCAATTCAACGGTGTCGGAACGCCTGGAGCGGTCACGCAGCCTGCAGGTACGTTATTGGCCGGAAGAGCCGGAGGTGCATCAATTCGAACGTGGTCAGGTACGGTTTTTCCTGTATTCAATAACGTCTCCCTGTATGGCCAGGATGATTGGCGGGTGAGCCGCCGGTTAACATTGAACTATGGGTTACGTTGGGAACTAAACCTGCCCCCCACCGAAAACAGCGACAACCCTGCGGCTACTGTGATCGGGCTGCAAAATCCCGCCACGGCTACTATTGCTCCCCCCGGCACTTCCTTGTGGAATACCAGCTATACCAACTTCGCACCGCGTGTTGGAGTGTCTTATCAACTTTTCCAGACACCGGGCCGTGAAACGGTACTGCGCGGAGGCGGCGGCATTTTCTACGATCTCGGATACGGTTCGATCATGAACGCATTCTCAAACGCCTATCCTTACGTTTCGCTGAGGACCGTTTTGAACGTGGCATATCCTCTGAGTCCCGCTGACGCGGCGCCGTCGCCGGTCCCTACAGTTACTCCGTTATATGTGTATGACCCAGACATCAAACTCCCACGAACTTATCAGTGGAACTTTTCTATCGAGCAATCTCTCGGTATGAATCAAACTCTAACGGCCTCTTATGTGGCTGCCGTCGGACGTGACCTGCTTCGTCTGGATACCGTTTGGGGCACGCTTCGTGGAGGAACTCTCAACCGTGCAGTGTTCCCCGCAGATGCTCAAGTTATCGTGGCGCGAAACACCGCCACGTCCGATTACCATGCTCTCCAGGTGCAGTTCCAACGGCGTCTCGCGAAAGGCCTGCAAGCGTTGGCATCGTATACGTGGGGACATTCGATAGATATAGCCTCTACTGATTCGGCCAATCTCAACCTGCCTTCCGATCGAACCGACCCACACAATGATCGCGGTCCTTCTGACTTCGACGTTCGACACGCGTTCAACGGCGGTGTCAGCTATGACATTGCTCCCCTGCTGAAGAACGGCGTAGGAAACGCGATATTTCGCCATTGGTCGGTCGACGGAATTTTTACCGCCCGTACGGCGACGCCGGTGAATGTCTTTTACGGGGTCACCATTCCCTCACTCGGCGTCAGAGCTAATGTGCGTCCTGACCTGGTAGAAGGCATCCCGATTTATGTTGACGACCCATCCGCCGGAGGAGGACGCCGTTTCAACAATGCGCGCGTAATCATACCCGGCAATCCCAACGCTCAAATTGGACCTTTCTTTAGACCCGCCACGCCACGGCAAGGCTCACTCGGTCGCAACGCGTTGCGTGGCTTTCCAGTTCATCAACTGGATTTCGCCATTCGCAGACAGTTCAATCTTAGTGAACGAGTAAACCTACAGTTCAGGACGGAGTTCTTTAACATTTTCAACCATCCGAATTTCGGAGATCCGGACCCGTCACTCACCTCGAGTACATTCGGCGTTTCGACGGCGATGATGGGCAGAAGCCTGGGTAGCGGTGGAGCTGCTGGCGGGTTCAACCCGTTGTACCAAATCGGCGGCCCGCGTTCAATTCAGTTTTCATTGAAACTCGGGTTCTAACTTTTTAGATCAGAAATTTGCGAGTTGCACTAGAGGAGGTCGGTATTACCTGCGGTGATCAATATTGCCATTGGTTTTTGTCTCCATGGTGGACCAACCGGCTACTGCAGGTGGTACTGACCTCCGCGAATAGTGTTTTCATTTTCGCGTGTTTCCTGCTGTTTGTTACTGACCGCTCCGCCTTCGGGCAAAAACAACTCGCACCGATACCCATAAAAGAAGCGCTTAAGACTCTGAGTCTTCCCAACCTGAGCCCGATCGACCTGTCGCCGGATGGAAGACTGGTGGCATACACGTTGCGCGATATCGGTCGCAAGGTGCAGGCGACGACCTCACACTCACCAGCAGGTCTCGAGCGCAAGGGCATTCCTCGCACTGTCGATTTTTGCGATATCTGGATCAGTGATACAGCCATCGGAATCGCGAAGAATCTAACGCAGGGCCGCGGCACAAGCTGGTCACCCGTGTGGTCCCCTAATGGAAAATACCTGGCGTTCTACTCAGACCGCGATGGCACACCGGCTCTGTGGATTTGGGAGAAAGCATCCGGCGCATTGCGCAAGGGCTCAGAAGCTATTGTGCGCACGCGGCTGGACACGACTGTTCCTCGCTGGACGCCGGACAGCAAAAGGCTCGTAATCAGGGTGCTTCCGAAAGGTATGAAGCTTAGCGAAGCCGAAGCCTTGATGGACCAGCCAATCACGGAAACCAACACCCCAAGTACCAGCAAAGAACCCGGATCAACGGTAGTTCTCTTTAGTTCAAAGGCTGCTAATTCGCGTGAAAAAGAGAAACCGAGGCCAAACACTAATCTGACAGCCTACGCGTGGGATATTGCCCTCGTCGATCTTGAAACCAGACAGACAAAACATACTGCCAGCCGGATCGTTACCGACGCGTATTGGCTTTCGCCTGACGGAACAAACCTGGCCGTACTGGTTTATAAGGGCCGCCAGTCTCATGAAAGCCTTCAGTCGCTGTTCGACCTGGTCGTAGTTTCACTCGTCACCGGCGAGTCGAGAACGCTGATTGCCGACTTCGCTAGTGACGTCCTCACACCAATCAGTTGGTCACCCGATGGAAAATTTGTGGCCTATATAACTGTAGGTCCAGCAGTCAAGAACGACTGTTGGATCGTCGCAGTGTCGGGCGGTGAGCCAAAAAGAGTGACACAGGGAGAGCATTCGCCCTTCGACGCAACGATCGCTTACCGCGGGCCGCTGTGGGATGCGACGGGCGAGAATATTTATTTGCTTTCCCGAAATTCTCTTTGGCG
>Ga0207653_10000550_pt1 | contig 13840 bp, 11 predicted proteins | sample KBSK5251metaG_FD_184341 | JGI IMG/M metagenome (GOLD analysis project Ga0207653, IMG submission 184341) | Corn, switchgrass and miscanthus rhizosphere microbial communities from Kellogg Biological Station, Michigan, USA - KBS K5-25-1 metaG... | ecosystem: Host-associated > Plants > Roots >...
TCCGTCTCGCGGTCGAGGCCGTAGCCGGACTTGGCCTCGAACGTGGTCGTACCCGCACGCCGCATCCAACCGCGGTGCCGCCGAACCGCCTCGCTCAGATTCGCTTCGCCGGCGGACCGGGTCGCCCGGACGGTCGCGAGAATGCCCCCGCCCGCCGCATGCAGCTCCTCGTAGGAGGCGCCCGAGGCGCGCAACTCGAACTCCTCGACCCGGTCGCCCGCGAAGCAGGCGTGGGTGTGGCAGTCGACCAACCCCGGGACGGCGCAGAGACCGCGTCCGTCGAGCTCTTCGAGCTCGCCGTCGGATTCCCGGAGGGCCGCGCCAAGGTCGCGCATCGGACCGAAGGAGGCGATTCGCCCGCCCTCGCAGAGGACGTATGCGTTATCCACGACCTCGACAAGTCCGAGCGCCGTGCCTGCAAGCGGCGCGTCCGTGCCCGCCGGCGTTGCCAGCTGGGCAATGTCACGGACGAGCAGGCGCCGCCCGCGGCCTAAGTCGCTCACTCGGCCGGTCGGGGCTGCATCGGCGGCTCGAGTCCGTGGTCTGCTGCGAACGCGTTCGCCTCGGGGTACCCGGCGTCGACGTGGCGAAGGACGCCCGTTCCTGGATCGGTCGTGAGCACGCGCTCGAGCCGTTCAGCCATTTCGTCGCTGCCGTCGGCGACGACAACCATTCCCGCGTGGATCGAGTTCCCGATCCCGACACCACCGCCGTGATGGACGCTCACCCAGGTCGCTCCCGCCGCGACGTTGAGCAGGGCGTTCAGGATCGGCCAGTCCGCGATCGCGTCCGATCCGTCGCGCATCGCCTCGGTCTCTCGATAAGGAGAGGCAACCGAGCCGGAATCGAGATGGTCGCGACCGATCACAACGGGCGCCTTGACCCGCCCCGAGCGCACCAGCTCGTTGATCGCGAGACCGGCCTGCGCGCGATCGCCGTAGCCCAGCCAGCAGATGCGAGCCGGTAGGCCCTGGAAGGCGACGCGGCGAGGGGCAAGCTCGAGCCAGCGCTGGAGCGCCGCGTCCTCTGGGAAGAGCCCGCGTAGCGTCTCATCGATGATCGCGATGTCTGCCTCGTCACCGGAAAGTGCCGCCCAGCGAAACGGCCCCACGCCCTTGCAAAAGAGCGGCCGAATATAGGCCGGGACAAAGCCCGGGTATGTGAACGCTTCCTCTACCCCCGCTGCATAGGCTTCACCTCGTAAGTTGTTGCCATAATCGAAAACATAGCTCCCCTGTCGGACGTACTCGAGCAGCGCTTCGACGTGGCGGGCAATCGAGTCCCGGGCGCGGCGAAGATACTCGTCGGGATCGCTGACGCGAAGCTCGGCGGCCGCGTCAACGGTGAGGCCGGCCGGGACGTAGCCGGTCAGCGGATCGTGTGCGGCCGTCTGGTCGGTGACGAGATCGAACGGCTCCTCCCGCCTGACGAGCTCGGGGACGATCTCCGCCGCGTTCCCTTGCAGGCCAACCGAGAGCGGCCGACCCTCGGCCGCTGCTGCGCGAACACGCGCCAGGGCGTCGTCGAGCGAATCCGCCGCTTCGTCGAGGTAGCGGGTATCGAGCCGCCGCCGAATCCGCTCGGGATCGACCTCGACGCACAAGATCGCCGCACCGGCGAGCGTCGCCGCCAGTGGCTGCGCCCCGCCCATGCCGCCGAGCCCCGCGGTGAGAATCGTGCGGCCCGCGAGCTCCGGCGAGCCGAAGTGCCGCTCGCCGGCGGCGGCGAACGTCTGGTACGTGCCTTGCAGGATCCCCTGCGTGCCGATGTAGATCCACGATCCGGCGGTCATCTGGCCGAACATCGTCAGGCCGAGCCCTTCGAGCCTTCTGAACTCGTCCCAGGTCGCCCAGTGAGGAACCAGCAGCGAGTTGGCGATCAAAACCCGAGGAGCGCCTGGGTGCGTTCGAAAGACTCCCACGGGCTTACCGCTCTGCACCAGCAGGGTCTCGTCGTCGCCGAGCTTTAGCAGCGACCCGACGATCGCCTTCAGGGACTCATGGTTCCGGGCGGCCTTGCCGGAGCCGCCGTACACGATCAGCTCCTCGGGGCGCTCGGCAACATTGGCGTCGAGGTTGTTGAGCAGCATCCTGAGCGGCGCCTCCGTCGCCCACGAACGGGCATTCAGCCGTGTGCCGCGTGGAGCCCGGATCGTCGAGAGGTCACCGCAAAGGGCCTCGACGGTCGCGTCAACTGTGTCGACAGCTGTCATCCCCCGCGCTCCTGCTCGGCGCGACGGCGAAATCGCCACCAGGTCCACGCGGTCGCCAGGACGAAGAACGCCGCAGCCCCGAGGACAGCCCTCGTCATGTCGCCGTTTGTGAACCTCGCGACCACGACGATGACGATCGCGAGCACCGCGTACATGATCACGGTGTCTCTGAACGGGTGGCGTGACCGTCGCGGCTCGTCCCGTTTCACCGTAGCTCGCCCACGTCGGCCTCGACGGCGGCAACGAAAGCGCCGTCGCGGATCGCTTGCGCAACCGACTCGATGTCCGCCGCGAGCGACCGGTCGTCGGAGAGGCGCGGCGACAGGTCTCGAACCGCATCGCGCGCGGCCCGCGCGCCGACACCCGGCTCGAGAGGAGCCAAGAACTCGATCGCCTGAGCGCCCGCGAGCAATTCGATCGCGAGGGAACGCTCGGCATTCCCCAGCACCTGCCAGGACTTCAGACCTGCGGCGTTGCCCATCGAGACGTGATCTTCCTGGCCGGCACTTGTCGGGATCGAGTCGACGCTGGCCGGGTGGCAGAGCGCTTTGTTCTCGCTGACGAGTGCTGCGGCCACGTACTGCGGGATCATGAACCCCGAGTTGAGGCCTCCGTCATTCGTGAGAAACGGAGGCAGCCCATCGGACAAGCTCGGGTTGACGAGCCGCTCGAGTCGGCGCTCGGAGATGTTGGCGAGCTCGGACACCGCCATGGCGAGTGCGTCGAGGGCGAAGGCGAGCGGCTGCCCGTGGAAGTTGCCGTTCGAGACGAGCAGCTCGTCCTCAACGAGCACGAGTGGATTGTCCGTCGCCGCGTTCAGCTCGACCGAGACAGTCGCCTCGACGTACGCGAGCAGGTCTCGGGAAGCGCCATGGACCTGGGGTGCACACCGGAGCGAGTACGCGTCTTGAACCTTGTCGCACCAGCGGTGGGACTCGATGATCGCGGAGTCGTCGAGCAGGCGGAAGAGGTTCGCCGCCGAGTCGATCTGCCCGGGCAGCGGCCGTGTCGCATGGATCTGCGGCAGGAAGCTCGTCCGCGACCCCTGCAAGGCCTCGAGCGACAACGCACAGGCGAGGTCAGCGGTTTTGGCGAGCCGTCGCGCCCGTGCCAGTGCAAGGCTCCCGAATGCGGCCATGAACTGCGTCCCGTTGACGAGCGACAGGCCCTCTTTGGCCTCGAGCACGATCGGCTCGAGTCCGACCGCTGCCAGCGCCGCCGCGCCGTCCAGGCGTGTTTCGTCGACCCAAGCCTCTCCCTCGCCGATGAGCGGCAACGCGAGGTGCGCGAGGGGCGCGAGGTCGCCGCTGGCACCCACGGATCCACGGCTGGGAACATGCGGCAGGACACCGCGATTCAGGCATTCGATCAGCAGTTCGACCGTCTGCGGCCGGGCGCCGGAGAAGCCCTTCGCGAGCGCATTCGCGCGCAGCAGCATCGCGGCCCGGACGACATCGGCTGGATAGGGCTCGCCCACGCCGCAGGCATGGCTTCGCAGCAGGCGGAGCTGCAGCTCGCCCGCGAGCTCCTCGGGGATCGAACGCGACACAAAGCGGCCGAAGCCGGTGTTGATGCCGTACGTGTGCTCCTGGGTGCCGTGAGCCGCCTGCTCGACGAGCTCGCGGGCGCGCATCACCTTGTCGCGCGCCACGGCGCTGAGGGCCGCGGGGGCGCGATCGACGGCAACGGCCCAAACATCGTCGATCGTCAGGTCGTCGCCGGTCAGCTGGACCGCCGTGCGCAGGGCCATTTGGCGGCCAGTCTAGCCCGGCGCCTGCGCTGAAATAGCGCCGCGCGGAAACTGGGAAGCGCCCGCGTTCAGCTGAAGAGACGGCGGAAGAAAAACGCGATCCGGCGCCAGATGTTCATCGAGTGCTCGTGCCGCTGCGTCGGCGCGAACGCCTTACCCTCGAGCTCGCGAGCCTCGGCGCCCAGCGACTCGCCGACGCCTCCCTTGCTGTCCGGTTCTATCTGGGCGCTGGTCGCGGGCTCGAGGTACTCCACCAGTCGCTCGACCTGCGCCGGCGTCAGCGACAGCCGCACGGTTCCCTCTGTGATCTCGTCAACCTGCTCCGAGGGCACGTAGCGCGGCTTTCCGAACCTGCTCGTGGCAATCGCGAGTCCGTCGAAGATGTCGGCGTTGCTGTCCCCCACAACCTCGTCCACCTCGCCGACCTCGCTGCCTTCGGCCGCAATCACCTTCCAGCCGGGCTCGATCAACAGCCAGGAGACGGGGTCGGCCATCGCGGTCGCAGTCTGACGGATCGAGCGGCTCCTGCGCGGGGAGGCTCGACCCGGTCCGGTTTGACGCATGCCCAAAGACCCGCAAGCGCGGCGGTGTCAGCGTGCTCCCTCTGGTTGAGGTACAGCCAACCTCCTCCCCGCGGCGAGCCTAACGAGGAATCAGCGAAGCGTGGGAAACGCCTTTGTCCTGAAACTGCGCCGGCCAGGTGCCGGCCTCGGCGCCGGAAGCGATGCGGAGCGGACTGCTAACCGGGATCGTCTGCGGCGGACTCGAGGAGACGCAGCTCGAGAACGCGACCTGCGTCGAACCCCTCGATTCGCAAGGCAGCCCCCGCGGCGGCCGCCGCAGCGCCCCCGGGCATCAGGCCAACGAGCTCCGAGCCGACCACGCTTGCGCCTCGCGCGGCCGCCTCCCGCTCGATCGCCGACAGGAGCTCGTGCAAAGCGACCGCTTCCCAGTCCTCCACGTTCGTGCTTACCTGGACGAGCCCAGCCCGCTGCAGCTCGAGGCCGAGTGCTCGCACGCCCGGAAAGCCGCCGTCTCGCTCGCGAATGACTGAAGCGATCTCCCGCGCCGTCGCGAGCTCCCCTCGTAGGTTGACGTTGAAGGCGATCAGCGGCCCTCGCGCCCCGACGAGCACGGCGCCCGAACGCTCGTCGATTCGGTTCGGGCCGAACGCGGGAGTGAGCTCGCCTGAGTCGACACGGCGGCGTAGCCCCTCCAGGCTCTCCGCGCGAAAGAACGCCGGGCCGCGGCCGGGCGCGAGTTCGCCGTACAGGAACACCGGCGCCTCGAGCTCGCCCCCAATCCGTTCGCCCAACGCAAGCGCGGCCCGCTTCGCCCGCTCCATGTCAGCCGGCCGCACCGGAACGACGGGGACGACGTCGGCCGCTCCGACCCGTGGATGCGCCCCCTCGTGCCGACGCAGGTCGATCCGCTCGAGCGCGCAGGCAACTGCCGCCGCAAGCGCCTCCACCAAGTCGTCGTCGTCGGCGACGAGCGTGAAGACGGATCGGTTGTGGTCGGCGTCGGCATGAATATCAAGCAGTTGCGCCCGGGCCGAGAGCATGCCGGCGAGCGCTTCGAGCGTGGCCGCGTCGCGCCCCTCGGAGAAATTCGGCACAGACTCGAGCGGCAAACGCACGCGCGTAGTCTAGGACCGCGTGAAGGCCTACTACGAACGGCGTGCACCTGAGTACGACGACTGGTGGCTCGGGACGGGGTTGTTCATGAACCGCCACCGGCCCGGCTGGGACGAGGAAAGGACGGCTTTGGCCAGTACTCTCGCCGCGCTCTCGCCGGCGCGAACACTCGACGTTGCCTGCGGAACCGGCTTTCTCACCCAGCATCTCCACGGAGAGATCACCGGGCTCGACCAGAGCGCATCGATGCTCGAGCTCGCGCAGGCGAAGATTCCGGAGGGCCAGTTCATCAACGGCGATGCCCTCGACCTCCCGTTCGCGGACGATACGTTCGACCGCGTGCTGACGAGCTTCTTCTACGGGCACCTCGAAGAAGACGACCGCAAGGCTTTTCTCGGCGAGGCGCGTCGCGTCGCGCGCGAGCTGGTCGTGGTCGATTCCGCGCTCCACGAGGAAGTCGAGCCGGTCGAGTGGCAGGAAAGAGTTCTCAACGACGGCTCGCGCTGGCAGGTGTACAAGCGCTACTTCGAGCCGAGCTCGCTCGCCGACGAGCTCGGCGGCGGCCGGACACTCTTCGCGGGCCGCTGGTTCGTCGCAGTTCAGGCATGAACCAACGCAGATGACGCGAAGGCGGTCGCGCTACCGCTCGCTGCGATCGCTCCAGCGCGACAACCGTGTCTGTCGAGCCTGCGCCGAGGCCGGCTACCCGCTTGCATCGCTGCCGGTCGTCCAGCCCTACACGGGACAGCGTGCCTACATGTTCGGCCAGGCCCCCGGCGTCGTGGAGGGGAAGGAACGCCTCCCCTGGCGCGGCCGCGCCGGCAGAACGCTTCGCCGCTGGCTCGAGCTCGAGGAGGACGAGTTCTACGACACCTTCTACTGCGCCTCGGTCACCCGTTGCTACCCGGGCAAGGCGCCATCGGGACGCGGCGACCGAACGCCGTCGCCCCGCGAGCAGGACCTGTGCTCCCTCTGGCGCGATTGGGAGCTCCGGTTGATCCGTCCGGAACTGATCGTCCCCGTCGGCGGCCTGGCGGTCCGGCGGCTGCTGGGACTCAAGAGCGTGACCGAGTGCGTCGGCGAACGTTATGACGCGTACGGCGCGGTCGTGATTCCGCTCCCGCACCCCTCCGGTGCCAGCGGTTGGCTCAATTCGCCTGCAAACCGCGCGCTCGTCCAACGAGCCGCCGCGTCGATTCGCGCCGAGTTGGCCCCCGTCGGCAACGGGTTCGCGGGCGGCTAGATTCCGAAGATGGCCGAAACACCGCGGTACCGCCGAACCTTCTTCCGGCTGCTTGGATTTCTCCGGCCGTACAAGGTCTCGCTGGCGATCTCGACCGTCTTCGCGGTCGGCTACCAGGCGAGCCAGATCGCACTTGTCTGGTTGACGAAGAACGTGATCGACGATGCGCTGTCGCCGCACGACTCGCGCAAGCTTTGGGCATACGTCGGCGTAATCGTGGTGCTGGGGGTGATCCGCGCCGTGCTGATGTACGGCCGCCGGATGATCTCGGGCCGGCAGGCGCTCGCGGTCGAGATGGATCTGCGCCAGAGCCTCTACGCCCGACTCGTCCGGCTCTCGTTCGGCTTCTACGACCGCCATCAGACCGGTCAGTTGATGTCCCGCGCGACGGTCGACCTGCAGGGCGTGCGGTTCTTCCTCGGCTACGGCCTGATCTTCTTCTTCCAGAACATCCTCACCGTCGTCTTCGTCACCGGGGTGCTGTTCATCTTCCAGTGGAAGCTGGCGCTGATTGCCCTCGCGATTACTCCGGTGCTGGTCGCCCTCGCCTACCGCTACAGCCACGTCGCGCACCCGACGCTGCGAGAGGTCCAGCAGAAGCTCGCCGACGTGGCCACCGTCGCCGAGGAGAACATCGTCGGCGTCCACGTCGTGAAGTCGTTTGCCCAGGAAGAGAAGGAGCGCGAGAAGTTTGCGGCCCGCACCGAGGCAGTCTTCGACCAGACGATCAGGGCAAACCGCCAGCGCGCCCTCTACGTCCCGCTGATCTCGTGGGTGCCGCTCGTGGCGCAGGCCGCTGTGCTGCTCGTCGGCGCACGGATGGTCAGCTCGGGCGAGCTTTCCGTCGGCGGCTTCGTCGCCTTCAACCTCTACCTCGGCCTGCTCGTCGTGCCACTGCGGTCGCTGGGAATGTGGATCGGCCAGGCGCAGCGCGCGACCGCATCCGGCGAGCGCATCTTTCAGGTGATTGACGAGCCGGAGGACGTGACTGATCGGCACGGCGCCGGCGAGCTTCCTGCCGGGGGTGGGCACATTCGTTTCGAAGGGGTCGGCTTCGAGTACATCCCGGGACGTCCGGTGCTCGAGGAGGTTGATCTCGACGTGCCGCCCGGCCGAACAATCGCGTTGATCGGGCACACAGGCTCGGGAAAGACCACGCTGACCTCGCTGGTGCCACGCTTCTACGACGTCACCGCGGGTCGAGTGACGATCGACGGGGCCGATGTCCGCGACGTGAAGCTCAGCTCGCTGCGAAGTGAGATCGGCGCGATTTCCCAGGACACGTTCCTGTTTTCGGCCACGGTCCGCGAGAACATCGCGTTCGGAGCTCCGCGCCTCAGCGACGACGAGCTGGAGCACGCCGCGAGGCTCGCCCAGGCGCACGAGTTCATCGAGCGGCTGCCGGACGGCTACGACACGGTGATCGGCGAGCGCGGGATCACGCTCTCCGGCGGCCAGCGGCAGCGGCTTGCGATCGCCAGGGCAATCGCGGTCGACCCGCGGATCCTGATTCTCGATGACGCGACCGCGTCCGTGGACGCAAGCACCGAGGCGCGGATCAGGCTCGGCCTACGCGAGGCGATGCAAGGCCGAACAACGCTGATCATCGCCCACCGGCTGTCGACGATCTCGCTCGCGGACGAGATCGTCGTCGTCGACGAGGGGCGGATCGCGGCCCGCGGCACACACGACGACCTGCTCGAGACGAGCCAGGTCTACCGCGATATTTACGAGCACGGCCTCCTCGAGCGCCAGTTTGCGGACGCGGTCGAGTCGCGGGTGCTCGTCGAGGAAGCCGACGAGGCGGAGGTCGCATGATTCACCGTTTCGGCGCCAGGCCGTCACAGAAACGTGCGCCTTTCGGCGATACGCTCACCGCGGGTGGCGGGTGGACCTCTCCACCACCCGGGCGGGGAAGCGCGCGTAAACCAGCAAAAGGTCGTGCGCGATGAGGGTCTGGCAGCCCGGGAGCCATCTGACGATGCAACGGGGCGCCGAGGTCGAGGACTGGTCCTGGCGGCGCACCCGCCGGCGGCTTGCGACGCTCGCCCGGCTCACGGCGCCCTACCGGACGCGGACGATCTTCTCGATCTTCTCGCTCCTCCTGGCAACGGCGACCGCGCTCCTGCCGCCCTTCCTCTCGAAGTACGCGATCGACGACGGGATCCGCAACCACGATCTCGGCGCCCTCTGGCTGATCGTCGGCGTGTTCTTGCTTGCGGGGCTCGCGAACTGGGGCATGAGCTACGTGCAGACGTACCTGACTGGCTGGGTCGGCGAACGGATCCTCGCCGACCTGCGGATGAAGCTCTTCGGCCACCTGCAGCGGCTCTCGCTTGGCTTCTTCGAGCGTAACCGTGCCGGCGTGATCATCAGCCGGTTGACGAACGACGTCGAGGCCCTCGACCAGCTCGTCACTGACGGCGTCACGACGCTCGTGCAGAGCACGCTGACGTTGATCGGAACAGCGATCCTGCTGTTCGTGCTCGACTGGCGGCTGGCCCTCGCCACGCTCGCCGTGATCCCGGTGATGAGCGTCGGCACGATCCTGTTCCGCATCTACTCCGCTCGCGCGTACGCGGCCGTCCGCGAGCGGCTCGGACTCGTCACAGCGACGCTCGCGGAGGACATCGCCGGGATGCGCATCGTGCAAGCGTTCACCCGCGAGCAGCGGAACATCGCCAACTTCCGCGAGGTCGCGGAGGAATACCGCGAGGCGAACATGCGGACCGTGATCCTGAACGCGGTGTACTTCCCGTTCGTCGATCTCGTCTCCACAGTCGCGCTCGCCGTCGTCCTCGGCTACGGCGGTCACCTCTATTTCCAGGGCGACATCACGCTCGGAACGCTGTTCGCCTTCCTGCTCTACGTCCAGAACTTCTTCGACCCGGTGCAGCAGCTCTCGCAGCTCTACAGCACCTTCCTCTCCGCAACAGCGGCACTCGACAAGATCATGGACGTGCTCGACGAGGAACCGCAGGTGCTCGACAAGGTCGATGCAGGCGAGCTCCCCCCGGTCACGGGACACGTCAGCTTCGAGCACGTCCGGTTCGGGTACGGAAACGGCCCCGACGTCCTCCCCGACCTCGATCTCGACGTCTCGGCGGGAACGACGGTGGCCCTCGTCGGCCACACCGGCGCCGGCAAGTCGACGATCGCGAAGCTGCTCGCCCGGTTCTACGACCCGCGCGAAGGCCGGATCACGTTCGACGGTATCGACCTCCGCGACGTCACCCAGGACTCGCTCCGTCGCCAGCTCGGGATCGTTCCGCAGGAAGGGTTCCTGTTCGCGGGGACGGTCGCCGAGAACATCGCGTTCGGGCGACCGAACGCGTCGCCGGAGGAAATCGTGCACGCGGCCCAGGCGGTGGGCGCGCACGAATTCATTCTCCGACTCGAGAACGGCTACGAGACCGAGGTGCAGGAGCGAGGGAGCCGGCTCTCGCTGGGTCAGCGCCAGCTGATCGCGCTGGCCCGTGCCTTGCTCGCGGATCCAAGAATTCTGATCCTCGACGAGGCGACGTCATCCGTCGACATCGGCACCGAGCGGAAGATCGAGCAGGCGCTACGGCTGCTCCTCTCCGGACGGACCGCATTCATCATCGCCCACCGCCTCTCGACCATCCGCGATGCAGACCTGATCATCGTCCTCGAGCACGGACGGATCGTCGAACAGGGCACCCACGACGAGCTGATGCGAGAGCGAGGTCTCTACACGTCCCTGTACGGAGACTGGGCCGAAGACGTCGCTTAGTCTCTCCCCGTGGCGCTCGACAAACAGACCGAGGAGCGAATCGAGCAACCGGTCTCGGAGGAAGCGGAACGAGACACCCGCCTGACACCGGCCCAAGCCGTCGAGCGGATGCGGCTCAAGGTTCCCGCGCGCGGGAACCGAAAGCTGCGGACGCTGCTCGAGCGCGTCAACAAGGACAAGCAGCTGAAGGCCTGGTGGCACGTCGCGAACGTCAACGCCGTCGTCCGTATGCAGATCAACGACCACTCGTGGGTGCACGTCCAGATCGTGACCAACATCGCCCTCAAGCTCCTTAGGCAGCTGACGAAGCATGGGGTCGAGCCCTCGCTCGTCACCGACTACGGCATGGAGCGGGAGGACGCCGAGATCGTCGTCACGCTCGGCTCGCTCCTCCACTGCATCGGGATGGCGATCCACCGCGACGGCCACGAGGACTTCAGCCTCTTCCTCGCCGAGCCCAAGCAGCGACAGCTGCTCGAGGGTCTCTACGAAGAGCCCGAGCTGACAGTGATCGGGTCGGAAGCCCTGCACACGATCACCAGCCACCGGGAGTACGGCAAGCCGCTGACGCTCGAGGCCGGGATCGTCAGAGTCGCCGACGCGCTCGACATGGCAAAAGGCCGCTCGCGGATCCCGTTCGAGCGAGGCCGCGTCTCGATCCATTCTCTTTCGGCGGCAGCGATCGACGACGTCACGATCGCGGACGGCGTCGAGCGGCCGATCGGGATCGAGATCACGATGAACAACTCGTCCGGGATCTACCAGGTCGACGAGCTGCTCGGCGCGAAGCTGCGCGGCTCGGGGCTCGAGCCGTACGTCGACGTGATCGCCCACATCGAGGGCGAGGCGGAGAAGCTGCTGCTGCCGAGCTACCGGCTCGAAACCTAGCCCGGCGCTACACTTCGCCAACCCTGTTGCGGGGTCGTCTAATGGTAGGACGCTCGGCTCTGGACCGAGTAGTCTAGGTTCGAATCCTAGCCCCGCAGCCTGATGGAAAAGCCCCGCGCTCGCCGGGTTTTCTTCTTTCCGGGGAGCCGTGTCCGCCGCGACGTGCGCGGCGCGGCCGCTAGACCCAGATGCGCCCTAGCCGGAGAGTGGGAGCACAGGCCGAGCCCGAAAGCCGTTCGGCTAGACTTCCGCCCCGCCGGGCGCATTCGTCTAGTGGCCTAGGACACCGCCCTCTCACGGCGGCGGCACGGGTTCGAATCCCGTATGCGCCTCTCGTTCGTATGCGGCACGCTTCCCGACGTCGCTAGTCTGCGCGCCGACGAAGGAGGACCTCTCTGCGAAAAGTTCTCGGCTTCGCGTTGCTAGGCCTCACCGTCGCCGGCGCCGCGTACGGTGATTCCCGACGCACGGGAGCGGATCCCGCGCTCCTACACTTCGTGTCCCGTCCCGATCTGACCCCTCCTGCGGTGACGATCGACGTCAAGGCCAAGAACGTCGCGCCGGGTTACGTCTTCATCGCCCCGAAGAAGATCGTGCCCGAGGGGCCGCTGATCGTCGATAACCGAGGCCGGCCAATCTGGTTCCACCCACAATCACAGGGAGCGACAGATTTCCGGGTGCAGCGCTACCGCGGCCACAAGGTCCTGACCTGGTGGGAGGGCCAGTCGACGAACGGGATCGGTACCGGCCATTACGTCATCTACAACGACCACTACCACCGGGTCGCCGTCGTCAACGCCGGGAACGGGCTCGCCGGCGACGAGCACGAATTCACGATCACGCCCCGCAACACCGCGCTGATCACGTTCTTCGTCCAGCGCAGCGACGTCATGGATTCAGGGTTCCAGGAGCTGGCGATCCCGAGCGGCCGCGTCTTGTTCCAGTGGAACGCGCTGGGCCACGTCGCTCTGTCGGAGTCGTACACGCAGAGGGGCTCGGGGCCGTACAACTACTTCCACATCAACTCCGTAGCCCTCGGGCCGGACCGGAATTACCTCATCAACAGTCGAAACACGCACACGATCTACGACATCAACCGGAAGACAGGGGCGATCCGGTGGCGCCTCGGAGGGAAGCGGAGCGATTTTGCGATGGGGCCCCAGACGACGTTCAACTGGCAGCACGACCCTCGCTGGCGTTCTCGAAACACGCTCTCCCTGTTCGACAACGGTGCCAACCCGCCAGTCGCGAAGCAATCGCGCGCTCTGGTCCTCCGCGTCGACCTCCCCTCACGCAAGGTGACCCTGGCGCACGCCTACGTTCACCCGGAGGCCCTTCTCTCGGGCAGCCAGGGCAACGTCCAGATGCTGCCGAACGGCCATCTCTTCGTCGGCTGGGGACAGAACCCGTGGTTCACCGAGTTCGATCGAGCCGGCCACGTCGTCTTCGACGGCTATTTCGCGAAAGGCCTTGCCGACTCATACCGCGCCTACCGACTCACCTGGCAAGGGCTGCCGACCCGCAGGCCGGCTATCGCCGTGCGCCGGACCGGAAGCCAAGTGACCGTCTACGCAAGCTGGAACGGAGCCACCGGCGTGAGCCGCTGGCAGGTTCTCGCCGGCCCGAACGCCAGCAAGCTCAAGCCGGTCCGGACCGTCTCGCGCACGGGCTTCGAAACCGCGATCGAATTGAAGACCGGCGCGAGAATGTTCGCTGTCCACGCTGTTGGCTTCTCCGGCGCCAAAGCGACCTCCGCGGCCGCGGGGGCGTCCTAGCCGCCGAGCTCGCGAAGCAGTGGCGTAGCGTCGAGCGGCTGATACCCGAGCCGCGCGGCGATCTCCTCACTCGACGGCCTTGTCCCCTCCGCGAACAGCGCGCGCAGCTGGTCACCGGTCGCGGCGTTGCGCCACCAGTCCTCGCCGATCTCGCGGACGAGGTAGTCGCGGAGCTGCGCGGCGCGGATCCACGCCCGCAGGTAATCGGCCGAGTAGAAGCCGCCGTCCATGTCGGCAAGGTAGGCGTCGGCGCGGTAGCGAACGCCTGTCGCCTCCGTCAGCCCCTCCTCGTAACCCTCGGGCCCGCCGCCGCCCGCGGCGCTGAAGCTGCCCCAGAAGTCGAGCTCGAACTGCAGCTTCGCCGTGTAGCGACGGAAGAGCACGGCCTCGAGGAAGACCGTCGCCTCCGCGTTCCGCGCGGCCTCCTCGTCGGAAAGGCCGAAGTAGTGGGCGTGCCACTCGGGCTCGCGCGTAATCGCCTCGAAGATGTACGAGTAGATCTCGGTCAGCGCGTGGTCGCGCGAGATGTTCCGAAACGTGTAGGGCAGATTCGGGTCGACGCCGGCGTAGTGGAGCGCGTG
>Ga0207653_10000552_pt1 | contig 13808 bp, 13 predicted proteins | sample KBSK5251metaG_FD_184341 | JGI IMG/M metagenome (GOLD analysis project Ga0207653, IMG submission 184341) | Corn, switchgrass and miscanthus rhizosphere microbial communities from Kellogg Biological Station, Michigan, USA - KBS K5-25-1 metaG... | ecosystem: Host-associated > Plants > Roots >...
GTGGTTCTGGATTGGAAGGATCATCCTTGGAAGGATGAGAGGTGGTACCGGGCGCTCCCCACGAAGTTCCTGGGGCCGCCAATGAGCCGGACGGACATCGCGCAAGAAGTCGATCGCGATCCGTATGCCTCGCAGCCTGGACAGGTCCTGACGCAGTACAGCCCGGTTCACAATATCATCACCGAGTCGGAGTTCTGGAGAGTCTACGGGCGCGTGCGCTGCGAGCAGAAGATACCGCTTCCCGGGTGGAACGTGAGCGTTGGACAGGACGTCGGGACCACGCCGGAACACCCTAATGTGACGACCTGGCTGACGCGGCCGAAAGAAAATCATCCCTATCCGCGGTTCATCTTCGCGATAAATGAGTTGGTAATGATTCGCTACTCGAGCCGGCAGATCGCGGAAGGGGTGAAGGATGAGTCCGGCAGGGTGGTCACGCCGGGGATTCAGCAGTATGAACAGGCAGCCCTGAGAGGGAATCAGATTACTCAGCGGATTCTGAGCCACGAAGCGACGAACGAACAGCTTTGTTATCAACGGGATTGCTCTGAGTATCCGACAAATTGGGCGAAGTGGCCGGGGGATTCGGTCGGCGGAATCGAACAGTGGGATAATGCGCTCGAAGTGAATCCGCAGATGCGGAATCCGTTCGTGATTGATCCGCGGACGTTGGATCCGGAGGGGCGCTGGAAGCCCTTTGTCCCGGTTCATCTCTGCAATCTGTGTGGGACGTCGCATCCAGGTGAGCACCTTCAGGGATGTGCGCGCTGGTTTATGGTCGTTCCGGATGAAGAGGGCGAACTGTTCGCGGATGAGAGCGGACGACTGGCGAGGCGGGCGGCAAAGAGTCACGCAGGATTTGAGCGGCTGCGGTATGAGATGCCAGGTTGGCACTATCCGGAGTCGGAAAAGGGCAAGGCGGTCAGAGAGCGGAAGCCGGAGAAGGCCGAAAACGACGGATGCGACTCGATCCGGATGCAGATGGCTTATTGGGGCCTGGTGTCGGCGGAAGCGAGCAAAGAGGAGAAGTTAGAAGCGGCCCTGCCTGAGCAATTCAGACAAGAGGCGATGGAAGCGGTAGAGGGCACTCCCGAATGGGATGCTCTGGCACAGGGAAGGTATTTCAATTACTACGAAGCCCAGCGCCGTGTCGAACAGCAGGATACTGGCGGGCTTAGTATCTACGAACAGATGCGGCGCCTGCCGTCTTAGGAGGAAATCATGGCTGACAGTGTTCTCGGAATGGATCGCGAAAAGACCCTGATGGAGTTCCCGTGGCTGGTCAATAAGCTCTCGCGCATCTTCGGCGCCGCGGCCTTTTTGGCGGCCGTCCAGGGTGCAACCGGTGTCGACAACCTGATTGCCGTTGTCTACGGGCTATTGAGAGTGTCGGGAACGACCAATGAGATCAAGGGGAGTGAGGTCCGAACTTTGTGTCGGCTCTTCGAGCAGTACGTGAACATGATTCGAAGAATGTCGATTACCACGGGTCTGATGTGGGGCGCAACTTCCGCGGCGTGCGATACGACGGTGGCAAACTTCCTGACCGTCAATACCGGCTCGACAATTACGGATCTTCGGGCCAGCGTCGCGAACCTGATTACCCTGACTGGGTATGATGCGACGATTGAGTCGGATCCGAATCTGAGCCTCAACTTCGCATATGTGACTACGGGCTAATTTGATTGCAGCGGGGTGAAACGGAACGATCACGGCAGGCTCATAACCTCGCAGATAATGGGTTCGACTCCCATCGCTGCGACCATTGAGATAGGAGAGGAATGAAATGAATCAAGCATGGATCGGTACGTCTGGTACAGGAACCGCGGTAGATCTGAGCGCGGTGGGTGCGGCGAGACAGGTAGAGTCCCAGTATGTAAGACTGCAGCAGGCGATAGCGGATCTGGGGAAGACTCAGGACGTTCTCGCCGAACGCCTGGGGGGAGTTCTGCGCCCGATACCGCCAACAGCGGAGAAGAATGTCGGTAATCCACAGGAATGTCTGGTTGAGGTTGCAGAAAGACTGCGTGGCCTGCACCTTGAGGTGCAGAGTCAGATCAGCTTCCTCAACAGTGTTCTGGACCGACTAGAGTTGTGATCAATGCCCGCCCAGTACGAACGGATCCGCAACTCCTACATCGACAGTGGGAAACCTGTCAAAGAGGCGAAACGCCTCGCTGCCATGACCTTCATCAAGAAGGGTAAGGGCGGTAATCGATCATCGCGTGCGTCGTCCCTGCACGACAAGCCGAAACACAAAATGAGCAGGTTGCTGGGGGGTTGAGACGCTCACTCAATTCAACTTCGGAGGTTTTTGAGATGAAAATCAATATTTGGATCTACTTGAATCAGCGCACCAATCCAGGGCGCATTCATCGTATTTTGCCGGTCACCCAGCAATTCGATGAGAACGGTAAAGAGATTCCTCAGCCTGAAATGGCGGTGGTGGTCGCGGAAATCGTCCGTGAGTCGGCCGCTGACGGGCACGAAGAAGTGCAGTTGAAGAAGCTCGAAGCCGTCCACTTGTCGCCAGGCTGGGAGGACCCAAAGAAGCAGTGGGGGCCGAACGGCGAATGGCTCGGTGCGAAGGGGACCGCCTTCATTTATGAAGGTGAGTATCCCGACGAAGATCCGCACGAGGTTTTCCGAAAACTCGAATCAATTCGCCAGGCGGGACCGCCGAACGGTGTAGGCGAAGTCGTTCAGGCGGTCGATGAGCAGACTGGAGAAGTCACAAATCAAACTGTGCCTCCTTCTCCTCAGACTACAAAGCATGAGGATTCGGAGCATCTACCGGACGGATTCCCGGGCAAGGCGAAACTGGAAGCGGAAGGCGTGAAGACCTTCGGCAAGGTTCGCAAGCGCATCTCGAATGGTACTCTCGAAGACATTTCCGGCATCGGGCCGGACACCGCGAAGGCGATCGTTGATGCCATCTCCTGAGTCGTTCTGGCATCGCTTGTTAGATTGGCTCACAAGGTCGCCTCTCAGTGTGCGACTGCTCGAGGCTCAACTCGAGTGGATGCGCAAAGAGAACCAGCGGCTGACGGATCTCCTCACGCAAGCCTGGGAGACTCGCGGCGTTATCCCGATTCAGGGGGAACATCGCGAGTCTCCACCTCCTCCTCAAGTCCAACGTAAATCCTACGCGGAGATTGAAGCGGACCTCACTCGCCAGGATCAGGCGGATTATGAGGAATTTGTGCGCGCGGAGACGAAAAGGCTCGAACGAGTGAAAGAGGTCGAGAGATTTAGAAATCCGAGTTAATGGCCACCCCACAACAGCAAGTCGAACCATTCACTGTAGTAACAAATCCTGGACAGCCAGCCGAGATAAGGGAAGAAACCTTTGAATCTCGACTGCTGGCCGCGGTGCGCGAGCACTATGATCTGACGCGCTCTTCCCGGGCACGTCGGTATTACCTCTGGCTGATCGCGGCGCTGTTTGCGAAGGCGATCCACTATATTCACTACAACCAAAACACCGGGACCGTTCAGGAGTGGTCACAGGAAAGAATCTCTCAGTGCATGTACACGCCGGTTCCCCTGCTCTACTACGCAGTGGAGAATCTCGCGGCGCAGTACACGAATTCGAATCCGACGATTGAGCCGATGCCGGCGGCTGAACAGGATCCGAAAATGAAGGCGGTGGTCCGGAGTCTGAAGGACTTCGCGGACTATCTGGACTTTGAGTTCTATCGAAAGACGCCGCATCAACGGCAGACGGAAGCGAAATTGATTCCACTGAGGGGCGTCTATAGTTTCCTTGAGTGGGATCGTAAAGGCGGGGCGAAGGTCAAACTGCCGCAGTATGAACCGCAACAGGCGATGATGTGCGCGGACTGCGGATATGAGGTGGGAAGTGGTACTGGATACCCTGATAGTGCTGGCAATGCTCCTGTTGGCAATCCCGAACAGCCTCTACAGATGGCTTCACCGCAAACAGATGGAACGGCTACGCAGGGACCTCCCGCCGTGGCGCAGGGCCCAACTGGAGGCGCAGCCGCAGGGATGGGTGGACAGTCAGCCGTTTGTCCCCATTGCGGATCAGCCAACATTCAGCCGCAAGTCACAGGTATCTCGAACAAGGGGACTGTGGCTGGCCGGCAAGGGTGCACCAAAAGACACGTCGTCGACCCATTCCAAGTAGAGATTTTCGACCGGACCAAAGGTATCCCAGAGTCTCCGTATCTCATTTATGACGAAGTTATTTTCAAAACAAGGGCTCTGAAAGAGTATTCCTGGCTCAAGTCGATCACGGGTGCAGTGAGTCTCGGCAACTCACAGGACGGGTTCTTAGGTCTGCACTATCTGATGCAGCTTGAGACGATGATGTCCAATACTGGTCAGCTTGATCAGAGCCAGCCTGAGTACATGCGTGGCCTCGGGACTGCGGCCTTCACAACTGGTTATCAGGGGACATATCTTCACGAAAAACTCTGTTGGCGTCGGCGCTGCTGGCTGGATCCGGATGAGTACGCCTCGGACGATTGGGTCACAAGTCTCGCAAAAGCGGTTCAATTACCGGGAATCGCAAAGCTCATTCCGCCAGGGACTAAGGCGCGCGATATGTTCCCCGATGGGATGCTGATCCACGTCATCAACGGCAATCAGGTCGTCAAACTGGAGAATCAGTCCAAAAACGATGTCTGGTCTTATGTTGGCTACCGGGTTCCGGCGGAAGGACTGCACGGCGCCGGAGTCAATCCGCTGGTGAGTCTGAATCGCGGATACGACGAAGCGAACAGTTTCGAAATGCAGGCGCTGCTGATGTCCGCTCTGGGCATCATCGTGGCCGATGAGCGCGTCAAGAACGTGCGCAATATCCCCGGTTCGATTGCGACTATTCCACTGTCGGCGCGCCTTCCCGGTGAATCGATTTCAAGTCTCGTGGCGAGATTGGATATGGGCGGCGGCCAGGCGATCTCCGCGGCAGAACCGGTAAAAGAGGGATATCGGGGACATCTCGGCGATTTGTCGATGGCTGCCAATCCGACCGGATACGGGAATCGACCGCAGGTAGTCGGAGGGGAAACAGCGACCGCCGTGAAGTACAACGCGGGCGCGACGTCGACTCTGACAGGTCCGCCGATGGAACTGTATGCGGCCTCTAAGGCTGTGGTCATCCAGCAGGCCGTGCAGATGGAGCGCACCTATAACATTCGGCCTCGGATGTTCGGGAAGTACGGCGACAGCGTTATGCGCTGGCTCGAGCCAATGTCCATTCCGGAAGACTGTCCCTTTGGGCCGGCGGAGGACAGCTGGCGCCCACGAACACTCGAAAATCAACGGGAAGATATCGCAAATCTGGCTCAGACGATCGGGATCCTGGGTCCGGAAGGCGATGCGGCGATAGTCGACAAAGCGAAACGGGTCTTTGGTCTGGATGAAGAGGTCGAAGACTATGAAGACTGGGCGGTCAGAGGCGAGAAGCGGCTGGATGCCCTGAAGCAAGCGTTACCGCTGGTCCTGGCGGAAATGGCTCAGATGCAAGCGATGGCGACCGCGATGCCACAAATGGAGGCACAGGAAGGTGAGTCGCCAACAGAAGAAGCGGCAGAGGGTCCGGAAGGCGAAGCGCAGGAAGCGCAGCCGCCGTCTCCTGCTCAACGACTTATAGAGATTGCCGGGGCTGCTCCTCGGCCGCTCGATATCCCGGGCCACGAACATTACTGCCGGTTCTGGATTGAGGTCTATAACACCGATGAGTTTGATTCCTTTCACCCTATTCTTCAGGACGCGATAGAAGAACTGTACGGGATGTCCCAGGACGGTATCGGACAGGCCGGCGCCGTGAAGATGGATCAGATGGCCACTGCACAGGCTCCAGCGATGCAGCAGCAGCAGGAGGCGGCGCAGGCCCAACAGGAACAGCAGGCGCAGCAGGAACAGGCGGCGCTCGCGGCAGAACAGCAGCACGAAAAAGAACTGGAAGCGGCCAAGTTGCAAGTCGCGGTGGCCCAACAAACTCAAGAAGCGGAACTGAGTCGGGCTCAGGCGGCAAAAGACGCAGAACAGCAACACAAGATCGAGGACGAGAAAGCCCGGGCTGAGATTCGGCGGGCCGATGAAAAAGCCGCTCAGGAACTGCGTCAGACCGAACGGCAGGCAGAAGCCGAACAGGAACGGAAGGACAGTGAAGCGGCGGCCGCCGGGAAGCTCGACCTGGCTCTGGAAGACAAGAAGTTTCAGCACCAATTGGCCTTGGAGCAGGAAAAGAGTCGGCTTGCAATTGAATTGAAGCGGATGGAACTTGAGGCTCAAGAACGGATAGCAAAGGAAAACGCAAAAGCGGCGAAAGACAATCAACCGAAGGAGAGCAAATGACACCCGAAGCGAATTTACAACCCGTAAGAGATGGCAGTGAAAACATAGTAAGTCAACCGGCGCCGGTCGCTGCTCCAGAGCCTCCGCGGGACATAAGCGATATCATCGCACAGGTCCGCACTGACTACGCAAACCAGCCACCTCCTCCTCAGCAACCTCCGCAACCAGTCACCCCAGCGGCGACGGCGCCGGCTATGTCTCCCACTCCCGTAGCTGAACCCGTCGCCGCGCCGCCTCCTCCTGTGGCGCCTATCGAGCCTGCTCCGGTCGCAGAACCTGAGCCGGTTATCCCTGCACCTGAAAGCCGATTGGCTCCGATATTCGAGCTCGGTAACACGGATGATGCTGTTCGATCGGCAGCGGAAATCATCAACAAACTCAGATATGACGATCCAATCGCCGCGGAGAATCTCTTAAATGGAGTCTTCTTCGCAAATGAAAAGACGATTCAGGCGTGGACGCTTCAACGCCTGGGTATCACTCCTGAGAAGGTTGGAGAGTTCAAAGAATGGGTAGAGTCCGGCCAGGCTCTCCCGGTGGCGAACGCTCTGCCTCCCTTCCCCGTTCCCGATGCAGACGGAATGGTTGTTGTCGACGGATGTGAGTTGAATGTCAAGATGGGTCCTGATGGCAGGGCGTTGTATCCAACCGACAAGCTCGCTTATGAAAACGCGCGAAAGGCCTATGAGTTTGACGTTAAGGAACAAACCCGGGCCAATCAGGAACGGACCGCTCAAGAAAACGCAAAAGCAGAGCAACAGAGACAGGTCGAAGTATTCCATGATGAGTGCTTCGATGGTACGTCCAAGGTCTTTCTCGATGAACGAATGGGTGTGGTGAAGTCGTTGCTCGAGCCAGCGATAGCAAATCTTGCCCCCGAAGATAAGATATTCGGGGAGATGTTCGAGGCCTTCGTGGAAATGAAGGTGGTAGGCAGTGAAGAGATGTTCAAGGTCGGCCAGCAGGCAAAAGAGCACCTGGTTGCCGTCGTCGCCGATACTATCGCACGCTGCCAGCGCGCGGGATACACTCCGGCTCAGATCAAAGAACAGTGCAACGCACGGTTGAGAGAAGGCCGAATGGTGGACTTCGCTGCGCGCGAGGACAAGTACCTCAGAGAACAGATTCAGAAGTACAAAGTGGACTTCGTGAATCAAATCGCCAGACGCAATCGAGCGGAAATTGCTGCGACTGCAACTGCGCCCGTGATACCGGAAGGTATCCCGCAGGTCGTCGTCGCCACGCCTCCGTTAGACAATGACCAGCCGGAAGGGTTCCAGGACATCCTGGAGCGAGCACGCCAACAGGATCGTGCTACCGCGGCGCAATACAGTCAATAGGAGGCAATCATGCCAGGTACAGAAGCGAATGCTCTGACCGGGATGCCGGTCCAGCAACCATACGTCAACAAGAACGTCAAAATGACAGTTCAGTTGCCGTCCCGCACGTTTGGCAGACTCAAAGAATCAACCCGCAAGCCCATCAATGAGAAGGGCTACCAGTTCTCGCTTAACACCAAGTCCAATCCGCAGATCGGCGGCGGAATGAAGTCCGGCGACACAATGATGGTTGGCGGCTCGGACGCCTACATCGCGCTGGTCGTTCAGTCTACGGTGACCAACGGTGCGAGAGCTTGGGAAGGCGGCGCCCTCCGTCAGATGGCTGACGGGAACTACTACGGGATGAATCGGGCCGAACAGGACGTCTTGGACGCCAATCGGTTCGCCGCGGAGCACAACAAGGATTTGTGCTTCTCGGGCATCACCATGTCGCGTGGGGTGTTCTCTGTCATTCCGACCTTCAGTGCTGGTCCGAATGAATCGACTGCAACATTTCTGGCAGCCAAAGGCGGCTCCTACTTCCTGAAGGAAATGGAAGGTCGGTCGTTTCTGGCCTATCATCCGACCACGTTCGCGGCCAAGGGCGGCACGACGGCGTTTGTTCTGAAGCGCGTACCGACTACGCTGACGGCGGTGTTCACGGGGGATATGACGGGCGGTACGGCGATCGCGGCAAATGACATCCTTGTTCCAACCGGCACGGCGACGGGTGCCTCCAGTCTCAACTTGGGCATCTCCAGCCTGGAGAGAATGTGTCCGGTGACCGGCGACTACTTCACCGCTGACGTGGACGCGGAAGACAAGGTTCGCGCCATACAGTACGACGTAGCCGGCCAGGAAGTGACTCGCGCGGTCCTCGAGTATGTCGACGGCCTGTTCACCTTCAAGGTTCCGGAGATGGAAGTCGGCACGAAGGGACACACGGATCTTTTCTCCCCAACTCAGCAGATGAAAATGCTGTTCCAGGTTGAGGGACCTCTTCGCATCAACTCCAACAACGGACAGGTCGCCTACAATCCAAAGACAACGTTCGTCGGCTGGAACGGACGCGAGTATCGCACGGACGTCCACATCCTCGGGACTAACTGGTTTGTTTTCTATATGAAGGAAGCATACCGGTATGTTCAGCGCGAGTGGAGCCCGTGGAACTACGACGGACAAGAGATCCGATCGATTCCCGCCTCGGGTTCGTGGCGTGACGCGGTCGCGAAACACTACCTGTGCGTCGATCAGGTCGCTCACGAAGACCCAAGGCTCAATATCCAGTTGATTAACTGTGCGACAGCTGGTGCGGCACTTCAGACGTCCTGAGCTAACTAACCACATACGGGAGGGTTGGGGTATTCATTACATTCCCGACCCTCCCGTGTAACCCCCAACCTAACCGTTAGATGGTTCCCGTATCCCCCAAATGGGGGAGTTTTGTGATATGGTTCACCTGTTCAAGATTCGCGCTTACGTGTTCCCTTACCCCTCGGCGGGGTGCGTGCGCGAGTATTCGCCCCGCTCCTCTTGCTCACTGTCCTCGCTGCGCTAAAGAAAGCTAATTAGTGTATGTACGGGATTTGTGTAAAGGATCGCGTGCAAGAACAGGAGAATCATCATGGATTCCAGACGCAACTATGGACTCACCGGGAGATATGGCCTTTGGGTCGGTCCCGGCTCGAGCGAAGTACAGCTGTTCGATGAGGTAGGAAACTACCTGACAGGACAATTTGGCCGGACGTGGTGGGTCGATACCAACGTCGGCAGTGACGCTAACAACACGGGGAGAGCCAGCAACTCACCGTATCTGACAATGGCGAAGGCCTTCGCTCAGATCACGGCTGGCAACATCGTTTCAGGGGATACGATCAAGTTCCGCGGAAACATCAACGAAACGCTCATTGCTCCGCTGGGCGCTGCGGATATCACGATTGAGGGAACTGGAAATCGCCCACGACATGCGGATACGCATCCTCTCGGGGGTGAAAAGTCGGGGTCGACGTGGAAGATCGGAGCTTTAAGCACCGCTCCGCTGTTGACTCTTCGGAGTCCCGGTTGGCGGATTAAGAACATCCTGTTTGTGTCGCATGCCGCGAACTACGCGCTGAAGCTACAGCGGTCAGTGGTTGAGGATGCGACTGAAGAGGATCCTTCGCATCTGGAGGTGATCGGTTGTCGCTTTGCCTCGGGAGGCGGTGGAATCAGCGATGCGGGAGGCTGCGCGGACGTCGGCTTGTATGCCAACCGGTTCGAAGCTCTGACGGTGGCCTGCATTCTTGGGGTAGGCAACGTCGGCGTCGGTCAGAGCGACTGGGATGTCCGCGGGAATACGTTCGACGGGTTCGATAATGGCGTGAAGATAGCGGGGTTTGGATGCCGAGTCCAAGGCAATACCTTCACTGCTGGATTGACGCCAAATACAACCTTCGTTCTGAATATGAGCAACGGGGGAGGGGCCAGCAACTTCGTGGTTGATAACTTCTTTCAGACGACAACCGCGAACTTCAACACTCCGGATGTCGTCGGAAACGCGACGGATGTATGGCGCAACACCGCGCTTGATACAGCGGCGGCCGGTACGTCGGGCGTCTTTGAGATGGGCCAACCAGCCTAATTTGGCGGTCTTGGCGCGGAACTGAACTTCGAAAGGGTCGGGATTGATTTCCCGGCCCTTTCCTTAACCCAGCAAGGGCCCATGTGTAACAACCCTTGCGAGGAGGCGAAATGCCAATACTTGAAAGAACCGTGAAGAGCGGAATTCCGTTTGTGCCGGTCAGTGACGCTTTTGCGTTGAATATTGGCCAGTCGGCGGGAAGCGGAGTCAGCCAGGTAGAAACTTGGCTGCCGATTCATAAAACAACATTGAATTTAGTCAACGCGCTGGTGGCGATTGTTGACTCGGGCGGTGCCGCCGGCGGACAGGGAAGTCTGAAAATCTACGATTGGCCTGAAGGTTCAATCGTTTTGATTGGGGCGCTCTACAACCTAACGATCACAAGGGTCGGCACGGCGATAACAGCGACGGCAGCGGCTGTCGGTGCTCTCGGAACTGTAGCGCCAGGCGCGGGCGATTCGACACTGACCGGCACTGAGGCGAACATCATTCCGTCGACGGCGGGGACGCTGACGGGCGGTGTGGGAACGCTCAAGAGTTTTAACGCAGCGCCAGCGGCTCCCTTTGATGGAACGACCACGCCCGTCGACGTGCTGCTGAATATCGCGGTGCCTGACGCGGGCATAACTGCGAATGACTCGTTCAGTGTGACTGGCACGGTGGTCATTCTGTGGAGCGACATAGGGGATTACTGATAGATGGAACAGGTGTTTAATCCCCCGGTCGACGTGTCCTGGTTCCAGCGCATGCTGGATGAGGCCTGCGTCGATCGGGGCTGTCAACTGCGCATTGAATGGTGTCCTCGGCTGACGGTAGCTCGAGTGATCCATCCGGACGGTACGAGACGGGACTACGCCAAGTATCCAATTCTGGGCGGACACTTCTCGAAGTACGTGCGGGGTCAAACATTCGTCCGTGCGATCAACGGGAAACTGACGGCGGTGGGGTATCAAAAGACGGGCGGGCTTGTTCCTCCCGGGGTACTTCTGACCGACTTCGCGCTTCCGGACATCGTGCACGAGAACATTTCGATTCACCAATTTGTTATTGAACGGCGATTGCCTGATCAATCGGCGCGAAGGTATCACGCTGAAAAGCAGCACCTCGCGCGGGTGAACCTCGGATTCGACCTCTTCGGGGACTTTCCAAAAGAGGGGGTCTGGGACTTCTTCGATAGCGTGAACGAGCACAGGGACGGGTGCTGTGAGGCAGCGGAGGCCGGAGGAGCATCGCGTTGTGTCGGTCTGTATCGAGAGCCTGACCACGGCGACCTGGAGCACGTCCGGCAATCCCTGAAGGAATGGGTAGAGAAGCCAGCCTATCAGAATCCGATGATGGCGGCGGAACTGGCCGGCCAGGTTCTCACGAAGGATCTGATCATGGGGGAAGAACTGGCGCTACTCGAAATCCTGAAGGACGTTCGGGAATGCTCGAAGCTGGACAAGATTGCACAGGAACGGACGCGAGTCACTGTGGGCGTGAACGCGCCGCGGCACCGATCGATGTATTGACATCCCTCTCGCCGGGGTGCACGGCGCAGTTTCGTGAAAGGAGAATCCCGCCTATGGGTGACTAGACCACAATTGCTGCTACCGAACGGAATGAAACGCGGGGGTGGGTGTGACCACCCCTTTAACCAAACCAAAAGGAGTGAATATGGCTACACCAGCCGGATATTTAGACAATCTGATCAAAGATCAGGCGGCCCGCATACCGGAGGCGGTCAACAGGGAGTATTGGGCGAACCGCTTTCTGTTCGTCCCGTTCCACGATCGGGCGCTGACGATGGAGCTAATGGGCAGTCTCGGGCTGCCGGAGTTCAAGGCGGGGCTCATTCTGCCAATCACAAGATTTCGCCAGGTGATCGTGGACAACACCGCCGTCCAGCGGGTTCCGGTTGGGCACGACGGGAAGTTCATTCCTGTGGCGCCAGGAATCGAAGACTTCAAACTGAAGGATCGGGCGCCCTCGGTGGTGATGGATGCGATTCTTCGGATCTTCAATCCGCAACTCGGCGTGGACCCAGCGCAGGATAACGGCATTTGCGAGGTGGAGGCGTTGCGCGGGAATGAAGACTTCGATCTGTTGAGACAGATTCAGCAGACGTGTCTGCCGGACGCTCACTCGAAGGCTCGTCCTCAGCTTCTGCAAATCGCCAAGGCGGTCCTCGGGAATGTGCCGGCGTCAATCAGGTCCGTCGAAGAGATTGAGGCGCTGACGCAGCGGGTAGAGTTCGAGCAGTCAACTTCGAAACTCCCTGTGCTGATGCGCAATGTGGCGAAGCGGTTGTATCAGTCGACTGTGAGTTCCTTCACTTGGGCGCGTTGGCTGTATCACAACCTCCAGTCTCAGATGGAAAATCAGGCGGAGTCCGGTAAGAGGCGACTCTCGCCCCTTGATGCCGCTGTGTGCGAATGGATCGAAATGCCTGAGCCACGGTATCAGAGCCGGCTGGCGAGTGCGCCGCAGCAGGTTGTGGTGCAGGCGGCGGCAGCTGCGGCAACTCCGATCGTGTGGTGTGAAGACTGTGGGGCGACTACTAACCTGGGGCCGGAAGGACAGAAGCCCAAGCGGTGTCCCGTGTGTCAGACACCCTTTGATGTCGTTCCGGACGCGCCGGTTGAGGTGAGCTAACTTGGCGATCTTTGATAAGCATCTTTCGGATACGCGGCGGTTGCTTTTGCGACCGTCGCGCGCATCCCTGGATGACGGGGACCTGGCCGACTACTGCATTGAGACGATTGACTCATTGGTGATCGACCTCAACGCTGGAGTCGAGCCGTTCTTTCTTCAGAGTGTGCGGATCGAAGCCGTCGCTGGTCAGTCAGTCTATCCTTTGAGCAATGCGACCAACGTCAGTCGCGCTCGATATCTCTACACACTGAGCGACACGGATCCGACCTATAAGCGGGTTCCGATCGATTTGGTGTCTTACGAGAATCTGCAGGGTACGTTCGGCGGCGGGGATCCGATATCAACGTCCACTCCAACCTTCGCTCAAGAGCCTCACACGGCGCAGGCGGCGGCTGTTTACTACCTGCGAGAATCGCCGGGGCCGGGGGACGTTCTGGAGTTTGGGCCAATACCGAATCAGAGCGCGTCATACAAGCTGATTTACGAGCCGGATGTAGTTCGGCCGCAGGCCAAACAGGATCCTGGGTTCAGGCTACAGCAGTTCGATGGCTACGTGGCGGCGCGGACTGCTCTACGGGCGCTGCCTCAGTGTAAGTGGCAGGGACTTCCCGAAGAGAAGGAAGAGAAGCGCAAGAAGGAAATCAGAGACGCACGGGCTGACGAAATCGGGTCCGTGGCCGAACGGCGGGGTTATGCCTGGCAGTTCTGGGTGTTCACTCAGAGCAGCACTCAACGCAGTGAGCCCACGGTCATTGGGTGGGCGCAAGAACGATGGTAGGAGGCTGAACTATGTTAGGTGCAGATCCGTTTCCTCTTCCTATGCTGACCGCAGCGACCGCGCTCAATGCGGTAAGCGATCCAGTTCCGCTGAATGACACGCGGAAACACGCTCACGGCGTCGTTTTCGG
>Ga0207653_10000557_pt1 | contig 13565 bp, 9 predicted proteins | sample KBSK5251metaG_FD_184341 | JGI IMG/M metagenome (GOLD analysis project Ga0207653, IMG submission 184341) | Corn, switchgrass and miscanthus rhizosphere microbial communities from Kellogg Biological Station, Michigan, USA - KBS K5-25-1 metaG... | ecosystem: Host-associated > Plants > Roots >...
TTCAGCGACGCTCAGGTGCTCTATCGCCAGGGGGAAGCGGCCGACGCGATCGACCTCGTGGTCTGCGGACGACTGAGCGTCGACGTGGCGGCAGACAACGCGCCTGCGGTGCGCCTGCGCCTGCGCAGCATCACCACGCAGACCGTCATCGGCGAGATGGGCTTCTTCAGTCACGCGGCGCGATCGGCGACCGTCACCGCCGAAGGCCCGGCCACCGTCGGCTCGTGGTTCGGCCGCGACTACTGGGGGACGGGGGCCAACCCCGAGTCGAAGGCGCTGATCGCGAAGGTCGCCTTCGACGAGCTCGGCCTCGACCGCCTGACCGCGTGGGCGAACACGCGCAACGGCCGCTCACAGATCGCCCTCGAGAAGGGCGTCGAACTGGACGGCGAGGAACCGCATCTTCGAGGCGAGCTGGCCGAGCTGCTTGCGGGTGAAGAGAAACGTCTCCGCCAGCTCGGGGCGCAGGAAGACGACCGCGTCACCGAGCAGGAGTCCGTTCTTCGTGCCGCCGAACGAGAGGACGTCGACGCCGGCGTCCGCAGTGATTTCTTTGAGACTCGCATTGAGACTCACGGCTGCGTTCGAGATGCGAGCGCCGTCGACGTGCAGAAACATGTCGTTGTCGTGAGCGAACGTCGAGAGGGCTTTGAGTTCTTTCTTTGTGTAGACAGTGCCCATCTCGGTGGCTTGTGAGATTGAGATCACGCGCGGCTGCACGTGATGTTCGTTGCCGAAAGCGTGGAGAAGTGGCTTTAGTTGATCGACGCGAAGCTTGCCGTCGGGTGTCGGGAGAGCGATCAGTTTGCAGCCTGTGAACTTCTCGGGCGCGCCGCATTCGTCGACGTTCACGTGCGCCGTCTCAGCGCAAACGATCGCGTTGTAGGTTTTTGTGATCGACTTCAAACCGAGGACGTTCGCGCCAGTGCCGCCGAAGACGAAGTAGACGGCGATGTCTCTGCCGAAGTGTTTTTGGAACGCCTTCGTCGCGCGCGCGGTGAGGTGATCGTCGCCATAGGCGATCACGTGGCCGTCATTCGCGGCCTTAATAGCTTCGAGTACTTCCGAATGAACACCGGCGTTATTGTCGCTGGCGAAGCTCCGTTTAGACATGATTTACAGAATTTTTTACAGGATTTACATCGTGAAAAAATCTTGTAAATCCTGTCAAAACTAAACCTTTCCACCCTTGAAATCACGAGCAATCTCGCGTGCAGCATTGGCGCCCGGGAGTCCCGTCAATCCACCGCCGGGGTGTGTACCGGCGCCGCAGAGATAAAGTCGTTTTAATGGTGTTCGATATTGCGCAAAGCCGATCAGCGGTCTAAAGGTGAAAAACTGATCGAGCGTTTGCTCGCCGTGGTGAATGTGTCCGCCGCTGAGCCCGTAAGTCTGTTCGAGATCGAGCGGCGTGATCACCTGGCTGGCAACGATCAAATCGCGCAGCCCCGGAGCGTACGATTCCAAACGATCGATCACATTCCCCGCAAACTCCTCACGCCGCGCGTTCCAATCGCCTTGCTTCAGCTTGTACGGAGCAAACTGCACGTGAATCGACATCACGTGTTTGCCTTGCGGCGCCAGAGTCGGATCGCCGAGCGATGGAATGTTGATATCGAGATACGGCTCGGACGAAAACTCACCGTACTTCGAAGCATCGAACGCGCGCTCGAGATAATCGATCTCGTGACCGATGTGAATCCGCCCGGCGAGTTTTGTTTGGTCGCCGTTTACGCCTTGAAACACGGGTAATCCCGACAGCGCGAGGTTTATCTTCGCGACCGTGCCCGGCGCGCGGTAGTTGCGCATCTTCAACAAGAAGTTCGGATCGAGATCGACCGGATCGACGAGGTTCAAAAACGTCGTGCGTGGATCGGCGTTCGAAACAACTACACGCGACTCGATCTCCTCACCGCTATCGAGTCTTACTTTTGAACTGTCGCCATCGACTCCCGCAATCTCCGTCACCGCTGCCTGCGTGCGTATCTCGGCGCCCGCGGCTTTCGCAGCGTTTGCGAGCGCATTTGCCAGGCCGCCCATGCCGCCTTTCGGATATGAAGCAGGACCGATTGCGCTGCCATCCATCGCTGCTTGCCACAATAGTCCGAGACTCGTTCCGGCAGACCATGGACCAGCGAACGCGCCGTAGATCCCGCGCGCCGCGACTGTCGCGCGCAACAACTCCGTTTCAAACCACTCGCTGACCAGATCCGCGACCGCCATCGGTCCCCAACGCAACAGTCGATACTCGTCTTTTTTCCCGAGACCACGAAACGCGAGTCCGACTTTGCCGAGGTTCCATGCGTCAGCCGCAGTCGGTTTATCGATCAACGGCGGCGTCATCGAAATCAGCGGCGCGAGCACTCGTCCGATGCGCGCGAAGGTGTTGACGAATTCAGGATAAACACTCGCATCGCTCTTCGAAAATTTTTCGATCTCGCTGACGGTGCGCGTAGTGTCGTTGAAGATGCACAGCGATCTGCCGTCCGGCGCGAGTGCCAACACGCGCGCTTCCGGAGTGAACATTTCGAGGCCAAAGCGCGTGAGATTCAGATCGCCGATGATCTGAGGCGCAAGAGGTCCCGTTGCGTGGTCCAACGTTGAACATCGGAATCCGGGATACAACTCTTCCGTTATGGCCCCACCCCCGACAGCTTCACGCCGCTCGAGCACAAGCGTCTTCAACCCGCTCTTCGCGAGATAACACGCAGCCACGAGACCGTTGTGACCACCGCCAATGATGATAACGTCGTACGTCATTATCGGATAAAAATCTGTGTCATCCGTGGTTACAGATCCTTCAATAACTGGAGCGCTGCGTTCCTCCCAGGCGCGCCCATGATTCCGCCGCCGGGGTGCGTCGCGGAGCCGCACATGTAAAGACTCTTGATCGGCGTGCGATATTGCGCCCAGCCCGGCGCGGGCCTCAGAAAGAAGAGCTGTTCGAGCGTTAACTCACCCTGAAAAATGTTTCCTTCCGACAGACCAAACTCGCGTTCGAGATCCAGCGGCGTCAACACCTGACGATCGCGAATCAGATCGCGAATGTTCGGTGCGTGTTCGGCAATGGTGTCGATCACCGTATCGCCAAACTCGTCGCGCTTTTCGTCCCACGTTCCTTCTTTCAAGTTGTATGGCGCGTACTGCACGAAACACGACATCACGTGTTTGCCCGGTGGCGCCACGGAAGGGTCGGTCAAACTCGGAATCACCATGTCGATGTAAGGACGGCGCGAAAAGCGTCCATACTTCGCTTCGTCGTACGCGCGCTCCATGTAATCAACACCCGGCGAAATCGAGATCGCGCCGCGCAGATGCGCGCCTGGTCCAGGCAGCGACTTGAAATCCGGCAACCCGTCGAGCGCGAGATTCACCTTCCCCGACGAACCGCGATACTTGTAGCGTTTGAGATCGACGCAAAAATCTTCCGGCAAGTGTTCCTCGCCAACCATCTTCATGAACGTCAAACGCGGATCGACGCTCGACGAAATCACGTCCGCATCGATCTCATCGCCATTCGAGAGCACAACGCCGACGGCACGCCCATTCTTAACGAGAATCTTTGCAATCGGCGCTTCCGTGCGAATCTCAACTCCGGCTTCGCGTGCCGCATCCGCGATCGCGTTTGAGATCGCGCCGGTGCCGCCGCGCGCAAACCCCCACGAACGAAACGCGCCATCGATCTCGCCCATGTAATGATGCAGCAGCACGTATGCTGTGCCGGGAGAACGCACTCCGAGGAACGTGCCGATGATTCCCGACGCCGACATCGTCGCTTTGAGCACGTCAGTTTCAAACCACTGATCGAGAAAGTCGACGGCGCTCATCGTCATCAACTGCACCTGGTTGTACTGGTCTTCGTAAGGCAGTTTCTGAAAACGACGACCGAGAAATGCCAGATTCTTCCAACCTTTAGGATCGAGCGTCGTCGGATCGGGGGGAGTCATGCTCATGATCGGTTTTACGAAGTGGGCCATCTCGATCATGGCTTTGCCGTACTCGTCATAAGCTTCGGCGTCGAGGCGCGAGTGGCGCGCGATCTCGCGGCGCGTGCGCGCGTGATCGTTGACGCGCCACAGATAGTCGCCGTTCGGCATCGGCGTGAACGTGCCGTCGAGCGGAAGAATTTCGAGGCCGTGGCGGGGCAGGTCGAGCTCGCGAATGATCTCCGGTCGCAACAGAGATACGACGTACGAACAGACGGAAAACTTGAAGCCGGGAAACACTTCTTCCGTGACCGCGGCGCCGCCGAGCACAGGCCGCCGTTCGAGGACCAGCACTTTTTTACCGGCGCGCGCGAGATAGGCGGCGTTTACCAGACCGTTATGTCCACCGCCAATCACGACGACGTCGTATTTGTTGTTCATCTTGTTCTTAATGATTTTCTCTGCGGCCCTCTGCGTATCTCCGCGATCTCTGCGGTAAAAAAACCGCTCAACGCAGAGATCGCAGAGATACGCGGAGGGCCGCAGAGATAGATCTGTCTTGCCGCAAGCGCGTTAGCATACTTATAATCGCTCGCCCTGACAAACACGCATGCCTATCGGAACCGCATTTCACGAACGCACATTTCCACTCTGCGAAAGTCTTAGCTATCGCGAGTGGTCTGGCTACTACGCCGTCAGTTCGTACGAGCCGCATCACGAACACGAGTACAACGCGATTCGAAACGCGGCGGCGCTGATCGATATCTCGCCGCTCTACAAATACCGGCTCACTGGAAAAGATGCGACGCGACTCGTCGATCGCATCATCACTCGCGATATGCGAAAAGTATCTGTGGGCCAGGTAATCTATACGCCGTGGTGCGACGAGCACGGGAAAGTGATCGACGACGGCACCGTGTCGCGGCTCGAGGAAAACACGTATCGCTGGACTGCTGCTGATCCGAGCCTGCGCTGGTTCACGCAAAACGCCGCCGGCATGGACGTAAAGATCGAAGACATTTCGGAAAGTGTTTCAGCGCTGGCGTTGCAAGGGCCGACGTCGGGACGGTTGCTCAAGAGTTTCGTGGAAGATACGGACGTCGCGAATCTGAAATACTTTCGCGTGACGAAAGGCACGATCGCCGGCGTGCCGGTCGAGATCTCGCGAACGGGTTACACGGGTGATCTCGGGTACGAGATCTGGATTCCATCCGAGAAGGCCGTCGCGGTTTGGGATGCGCTGGTGGATGCGGGCAGGCCATTTGATATTCATCCCGCGGGAATGCTGGCGCTCGATGTCGCTCGGGTCGAAGCCGGATTGCTGCTGATCGACGTCGACTTCAACAGCAGTAAGAAGGCATTGATCGACGAACAGCGATACACGCCGTTCGAGATGGGGCTCGGGCGGTTGGTGAATCTCGACAAGAATCGGTTTGTAGGGCAGGCGGCGTTGATCGAAGAGCAGAAGCGCGGTGCGGTGCGAGAGATTGTCGGACTGGAGATCGACTGGCCGCAGGTGGAGAGTCTCTACGAGGCAGTTGGGTTGCCGCCGGCTGTTTCGCCGATGGCGTCGCGAGTCGCAGTGCCGGTGTTCAAGGAAGGGATTCAGGTCGGGAAAGCGACGACGACGACGTGGTCGCCGACGTTGAAGAAGATGATCGCTCTCGCGACTGTCAGACGGGAGTACACGCGCCCCGGATCGCGCTTGCAGTTCGAGATCACAGTCGAGGCCGTCCGGCACAACGTGCGCGCAACGGTTGTGAAAACGCCGTTCTTCAACCCGAAACGCAAGACTGCAACGCCGGTGGTCTAACGTATCCTGTAAATGCTGCAAATCCTGAAATCCTGTCCAACTTTTTGACGCGATTTGCAAGATTGCCAGTCATGACGTCAACCCTAAACGCGATTATTGGTGGCTACGATCCGAACGCGCCTCTAGATCACGCTGCGACGATTCCCTCCTCGTGGTACACGAATAAAGAGTTTTACGATCTCGAACTACACACCACCTTCTCGCGTTCGTGGCAGCTCGCGGCGCGTTTGGACCAGGTCAGTCAACCTGGTCAATACGTGACGAGTGATATTGCGGGAGAACCGATCGTCATCGTGCGCGGCAACGACGGCGTCCTGCGCGGGTTCTTCAACGTCTGCCGTCACCACGCCGCCGCCGTAATGACCGAGCCCGAAGGCAAAGCCGCACAGCTTCGTTGCCCATACCACGGTTGGACGTATTCACTCGAAGGCGAGTTAAAAGGCACGCCGGACTTCACTGGTGTATGTAATTTCGATCGCGCGAGTAACGGCCTGGCGCCAATCGAACTCGCCCAGTGGGAAAACTGGATATTCGTCAAACTCGATCAACCCGGCTCGATAACCGATTTCCTCGGCGACGAGCTGGTCCACGAGATCGCCTTACTTCAACTACACGATCTTCACTGGTTCGAGCGTCGCCACTATAGCTTCGATTGCAACTGGAAAGTCTTTGTCGACAACTACCTCGACGGCGGTTATCACGTGCCTTACCTGCACAAGGGCCTCGACAGCGTCCTCGACTACAGCAAGTACATGATCGAAAACGGAAAGAATCATTGTTTGCAGTGGAGCCCGATCGTGAGCGAAGGCGCCGAAGCGCAAACGGGCGCCGTCAGAAAAGGCGACCGCGCACTGTATTACTGGATTTATCCAAACTTCATGATCAACTGGTACGACGGCGTGATGGACACGAACCTCGTCGTCCCGCGCGGCGTCGATCAAACCGAAGTCATTTTCGATTTTTACTTCCCTGACGTCATCAGCGAGGAAGCTCGTCAAAAGAACGCGGCGAGTGTTGCAGTGGGCCAACGCATCCAGGATGAGGACGTCGCGATCTGCAAATCAGTTCAGCGGGGACTGAATTCGCGCGCCTATGAAACCGGCAGGCTTTCAGTGAGACGTGAAGCAGGTGAACATCTTTTTCACCGCTTGTTGCATGCAGATGTCAGCCACGGACTACACGGATAAAAACCGCGGTCACTTGTTGCGCGTCCTCGGTATCGCGTTTGGCCTCGCCGTGATCGTCGGCAACACGATCGGCGCCGGAATTTTCAAGGTGCCGGGCAGCATGGCGGCGCTTTTACCGAGCACAGTTCCATTTCTGCTCGTCTGGATCGCGGGCGGCGTCTATGCACTTCTCGGCGCGATTTCGCTGGCCGAACTCGGCACAATGCTCCCGCGCTCGGGTGGTCAATACGTGTTCTCGCGTTACGCACTTGGCGAATACGCGGGATTCATCGTTGGCTGGAGCGATTGGATCTCGACGTGCGGCACAACAGCCGCTGTCGCACTCGTGATCGGAACATTTTCCGGCGCGCTCGTGCCGGCGCTGGACGGAAGAGCACCTGCGATCGCCGCAGCCGTCGCGATTTTCTTTGCGCTGCTCCAGTGGCACGGCGTGACGTGGGGCAGCAACACTCAAAACATCACGAGCCTGCTGAAAGCACTCGCGTTCTTTCTGTTGATCGTCGCCGCTTTCATCCTCGGCGGCGGTGGTGCGCTCACCAATCCTGAACCACCAACGACCTCCATCGTCACCGCCTCAGCCGTAATCCTTTCGCTCCAGGCTGCGATCTACACTTACGACGGCTGGAGCGGTGTGATCTATTTTTCGGAAGAGGTAAAGAACCCGGGACGCGACATTCCGCGAGCGCTGTTTGTTGGCGTATTGACGATCGCGGCGATTTACCTGCTCGTCAATGTCGCACTGCTTTACGTGTTACCCATGTCGCAAATCGCGGGGAAAGAATTTGCGGCAGGTGAAGCGGCAAACGTGATCTTCGGTCGTTACGGCGACACGATCTTTCGTTCGCTGGTTATCGTGTCGATGCTGAGCGGTATAAACGCTTACCACCTGATGGCGAGCCGCGTGCTGTTTGCCATGAGCCGCGATGGTCTATTCACGACGAAGGCGGCGGCAGTGAATGAAGGCGGCACGCCCACTGTCGCGCTTTTCCTGAGCGCGCTGGTGGCGGTGCTGTTCATTGTCCTCGGGCAGAAATTTGAACGAGTGATCACGGTGCTCGCGTTCTTCTTCGTCGCGAATTACGTGCTGTCGTTCATTTCGCTGTTTGTTTTGCGGCGGCGCGAGCCTGACAAAGCGCGTCCGTACAGAGCGTGGGGTTATCCAGTGACACCGGGGCTCGCGTTGATCGGATCCATACTTTTTCTTGCGGGCGCGATCTGGGTCGACCGAGAGAACAGTCTATATGCGCTCGGGTTGTTGGCGGTGAGTTATCCGGTGTTTCGCGTGATGCGACTGCTCAAATAACGCGGCAGCCTTCGTTATCCACTTCGAGTGTCCTCACGTTCGATTCGATCTTATGCGCACGAAAGCAGTCCGCGATGCGTGCGCCAATCTCATCGTCGTGATCGTCGACTAAAGCGACGATACTCGGACCAGCACCACTCAAAGCGATTCCTAACAGTCCGTGCATTCGCGGCAGTGCGAGCGCTTCGGACAGTCCGGGCACGAGTGATTCGCGTTGCGGCTGGTGAAGCCGGTCGTGCATGGCTTCCCAAAACACGTCGTACTGCTGTTGCGCGAGGGCCGACGCAAAAAGCGCGGTGCGTTGAAGGTTGTAGACGGCGTCGACGCGGCTGACCATTCGCGGAAGCGCGGCGCGCGCGACGTGCGTTGGCAGTTGTGTGTGAGGCGAGACTACGACGACGCGAATGTGAGCGGGCCAATCGAATTTTGCCGTGACGACACTGCCATCACTGCACATGCAGCTCGCGAGAAAACCTCCGTGTAGCGAAGCAGCGACGTTGTCGGGGTGTCCTTCAAATTCGGTCGCGTAGTTTTGAATGGTTTGATCCGGTATTTCGTGGCCTGGAATCAAGCCGGCTAATTTGATTCCGGCGACGATGGCTGCGGCACTGCTGCCTAAGCCGCTGGCGAGTGGGATTTCGTTGTGAACAGCGAGTTCGACCGGAGGCAGCGAGATTCCCTCACGTCGCGCCGCAAACAACATCGCACGATAGATCAGGTTGACGGCGTTACGCGGCAGGGCTTCGTTTTCCGGCGCGCCGGTTGTCGTCACCCGACACGGGTCTGAAGCATCAGGGTCTGCCGTTGCGCGAACGGTTAGATACAACTCCAGCGCAAGGCCGAAGCAGTCGAAGCCTGGGCCAAGGTTCGAAGTTGATGCTGGAACGCGAACTTCAACCGTCATGTTTGTAGACAGGATTTACAAGATTTTTCAAGATTCATTTTGCAAGTCTTGTAAATCCTGTGCTTGAATGGGTGCATTAGTAAAGCGGCCGCGGATTTGCTCGCCATCTGGACCAACCAGCGTGTTGCCGTGATAACCCATCACGTAATCCGTGTCTTTCAACAAGTGCCCCGTCAAAACGCCGACAACTGTTTCATCCGCTTTGATAACGCCTTCTGCGACGAGCTTCCGCATTCCCGCCACGGTCGTGGCCGACGCCGGCTCACAACCGATGCCATCGCGCCCGATCATCGCTTTCGCGTCGGCAATCTCCTGCTCGGTTACTGTTATAACGCTCCCGCCCGTCTCATGCACTGCCCGCAACGCCTTCCGCCACGAAACGGGTGCGCCGATCTTGATCGCTGAAGCCAACGTCTTCGGATCCGGCTCGTTGATGAGATTCGAGTCGTCGTGTTCAGAATACAGACGAGCAAACGGCGCCGCGCCCGCTGCTTGCACGACCGTGATCTTCGGCTGGCGATCGATCAAACCACTTTGCAGCAGCTCGCGAAAGCCTTTGCCAAACGCCGAGCTGTTCCCGAGGTTTCCGCCAGGCACTACCAGATGCTTCGGCACACGCCACTCGAGCTGTTCGGCAAGCTCGAAGGCCACGGTCTTCTGCCCTTCAATGCGAAAAGGATTGATCGAGTTGACCAGGTAAACCGCGCTGTCTTCCGAAAGCTCGCGTATGAACGACATGCATGTATCGAAGTTGCCGTCGATCTCCAACACCTTTGCGCCGTAGTCCAGCGCCTGGGCCAACTTCGCATGACTGACTTGCCCGCTCGGAACGATGATCGCGCACACGAGATTCGCGCGCGCCGCGTACGCCGCCAGACTCGCGGCAGTGTTTCCCGTGCTCGCACACGCAACAAGGCGCGCGCCGAGTTTACGCGCCTGCGTGACGGCGACGGTCATTCCGGTGTCTTTGAAGGATCCGGTCGGATTGTTGCCCTGGTGTTTGAGTTGTAGCTGGCGGAGTCCGCAGTAATCGGCTGAGCGAGGCGCGTCGTAAAGCGGGGTGTTGCCTTCGGCGAGCGTGACGATCGGATCTTCGTCATCAAACGGGAGGAATTCTCGAAACCGCCAAACGCCACTGCGATCGCGCGCATCGCGCGAAGTCAATCGAGCTCGCCACAACTCGCGCAGTGCTGCGGGATCGATCGCGATTGCGTCCGTGCGTTCGATATCAAGCAACCCACCGCAGCGCGGGCACACGTAGAGGCGATCATCGATTTTGTAATCGGCGCGACAGTCAGGCGTGATGCAACGCTGGAGAAAGTGATCGCTCAAGCAGAGCGATTATAGCCGCAGATTTACGCAGATTTAGAAGCTGAAGCGGAGGGACGCATCGATCCGGCGATTGTAGGCGGGATTTCCGGTGCCAAAACCACCAAAACCACTCGTCGAAGTCGACTGCCCAAAGAACGATGAACCGAGATTTCCCACCGGATTTGCGAAATTCGGATGATTCAGCAGGTTCTGAAAATTCAGCGAGAACGTCAGATTGTAACGACCGCTTCCACCACCGCCGCCAGGGAAACCGCCGCCACCGCCTGGCCCACCAAAACCACCACGCGCACCACCGGCGCCTGGACCACCGCCGCCCGGCCCGCGGCCACCCGCCATTCCGCCACCGATCATCGTGCGCTGTTGTCCGTCGTTCCGCTGTCCATCCTGACGATTCTGCCGGTTCGCATTCGCGCCGCCTTCGGAACCAAACGACCATGTCTTGCTAACGCGCACATTGAAGTTGACTGACCCCGGGCCTTCTGCGAAGTTGCGCGGAATCATTACGTCGTTCGGGCCGAGATTCAATTTGAAGTTGCCAAACGCGGTGCACCTGATGTTCGGATCGGAACAGCTCGCACCTGCCGGAGCCAATGCGGGACGTTCGTTGTTGATCGTGTCGTTGTTGAGGTCTCGTCCGAGCGTGATGTTGAATGGCCGTCCGGATTGCAGGATGACGAACGGATTAAACGTGATTCCCCACAGCGTGCGCAAATTAGCCGTCAGCCAAACACGATGCCTGATATCGCCCGAAGCACGTCCGTACTCGGTGCTGAAGTTGTAGGGATCTGCCGCGAAACTTCCCGAACCGTCAGTGTCGCTGTTGGCTTTACCCAAAACGTAATAAGCATTGAGCGTGCCTACGCGTCCGAGACGGCTGCTCATGTTCACGATGAATTGATTCTGGTTGTAGCGCCCGCTCGACTCGTACTGAAAAATGTTGCAGCGAGTTGAGGGATTGATGTCGGGCGGTATGAAGTCGGCGCAGTCGAGCGGCCGGACGCCGGTCGTGGGCACGCCGGGAATGAAGGTGCCCGGCAAAGGCGCATTCAGTTGTCTCGTGCGCAACACATGCAACGTACGAACGTTGATGTAACTGGCTGCCACTGTAATATTCCGCGGCAACTGGCGCTCGACGCTGAACACCGCTTGCATCGTGTAAGGCGCCTCGAGACCTTCAGCAAGTCGATAGACAGTTCCCGGAGCCGCAAACTCAATTAACTGATCCGCCGTCGGTATCAGCGGAAAGAAGTCGGGATTGATAACCGTGAACTGTTGTTGATTGACCCCGTTCAACTTGATCGCTTGCAGCGTCAGGCTCTCGCCGACGCGCTCGTAAAAGACACCGTAGCCGCCGCGAAACACCGTCTTCCCCTGTTGCCTGCCCGGTGACCACGCGAAACCCACGCGCGGCGCAAAGTTCAAATTGCTGTCGATGTTTTTCTGGTTCTCGTAACGCAGACCAAGACTCAGCGTGAAGTTCGGGCGCACTTTCCAGTCATCCTGAAAGAAGCCGCCGAAATCCCATTGCGTAACTTCCGTCTCGGGATTGCCCGCAGAGAGTCGAAACTGACTTGCACCACCGCCGAGGAGTCGGATCTCTTCCGGACTCAGCCCGTTCTCGAGACCAACGATCGTGGTTTGATACCGTTCGATACTGGGTATGGCGGCGCTACCGAAGAACGAATACGTGCCGCCGAAGTTTTGCGGTGAGAACTGGTTTGTGTCTACCCCGCGAATACGCGCGCCGGTCTTGAACGAGTGCGGACCCATCGCAAACGAAGTGTTGTTGGTCAACTCCCACTCTTTTTCGACGGTGTGCGTTTTCCCCGCCTGAGATCCACCACCTGTAAATGCTTCCTGCACGTCGATCGTCGGAGTCGAATTGTCTGCATCGAGCGAAGTGTCGTTGTGATCAAACTGAAAGCGTGTTTCGTTGACGATCGTCTTATGAATGACGGATGTTTCCGTAAGCTGAATGCCCTGCTCGATGTTCGTTGTGTTGTACGCGCGCGATGGCAGCGAAAACTGGCCCACACCGGTCAGGCGCGTGTTGTGCAGGTAGTTGTACCGCGCCACCAGCGTGTTGTTCGGGTTGAGAGAAAAGTCTACTCGGGGACTGAACGACGTGCGGCGACTCGGAATCGGAGCTGTGTCAATGAAGTCGACGATGTTGTTGCCGGCGTCGAGCACTTTCGCGACGATGAGTGTTTCGTCATCAGTGTCGCGCTTATCGAAGTCGACAAAGAACGACGCTTTTTTCTTGAGTAGTGGACCACCGTAGTTTCCACCGTACTGCCGTGTTTGCAACGGCGGACGGCTCGTCGCAAACGGGTTTCGCGAATTCAATGCATCGTCGTTGAAGTTGAAGGAGACTTGCCCGCGAAAACGGTCGGTGCCGGGGCGTGTGAGAATCTCCACACGGCCTAAGCCAAGGCGATCGTATTCAGCGGAAAACGGATTCGAGTTGATGCGGATCTCGCGAATCGAAGCGCGTGGCGGCAAGCGGCCGCCGGTGAAACCGTCAACAAAGATCTGACCGCCGTTTGGACCAGCCGATGGACCAGCTAAAGCCTGCAACGCTGCGGCGAGATCGTCCGGGTCGTCCGGCAGTGCATCGATGTCTTCGCCTTTCAAGACAATGGCGCCCGCGTTGTTCTCGGGTTCAGTGCTTAACTCGCGATTGTCCGTCGCGATCGTGACTTTCTGCTCTTCGATAGCGACTTTGAGAGTGATGTCAAATTGTTGTGCCTTGCCTGCGACGACTTCGACGTCGGCGGTTTCGGTTATTGCAAAGCCTGCATTGACGGCGCGAACGGTGTATTTGCCGGGAGCGAGTCCGTTGATCGTGTATGAGCCACCGTCGTTGGTGACAACTGTCTTTTCCACGCCCTTCGAATCGATCGCCGTCACGGTGGCGCCGACAATCGCACCGCCCAACTCGTCAAGCACCTGTCCCCGCAAAGACCCGGGGCGTTGCTGCGCCACCAGGAGTCCCGGGAGACTTGCGCACAGGGCGATTGCCAACACAATTTTCTTCATTCCGAAGCTCCTTCGAATCCAGCCGCAGATTTACGCAGATGAACGCAGATCAAATCTGCGT
>Ga0207653_10000561_pt1 | contig 13516 bp, 16 predicted proteins | sample KBSK5251metaG_FD_184341 | JGI IMG/M metagenome (GOLD analysis project Ga0207653, IMG submission 184341) | Corn, switchgrass and miscanthus rhizosphere microbial communities from Kellogg Biological Station, Michigan, USA - KBS K5-25-1 metaG... | ecosystem: Host-associated > Plants > Roots >...
GAAGAAGCTGAACGGCGACACGAGCATCCGCCCGTACCGGATCGGTCCAAGCTCCGGCAGACGCGTCCGCGCCTGCTCCTCGAGCAGATCGACCGGGTCGGCGCGCCGCGGCGCTGGGTGTTGCCGCGCGCTGCCGGTTCCTCGCGCAGGATCTGGCCGCCCTGGAGGTAGATGGGCGGTTTGATCTGATCCTGGGCGTCACGGTGCTGCAGCACATTCTGGAGCCGGCGGCGCTACGTGCGGCGGTGCAGCGCCTGCGATCACACCTGACGGAGGACGGGACGCTGATTCTGCTGGAGGCCGCTCCGGAGCGCGTCGTCACGAGCTGCAACAGTCCGATCTTCCGGGCGCGTCAGCGTGCCGAATACCGGCGACTCTTTGATGCCTGCGGCCTCACAGAGCAGGCCATCACGGGAGTCGATCCGGCACCTTTCAAATCCTGGTTGCTGCCGCATCTGCCGCGGATTCCGCGGGCACTGAAAACGCTGGCGCTGGCCGCCGTCACGCTCCTTTCGATTCCGAACGTCGCCTCCGACACGGAAAACATCCGCAAGAATGCTGCGCTGATCGTCGAGATGATGAAGCAGCGTGGTTTGAGTCCGCGCCTGCTGGAAGGTTCTAATCCGACCACACCACCTGCTGTTTACGCCGAGTGGAAAGTGCCTGGTGCACAACGGACGATCCTGGTATACGCGCATTACGATGGCCAACCAACCGATCCAAAGCAGTGGACTGGAACATTACCGTGGCAACCGGTATTTCGTTCGGGTGCAATCGAAGACAATGGACAAATAATTTCTCTTCCGGTGACCGGCGCGTTAAACCCGAGGTATCGCATCTACGCGCGTTCTGCGTCTGACGATAAAGCCGGCGTGATGGCGATTCTCACCGCCTTCAGTGCGTTGAAAGATAAAGGCATCCCACTCACTTCAAACGTCAAGTTCTTCTTCGAAGGAGAGGAAGAAGCCGGTTCGCCAAACCTCGGTGACATCATCGACAAGCACAAAGAATTACTCGAAGCAGAGGTGTGGATCATCTGCGATGGACCAGTGCACCAGTCCGGCGTGAAGCAGGTCGTTTTCGGCGCGCGTGGTGATACGAACGTCGACGTCACTGTCTACGCCGCGAAGCGACCGTTGCACAGTGGCCATTATGGAAACTGGTCGCCGAACCCAGCGAATCTGCTAGCGCGCCTGCTGGCGTCGATGAAAGACAATGAGGGACGTGTGACGATCGAAGGTTGGTACGCGGACGTCGAACCGTTGGGCGACGCAGAGCGCCGCGCGATTGCCGGCGCGCCTCAATACGATGAAGAGTTGAAGAAGCAGTTGGGAATTGCAACCACTGAGGGCGGTGGAAAAAGTCTGCTCGAGTTGATCAGTCTGCCGTCGCTGAATATCAACGGCTTTGCCAGCGGTGACGTCGGTAAGCTCGCGCGCAACGTGATCCCGACTACGGCCACGGCTGTGCTCGACCTGCGACTGGTGAAAGGAAACGATCACCACCGGCAGACGGAGCGGTTGATCGAGCACATTCGCAAACAGGGTTATCATGTGATCGATCGCGATCCGACGGACGCGGAGCGCGCTCAGTATCCGTTGATTGCGCGCGTGAATGCGCGTGCTGGTGGTTACAACGCAGAGCGCACACGGATGGATCTGCCGATTTCGAAGTCGGTGATCGAAGCCGTGCAGTCGACGTCACCGGAAAAGATCGTGTTGTTGCCGACTTCAGGCGGCAGTCTTCCACTCTCTATCATTACCGAGCGACTGAAGACCGTGACGATCTCGGTTCCGATCGCGAACTACGACAATAACCAACACGCCGAGAACGAAAACATTCGTCTCCAGAATCTTTGGGATGGCATCGAGACATGGGCCGCCATAATGACGATGAAATAGACGCGGGGACGCAGAGACGCGGGGACACGGAGATACCTCCGCGTCGCCGCGTCACTCCTTCTCCGCGTCCAAGATAGGGGCTGAGATGGACGAATTGAACATACCAGTGCTGTTGGGCACGAGTCGCAAGTTGAGGAAGAGTGTTGCCGTGGCGAAGTGGCTCGTGAGTGAGATGGAGAAGAGGCCGGAGATTCGCACGCGGCTCTTTGATGTGGTTGATTTCAAGTTGCCGCAGGACGATTACGGTCAGGAAATCAAACACCTGTTCCCGGAATGGCGAGACGCGATCGTTCAGGCCGACGGCCTGGTGATAGTCACTCCTGAATACAATCACGGATATCCGGGTTCGTTGAAAGCCGTGCTCGATCTGCTGCTGCGCGAGTACGTACACAAAGCAGTCGCGTTCGTCGGTGTTTCTGCTGGTCCATGGGGTGGCACGCGCGTGATCGAAGCGATGGTGCCGATGGTCCGCGAACTCGGATTGGCCGTCTGCTTTACCGATCTCAATTTCCCCAAGGTTCAAACGCTCTTTGACGAGCAGGGGCAACTACTCGACAACGCCTTTGTGCAGCGCGCGAAAGACTTTCTTGACGAGCTCGTCTGGATGAGTCGCGTGCTGAAGTGGGGACGCACAAACGTACCTTCGAAGTTTCATAGCTAACCAGGAATGTGGTACTTTGTGTTTGCATTCCACCCCTAAAACTCTCCCTAACGCAGTACCGTTAAAGGAGACTAACCCGATGTATCGCAAAGTATTCCTTGCTCTGCTGCTGTCGCTCTGTCTTCTTCTGCCGGCAGTCGCCCAAACCCAGCCTGCACCTGCGAAGCCCAGCGACGATCAGGACGACGTCGTCAGAATCACCACGAACCTCGTTCAAGTCGACGCCGTGGTCCTCAAAGACGGGAAACAAGTAACCGATCTGACGGCCGGCGATTTCGAGATCTATGAAGATGGCAAGAAGCAAACCATCACCAGCTTCGCTTACGTTTCAAACGTTCCGCGCACGGCTGCTGAACCAACGCCTGCGGTTAAGAGCAAGTCGAGCGACGTCGTTCCAGTTTCTCCTTTAAGACCTGAAGAGCCGCGCCGAACGATCGCACTCGTGGTGGACGATCTCGGCATCTCTGCCGAGAGCATGGGCCAGGTTAGGAGTCAATTGAGGAAGTTCGTAAATCAGGAGATGCAGCCGAACGATCTGGTGGCGATCGTTCGTACCGGCCGCCAGTTAGGGGTGTTGCAGCAGTTCACAAACGACAAACGTATTCTCAACCGTGCAGTGGACCAGTTGCGTTGGAATTATCGGATAACGGAGGATACGGGCACGAGACGGTTCGTACAGAATTCCAATCTCGACTTCGCTTTCGTGACTTATAACGCGACGAACGCAAAGCCGTTGGTCATGCAAGCCCGGCTGTTTCGCGACGGCAAGAACGTCTATTCAGGTGCGGAAATACCTATCGAAGCCGGCAATCAGCCCGATCCGAATCGTCTGTTAGTGAATGGTTCGGTGAAGCTGACTCCTGACCTTGACGCGGGAAACTACTTTCTCCAGATCGTGATTTTCGAAAGAGACGAGAAGAAGAAAGTGCCGCTGGTGGTCCAGTGGGTCGACTTCGAGATAGAGAATTAACTACGGGGGCAAAAATGAGATCAATGTTGAGTTTGCTGGGATTGGTGTTTTTGTGTTCGAGCGTCGCCTGTGGCCAGAACATGCCAGGACATAATCACGCCACACCGTCTGCTAATGCAGATCCGATGGTGGACCAGGATTGGGCCAGGCAGCGACTGGCTAAATCGCCGCGTCACCAGGAATGGGTGAAGGTCAAAAACGGAACGCGCGAAGTAAACAGTTTCGTGGTCTATCCCGAGAACAAGAACAAGGCCACAGCGGTTGTCGTCATTCACGAGATTTTCGGTATGAGCGACTGGGTTCAGAGTTTGACGGATCAGCTTGCCGAAGCAGGCTACGTCGCGATCGCGCCGGATCTGCTTTCGGGCATGGGGCCAAACGGTGGCGGCACCAGTTCCCTCGACCGTCAGGCAGTGGGCCAGAAGATTCGCGATCTACCGCCGGACCAGATCACTGCTGACTTGAATGCAGTCGCGGATTACATCTCGAAAGTTCCGGCGTCGAACGGCAAGGTTGTGGTTGCTGGTTACTGCTGGGGCGGCGGCCAGGCTTTCCGATACGCGACGAACAACAAAGACATCAAAGCGGCGTTTGTGTTTTATGGACCAGCACCGGCAGCGGCTGACGGCACGCCTGACAAAGAGGCTCTCGCGAAAATCAAAGCGCCGGTCTACGGCTTTTACGCCGGCAACGACGCCCGCATCAATGCGACACTGCCGAAAACCGTTGAGGCGATGACGGAATTGAAGAAGACGTTTGATCCCGTGACGTATGAAAACGCGGGTCACGGATTCATGCGAGCGGGCGATGCACCGGAGCCGGCAGATCAGAAAGAATTGGAGGCGTGGAAGGGAAACAAAAAGGCCCGCGACGATGCGTGGGCCAGATGGAAGAAGCTGCTCGCAGGCGTGTGATCAATCTAGGTCCTATAAGTTCTATAGGACCTATTTTAATTACTTCGTCAGCACCTCTCTGAAAAACTCAATCGCTCTCGGATCGCCCGACTCGCCCAACGATCGGATCGCCTGTTTGCGCACCATCGGATTCTGATGTGTGCGAGCAATCTTGATCAACAATGGCACTGACTCTTCCGAGTGTCGTTCACTGATCGCTCTCACCGCCTGCACCTGCACCTCGCCATTTCCATCAGTGCTCTGCGCAGTTGCACTCAGAAACTCGAAGCTGCGTTTGCTGACGCGTTCGCCGAGAAGACGAATCGCCTGGCGCCGAACTTCGACGTTGTCGTTACTCTTTGCGACCTCGAATAACTTGTCCTCGACGCGCGGGCTCTTGATGTCCGAGAGCGTTTGCAACACTGCACGCCTGACGTCCGTCACTTGTTCCGAGTCAAACAACTTGAGCAGATCGTCAACCGCCGCTTCGCCGCGCTCGCTAAGAACTCGGATCGCTGTCCTTCGCAACTCGGGATTTGTATCGTTGCGCGCGATTTCGAGAATGCGTGTTTGTCCGCGCGGGTTCTTGGTTTCTGCGAGCGCTCGCAATGCAGCGCGCTTCACGTCCAGGTTCGTTTCGCTTGCGTAGATCTTCGTCAACTCGTCCGCAGCAATTGGAATTTCCATGTGTCCGAGTTGGCGTACAGCGGTACGTCGCGACTCCCAGTCAGCATCGTTCTTCGCGACGCCGAGCAGAAAGTTGAACGCCGGTTGCTCTTCGATACTGCGGCCGGCTGCTGAGATTACGGCGCGACGAACTTCGGGTTCTTTGACGCTTTCATAAAGAGCGACGATGGTGCTCATAGCGCCGCGCTCACGACTCGCTCCAATCGCGTGTGCTGCGGAGCGTCGCAGCTCCTTGTCTTCCGCGTCGTTGCGCACGAGGGTGGCGAGAAAGGTTGATTCGCCTCCGATCTGGCCGAGCCAGTAAACAGACGACGAGCGAATGTGTTGATTTGGCGACGAGCTGACGAAGTTTTTTAGCATGCCGGCGACGCGCGAGTCGTCGTGCAAAGCAATGCCTAAAACCGCACGTTCGCTCAGCATGTCGAGCGGCGTGGCGGCGGCGATCGCGCGCATGTAGTTCAAGCTCTCTTCGTTGTTGGCGCGGCCGAGCCAGTACACGGGATAACCGCTGTACTCGCGTTTTCGTTCGAGGTTGTAAACCTCCATGCGTGTGATCTGGTTGCTCGACGGTTCGCGCAGCAGGAAGATCGCAAGGTTCCGTGTTTCGACTGTCATCCCACCCGAGGTTGTGCCGACAAATACGGTAGTGTCGCCGAAGGTGTTCATTGAGCCGTTGAAATCGCGGATCGCGGGATCGACGGCGACGCCGGGACGCACGTCGAACGTGTACGCAGACCAGTAAGGCGTTTGGCGCGTGCGCGCTCGCGTTTGAGCTGCCTCGAGCCGCGCCATCAGATCGGCGCCTTCAACCGGGGTAAAACTCTGAACCGTCGTCGTACTGGATTGCGTTTGCAGATCGTCGTCTTTGACGGCGACTCCAGTGGCCGTGGCGGCGCGGTCTACACACGCGACGCCGACTATTGCTATAAGCAGCAGCATGGGTAAATTGCGCATGATTCCTCCAGGATGAAATTAGGTCCAATAAGTCAGGCTTTGCCTCACGAGTCGTTTCATTCACACCGGGCTTTAGCCCGGTGGAAAGGCACCTCAATTCTTCCGAAACCGTTTTAACGGTTTCGACACGACCGGCGCCCAAACCGTTGAAACGGTTACAGCGAGGCCTTCCGCCTGTTCACCGGGCTCAAGCCCGGTGTGAATGACAAGCAACAGAAGCACAGCGAGCCACAGCCCTTACTTCAATAAGTCTTCAAGAAACTTCAGCGCCTCAGGATCTTTGCTTTGGCCCAGGTACCTGACGGCGAGTTTGCGCATCTCGACGGATGGATCGCTGCGGGCGATCGTCATCAACTTGCGCAGGGCGCTCTTTTGGTTCGAATCACCAAATCCGCGCATCAGTGCCGATCTGAGTTGCTGGTTCTGTTCCGAGTCGTACATCGCAACAAGTTGATTGACTGTTTGTTCGTCGTCTTTCTCACCCAACTGCCGGATCGCGTACATGCGAAGTTCGACGGCGTCGTTCCCGCGGGCGATCTCCATCAGTTTCGCCTGCGCACGCGGATCGCTGTTGTCGCCGAAGACGCGGAGCAACGACTGCTTGATCTGCGGGTTCGTTTCACTAGTGTAGAGCTGCAGGAGTTCGTCCATGCTAATGCGGTTATGATCCCCAAGACGCCGCATCGCCTCGATGCGCTCCTCGGGTGTGGCGCCAGTGCGTGCGATCTCGAGCAGCTTGGCGCGCGCTTTGGCATCGTCGCGTTCAGCAAGTGCTCGGATGATCTGAAAGCGAATCTCTCTTGTTTGATCCGCGTCGTAAATCCGGATCAGTTCGTCGAGCGAAGCGGCGTCGTCCAGTTCACCGATGTAACGAATTGCAACCTGCCGCATCGTTATATCGTCACCCGTACGAGCGATCTCGAGCACCTTGGCACTGCCGCGCGTTGTGCGCCCCTCGACGAGAGCACGCAAAACCTGCGCACGAACTTCTTTGGTCTTGTCGGCGTCGTACATCTTGATCAGCTCGTCTGTGACCTGATCGCTGCGCTGTTCGCCCAAACGCCTGATTGCGGTGAGCCGAAGTTTCGTGTCGGGATTGTTGCGCGCGATGTCGAGGAGAAGTGGAACTACTCTCGGACCACCATGCGAGCCGAGCATCGAGAGTGCGGCTGCCTGAAAACCCTGGCACTGCGCCGATGGAGTTGCTTTAAGCGATTCTGTCACGAGTGCGATCGCGCGTTCCTCGTCTGCCTGAAACAGGCTTTGCAATGCGAGTATCTTGATCTCACAGTTCTCTTTGACGACCTCCTGGTCCACCAAAGCCTTCTCGCCAAGTACGACGAGCAGCGCTAGTGCTTCCTGACGCCAGCTTGAATTGCGGTATCTTTGAACGAGTCGAGTGAGAGGCACCTTTGCCTCTTCTTTACGGTTCTGTTTCTCGAGCGCATAGCCATACCAGTAGAGCGCGGCGTCCATGTCCTTGTCTTTTGGAAACCCGTTGATGAAGTCGTTGAATTTTTCGGCGGCTTTTTGCCAGTTTTGAGCTTCGATGAGGTCGCGGCCCTCACGGAAGACCTGCATCGACGCGGTGTTGCCCTTCGTCGCTTGCACGAACCGATTGAGCTTGGCGATGTCCTGATCGATCGCTTGTGCGCGGTGTGTTGAAATCGCGATAACGGCTGCGATAGCGAGCAGGGCAACGGTGACAGTCTTCGGGCTTTTAACTAAATGCTTCATGATCATTCGTTTGTCCTTAAATGAATTATTCGCGGTTCACCGCACAGGCACAGAGAACCCGAGAGCGAGCGCAGCAGATCGAGCGGTGATCAAAAACGCACATGGCATCTCTACGTTCCCTGTGCCTCTAAGGTGAACCGCCTGAAAAGAACTGGTTATCAAGCACGCGCTTAGTCGAGCGCGCGTGCGAGCGCGGTTGAATTAACGCGCAACAGCGGAACGATGTTCTTCCGTTCCACGCGTTCGCGAATCACGCGCACCGCATCTTTATTCGGCTTGTCCGCAAGATTCGCGATGTCCAAAAGTATTGGTTCCAAACTCTCCAGCAGCGATTCAGTTTGGATATCACCGCTGGCCTCGGCCTCGCGCCGCAAGATCATGTTTTGGTAGACAAGTTGTTGCGCGCGTTTGCGTTCATATGCGATCTCCTCTGCGGTGCCGGGTTCGTTCAGACGAACGTTTCTAAAGCCGACCAACAACGTTTCAGCTTTGTCGAAGTGCATCGCCGTCATTGTCTGGGCGTCTGCGGGACGCGCGTCTGCGGGACGCACGGTTTCAGGGATCGCGGCAAACTGTTCACCCGGCTTCGGCTCGCGGACCGGCGGTCGCTTCGCTGGGCTTGGAGCGCTACGCGGATTGTTGACTTCTTTCGGCGCCGGCGCGGCCTTTGGCGATTCTTCCGGCGTCGCTTTCGGTTGAATCGACGCGCTTGGTAATGGCGCCGCAGGATGGAGGTCCGCACGTGCCGTCGACTTCGGTGACTTGTCGGAACTCGGGAATAGCATCAGACTCAACACTGCACCCGCGATCAGCAGTGCGACGAAAGCAATCGCCTGCGTGGCAAAGCTCCATTGCAGTCCGCGAACGGGAACACGTCGCTCTGTTGACAGAATCTTTTTGAGCGCACGATTCTGAACGGCTGGTTGCAGTGACGTTTCAAAAGCGGCGATCTCGCTGCGCAGGTTGAGAAAGTCAGCCCGCAGTTGTTCGCACTCACCACAGCTCAGCAAATGCCGCTCAACCTCACGCGCCTCGACCTGCGTCAACTCACCATCGATCAGCGAAGAGATTTTTTCAGTGAAATTGCAACTCATTTGGGTTGTCTCGATTTCAACGTTCAGTTCACTTGGACGAGGTCAGTACCGTAACGCGGTAGCGTCGGGTCAATCTCAGACTTACGATATTCTTCGCATAATTGTGGTCGCCACGGCTGACCCGACGCTATCGCGTTGGGGTACTGACCTCGTCCAAGCGCGACTCCTGTCTTTTCGGGCAGAGCCAGTTCAAGCTTTAGCTTCCTACTTCGACGAATTACAACCTAAAGGTTGAACTCTAAACACTCGTTTGCTCCAGCGCTCACGCAACGCGGCGCGCGCGCGAAAAATGTCGACTTTCACTTTGCTTTCGGAGACGTTCAGCACTTCACCAATCTCGCGGTAACTCAACTGTTCCTGTTCTCTCAGTAGCAACGCCGTTCGTTGATCTTCCGGCAAAGTCTGTAACATCTCCAACACCAGCGTTCTTCGTTCCTGAGTCTCGTATTCCTGTTCCGGGTTGCGTGCTCGCGGCATCATTGCTTCCACTACGCGATCGAAAAGCCGGTAGCGCGTATGCGACTTCCGAAACTCGTTGATCGCCATGTTGCGAGCGACGCGATACAGCCAGAAGCGCGCTTCACCGACCGGCAGAGTTCCCCACGCCGTCCGATGTAGTTGCAGGAAGCTCTCCTGTGCCAGATCCTGCGCCAAAGACGCACGGCCTCCCAATAAACACTCCAGAAAGCGGCATAGGCTAGGGTAGAAATCCTGAAACAGCATGGTGAACTCGTCGTCTTGGCTCGCCATAAGCTGCGCTACGTCTCCTAAAACACGTGAGTTCTGCAAAAGTTACAAGATTTTTTCTGGAAATCGGATCGCGCGAGCGGCTAGAATCCCCGCTTGATCCACGGTATAGCCGATCCACATCTGCCTAAGCCGCAAACGCACACAACGTACAGAGGAATACTATGTACATCAAACAACGCCTTTTCGCAGTTCTGTTGGTCCTGGGCTCGCTGGGGATGATCTATTACGGTTGGTACCGATTGTTCGCCGATGGTGTCTATTACCCGAAGATGGCGGCGTTTTCACCGCTTGTCGGTATCGGCGGCATTTTTCTGTTCTTTTTCCCGACTATGGGAGGAAAACCGGAAACGAGGCGGGATAAAGTAATCGCCTTCGTCGTCTTCGCCATCGGACTGATTGCGGGGTTGATTAACTGGTACCTGATGGATCCGCACTTGATCGCGAATTTTGGGTATAAATGATTGCTGAGGTCCGCAAGGGGACGAAACAAAAGTAATGGATGTACTCTGGCAAGAGCTTACTCGCGGTCTGCCTGACGGCAGGCAACTGGCCATTGTACTGATCCGAGTTATAGCGGCTATGCTGCTGGGCGGTATTATCGGAATGCAACGTGAAAAAGCACGCAAACCTGCGGGGCTGCGCACGCACATGATGGTCTGCCTTGGGACAGCCGTTGTTGTTTTAGCTTGCATTGCAAGCAGCATGGACACGTCTGCTCTGTCGCGTGTGGTTCAGGGCATCGTTACGGGAATCGGTTTTATCGGTGCTGGTTCAATACTCAAGTTGAGTGAGCAGCGTGAGATAAGAGGACTGACAACGGCGGCTGGACTTTGGGTGACCGCCGCGATCGGCGTTGCGGTTGGGTTGGGGAGTCTCGGTCTTGCTCTGATCGGTACTGCGCTTACCCTTTTGGTTCTTGGTGTGGTTGGCGCAATAGAAGCGCGAATCGAGAAGCGCCAGCAAAATCTGTAAACGTTTTCATCTGAAGTAGCAACAAAAGAAACATGTGTAGAAATATCAAAACCCTTCATAACTTCAAACCGCCGGCAACCGAAGAAGAGATCCGCGCGTCGTCGTTGCAATTTGTTCGGAAGCTCAGCGGTTTTTCAAAACCTTCCAAGACAAACGAAATTGCTTTCAACCGGGCGGTGGACCAGGTGACCCAGGCCGCGCACGAGTTACTCGACTCGCTCGTGACGAACGCGCCGCCTCGCGATCGTGAGGTCGAGGCAGCTAAAGCTCGCGCGCGAACTGCGGAGCGGTTTCCGTCGAGCAGCGCTTCCATCGGGTAGATGACCCTTGACTGAGTGGCCCAACCTTTTTGTTGTCAAACATTTCTTCGAGCCACGCGTTTGTGACGCGATCGTCGCCGAAATGAAAGCAGCAAAAGCCGGCGCCGCGACTGTTTATGGCAAGGGTGCTTCAGGCTCAATCGACTCGAACGTGCGCAACACGCTTCGAGTGGTCCCATCGAGTGAAACAGTTGAGCTTGTGATTCAGAGACTGTTGTCTTGTAAACAAGCCGTCGAACAACATTTCTCACTCACGCTCGACGAATGCGAAGACCCGCAGTTTCTTCGTTACCGAGAAGGCGACTTCTTCGTCGCACACCAGGACGGGAACACGGGAATGCTATTGTTAGACACAGAGCGACGACGGATTTCGACGGTCATATTTTTGAATCGCGAGTATTCGGGCGGCGTGCTTGTGTTCACGAACCTGTCGTCGAGATATCAAATGCCCGCTGAGCCCGGCACGCTTGTCGCTTTTCGCTCTGAGACCACGCATGAAGTGACGCCGGTCACGCACGGCGAACGTTTTTCTATCGCATCCTGGTACAGGTGATGTTCGATAGCTTAACTATTCAAGACGCGAAATCAATCATGTGGCTCAAACGTGTGTTTGCGTTTGTGATCGCTGCGCTGCTCGCGATCGGAATGGTGTCGAGCTATCGTGCGTACGTTCAAGTGCGAGATCTTGAATTGAGCGCGCCTGCGGTGTTGTCCGCCGGGTCGATCGTCACGAGTTCGGTCGTGAGTTCAGGACGCACGACGGTCGACGTCGAGGTTGACCTGGTTCAGGGTGCGTACTCGGAGAAACTCATTGACTTGCAAGTGCGTGGAAACGAATTGGGGTTCTTCGATCCACGTACGCGGCATGGTTCTGAAAGTGCGACGCTAACGCCGGAAACGCTTTCACATTTCCAACCCGGTCGAGCTCGTCTGCGTGCAGTAGCCATTGGGCGTCACCAGTGGTTTCGCCTCCCACCACCCACCGTGCGTGAACTCGACGTCGAGATCCGAGACTAGTATGTATTGCCCAAACTGCGGCACTAAAACTTCGGCGAACCAGAACTTCTGTCGTGCTTGCGGCCTCGCCTCGAGAAGATTGCGCTTTCAAAGCCAGTATCGTCGTGCGCGATCGATCTCCTGCAGGACGTCGACATCATCATCAAACACGGGCGCCGCTGGAAGTGACCTGCAAAGTAAGTGGTAGATAAAGTACGAACTGCGAACGTTCTGCGTTATTCGGGCATGGCTACCAACACTCGACTTAGCCAGGCGTGAAAGCTAGAATCGGAAGCGACCGTTCCAATCGCTTGGAGGTATTTATGAGTCAAACACTTGAGGCAATTTTTGATGGCAGCGTGTTTAGGCCAGACCAGCCGATCGAGCTGGAGCCGAATACGCGCGTGCGAATCACCATTGAACCAGCCACAACCTCCAACAAGGAACCGGTGTCGTTTTTAGAAGTCGCAGAGTCATTGAACCTCGAAGGACCTCCGGATTGGTCTTCCCGTCTCGATGAATATCTGTACGGCGGAAACGGCACGGTTAATGAGTAAAGTTTTCCTCGACACGTCTTATGCCGTCGCGCTATCAGCTCGCACGGACCAAAATCACGAACCCGCCATAAAGCTTGCAAGAAAGTTACGAGAATCTTCAACGCACATAGTTACCACACGTGCTGTTTTACTTGAAATTGGAAATGCTCTGGCAAAAGTGCGTTATCGAGAAGCCGCAGTGAAATTACTCAGCGCCCTGGAAGATGATCCAAGGTCGAGATAGTGCCCGCTTCGGACGATCTGTATCAGCGTGCATTTGAGATCTACCGCGAAAGAGTTGATAAAGAGTGGGGACTGATTGATTGCATGTCATTTGTAGCTATGACCGATCAGGGAATCACCGACGCGTTGACTGCCGACAAACATTTCCAACAAGCGGGTTTTCACACGCTTTTGTAGCCACAAAAAAGCCCAAAAGACACATAGTGATTTATAACTGCTTTTGTGCCTTTTGTGCTTTTTTGTGGCTTAGATACGGCGGCAGTTGCCGTTTAGTTGGGCGCCCTCTTCGACGACTAATGCGGGGGCGGTGACCTGGCCTTTGACGTTGGCGGTGCGGCCGAGGACAAGTTCTTTACTCGCGAGGATGTCGCCCTCGACGGTGCCGTTGATTTTTGCGACCGCGACTTTGATGACCGCTTTTGTGACTTCCGCTCCCGTGCTGACGATCAGTGTGCCGTTTTGTGAGATGACGTTTCCAGAGAAGTGCCCGTCGATCCGCAGCATCGATTTGAAGCTCACTTCCCCCGTGAAATTCACCACGTCGCCTACGAAACCAAGCCAGTTATCTTTGTTGATGTTGGAGCTGTGGCCGTTGACGAGTCGAGGCTGGCCGCGTTCGTCTCTGCTCGGAACTGCTTGAGTAGTCACTGGTGCTGTCCTCTGGATGGAGTGGAAGCCGCCGGGTGCCGCCGCCGCTGACTTTGATTGGAAGAAAAAGACGAATTACCGAACTAGTCGACAACTATAACATTTGCGGCTGAACCAGGAATGTTACGATTAGATTGCATTCGATAGTTATCCA
>Ga0207653_10000571_pt1 | contig 13224 bp, 7 predicted proteins | sample KBSK5251metaG_FD_184341 | JGI IMG/M metagenome (GOLD analysis project Ga0207653, IMG submission 184341) | Corn, switchgrass and miscanthus rhizosphere microbial communities from Kellogg Biological Station, Michigan, USA - KBS K5-25-1 metaG... | ecosystem: Host-associated > Plants > Roots >...
CTGGTCGAGCTCAAGGCACGATACGACGAAGAGAACAACATCGTGTGGGCGCGCGAGCTCGAGCAGGCGGGTGTGCACGTGGTGTACGGTATCGTGGGGCTGAAGACGCACTGCAAGGCAGCGCTCGTGGTGCGGCGGGAGCGCGGCGGGTTGCGCCGTTACGTGCACCTGTCCACAGGCAATTACAACCCGACGACGGCGCGCATCTACACCGACCTCGGCCTGTTCACCGCCGATCCTGCATTCGGCGAAGATGTGAGCGAGATGTTCAACCTGCTCACCGGCTACTCACAAACTCGGCGCTGGCGCAAGCTGGTCGTCGCGCCGGTGGAGCTGCGGGAGCGCGTGATCGGGCTCATCGACCGCGAGCGGAAGCACGCCGAGGCCGGTCAACCGGCGCGGATCATCGTCAAAATGAATGCGCTCGTGGAGGTCTCGGTCATCGATGCGCTCTATCGCGCGTCACAGGCGGGCGTAGACATCGACCTCGTCATTCGCGGCACCTGCTGCCTGCGGGCCGGCCTGCCGGGCGTTTCCGAGCGGATCCGCGTGATCAGCCTGGTTGACCGCTTCCTGGAGCACAGCCGCGTCTTCTACTTCAGCAACGCAGGGAATCCCGAAGTCTTTCTCGCGAGCGCCGACTGGATGCCGCGCAACTTCTTCCGGCGCATCGAGGTGATGTTCCCGGTCGAGGCCGCGCCGCTCAAGGAGCGCATCGTGGAGCGCGTCCTGCCGACGATTCTCGGCGACAACGTCAAGGCACGGCTCCAGAATCCCGACGGCTCCTACCGGCGGCTCGTCCCCGCCGAGGGCGAGGCGGCGGTGCGGTCCCAGACCGCGCTGCACAGTCTGGCGCGCGGATCGGCGCACGTCGCCGAGCGCGGGTCGCACCGGCTGTTTGTGCCGGTGTTGCGACGCAATGGAATCAAAGGCAAGGGAGAAGGACGGCGCGCCCAGTCCCAAACCCCACGGGTGCGCCGCGGTACGAAGAGCTCGTCAGGCCGCAAAGTCCCGGACGACAGCTCGACCTAGCCCAGCGCCCGCAGCTGACTGGACCGCAGTACCCAGAGGATCATCCCTTCGCCGGCCTCGATGTGGTCGCCGAGGTCGAGCAGGCAGGCGCCGCCTTTGCCGAGCTCGACAAAAGACCGCTCAGTTCCAGCAGCGAACCAGCTGACAAGCGCGCCGAGTCCCGGTTCGTGGCCCACGACAGCCACCGTCTTGCGAGTAGCCTGGCTTTGGAGCCAGGCCGCGACGGCGGGTGGATGCTGGCCGGGTGACAACGCATCGGTGATCGCGGGGTCGCCCCTGTCGTAGACCTTGGCCAGAATCGCGGCCGTCTGCATCGCGCGAGTAAGGGGACTCGTCGCGACGACATCCACGCGCGTGACCAGTGCGCGCAGTCCCTTGGCGCACTCCTTCATCTTCTTCTTGCCTTCAGGCGTCAGCGGCCGCTCGGTGTCGTCGCTGTGTTCTTTGGTCCATTCGTCGCGTTCGACCGCGATGCCGTGCCGCACGATGAGCAGCTGCATTCGGGAAAGTGATCCGGAACGGAGAGGTTGGCAACCAAACCGAACGTCCGTGATGACCTCGTTGCAGATGCGTTACGCCGCAAGAACCACCCGGTGACCGATCCCCAAGAGCATACGATGCACACCAAGTCTTCCACTGTTCTCTGGGGAGGTTCACATGCGTCGGTTGGCGAGTAGATGGATGATGGTCGTTCTGACCGGAACGGCGTTGACGGTCGTGGCGTCGTGCGACGACACGGCGGCGCCCGCAGCAAACGGTGCGGCACCTGGTCTGTCGTTCGAGCGGAACGCCGCGGACTTCGACGTCGCAAGCGGCTTCACGCCGCTGCCCAGCTCTGCCGTCTGCTCGGTCGGCGGAGGACTGGAGCAGATCCTGCTGCCGAGCGGGTTCGTGGAGACCCTGGTCGCCTCCGAGCCTTCATTCCCCGACAACATCGACATGAACACCGTGAACGAGACCGGCGCTGAGCCCGGGCGGTTCCTGTATCGCACGCACGAAATCGCGCCCAACGCCGGCGTGAGCGTGACGGATCTCGAGACTGGCGAGACGCACATCGTGGCACGGCGCAACGACTGGGAGCGCTTCGACGGCATCGTCTGGACGCCGTGGGGCACGATCCTGGCGGCTGAAGAGGTCAGCCCGGCCGGCGTCCGCGATCCCGACTTCCCAGATGCGACGGCGGGACTCGTGTACGAGATCAATCCGCAGACGGGCGGAGTCCGCGCGCGTCCCGCGGTGGGCTCGAAATCGCACGAAGGGATGCGCTTCGACGCGCAAGGCAATCTGTACGGGATCTCCGAGCGGGCGCCCGGATTCATTTACAAGTTCGTCGCGGATCGTCGCGGCGACCTGTCCTCCGGGCAGCTGTACGCGCTGCGGCTGGTGCAGGACCTCGGCGACCGCACGGGGCCGGCCGAATGGGTCGCGCTCGATCGCGCGCAGGTACAGATCAACGCCGACGCGGCCGCCGAAGCGGTCGGCGCCACGGGCTACTCACGGCCTGAAGACGTGGAGACCGGCACCAGCACGGGCAGAGACGCGCACGGCAACTTCCTGTATGTCGCGGTGACCGGCGAAGACCGGGTGCTCGCGATCGACTTGAGTGCCGGAACGAATGGTCAGGCGTTCGTGAGTGATTACGTGCGCGATGGCGTGAACGCCCCCGCGGACTTCGATCTCCCGGACAATCTGGCGCTCGATAAAGAAGGCAACCTCTTCATTACTGAGGATCCCGGCGGCGGCGCGCCCAGCAAGACGAAGGGCGACGACATCTGGGTGACTCAGCCCGACCCCGCGAATCCGCGTCAGGGTCTCCCGGTGCAACGCTTCGCGTCTATCACAGACTGCCAGGCGGAACCCACCGGGATCTACTTCTCCAAGTCGGGCCGGACGCTGTTCGTCGATATCCAGCATCGCGGCGGCGACGGACGTGACGGTGCGTTTGGGATTCAGAAGATCTCCACCGTCGATTTCACTCCAACCGCCCGGTAGGTCGCTGATGGGTTGAGAAGCAGCAGGGGAGCCGCCAAGTTACGTGACACTATGCGGCTCCTCTCGCTGCTCCTCGCGCTTCAGGCTCCCCCCGATACGGCCCACATCGTCATCGTCGCGACGACCGACGTGCACGGCCGGGTCTTCGGGTGGGACTACGTCCGTGATGCCGCGGCACCCGGCGGGCTGTCGCGCGCCGCCACCGCGCTCGAAACGCTGCGCGCCCGGTATCCCGGCAACCTCGTAGTCGTCGATGCGGGCGACCTGCTGCAGGGAAACCCGTTCGCGACGTTCTTCGGCCGCTACGACAAGCGGCAGCCGCAGCCCATCGTCAATGCGATGAACGCCGTGCAGTACGACGTCGCTACGCCCGGCAATCACGATTTCGACTTCGGCGTGGATTTCCTGCGCCGGGCCGCTACGGAAGCCACGTATCGCTATGTGTCCGGCAACATCGTCGATGACTCAGGCAAAGCCTTCTTTCCGCAGGCGGTGGTGCTGCCGCGCGGCACCGTGAAGGTAGGAATCACGGGCTTCACCACACCCGGCGTGATGCTGTGGGATCGCGCCCAGCTCGCGGGCCGGGCGCGGGTCAAACGAATCGCCGAGTCAGCGCCGGCGGCGCTGGCGGGGCTCGAGCGCCTCGGCGCCGACCTCAAGATCGTCCTGATTCACAGCGGGTTCGGTGAGTCGACCTACGACACCACGGGTGTCGGCCCCGAGAACGACGCCGCTGCTTTGGCCGCAGTGAACCCGAAACCGGACATCGTGATCGTCGGGCACACGCACCGCGAGATCCGTGACAGCGTGATCAACGGCGTGCACTTTGTGCAACCCAAGAACTGGGTCCAGAGCATCGCAGTGATCCACGTGTCGCTGGCGCGCGACTCTACGCGACGCTTCCATGTCACCGGAGTCCACAGCGATCTCATCCCGCTGGCGAACGTCCCCGAGTCGCCACGCTTCACGCAGCGACTCAGCGCCGCACACGAGGCAGCGCGGCTCTGGGCCAGCACGCCGGTCGGGAGCGCGACCCCCGGCTTTGATGCGCGCTATGCGCGGGTGCAGGATACGCCGCTGCTCGACTTCATCAATGAGGTCCAGCGTCGCCACGCCGGAGCGCAGCTGTCCGCGGCTGCCGTCTTTGACATTCAGCCGGGGTTGCCCGAGGGCGACGTCCATCAGCGCGACATCGTCGGGATCTATCCGTACGAGAACACGCTCCGCGCGGTCAAGATCTCGGGGCAGCAGCTGCGCGAGTACCTCGAGCACTCAGCTCGCTATTTCCGCACCTTCGAGCCGGGCGGCCCCATCCTTAGCGACAGCCTCGCGGGCTACAACTACGACGTCGTGAGCGGCGTGGTCTACAACATCGACCTGTCGCGGCCGGCGGGGCAGCGGATTCGCGGTCTCGCCTTCAACGGCAAGATCGTGCAACCCGGCGACAGCTTCACGCTGGCGCTGAACAGCTATCGCCAGGCGGGCGGTGGTGGGTACACGATGCTCGCCGGTGCGCGCGTCGTCTACGACAAGGGCGAGGACATTCGCGAGCTGCTGGTCGACGAAATCCGCCGCGTCCGCACGATTCAGGCGACGGCGTATCTGCGGCCGAGCTGGGCGATTATTCCCGATCCGGCGCGCGCGGCCGCCCGCGCGGAGTTCGCGCCGCAACAAGCCGCTGCGGCACTCACCCTAAAGGACAGCACGCTGCTCCGCGTGCTGGCGACGAGCGACCTGCACGGCCAGCTCGAGTCCCGCGTCTGGGACTGGTCGCAGGGGCGGCCCGTCGGCGGCGTGGCTGCCATGAAGCCATGGCTCGACAGCCTCGCGCGCGGCTGCGGCTGCACGTCGGTGCGGCTCGACGCGGGCGACGAGATGCAGGGCACCGCGCTGTCGAATGCGACCTTCGGACGTGGCACCGTCGACGCGCTCAACAACCTCGGCATCGATGCCGCGGCGATCGGCAATCACGAATTCGACTGGTCGGTCGACACGCTGCGCACTCGCATGAGCGAAGCGAAATACCCGTTTCTTTCCGCCAACATCACGAACACCGCGGGAACCGCGCGGCCCGATTGGGCGACGCCGTGGAAGCTCGTCACGAAGAACGGCATCAAGATCGCCGTGATTGGTCTGACGACCACCGAGACGCCGACGAGCACCGCCGCGCGCAACATCCAGGGCCTCGCGTTCGGCGACGGCGCCCAGGCGATCAAGCGCTACCTGCCGGAAGCCCGCGCGGCGGCCGACTACGTGATCGTGATCGCGCACGCGGGTGCGGCGTGCGACTCGACCGGCGGGGCGAGCTCCGCCGCGGCGTGCCACGGCGAGATCGTGGACATCGCGCGCCAGCTCGATTCCGGATCCGTCGATTTGATCGTCGCGGGTCACACCCACCTGCGCGTGAACACGATGGTCCACGGCATCCCGATCGTCGAGGCGCAGTCGAGTGGCCGGTCGATCGGCGTCGCGGACTTCGTCCGCGTCGGGGGCCGGCGGGAAGTGCGGATCCAGCTCGTCACGCCGTTTGCCGACCAGGTCAGGGCGGACGTTCCGATGGCTGAAGCGCTCAGCCGTCAGCAACAGGCGGTTCGCAACATCACCGAGCGGGTGGTCGCGCGGCTCAAGTTCCCGCTGAAGCGCGAGGGTGATGAATACGGCCTCGGGAGGCTCATCGCGGACGCGCAGCGCGCCGCCGGCCGTGCCGATGTAGCGATCATGAATAACGGCGGCATTCGCGCCGATCTTCCCGAGGGCGCGATCACATTTGGCCAGGTCTATCAGGTGCAGCCGTTCCAAAACCGACTGCTGCGCCTCACGGTAAAAGGCGAGGTGCTGCAGGAGGCGCTGGAGCAGTGCGTCGCGGGCCGGGATCATCTGCCGGACTGCCATGTGGCTGGCGTGGAAGTGTGGTACGACGGCCGCAAGGAGCCCGGGAAACGCATCAGCAGCGTCAAGCTGAGCGGCAAGGACCTCGACAAGGGCCGCAGCTATACGCTCGTCGTCAGTGACTTCATGTCCACGGGTGGCTCCGGATTCCGGATGCTGATCGGCTCACCGAAGGAAGATCTCGACGTCATCGACGTCGACGCGCTGGCTCGTTATCTGGGTGTGTTGCGCGCTCCCGTGGAGGCGCCGGAGGATGTGCGCTTCCACCGGACCGATCACTGATGCGGGTTTTCATCAACGACAAAGCAGTCGACATACCCCGCGGCGCGCGCGTGCGCGACGCGGTCGCACAGGCCGACGACGGCCTCGCGAAGCTGCTCGACGCGGGGGGGGGGGGCGCCGCCTATGTGACGGACGCCGCCGGCCGCACGATCGACGCCGGTGACGCGGTCGGTGAGGCGGGCTCCGTCTATCGCGTCGTCGTTTCCGCGCGGCGCGAAGGGAAGCCGCGGCTGACCAAGGACGCGCTGCGCCGCTGGCCCAAGGCCGAGCTGCACGTGCATCTCGACGGGGCGCTGCGGCCGGCGACGATGCTGGAGCTGGCGCGGGCCCAGGGTATCCGCCTGCCCGCCGAGACACCTGAAGCGCTGGCCAAAGCCATGCTGGTGCGCGACGCCAAGAACCTCGAGGAGTATCTCGAGAAGTACAAGATCACGCTGTCGGTGCTGCAGACCGCCGCGGCCCTCGAGCGCGTCGCGTACGAATTCGTGATCGACAAAGCGGCGGAGAACGTCCGCTACGTCGAAGTGCGCTACTCACCGTTGCTGCATCGCCCCGCGCTCACGCTCGCCCAGGCGATCGAGGCGCCGCTCGCCGGGATCCGGCGCGCTGCCGCCGAGACGGGAACGCGGGTTGGGCTCATCGTCTGCGCAATGCGCACCAAACCGCCCGCAGAATCGCTCGAGCTGGCCCGCGTGGCGGCGGAGTACCACTCCGCCGGCGTGACGGCGTTCGATCTGGCCGGCGCGGAGCGCGGGTTTCCGGCGCGCGATCATCGCGCGGCGTTCGAATACGCCGCGGCGCACGGTATGGCGTGCACCTGTCACGCCGGTGAAGGCGATGGGCCGGACTCGATCGACCAGGCGCTGCACGAGTGTGGCGCGCAACGCATCGGCCACGGTACACGCCTCCTGGAAGACACGACTTTGCTTGACGAAGTTGTTCGACGCCGTATTCCGCTAGAGATGTGCCTCACGAGCAACGTCCACACGCACGTCGTCGCCTCGGTGGCGGAACATCCCTTCAAGCGCTATCTCCAGCAGGGCGTCGTCGTCACGCTGAATACCGACGGCCCGCTGACCGACGGCATCACCTTGACCGATGAGTATTTCCTGGCCCACGCGGTGCTGGGACTTGCGCCGGATGAGCTGGCGCGCGTGGTGCTGAACGCCTGCGAGAGCGCGTTTCTGCCGGAGTACGAGAAGGTCGCGCTCGTGTCGCGTGTCCAAAGTGAATTGGGGGCTCTCTGATGTCCGCGAGACGCGTTCTTTTCGCGTTCCTGGTCACATTTGGGTGCGCGCTGCTCGTCTTCACGCTGCCACGCTTTGTGTTCAACACGTTGAGCGGTGCGACGGTGCAGACTGCGGCGCAAGACACCGCAAAGGCTCAGGTGGTCGCACCCGCGGTGACACCCGAGCCCCGCTCTATCGGTTCTCGGCTCACGGGAATCTTCGGGATCATCCTCATCCTCGGCATCGGCGTTGCGCTCTCGCGGAACCGGCGCGCGATCAGCCGCCGCGTGATCGCGTGGGGGGTCGGCCTGCAGCTGGTATTCGCGGTCTTCGTGCTCCGCGTGCCGGTCGGGCAGACGATCTTCCGCTGGCTCGGCGCGACGGTCACGAAGATCCTCAGCTTTTCCTATGCCGGCTCGGAGTTCGTGTTCGGCGAGATCGGCAAGCAGCATTCGAGCCTGGGCGTGGTGTTCGCATTCCAGATCATGCCCGCGATCATCTTCGTCTCCGCGCTGTTCGCGATCATGTACTACCTCGGCATCATGCAGGTCGTGGTGAAGGCGTTCGCGATCGGGATGAACAAGATCATGGGCGCGAGCGGAGCGGAGAGCCTCAACGTCGCGGCGTCGATCTTCATGGGCCAGACCGAAGCGCCGCTCACGATCCGGCCGTTCCTGCCAAGGATGACGCGGTCCGAGCTGATGACGGTGATGACCGCCGGCATGGCGCACGTCTCCGGCGCGATCATGGCGGCGTACATCGCCTTCGGCATCGAAGCGCGCCATCTCCTGACCGCCGTCATCATGACGGCGCCCGGCACGATCATGATGGCGAAGATTCTCGAGCCGGAGACCGAGGTTCCCGAAACGCTCGGCGGCGTCAAGGTGGACATCCCACGCACCGATGTGAACGTGCTCGATGCGGCGTCCCGCGGTACGGGCGAGGGGTTGCACCTGATGCTGAACGTGATCGCGATGCTGATCTCGTTCATCGCGCTCATCGCGCTGGTCAACGGCGCGTTCGGGTGGATTCACGGATTTCTCCCCTGGTTCCCAGAGACGCTCCAAACCGTGCTCGGATGGATCTTCCGGCCCATCGCGTGGGTGATGGGCGTCCCGTGGCACGACAGCGGCACGGTGGGCGCGCTGCTCGGCGAGCGCATGGTGGTCAACGAGTTCGTCGCCTATGCGCACCTTGGGCCAATGAAGGCCAGCCTCGATCCCGTGTCGTTCACGATCGCCACCTTCGCGCTGTGCGGGTTTGCGAACCTCAGCTCCATCGGCATTCAGATCGGCGGCATCGGCGCCCTGGCACCCGATCGCAAGCACGACCTGGCACGGCTCGGGCTCCGCGCGATGATCGCCGGAACGCTCGCGAACTTCCTCTCGGCGACGCTGGCCGGCATCCTGCTCTAATGGGGAAGGGGGACGGGGGAAGGGGGACGGGGGTAGCAGCAGCAACCGAAGCCGTCAGACAGCGCCTGGGCAAGCTCAAACCTCGTGTCGCCATTGTTCTCGGCTCAGGCCTCGGGTTTCTCGCCGACGAGGTCGCCGCTCCGATTCGGATTCCCTACAACACGATCCCCGGATTCCCCGAGCCCGGCGTCGCCGGTCACAAGGGGCTGCTCGTTGCCGGCACACTCGAGAGCGTTCCCGTCCTCGTGCAGGCCGGACGCTTTCATCTGTATGAGGGGCATCCCGCCGCGGTAGCCGGCTTGCCGGCGCGCGTCTTTGCCGAGCTTGGGGTCGAGATCCTGATCGTGACGAACGCCGCGGGAGGAGTGCGGCGAACGTTTCCGGGCGGGACCCTGATGCTGATCGTCGACCACATCAACCTGATGTGGCGCAATCCGTTGATTGGTCAACCCGAGCCCGGCGAGCAGCGCTTTCCCATCATGCACGAGCCGTACGACGCGGAGCTGCGCGCGCTCGCGCGCGCGGTTGCCCGGGAGGCCGGGACTCTGATGGAAGAGGGCGTCTATGCGGCGTTGCTCGGGCCGTCGTACGAGACGCCGTCCGAGGTCCGCATGCTCGAACGTCTTGGCGCCGATGCCGTTGGGATGTCGACGGTTCCGGAGGTGCTGGTGGCCCGGTCCCGGGGCATCCGCTGCCTGGGCTTCTCCATTATCACGAATCCAGGGGCCGGGATCACGGGGGAAGCCTTATCCCACGCGGAAGTGCTCGCCGTGAGTGAGCAGGTCGCCCGCAAGTTGTCGGTCGTCGTAAAGGGGGTGCTGCGCCGCATCTAGCTGGCCGGATCCTGACGTTCGATTTGCAACCCTTTCCCGTCCCAATCTGTCATATCAACCGATAACCGCCGCGCGCTCGCCGTCAGCGTTCGCGACCGGGTTCACTTCCACCTTCAGCTCCCGGACGCATATGACGACGACGCTCCAGCTGCTCCTCGCTCTGGTGGCCAGTCAGCCGCCTCGCCCCGTGGCTCCAGTGGATTCACCTCCGCCGGCTCCTCCCGCGCCGCAGCAACTCCGCGCGGTGCGTCTCAATGGCGGCCAGGCGGTGAGCATCGACGGCAATCTCACCGAAGCGCTGTGGCAGACCGCCGAACGGGTCACCGGCTTTACCCAGCGGGATCCCAACCAGGGAGCGGTGCCGAGTGAGAGTACCGTCGTCTACATCGCATATGACGACGCGGCGCTCTACATCGGCGCACGCCTCTACGACGCCCATCCCGACTCGATCGTGGCACGGCTGGCGCGTCGCGACGAAGGTACGAACTCAGATCGCTTCCAGGTCTTCATCGACTCCTATCACGACAAACGCAGCGGCTATTACTTCGGCATCAACGCCGCCGGCACGCTCTATGACGGCACCCTCTTCAACGACGACTGGGACGACGATACCTGGGACGGCGTGTGGGAAGGGAAGGTGACGCGCGACTCGCAGGGGTGGATCGCCGAGATGCGCATTCCCTACTCGCAGCTCCGGTTTGTCAGACAGAGCCAGTACGTGTGGGGCATCAATTTCCGCCGCGACATCGCGCGCAAGAACGAGTACGACTTCATCGCCTACACGCCCAGGGACGGCCGTGGTTTCGTGTCGCGCTTCCCGGACCTTGTCGGGATCGAGCAGATCGCGCCGCCGCGCCGGCTCGAGATTCTGCCGTACGCGACGAGCCGCGCCGCATTTACGCGGCAGCCTGCCGGCAATCCCTTCAATGACGGTTCGAAAATGGAGCCGGGGTTCGGCGCCGACGCCAGGATCGGCCTCGGATCGAATCTCACGCTCAATGCCACCGTCAACCCGGACTTCGGCCAGGTTGAAGTCGACCCCGCTGTCGTCAACCTGAGCGATCGCGAAACCTTCTTCAATGAGAAGCGGCCGTTCTTCGTCGAAGGCTCATCCACCTTCCAGTTCGGGTCGGGCGGCCAGAGCAACTTCTGGGGTTTCAACTGGTCGGGACCGAACTTCTTCTATAGCCGGCGAATCGGGCGCTCGCTCTCCGTGCCCGGTGCTCCGGACCATGGCTATGTGGATGGACCGGACGGCGCCCATATCCTGGGAGCGCTGAAGCTGACCGGCAAACTCGCGGGCAGCTGGAACGTCGGCGGGCTGACGGCCGTGACGGCCCGCGAGCGCGCCACTCTACAGGATAGTCTCGGCGCCCGCTGGGGTCAGGAGATGGAGCCGCTCGCCGCCTACGGTGTCTACCGCGCCCAGAAGGAGTTCAACAAAGGGCGCCAGGGGCTCGGCTTCATCTCGACGCTCGCGGGCCGCTCGTTCGACGATTCTACATTGCGCGACTTCCGGAACAGCAATTCGCTGACGGTAGGGACGGACGGCTGGGTCTTTCTCGATTCGGCCAAAACGTGGGTGACAACGGCCTGGGTCGCTGGCTCGCGCATCGCGGGCTCCGCGGCGCGCATCGCGTCGGTGCAGCGGAACTCGGTGCACTACTACCAGCGTCCCGACGCGCCGAGTCTACGCGTCGACTCGAACGCGACGTCGCTCAGCGGCACGGCGGCGCGCTTCACGCTCGCCAAACAGCGTGGCAACACGTTCGTGAATTCGGCGTTCGGCATCATCTCGCCGGGGTTCGACGTGAACGACTTGGGCTTCATGTCGCGCACGGGCGTGATCAACATGCACCTGGGTGGCGGGCGCACCTGGAGCAAGCCCGGCAAGCATTTCCGCTATGCGGAAACCGGCGGCGCGCTGTTCAGGAATTACGACTGGGACGGCAACATCAACTGGTCGGGCGCGTTCAACTTCGGGTACGTGCAGTTCAACAATTACTACTGGATCAACTGGAACGTCGCTTACAATCCCTGGACGGTGGACAATCGCCGCACGCGCGGTGGGCCGCTGATGCTGCTCCCGCCGGGATATCAGTTCGGGCTCGACATGGGCTCGGACAGCCGTAAATCGCTGACGCTGAGCGGCGGCGCGTTCACCTACTTCCGCTCATCGCAGGACGTCGAGTGGTCGACCTACGTCAACGTGCAGTATCGTCCTGCGCCGAACGTGCTGTTCAGCGTGGGACCGAACCTCTACAAGCAGAACAATCCGCTGCAGTACGTCGCGGCGATCGGCGACACGACTGGCGGCGCGCCGAACACCTACAACACCCATTACGTGTTCGGCGTCCTCAACCAGACCGAGCTGTCCGCCGGGATTCGCCTGAACTGGACCTATAGTCCGACACTGTCGCTGCAGCTGTATGCGCAGCCGTTGATCTCTGCGGGGAGCTACGGTTCGTACCGCGAGCTGGCACGGCCGCGGAGCGCGGCGTTCACGCGCTACGGTGTCGACAACGGCTCGACGATCAGTTACGTCGATTCGACCAAGTCGTACGACGTCGATCCCGACGGCGCAGGTCCGGCGCAGCCGTTTTCATTCAGCAAGCCCGACTTCAACTTCAAATCGCTGCGCGGCAACGCCGTGCTCCGCTGGGAATACATGCCGGGTTCTACGTTGTATTTCGTGTGGACGCAGAGCCGGTCGGATTTCGAGGATGTGGGCGACTTCCGGTTTGGATCGTCCGTCGGCCGGATGTTCCGGGCGCCGGCGGAGAACATCTTCATGATCAAGGCGACGTATTGGTGGAATCCGTAGGCTAGAGGCCTTCGGTCGGTGGTCGAGGGGGCGCGGGCACGAAGTGGTTGAGCGGCCCGTGCCCCTTGTTGTTTCCGAGACCGGGCGCCGCGGCGATCGCGCGATGGACGAAGTCGAGCCCGTCGGCCACGGCCTGCTCGAGCGGCCGGCCGAGCGCGAGACCAGCGGTGATCGCGGCCGAGAGCGTGCAGCCGGTCCCGTGCGTCGACCTCGTTTCGATCCGCTCATGTGTGAACCGGCGCACTGAGCCCTGTTGCACCAGCACGTCCACGAGCGTCGGCGCGTCTGCGAGATGCCCACCCTTTACCAATGCGGCGCGCGCACCCATGCTGACGAGCGCGCGCCCCGCCTGCTCCATCTGATCCGGCGTCCGCACCTCGGATCCGACCAAGATCTCCGCTTCATTCAGGTTCGGCGTGACAAGTAGCGCGAGAGGCGCCAGCCGGCGCGCGATCAGCTGCTCGGCATCACGGTCGAGCAGGCGGTCGCCCGACGTTGCCACCATCACGGGGTCGAGCACGTAGGTCGTCAGACGATGATGTGCGATGCGTTCCGCAACAGCTTCCGCGATCTCTCGGGACCCCAGCATCCCACTCTTGATTGCTGCGGGCCGCAGATCCTCCGCCACGGCGTCGATCTGCTGTGCGACGAGCGCCGCGGGCAATGCCTGCCAGGCGGTGACGCCGAGGGTGTTCTGTGCGGTGACGGCAGTGATCGCGCTGGTTCCG
>Ga0207653_10000572_pt1 | contig 13220 bp, 12 predicted proteins | sample KBSK5251metaG_FD_184341 | JGI IMG/M metagenome (GOLD analysis project Ga0207653, IMG submission 184341) | Corn, switchgrass and miscanthus rhizosphere microbial communities from Kellogg Biological Station, Michigan, USA - KBS K5-25-1 metaG... | ecosystem: Host-associated > Plants > Roots >...
TATGTCGTCGGTGACAGGCCGCTGCGTCAGATCGCGCCTCGCGCGCTGATCGCATCGCCACGCGACGGTGATCGCATCGCGGCGCGTCCCTTCGTGATGCGCGGCTACGCGTGGAGCGGTCGAGGCGATCTCGCGCGAGTCGAGGTCTCCGTCGATGGCGGACGGACCTGGCGCGACGCGACGCTCAGCGACGCACTCTCGCCCTACGCCTGGCGACCGTGGCACGCCGCGGTCTCCCCTCATGAGACAGGCCAGCTCGTGTTGCTCGCACGTGCGGTGACGGCGGACGGCAGACCGCAGCCGCTCGAGGAGATACGAGGCGCCCTGGGCTACGCGAACAACGCGGTACGACCGGTGCGCATCGCGGTCGTTTAGCGGAGACCGGCCTTCTGCATCCCGTCGAGGCGGCCGCGCACGTCGGGCGCGAAGCATTTCTCGACAAGCGGTGCGAGCAGCGGCGCCGTGCGGATCACTTGATCCAAGAGCGCTTGCGCGCCGACAACGTTCGACTCCGCTCCGGAATGGAGGTTGAGCACGCCCGCGTCGATGCCGTCGTAGACGCGTCCCTCCTCACGGTCGTAGACCGCGCTCCGCGCGGGGTTGCGCCCGTCGAACCAGGCGCGGGCCATGAGCCATAGCTGGTCGAAGCGCGCATCGTCGGTGACCGCGCGAAGACGCTCGACCGCGTAGATCGCCGACGCGACGCCGTACGGCTGGACGGTCGGCTCGTCGAAGCCCGAGTCGATCTGCGGCGCCAGATAGGCGAGCGCGCTCTCTCGCGCCACCGCGATGAGGTCGTCGCGGTCCAGGAACTCGCCCGCCTCCGCGAGGACGCCCTCCTGCTGGTGGCCCCATAGGTGGGGCTCGGTCTCATCGGGGTTGTCGAACAGAACGCCGCCGCGCCGGCACGCCGCGATCTCGTCGCACCAGATCGGGAGGTCGGCCCGCAGCTCAGGAAAACGACCCGCGCGCAGCAGCTCCAGCGCCGTGAGCACGTGGATCGAGCGGATGTCCGGTGGGACGTCGCGCTCCGCGCGGATGTGCTCGATTCCTCGCTCCAGCCCGGCACGAGCCCGTTCATCGTCGAGAATGACCGTCGCGCGGGCCAGCGCGCGCACGCCGCGCGCGTGCCAGAAGTTCCCCCCTGCGAATGACGTGACGCCCGCCTCGTTGCGCTGACCGGACCAGTCCGCGATGAAGTTCACGAAGCGACCGTCCTCCAGCTGCATGTACAGCAGGAAGTCGAGCAGCCCGACCGCCCACTCGCGCATGCGAGGCAACGCGGTCGCGGTCCAGACATCACAGAGAAGGATGAGCGCTCGCGATGCGTCATCGACGCATGCCACGCCTTCGTACCCGCGTTCGGCGGCTGGGATGGTGCGATCCGCGGCATCGGCGTAGACCGCGATCGCGCACGCGCGCTCTCCCGCGGACTCGACCGGGACGGTGAGCCGGGCGAGTTGGCGCAACACGACTACACCCGCACGAGGCGTTCGGCCGCGCCGGGCCATGGCTCGAGGCTGTTCACGATGTCGCGCACGTCGAAGTCCGCGGCGGCCACCACCGAGTCGGCTGCGCCGTAGTACATGCGGATGCGGCCGTCGCCAAGGTCGACGTGCCCACACGAGAAGATCGTCTCGTTGAAGAGCCCGGTGCGCTCGAATTCTTCGAATGGCTCGAGGATCGGCTGGGCCGAGCGCGCGAGGACCTTGCGTGGGTCCTTTGCGTCCAGAAGCAGGGCACCCATCGCGTAGCGCGTGTTGCGGTCCACTCCGTGGTACAGCTCGAGCCAGCCTTCCTCAACGCGGAACGGCACCGCGGATCCGCCGGTGCGAAGCTCATCCCAATAGTCAGGGCGTGGAAGGCAGAGCGTCTCGTGGCCGCCCCACGAGCGAAGATCGTCGCTGAACGCGATCCAGATACCGCAGATGCGACTGAACGACGCCGGCATCGGCCGCGTGAGCGCGACGTAGCGGCCGCCGACCCTCTCCGGGAAGATCACGACGTCCTTGTGATCCGGCAGGAAGATCACGCCCTCGCGCTCGAAGGTCCGGAAATCGGTCGTCGTCGCGAGGCTCGTGGTGATGCCCCATCGCGAAACGGAGACATACGTGATGTGCCACTTGCCGTCGATGAATGTCGCGCGCGGATCTTCGACGCCGTACTCCTCCATGTCGTTGTGCGGCGCGATCGCCGGCGTCTCGTCGATCGTGAAATTCACGCCGTCCGTGCTGCGTGCGACGCGGAGGTGCGAGATCTGCGCGAGGAAGTCGATGTACCCCTCGTTCGCCATACGCAGATTGCCCGCCGCGTTGCGGTACCGGATCGACCTCGGATCGCGAAGGTCAAGCCCGGGCAGGTTCGTCGGTAGGTACACCACGACGACGTGCGGAGCGCCGTGGCGTGTATCCAGGACAGCCGTCCCGACGAGCTGCTCTTTGCGGTAGTGGGCGGGCATAGGCACCAGGATCGGGTGCGGCGCGGCAAGATCGAGCGTCAGCGCATCGGGTCCTGGCGCGACGTCAGTTCGCGGCCGTTCCGCGACACGCAGAAGCAGGATGATCTCTTTGCCGACACGCGCGGCAGCGGCGTTGAAGACCGACACGACCTCGAGCGTCGGCTGCGATGGTTTCACATCGCGCGCGGTGATGAGCGGGTTCTGTTGAAGACGATCGCCGAGGTTCATGCGATCGGAGTCGCCTCGTCTTCGATCTGTTCTTCGCGCTCCACTGCTGTGGGCGTGGGCGTGGGCGTGGGCTGCGGTGCGAGGAGCTGGGCCGCAGGTGTGGCGATACGGTGGTCGAGGATGTCGCGCATGGCCGCGAGCACGCGACGACCGATCGCGGGCCAGGCCATCTCTTTGCCGTACTCGTAGGCGCGACCCTCGAGCTCTCGCTTCCGCTGAGGATCGCCGAGCACCGAATTCACCGCGGTCGCGACCGCCGCCGCATCGCGGAACGGGACGAGGATCCCGCGGCCGCTCTCCAACACCTCTTTTGCGTGGAGATATGGGGTCGAGACGATCGCCTTCCCGGCGCCGAGCGCGTACGCGAGGGTGCCGCTCGTGATCTGGTTCGGATCGAGGTACGGGGTGACGTAGACATCCGTCGCGAGGAGGTAGTCCACGACCTCGCGCTGGGTGAGGTACTGGTTCACGAACTTGACGTGATCACGCATTCCCAGACGGACAGCGGACGCGATGAGCGAATTGCGATACGCCTCGCCCTCCCGTTTCTGCAGCTCGGGATGCGTCTGGCCGACGACGAGATAGAGCGTGGTGGGGTGGCGGGCGACGATCTCGGGCATCGCCTCGATGACGTACTCGAGACCCTTCCGCGGGTCGACGAGACCGAAGGTCGAGACGATCGGTCGTTCCTCGACGCCGAGCTGACGCTTCAGGCGATGTCGGCCCTTTGGCTCGATCGCTGGCATGCCGTGCTCGATCACCACCGCCGGACGCGTTACCCCGTAGATCTCGCGCAACAAGCGCGCCGCGGTCGTGCCCATGACGACGACCTGATCGCTGTGCTCCGAGATGTAGCGAATGGTCTCGAGCGCCCACGGCTCCGGCTTTGGCGCGACCGTGTGAAGGGTCGTGACCACGGGCTTCGTGCAGCTCTCGAGGAACACACGCAGGTGGTCGTCGTAGGTTCCGTCATGCCACACGCCGTAGAGACCGAACTCGTGTTGCACGTTGACGATGTCCACGTTCGACTTGCTGATCGCGATCGCCGCGTCGCGGTACGTGCTCGGCTCCTCTTGTCGGATGCGCCAGCGGACGTCTGGCCCGTAGGCGCGCGCCGCGCCAGGTTCGTCGATGGCCGCCGCGTAGATCCGCACGGTCGGATCGGCCGATTTGACGGCCGCGGAGAGGTCCGCGGTGAACGTGGCGATGCCGCACCGGCGGGGTACTGAGGACGCGACGAAGGCAATACGCATAGCACCATTTCCCGACTGGGCGCTCGTTTGGAGGGATCGCTGGCCACCCGTATGGGTGCCTGATGTAACAGGTGATCTTGGGGGAGTGCCCGTAGTCAGTGTACCGCTAGCCGGAGCCCTCGATAGGCAGCCCTGCGTTCCGCCAAGCGTTGAATCCACCACGCAGATTCGCCGCTGTGATGCCGTGCCGTTCGAAGATCCCTGTCGCGAGGCTCGAACGCACGCCACTCGTGCAATACACGACGAGCGTTCGATCGACCGGCACTTCGCCGACCCGCTCCTCGAGCTGTTCGTACGGGATGTGTTGAGCGCCGGGCACGTGACCGTTGTCGTATTCCGACCGCTCGCGCACGTCGATGACTCGCGCACCGTCGCCTGCGAGCCGTCCGGCGGTGCGCGCGTCGAGCTGCTGCGTCGTCGCGGTCATGTCGTCCGATGAACCGATCGGCTCCGCATACCCGCGCACGTCATCGAATCCGATCATCGCGAGCTGCGTTCGCAAGCGCTGCGCCTGCTCCTCATCACGCGTGAGAAGGACGATCGGCGTACCGAACGGGACGACCGCGCCACATCGGACCGCGAAGCCGTCGTTCCCCACGATGTTGAGGGCCGCGCGGCGATGACCTGCGCCGTAGAGATGCGGCGGCCGAGGATCGAGAAGCGCCGCGCCCGGCGGCAACGGATCGCTGAGCAAGGGCAGTGGCCGGCGATCCGCAAGGGCGGCTCCGCGGTGGTTCAGCGCGCGCACGTGGGGGTAGTACGCCGGAGCGACGGGCAGGCCGCGCGCGATCGTTTCGCGGAACTCGCGGAAGTCGCCGCCAGCTGCACGTGCGACCTCGTTGTGGCGGCGTTCGAACCCAAGGGTGGTCCAGCGCGAAGTCTCCACCGTCGCGGTGCACGCGCTGCCGCCGCCATGGGTCGGGAATACGGCGACGTAGTCGGCGAGGCTGAGCACTTTGTCACGGAGCGTGGCGTAGGCGTCGCGAGCGAGCCGCTCTTCCAGCTCGGGACCGAGGAGATCGACCCGCGCGATGTGCCCGACGAGGAGTGCGCCTCCACTGAACAGGTACTGCGGATCGTCGGCGCGGCGCATATCGCTGACGAGGAACGCGACATGCTCGGGGGTGTGGCCAGGCGTTGCGACGCACCGGACGCGGAGCGCGCCGACGTCAAGACTCGCGCCGTCGTTCAGCGTGAGATGTGGGTAATCGACTCGCGCGTCTGGACCCGCTACGACCGCGATCGGCCGCAGTTCCGCGAGAGCGCGCGACCCCGACAGGTAGTCGTTGTGGATGTGTGTCTCGAATGAGTGCGTGATGAGGACGTCCAGCTTCGACGCGGCCGCGAGATAGACGTCGACCGCGCGGTCCGGGTCGACGAGGAACGCGACGCCGGCGTCGGGATCGGCCACGAGATAGCTCGCGTGTCCGAGCCCCGCATCGAAGAATTGCTGCAGCAGCACAGCCGATCGCTAGAGCGGGCCGAGCCCCGCGAAGCCGAGCACGCTCGGCAGCACCGAGCCGAACAGGTACCCAGCGATACCGGCGAACGCTGCCAGCGCAACGACCTCGAGACCCGAACGGATCGGGTCCACTCTCGTCCACCTGCTCTTGAAGACGCCGATGCCGAAGACGACGACGCCGCACAGCACGATCGACGCGACGGGCGCATTGGCGATCGGCACGAAGAGGTACGGAAGGATCGGGACGAGCGACGCGAGCCCGAACGCGCCGCCCATGATGATGGCGCCCTGCAGAGCGCCGGGACCCTCCTCGATCACGAGGCCAAGCTCTTTCTCGACCATCGTCTTCAGAAGCACGGTGGGCTCGCGCGCGAGCTCGGCCGCGACCCGTCGCGCGGCGGCCTCCGAAAGGCCCTCGGACTCGAGCATGTATGCGACCTCCGCCTCCGCTTCGGCCGGACGGTCGCGCACTTCTTCGCGCTCGTTCTCGATCTGCGCGACGTAGATCTCGCGCTGGCTCTTCGACGACATGTATTCGCCGGCGGCCATGGAGAACACTCCGGCCAGCGCCGATGCGATCCCCGCGACCAGGACCGCGAAGCGATCTCCGCTCGCCGCACCGACCGTGCTCACGACGGCGAGCGTGCTCACAAGACCGTCCTGCATCCCGAAGAGCGCTTCGCGGATCTCGCCGAGCCGCTCAGCTTCTTTGCGCTCGTCGGCGAGATGCTGCTTGAGCCACTCACGGTCGAGGTGTCGCGCGTCGTTCGGGGTGCGCTCCGCCATCCCGCGTAGCGTACTCAGATGACCCGGCCGCGCCCGCCGCTCTTGTCGACGAGCGGCAGCTTCGCGCGATCCCACGCGTTGACGCCGCCATCGAGGTTCTCCGCCTCGTAGCCGAGCTTTCGGAGACCGCGGACCGCGGCCTCGCTCCGGCCACCGCTGCGACAGACCGCAACGATGGTCCGCTCCTTCGGAAGCTCGCCAAGACGGGCCGAGAGCTCGCCCAGCGGGATGTGCTGTGCTCCGTCGATGTGGCCCGCCGCCCACTCGTCGTCCTCACGGACGTCCAGGAGGTGGAATTCCGCCTGCCGTTTGCTGACCTCGTCTGCTTCCATATCGACAGTCTGAAAGGAAACACTCACCCGCACAATGAACGCGTAGCCAAGCGTCGCGCCTCCAGAAATGGTCATCACGCAGGCGAGAGCGGACAGGCGCTCGTCGAGACCGCGCTCTCGCTGTCCCTCCTTGTATTCACGATCCTCGGCGGCGCGGACATGGCACGGGCGTTCGGGGCTCAGATGGGTGTGCAGAACGCGGCGCGCGCCGGCGCGGAAGCGTGGGCCACGCGTGCCGCCACGACCGATGCGCAGGCCATCGCGTACGCCACCGACGAACTGGGGCGGATCGCCGGGGTCGATCCCGCCTCCGCGACGATCACCGTGACGCACACCACGGGAGCAGGTGGAGAGTCGCTCGTGAACGTACGCGTGCAGTACACGTACCGAACGCTTGCGCCCTGGCCGTTCGTCCCGAACAGCCTCAGTCTCGATAAGACCGCGACGTTCCGGAATTACCCATGATTGTCTTGTCGCGATCGGCGTTCACTCGCGACCGTCGCGTCCATCGTCTCGGCTCGTCTCTCGGGACCGACCGAGCGCAAGCGTTGGTCGAGACTGCGCTGGTTCTTCCTCTCCTACTCATGTTGATCGTTGGTCTCTTCGACGTGGGTCGCGCGGTCTGGCTCAGCAACACGCTCGCGACGGCGGTGCGTGAGGGCACGCGGTACGGCGTTGTGCACGGCGCGCTCAGCGGATCGCCGACCGGTCCCGGGGCGGCTTCGTACACCCCGCCGAACACGGATACGACCATCACCGCCCAGGTCCGGAACTACGCGTCCGGCGTGCCAAACAACCTCACAGTCCTGTCGACATGGCCGGACGGAAATGCGAACCGCGGAAGCCGCATCGTCGTGACCGCGACGTTCCCCTTCACTCCGATCCTCTCGCAGGTGTTTCTCGGTGGTGGGCTCGCCATCACGCTGCGGTCGAGCTCGACACTGGTGATCGAGCAGTGACGCTCTGGTCGCGTGACGAGCGCGGCCAGGCGCTCATCCTCATCGCCATCGCGCTCGGCGCGTTGCTGCTTGGTGTGGGTCTTGCCCTCGACACGGGACAGCTCTTCGTGGCGCGCCGCGCAGCGCAGACCGCGGCCGACGCGGGGGCGTGGGCCGGCGCGGCAGTGCTGTACGCGGGCGGCAGCGCCGCCCAGGCGCGCACGGCGGCAACGACCGACGCGACGCGCAACGGCTACACCGATGGCGGGTTCATCACGGTGACCACTGCGTCGCCACCGACGAGTGGCACCTACGCGAACGATCCTGGCTACATCGAGGTCACGATCACCGAGCAGGTGCTGACCAGATTCCTGTTTGGCGCGACCGCTGGCCGCACCGCGATCACGGTCCGGGCCATTGCGGGTCTAGCCCGCTCTGGCTCCGGCCAGGCAATGATCGTCACGCGCCCGACCGGCAAGACGACGTTGACGCTGTCGGGCAGCGCGAGCCTCACCGTCGTCGGAGGCGGCACGAACACCAACACGTCCGACAGTGACGCGATCAGCATCGCGAGCGGCCAGTTGACCGCGACGTTCCATCGCGTCACGGGGAATGTGAAGGCTGGGGACGCCGCCAGCATGAGCCCGGCGCCGACCACAGGCGTAGCGGCTGCCGCGGATCCTTTCCTCGCACTCGCGGGACCGCCGACGACCGGCGTGCCGATCTACGGGGGACAGACCATCACCAATGCGACCGTGACGTTGAATCCCGGGATCTACTCGGGGCTCATCTCGGTCGGCAACCTCGGCATCGCGCGGCTCAACGCCGGCACATATATCTTCCGCGCCGGTCTCACCACGACGGGAACCGGCTCGATCGTCCTTGCGGGCACGGGTGGCGTCTTCCTCTACAACGCCAACGGGAGTTACCCGGCAGCGGGCGGATCCTGCGGAACCCTGTCGCTCGCGGGTACCGGAACGATGACCTTGTCCGCGAGCAAGACCGGCTCCTACGCCGGCATGCTCATCTTTCAACATCGCACGTGCGCGGGAGGCGTCGCGGTCGCGGTGCGAACGGGAACGTCGCTAAGCGGAACGATCTACGTACCAGCGGCGACGTTGACCATGACGGCCGCCAACAACGTGACCATCGCGTCGCAGATCGTGGCTTACGAGCTCATCGTCGCGGGCACCAGCACCCTCACGATGAACTTCACGCCCGCCTCGATAACCGGAACGAGAGTGCCCTCGCTGGTGGAGTGAGCCGCGCGAACGCCTAGGGTCTGAGGATCCGCTGGGTCTCGTTCGTGAAGCTCGCGCCGGCCGTACCGGCGGGTCGCGCGTCGCCCGGAGCGCGAAGCAGCAGCTGCAGACTCCCACCGGACGCCTGCAGCGCGGCGATGCGCTCCGCGGTCGTCGCATCGACTCGCAGCGTGTACACGGTCAGCGTCTTTGCGAGCACCGGAATGTCCTGGATCACGATGCGGCCGACGTAGTCGGGCTTCGTCGGATCGACGACGGAGAGCGTGTAGAGGATGTCGATGTGGTCCCCAGTCTCGATCAGTCCACCCGCGGCGTTCGCATCCGGGATGTTCACCGACATCGCGCGGAACGCGGCCGAGGTCGCCACCGTCTGGCCGGGGGGCAGGACCGCGATGGTGCCTTCGCTGCCGGCCAGCGCGATCTTCGTCGGTAGCACCGGTTCATTCGCCGAAAGGCGAACGGTCGTGATGAGACCTGTCGTGCCGGTCGCGTCGTGGAGCGCGTTGGCCGGCGCGGCGTCGCGCGGCAGCTGAACGACCTTGACGTCGCTCGATCCGAGGGCTGACCGCGCTTCGATGTCTCGCGCAGCCACAAGGACATCGACCATCGTCGTCTCAGTTGGAGGAGCTGTGCGCGCCGCCACCGCATAGAGATAGGTGCCGGCGCCCGCAACGACCGCGATGATCACTCCGAGCGCAAGAAGGATGCGGGCCGCCAGGCGCGAGCGTCGTGGACTGCTGTACGGGTCTCCGAGATTGATTCCCGTACTCAATGGTCGACTATTGTTTCAAAACTGCGCACTGCGGCGAGTCTAGCGGCGGGTGGAAGACCGAAAGGAAGGCATGGCGGGCGAGAAGATCCTCTGCGTTGACGACGAGGACCCGATCCGCAAGCTCTGCACGGTCTATCTCGCGAAGCGCGGTTACCGGGTCGAGGCGGTCGCGAACGGTGTCGAAGCCCTAAAGCTCATCGAGAGCAAGGGGGCGCCTGACCTCGTCGTGACCGACGTGAACATGCCCCTGATGAACGGGCTCGAGCTGGTCAAGCGGCTTCGCGAGGACCGGCGCACGGCACGTACGCCGATCATCGTCCTGTCCGCCGCCAAGCAAGAGCAAGACATCCTGGCAGGCTATGCCCACGGCGCTGACGACTACATCGGCAAGCCGATCGACCTCGCGGTCCTGGCCGCGAAGATCGAGACGATCCTGCGACACACGCGAAGCAACGTTGAAGTGATCGCGGCGCCACGCAAGCTGGGCATGGTCATGGCGTTCGCACACGGCAAAGGCGGCGTTGGCGCGACCACGCTCGCTGCCAACGTCGCAGCGGCCCTGGCGACCGACGGCAAGTCCGTCGTGCTCGTCGACCTCAACCTTCAGTTCGGCAACGCCGCGATGTTCTTCGACCTGCGCCCGCGCACGACGATCGTGGAATTCGCGCGCGGTGACGTGAGCCGGGTGACCGAGGACGACTTCAATCAGTTCCTGGCGGACCACAAGAGCGGAGTGCGCATCCTCGCGGCGCCGCCGTCGCCAGAGGAGGCTGAGCTGGTGAGCGTGGGCGCCGTCCAGCAGGCCATCGATCTCGCGCGCGGCGGACGGGACACCGTCGTGCTCGATCTCGCGACGAAACTCGACGAGATCACGCTCGCGGCGCTCGATGTCACCGACATCGTCTGCGTCGTGACGGCGCCACACCTCGCCTCGCTCAGGGGCACCTCCGACACGCTCGCGATGCTCACGCGGATCGGCATCGCCGATGAGCGCATTCTCGTCGCGCTCGTTCGCAACACCGCCAAGGGCATCGACGATGCAGGCGTGGCGAAATTCCTGAAGCGCAAGCCAGACAATGTGGTCCCGTACGCGGAGAAGGCGGATGCGGCCGCGGACCTCGGCGTGCCGTATGTCCTCGCGGAGCCAAATGACAAGACAGCGATCGCGCTGAAACAGCTCGCAGTGCGGCTCGCGACGCGAAAGGCGGTGCCGGTATGAGAGCGCCTTACCCCGTGGAGGTGGTGCCGCTCTTCCCGGAGTTCCTGACCAAGCGGCGGACGAAGTTCACGCTCCCGCTGCGCCTCACGGAGGAGCTCGGCATCGATCGACCCGCGTTGTTCTTCGTCATTGGCGGTGTCGCTCCACAGGGCGGTGGCCGCTACAGCGAGATGTGGAATCCCTACGCGACCCAGTGGGATCAGCATCAAGCCGCATCCTCAGCCGCACGCGATGCAGGTCTGGTCGATGAGAAGGACGGGCGATGGGATCTGACCCCCAAGGCTCGCGAGCTGATGAAGCGCTTCCGCCGCGAGGCCGATGCGTACCTCGCGGCGCTGCCGTCACCTCTCTCCCGTGAGGATCTCTCGCGTCTCGCAGGGCTCCTGGGTCGCGCATTCGAGGCGACCGCCGCGAGCCTCGATCGACGCTGGCACTCGCACATCCCACGGGTCGCTCGCATGGCCGGCGACGCGAGGGCCCACCCGATGATCGCGCTCGAGAACGCGGTCTACGGCTTGTGGAACGCTCGGGACGACTGCCACATGGCTGCCTGGCAGCAGGCGGGGCTCGACGGGCCGACGCTCGACGCGCTCACGCGCATCTGGCGCGGCGAGGCAACGAGCGAAGTGGATCTGGCCACGAAGCTCACCTCCCAGCGGCCCACAGACGTCGCGGCCGAGCTCGCGCGGCTCCGGCGCGACGGCCTCGTCGCGACCGGGGATCCGCCGCGAACGACCGAAAAGGGCGCGAAAGCGCGACAGGCGATCGAGGACGAGACAGACCGGCTCTTCTTCTCAGGCTGGCCGGACGACGTCGCCACGTCGGCGGGTTGGATCCGGGAGAAGCTCGCGGCGGTGAACGCTTCCTTCTAAGGTCGGCGGTCGCCAGGTCAACGAAGGGTAAAAACGGCGGCGCCGGCCGAACTGTGATCGTTACATGTGGCACGGCATATGCGACAGGACCGTCACGATGATCGAGCAGCGCCCCTCCGCCGCGACGTCCCCCTCCCACACCGGCGCGCGGGTGATGATCGTGGAGGACGACCGAGACATCGCGATGCTCCTCTCGAGCATCCTCGCCGAGGAGGGGTACGCGACCCACGTCGTCACCGATTCCCGTCAGGCCGTCGAGACCTTCGAGCGCGTCCATCCGGACGTCGTCACGCTCGACGTGATGATGCCGAGCCTTGACGGCATCAGCCTCTGCCTGGAGCTCCGGCGGAACACCGACGTGCCGATCCTGTTCATCAGCGCGAAGAAAGAGCCGCCCGATCGGGTCGTCGGCCTGCGCGTCGGCGCGGACGATTACATGGGCAAGCCGTTCGATAACGACGAGCTACTCGCGCGCATCGAGGCCCTGCTCCGCCGCGCGCAGATCTCGCACGACGGCGCGGGCGCGAAGCAGCTGCGATTCGGACGGTTCGTGATCGACAGCGGCAGCGTCCAGGCGATCGCCGGCGACCGGCAGGTGCAGCTCACGCCGACGGAGTTCAAGCTCCTGCGCACGCTCGCCGGTGAGCCGGGCCGCGTGTTCACGCGAGATGACCTGCTCACGGGCGTGTGGGGCTACGAGCCGGGCAGCGACACACGGCTCGTCGATGTTCACGTGGGTCGCCTGCGCAAGAAGCTCGAGGACGCGACCGTGACCGAGGTCACGATCGAGACCGCGCGAGGATTCGGCTACCGCTTGGTGGACGCGACCCGAGGCCGCTGACCCTCGGTCCGTGAGCGGCGTTCACGCGCCGCCGAAGCCAGACCCTGCAGGACCGTCACCGTCTCATCCCACCCGATGCACGCATCGGTGATGCTTTGCCCGTAGACCAGTCGCGCTGGATCCGTGAGCTCCTGGCGTCCCGCGACGAGGAAGCTCTCGATCATCACGCCGGCGATGCCACGTTCACCGGCCGCGATCTGCGCCGCGATCTCACTCGCGACGATGGGCTGACGCAGGTGATCCCGCTCGCTGTTGCCATGGCTCGCATCGACGATCAGCCTCTCGGGAAGGCCGGCATCTCGGAGCGCGTCGAGCGCGCCGCGCACGCTCGCCTTGTCGTAGTTCGGACCGCGGGCGCCTCCGCGCAGGATCACGTGACCGTATGGATTGCCTCGCGTGCTCACGAACGCCGCGAGGCCCTGCTCGGTGACACCGATGAAGCTGTGCGGGTGCGCGGTCGCCCTGACGGCGTCGATCGCGATCTGCACGGTGCCGCCCGTCCCGTTCTTGAAGCCGACCGGCATCGACAGACCTGAGGCGAGCTCGCGATGCACTTGACTCTCGGTCGTGCGCGCGCCGATCGCGCCCCAGCTTACGAGATCGGAGGTGTACTGCGGCGAAACGGGATCGAGGAACTCGCAGCCCGCGGGCACGCCGAGCTCCGCGAGATCAAGCAACAAACGACGCGCGAGCCTCAAGCCGTCGTTGATGCGAAAGCTACCGTCGAGGCCGGGATCGTTGATGAGGCCCTTCCAACCGACGGTCGTCCGCGGCTTTTCGAAGTACACGCGCATGAC
>Ga0207653_10000573_pt1 | contig 13205 bp, 14 predicted proteins | sample KBSK5251metaG_FD_184341 | JGI IMG/M metagenome (GOLD analysis project Ga0207653, IMG submission 184341) | Corn, switchgrass and miscanthus rhizosphere microbial communities from Kellogg Biological Station, Michigan, USA - KBS K5-25-1 metaG... | ecosystem: Host-associated > Plants > Roots >...
ATCGCCGCCATGATGGTGCTGGCGCTGGTCGGCGCGGGCCTCGCCTTCACGCCCCGTGGCGACGCCTTCCTCGCCGTCTGGCTCGCGATCTCCGCGACGACGCCGATCTACTCGTGGTCGTACGACCACCTGCTTCTCATCGTGCCGCTCGTGATCGCCACCGCGGTCTTGGGCCGGCGCTCACGCCGTGCCGCTGTGACGTTCGCCGCTATCGCCTTCGGGGCATTCCTCATCGTTCCCGTTCTGCTCTACGTGGTGGCCGACGCCCGCCAGAACGAGAGCTTCAACATCTTCGTGCCGCTCGCGGTCGCCGTGTCGTGCATCGCCGTCCTCTGGCAGCAACGACGCGAGGTCACGCCGGCCTGAGCCCTACGGATTAGGTGTTGAGGTGCGGCCGCGCGGGACCGGGAGCGTCGGCAGCTGCGGGTTCGGTATGACTCCGCTCGTCGGCGATGGGAAGCGCATCCGCGGCGTTGGCGACGGGGTCACGCGCGGTGTGATGACCGGTGGTGTGCGCCCACCTTCATCGTCTGGGAACGTGCGCGGCCCGACGATCGTCACATTCGCGGTGACGGTCTCGCTCGCCGCGACGTTCCGCTCGCGCACGTCGTACGAGAGCCGGTAGGAGCCGAGCACCGCGGGAGCGACGAAGGGCGCGAAGAACGTGCCGGTCGCGCCCGACTGCATCGTGCCGAGCGGGATCGTTCCCGTGGCGACCGAGCGGCTGGTCTTCGTGTCGATGAGTCGCCACGAGAGGACCAGCGCGTGCGGCGACGTCCCTGCGGTCGGCAGAGCCGTGTACTTCGTCACGAAGAGCGAGGCCTCGCCTCGGTGCAGCACGGTGGGCACGGACGTCGTGGAGTTCACGATGTACGCCTGGTGCGCGCGCACCTGGAACGACGCGGTCGCTGCACCGAGCTTCGCGAGGCCGCTGCCGTTCGCATCGACGAGCCCGAGCGTCACCTTGTATTCGCCCGGCGCCTGCGGGATCGCGAGCACGACGCCGATGTTCGCGCTGCGGCCCGGCGCGAGCGCGGGGAGCGCGATCGGTGTGGGCGATGTCGCCACGAGAGCGTCCTTGCTGTCGCGCATCTCCCAGATCAGGCGCACCGCGCCGGGACCGCTCGCGCTCCACGTCGCGCTGCCCGCGTTCGTGACCGGCACGGTGATCCGAGCGGACGATCCGGTGTCCACGCTCGTGACGGTGCGCGGCACGTCGTAGTGCGCGTTGGCCGGCGGCTCGAGCAGCGCGCTGTACACGACGGAGCCGACGTTCGCGATGAACGCGTACGCGTCCGCGTCGAAGGCATCCCAGGTCATGGCCACGACGACTCGTGGGCCCGACGGAGCGAAGATGATGCCCGCATCGTGCGTGAGGCCGGGGAGATTGCCCGTCTTGTGCGCCACGACCACGCCCTGGGGTAGCTCGGCCGGCAGTCGATCGTTGATCTGCTGACGCTCGAGACGCGCGAGCATCCGATCCGATGCCGCGGCCGACACGAGCTGGCGCTTGGCGAGCAGCGTAAGCAGCGTGCCGACGGCGCGTGGCGTCGCGATGTTGTCCTCATCGAAGCTCCGGAACACGTGGAAGTCCTTGATCCCGAAGCCCTGGAGCGTGGCATTGATGTTCTCGGGCCCGAGCACGTGCCAGAGCGCGAGGGCGGCGCCGTTATCGGAGATCGTGATCATCGCTTCGAGCGCTTCGTCGAGCGTGAGCTCGGTGCCCGCGAGCTCGAACGAGCCGTCCTCGGTGATGTCCTCGTCCTCGATCGTGATGATGTCGCTGTAGTGCAGCTGTCCTGCGTCGACGCGGCGTTCGGCCTCGACCATCACGGCGAGCTTGTAAAGCGACGCGGTGACGATCGGCTCGTCCGCATCGTGTGAGTACAGCGGTGTGCTCAGGTTCGGGTCGGCGATCCACAGGCCCGCGCCGCCCGGGAACGCACCCACGAGCGCATCCAGGTGCTGCACGAGCTCGGCGCTGCCTGCCGCGGCGGGAGCGCCCGGGATGAGACCCGCGAGGGCCAGCACGACGGCCAGGACAAGCGCGCTCCCTCTCATCGTTCTCAGATAACGCGCCGTCGAGCGGGGTGTTTCACCGCTTTACCGTTCGTTCACCTTTCAGCGCGTCGCGCCCGAGTCGCAGCATCTCCCGATATCCGGCGCTGGTGTCGTCTTCGTATCCCAGCAGATGCAGTGCCCCGTGAGCAGCCAGGAAAGCGACCTCCGTCGCGAGGGCCCAGCGCCGCCGCTTCGCCTGCCGTGCGGCTTGCGCTCCGCTGATGACGACGTCACCGAGCTCGAGCGTTCCGTCGGCCTCGCGCCGGAGCGATGCCGCCGCGGCGGTCCCCTTCGTCCGGCGCGGCAGGGACTGTCCGAACGAGAGGACGTCGGTCGTACGGTCCTTCCGCCGATATCGGCGGTTGAGATCGCGCATCGCCGCATCGTCGACGAAGGCGAGCACCAACTCCGCATCCTGCGTCACTCCGTATGGGCGAAGTGCGGCGCGGACCGCGCGTCGCGCGGGCGCGAGGTCACACGGCGCCTCGCCTCGGACCGCGATCTTCAGCGGTCGGACGCCGCCTGGCCGGACGCGGGTGGAATGCGCGCGATCCGGTCTTCCGGATACGGGATCCGCTCGTGGTACACGCCCAACAGCAGTTCGCAGAAGGCGTCCTTGATCCGCGTGATGTCGCGCAGGGTCAGGTCGCACTCGTCGAGCTGGCCCTCCGCGAGACGATCGTCGACGATCCGCTCGACCATCGCGCGTATCGTCTCCGGCTTTTTCTCCGCGAGCGAGCGGACCGATGCCTCAGTGCCGTCCGCCAGCATCACGATGCCGGCTTCCTTCGTGCGCGGCCGCGGGCCGGGGTAGTGGAAGGCCGACTCGTCGGGGTTCTGCCCGCGCTGCTGCGCGAGCTGATAGAAGTACTTCACGACGCTGGTGCCGTGATGAGCCGGGATCATCTCGCGGATCATCGGCGGCAGGTGATAACGCTCCGCAAGGGAGAGTCCGTCGCGGACGTGGGCCGCGACGATGCCCGCGGACACGATCGGATCGAGCTCGTCGTGCGGATTGGTGCCGGTCTGGTTCTCGATGAACCCGGTGGGGTTCCGCATCTTGCCGATGTCGTGGTAATACGCGCCGACACGCGCGACGAGCGGATCGGCGCCGATCACCTCGGCCGCGCGCTCGGCGAGGTTCGCGACGAGAAGCGAGTGGTGGTACGTGCCGGGCGTGCGCAGCAGGAGCTGCCGGAGGAGCGGATGGTTCGGATCCGCGAGTTCGCGCAGCTCGAACACCGTCGTGATTCGGAAGAGGTGCCCGAAGATCGCGGTGCCCGCGAACGCGAGCAGGCCAGAACCCACACCGCTCACGAGAGCCGCGGCCGCAAGCTGCGCCGCGCCGACCGGGTCGGTGGATTGACCGACGAGCGTGAAGGCGACAACGACGCCGAGGTTGCCGATCGCCACCGACCCTGCGCCCGCCGCGAACTCGCGGGCGGTCGTGGCGCGGCGCACCGCGGCCATGCCGAGCAGCGCGGGCACCAGAACATAGGCGACGAGCTCGACCTGCCCCGACAGGATCCCGACATGGAGCGCGCCGGCGATCTGCGTCGCGAGGGCGGTGCGACCGCCGACGAGCACGGTGATGATCATCGCGACCGCCGCGAACGGGATGAAGTACACGAGGAGCGTGTGGGTCGGGATGAGCACGCGCGCAGCGATCGTGACCGCGAGCAAGGACAGCGTGACGACGATCATCTTGTTGGTGTCGTTCCACGCCTCGGTGGCATAGCGCTCGATGAACAGCGCCAGGACCGCCGCGATGAGGACCGCCCAGATCGTCAGGCCGACGGCGCCCGGCCAGTCGATGCCGGTGTTGACCAGACCGAGCACGCGGAGCTTCTCGAGATCGAGATCGCCAACGACGCTGCCCTCGCGAACGACGACCTCGCCCGCGACGACCTGCACCTGTACGGGCTGCACACCGCTGCGAGCCGCCTGCTGAGCGCTGGCGGTCTGGATCGCGTCGAGCGCGACGTCCGCGTCGATGAACTGGCGCACCAGCGCGGCTCCGACGGTCTTCTGCCGGTCGGTCCACGCCGGAGGCAGTGAGGTCGCCGACGCGTCCTTCGCGCCCTCGAGCTGCTCGGGTCGGATCCCCGGCTGATAGAGCGTGCGCAGGGCGTTGTCCACTTCCTTCGACACCGCGTCCCATTCGGCGGCGGTCATATCGACGATCAGCGGTGCGATCGCGGGACTGATCGCGGCCTCGGCCAGGCGCGTGAGCGAGGTGATGCGCTGCTCCCTCGTCTGCGCTGTGTCACTCCGCACGCGTCCGATGGCGGCCACCGCTTGCGCGAGTCGGTCGCGTGAGCTCGCGACGACACCGGGACTGCGTGTGTAGACCTTCGGCACTCCCGCGGCGGCGCGTTCGCGCTCCGCCTCGGTGAGCGTCTCGGAGACGAATGCGACGGACCGTGGCGCCTTGACCGTGCGGTCGGCGAGCGTCCCGACGTCGTAGCCGACCGTCGCCGGCGGCGACAGCAGCAGCGCGACCGCGGTCAGCAGCCCGGTGACGATGACGAACACGTACATGCGCGCCGTCGTCGCGCCGAGAGTCCTGCGCAGCGCGCCTGGCAGCTGGTCGATCCGCCGTCCTGGAGGGAGTCGGATCACTTCTTCTCGTACCGATCGTACGCCCGGACGATCCGCGCCACGAGCTCGTGCCGGACGACGTCGCGTTCGTTGAAGTCGACGAAGGCGATCCCTTCGACGTCCTTGAGGATCTCGCGCGCGACGACCAACCCGGAGCGTTGGTCCTTTTCGAGGTCCACCTGGGTGACGTCGCCGTTCACAACAGCCTGCGCGCCGTAGCCGAGGCGCGTGAGGAACATCTTCATCTGAGCCTGTGTGGCGTTCTGCGCTTCGTCGAGAATGATGAACGCTTCGTTCAAAGTTCTTCCCCGCATGTACCCGAGAGGTGCGACCTCGATCTCGCCGCGCTCCATCGCGCGCGCGAATCTCTCCGGTGGCATGAGCTCGTAGAGCGCGTCGTACAAGGGGCGAAGATACGGATCGATCTTTTGTTGAAGGTCACCGGGCAGGAAACCAAGCCGCTCCCCCGCCTCGACCGCCGGTCGCGTGAGGATCAGCCGCGCGACTTTCCGATCGCGTAGCGCTGCGACACCGAGCGCAACAGCCAAATAGCTTTTTCCCGTGCCGGCCGGGCCTGTTGCGAAGACGAGATCGTGGGTCCGGATCGCCTCCACGTAACTCCGCTGGTTCGGCGACTGCGGCGTGATGCGCTTGCCGCGAACGGTCGTGCCGACGACCTCGCGCAGCAGCTCGGGCGTTCCCACGGGCGCGTCCTTCGCCTCGCCGATGAGCCGCTCGAGCGCGGGCTTGCGGAGGTTTTCGTCGCGATCGGAGATGGTCCGCATCGCGCTGACGAGCTCACCGACACGCGCGACGTTCCCCGGATCGCCCATGATGCGCAGCTCGGCTCCGCGCGACACGATCTTCACACCGAACTCGCGCTCGATGCGGTCGATGTTCGCGTCGTTGTTCCCAGTGACAAACATCATCTCGGCCGGGTCGGGGATGAGGATGGTGATCTGCGCGGGGGCACTCACGAAGCAGCCTTCTCCTTCAGCATCGCGCCGACGAGCCCCGCGACCTTCTTGCCGTCGGCGCGGTCCTTCGTCTCCGCGAGCACCTTGGGCATGACCTTCCCCATATCGCGCGGCCCGGCGGCGCCTGTCTCGGCGACGACGCGCTCGACGATCGCGCGCAGGTCGGCGTCCGACATCTGCGTGGGCAGGTAGCTCTGGATGATCGCGAGCTCCTGCTCTTCCTTCTCCGCGAGCTGCGGCCGGTCGCCCTTGCGGAATGCATCGATCGAGTCGCGCCGCATCTTCGCCTGCTTCTGGAGCACGTCCAACACGGCGACGTCATCGAGATCAGACGGACGATGCTCCGCGATGTAGATCTGCCGCGCCGCCTCGTCCTTGCCCTCGGCGATGAGGCGCTCGATCGCCGCCTGCAGACGATCGACGCCTTCACGTTGGACCGCGGCCAGCACGAAACGCAGCGTGTCACGGCGGGACGTGTCGCCCGATTTCATGGCGGCCCGAAGATCGCTCTCGAGCCTTTGTTTCAGAGGGGATGCGACGGCGGGGCTCTCCGAACTACCGCTTGCGCCGCTTGGCTTCCTTGCGCTTGCGACGTGCGGCGGGCCGCTCGTAGAACTCACGGCGGCGGGCTTCCGCGAGGATCCCTGCTTGCTGGATCTTCTTGTTGAATCGGCGAAGGGCGGCCTCGAACGACTCGCCATCGCCAACGATCACTTCAGACAACGGTCCTTGGATCACCCGCCCTTCGGTCTTATGAGACTGGTCGCCAGAGACAGAATGCCGGCCCCCACAGGGGCCGACGAGGACCATGATACCCGCGCGAAGGCCTCCCCAGCCACGGTAAAGTTACGCGCTTTTAACCAGGCGGCCAGGCGAATTCGCGGCCACCAAGCACGTGAAAGTGGAGGTGCGGGACCGTCTGGCCCGCGACATCGCCGTTGTTCAGGACAAGCCGGAAGTTCTCGGCAACGCCGGCCTTTCGCGTGACGCGCCGGACCGCCTGGAGGAGCTGACCGCCAAGGACCTCGTCCTCGAGGTCGGAGAGCTTCTCCACGTGCTTCTTCGGGACCACGAGGACGTGGAACGGCGCGCGCGGGAAGACGTCGTTGATCGCCATGACGTCGTCGTCCTCATAGACGATGGTCGCCGGGATCTTTCCGGCCACGATGCGGCAGAAGAGGCAGTCGTCCACGCAGCCAAGAGAATACCGATGTGCCGTTAGCCGCCATCGTCGTGACCTACCTCCTCTCTTCGATCTCCTTTCCCTACTGGGTGGCGCGCGCGAGCGGCGTAGATCTGCGCGCGGTCGGAGAGCGAAAGCTCGGGGGCGGGAATCTCGCGAAGACCGTCGGCCTCGCGCACGGCATCCTCGGCGGGACGCTCGACGGCGCGAAGGGGTTCCTCGCGGTGATCGTCACGCGCGCACTCGGATTGCCGGTCGAGGTGCAGCTCGCGTGCGGCGTCGCAGCGCTCGTCGGCCAGATGTGGCCGGTGTTCCACCAGTTCGACGGCGGCCGCGCCAACGCGACCGGCTGGGGCTTCGCCCTCGCGGCAGATCCGATCGCCGCGGTGATCATGGGCGTCCCGCTCTACGTCAGCTTGCTTGCGGTGCGAGTGGTCCACCCGCGGCCGACTCGGTTGCTCCCTCTTGCGAGCCTGCTGTCCTTCGCGATCTTTCCGGCCGTGATCTGGGAGCAGGACGGCACGACGCCGACCGTCGTCGCCGGCCTCGTCGTGCTCGGACTCATCGTTCTGCGCCGGATTTCGGCCGGTCTGCGGAAGGACGTCGAGACGGGTGCGCCGCTCGCCCGCGTGCTCGCCAACCGGGCGCTGTACGACCGCAGCGAGCTCCAGGAACGCGGAGTGGTGGCCATCTAGGGCACTCCGCAAAGCGGGGCGCGGTGACGCGGCATCCGGTGTGCTCTGCCGCAAGGTATGCCGCCGCTGGATGGTTTCTACCCGCTGGTGTCCCTGGCGGCGTTCCTCTCGGGCGGCTGCTTCGGCTTCTACGCGGCGTGGCGAGGGTACGCTCAGCGTCGCGCCCAAATACGGGCTCTACCGCGCAAGCCGCGCGAATGGAAAGAGGCGGACAGTTGGGCAGCCTAGTCCGTTTCCCTCGCAACTCTGCTCGAGGAAGCGACGCGCAGTGGCGCGAAGCGAGTGACAACTCGCTGCGCGCAACACGCACGACATCCGAAGCGTCGCTCGTAACCTGGCTCGACGTGAAGCGACTGCGTGACGGCGAAGAGGACGGCGACGGCGGCGGAGGTAGCGCCGCCTAGCTGAGACGATCCATCGCGAGCGCGACTGCCGCGATCGCCGCGGTCTCGCTCCGAAGATTGCGACCACCGAGCGACACGATGACAGCGCCGTGTTCGCGCGCGAGCGCGATCTCTTCGTCTGCGATCCCGCCCTCGGGTCCGATGACGAGCGAAAGCGCGCGCACGGACGAGGGCAACGCGTCACGCAGGCGCATGCGTCGCTCGCTCTCCCAGGCCACGAGGACGGGCGCCGGCAGGATGTTGAACAGCTCCGACCATGCGATGGCGGGATCGATCGACGGGATACGGCCACGCCGCGCCGTCTCGGCGGCCTCGCGCGCGATGCGCTCCCACCGCGAGCGCTTCGCGTCGCTGAGGCTTCGTGCGACCGAGCGGGCGCTCGTGAACGGAACGATCCGCGATACACCCAGCTGCGTCACCGCCTCCACGACCTCCTCATCGTGATCGCCACGCAGGACCGGCAGCGCGAGCGTGAGCGCGACCGTCGGCTCCGCCGGCGTGAAGCCTCGCTCGCGGACGACTGCGGTCACCGACGCCGGCCGCACCGCTTCGAGCGCGACGACGGCCTCGGCGCCATCGGCGACAAGCGCGATCTGGTCGCCGGGACGCAGACGGAGCACCGTCGCGATCTGCCGCGCCTGCGCTCCGGTGAGCGTCACGCGATCCGCACGCAGCATTTCAGGCGCGACGAAGAAACGGTGCACTAGCGACGCAGCGCGAGCGCGACCCAGTCATCGCGCTCGTTGCGGTCGAGCACCTCGAGACGGACGTGCGAGAAGGCTTCTCGCGTCGCGGCCTCCGCGGGCGCAGTGATGCCGGCGAGAAGGAGCGTGCCGCCGCTCGCGAGGCGCGCCGCGAGATGCGGCGCGATGCGCTGAAGCACCGGCGCGACGATGTTCGCGATCACGACCTCGAAACGGCCCGGCACGTCCGCGGCGCTCCCGACTCCGACGGGGATCGCCACACCGTTCGCCACCGCGCTCTCACGCGCGGCGTCGACGGCGATCGTGTCCGTGTCGACCGCGACGACCGGCGACGCCCCGCGCTTCGCCGCGGCGATCGCGAGGATGCCCGAGCCCGTGCCGACGTCGAGGACGCTCCTACCCTCGAGCGGCAGCGTCGACAGCGCCTCGAGGCACTGCTGGGTCGTCGGATGCAGCCCGGTGCCGAATGCCATACCGGGATCGAGCACGATCTCGACGGCGTCACCTGCAGGCTCAGACCACGTCGGTCGCACCACGAACGCCCCGATGTGGATCGGCACGAACTCCGCCTTCCAGCTCTCGAGCCAGTCCTTGTCATCGACGACGCGCGCGGTGAGCTCGCCGATCGGCCCGAGGCCGAAGGCCTGCAGATGACCAAGCGCATCTCTGGTGTCCGACACCTTCGCGAACGCGTCAGCGTCATCGATGAGGTAGGCCTTCACGGTGTGGTCGGTGCCGCGTCCACGCTCGAGAGGGACCTCGACCGCGATGCCGTTGTAACCAACGCGCGACAGGATCTCGCTCACCGCTTCGACGGCTTCGGCATGCGCGGGGACGGCGATCTCGAGCCAGCGGGTGGGCGGCGTCATTCGCCGCCGATGGCGTCCTTGATGCGGTCGAAGACGTTGCGGGCGTCGCCCTCGTCGTGCTGCTCGGGCGCGCCCTCGATCTCGTGCAGCTGCCGGTACAGCGTCTTCTGCTCTTTGGTGAGCGTGCGCGGGATCGCGACATCGAGATAGACGAGCTGGTCGCCACGGCCGGACGAGCCGAGATGCGGCACGCCCTTCGCGCGCAGCCGGACCATCTGCCCGTGTTGAGCGCCGCTGGGCACCTTCACTGCCGCGGTCGCGCCCTCGATCGTCGGGACCTCGAGATCCGCACCGAGCGCCGCCTGTGCCGGTGAGATGCGGAGCACGTGCACGAGGTCGTCACCCTCGCGACGGAAGAACGCGTGCTCGCGAAGGCGGATGAGCACGTAGAGGTCGCCGGAGGGTCCGCCGCGCAGGCCGGCCTCGCCCTCGCCGGCGACGCGCAGCTGTTGCCCGTCGTCGATCCCCGCGGGGATGTCGAGCGGAAGCTCGTGGTCGCGGCGCTCGCGACCCTCGCCGCGGCAGCGCGTGCAGAGCGCGTCGACCGTCTTGCCAGAGCCGCCGCAGCGCGGGCAGGTGGACACATTCACGAAGCGGCCGAACACCGATTGCTGGACCTGACGCACTTCGCCGCGTCCATTGCAGGTGGCGCAGGTCGAGATGTTCGAGCCGGGCTCCGCGCCGCTGCCATCGCAGCGCTCGCAGGTCTCGAGCCGCGGGACGCGGATCGTGCGTGCACCGCCCTTCACCGCGTCGATGAGCTCGATCTCGATCTCCATGCGCAGGTCGGCGCCGCGCATCGGTCCGCGCGGCTCGCGCCTGCGGAATTCGCTCCCGAAGAACGTCTCGAAGAGATCGCCGATGCCGAAGTCGCCGAGACCCTGGCCATTCCCGAACATGTCGTAGCGCTGGCGCCGCTCGGCGTCGGAGAGCACTTCGTACGCCTCGGTGATCGCCTTGAAGCGTGCACCCCCATCGGAGGTCTGGCTGGTGTCGGGGTGGTGCTGGCGCGCGAGCTTGCGGTAGGCGCTGCGGATCTCATCGGCCGTCGCCGTGCGCGGCACGCCGAGGAGCTCGTAGTAGTCGATGCGGGTCCCAGCCATCACTGTCATTATCCCGGCTCATGGGTGATCTTTTCCGTATCACGACGCAGTTCCTGCACGTGCTCTCCGGAGTCCTTTGGATCGGCGGCGGGTTCTACACGCTCCTCGTACAGCTTCCTGGCCTTATGGCCGCTCCCCCGGCGGCGCGCGGACCGGTCTCCGCACAGCTGGCGCCGCGACAGATCTTCTACATCCTTCGTGTGGCGGAGCTGACCCTCGTGACCGGCGTGCTCAATCTGTTCGCGTCCGGTCGAGCAGAACAGTTCAAGGACCCGCTGGGGCAACGCTGGAGCATCGTCCTCGGCCTGGGCATCCTCATGGCGTTCGGCCTCTACATCCTCGTCCGCAGGACCGTCGTCCCGTGGACGGAGCGGATGCTCACGCTCGGACCGAAGGCCGCCGGGGGCGACGCCGCCGCGGCTGCCGAATCCGGCCAGCTCCTGAACCGTATCCGGACGGTCGGACGGATCCAGCTCACGATCGGCGCACTCATCATCCTCGCGATGGTCACCGCGCGCCTTAGCTGACGCGCGTGCGCATCATCGACGTGAAGGCGGGCTTCGCCCACTGTCAGATCGTCATCGGCGACGTCGTGACGATCGTCGACGTCGGCGACGCAAAGGCCATGCTCGCCGCGCTCGATCGTGAGGGCATTGCGGTCCGCGACATACGCCGCATCGTGATCACGCACGGCGACGGCGACCACTGGCGCGGCGCGACGGAGCTACAGGCGCGTACGGGCGCTGAGGTCGTCGCTCATGAGGATGAACGCGACTACTTGGTGGGGACGCATGTACCTCCATTCTCCGTGCCGAAGCGACTGCTCATCCGCTTCGCTCCGCGGCCCACCCGCCCGCGCGTCGATCGATGGCTGCGCGGCGGCGAGACGATCGACGGACTCGAGATCATCCACACCCCGGGCCACACGCCGGGGCACATCAGCGTCCAAGCCGAAGATGCGCTGCTCGCTGGCGACGCCTTCACGACGGCCGAAGCCTTCCGGGAGGTGCCGCGTCTCATGACGTCGGACCTGGCGCGCTCGCGCGCCACGATCCGTGCGCTTGCCGCCCGCGACATCGCGCGTGCATTCAGCGGGCACGGGTCGCCTGCCGCCGGCGCGGGCGAGAAGCTGCACGCACTTGCGGCTTCGCTGGTGTCCTAGCGCCGGCCGCAGCGGCCTCGAGAACGACGTCGCGGAAACGACGAGCGGATGTCGAGAGCGTAGCCTCGTCGCGCCAGAGCAGCGAAAGTCGCCCACCGAGTGGCTTCCCGCGGTGGCGCAGCTCGGCGACGGGCATATCCAGCTCGCGTGGCAGCGCGTCGCTGACGATGACGGCGACCGCAACTCCTCTTCTTGCGAGCACGATGAGCGCCTCGGGGTGGACGTCTTCGTACGCGATGCGCGGCACAAGATGTTCGGTGCGCAATGCCGCGTCGAGCTCGCGACGCGACTGGTAGTCCGCGCTCAGCAGCGCGAGTCGACGATCCGCCAACTCACGGACATCCATACTTCCCGCGCGGATGCCGGGACCGAGCGCAACGATGCGGACGTCATGCAGCGGAGCTGAGGCGAACGCATAGCCGGGGGGCGGCACACCCGCGGTAAGGTCGATCTCCCCACGCGCGAGCGCGTCGTACACCGAGGCGGTGCCGATCGGCACGCGCGTTGGCAGCGGTGCGTCCGGATATCGCGTCGCGTATTCCGCGATGGCCTCGGCGATGAAGGTCGCCACCTGGGGATACGTGGTCGCGGGGATGCGGATCGGTCCGGCGCGTCCGGTCCGTGTCGCGTCGACTTGCTCCACCAGACGGGCGGCGTCGGCGAGCACCACGCGAAGCGGACCGCGCAGCGCGAGCAGGGCGGGCGTCGGTCGCACGCGTCGGCCCGAACGTTCGAAAAGAGGGATCCCCCACTCCCGCTCGAGCGCACGCACCTGAAGCCAGAGTGCAGGCTGGGCGACGTGCTCGCGCTCCGCGGCGGCGGCGAAGGTGCCGGTGGCGAGCACGGCCTCGAGATACGCGACCTGTCGGAGCTCCACGAAGAACGAATCTTAGCAAATCGTTATCGATAGACCAAGACCAATGTAATGGACGTATGTATTGCGGCGGGGCAGCCTGCGCATCCACGACATTACGGAGGGCACCATGAACCATCGGCGCGCAATCGGAATCGCCTCGATCCTCGTCGCACTCGGGCCCATCACCTTCTTCGGGATCTTCGTCTCCTGGTCCGGAGCCGGGCTTTCCCAGACCGACGCCGCCCAGCCGACAATCGCGATCCCGTTCCTGCGCACACAGGGCCTATTGCTGTTGGCTCCGACCGTGAATTCGATCGTCATGCACATGGCTGCGATCGTGCTCGCGATCGGCCTCTGGGCGTCGCTGCGCGAGCGCTCGCCGCTGCTCGCAACGACCGGCGCGATCCTCGGGGTCTTCTGGGGTTTGGCCGACGTCACGCAAAGCCTCGTGATGTACAACGCCGTCCTCAGCGCCGCCACGGCCGACCCCGCGACCATTGACGTCGTCACGAAGGGCGTTCAGAACGCAGCTCATCTCGGTGGAGGGCTCTGGACGCTGGCCGTGGTCGCCACGACCGCGGCATTCTTCG
>Ga0207653_10000576_pt1 | contig 13175 bp, 9 predicted proteins | sample KBSK5251metaG_FD_184341 | JGI IMG/M metagenome (GOLD analysis project Ga0207653, IMG submission 184341) | Corn, switchgrass and miscanthus rhizosphere microbial communities from Kellogg Biological Station, Michigan, USA - KBS K5-25-1 metaG... | ecosystem: Host-associated > Plants > Roots >...
AGGCCGGATGATGCCGTTGCGCGGATCCTCGGGGAGCGGGCAAATAACCCAGCGGAAAACCGGGTCGTCAACGGGACGTGTGCGCAGTTCAATCAGACCCTTTGCCGCGAGGTTGTCGATCTGCGATGGACTGGTCAGGATAGCCGTACCGTCGAGGTCACGTCCGTTGGTCGCAGCGATCGGATCGAGTTCTTTGCGTCCCGCGGATGTGAAAGCCCTGGGCGTGTAGACGACCCACACTGCGACCCACATACCGAGCGGATCATTGGAGAAATAGCCGTCGCGTGTGTCGAACACATTGTCTTGCCGCTTGTTCGGAAGAAACGGATCGAGGATCGAACCGTTTGACGCTTTCGGAAAAATGAAAACTCGAAAACTCTCAGCGGTATCAAATGCGGTTTGACCGCGGGTGGTTAGTTGGCCCGATGCATTGCGCTCGAAGCTGGTGGAGTTGAGCACACCGAAGATGTTCGCGTAAGTCAAACCGCTCGAGCCGGTCGTGCCGGGGGTCGTTTCAATTGTGCGCACGTTCGCGCGGTTCGGATCGGTATTGCTGTTGTCGATGACAAAATCGCCGGCGCGGGCGGCGGTGCCGACACGCAGCACAATGTTCTCAGGCACGATGCCGTGCGCGCGGTAGGCGGCATCGCTGAAATCGAAGGGCGAGGTGCCGAGGCTGCTGCCTCCACTCGCGTTAACACTCGTACCAAAATTAAGACCAGCCGCCGTCGTCAGCGCCAGTGCGAAGACGGTGAGCCAGAGCGTCCACTTTAAGGTGTTCCTATTCATGATCGGTTCTCCTTGGGTGATGTCGTCGGAATGAACGCGATATTGAAGGAAGAGTGGCTAAGCGTATGTCAGCAGGGCGACAGGATTGTCAGCCCGCTGACAAAAGGGTGAAAAAAGTCTGCGCGCCGATCACGAGCAACACGCCTGCGTACGTCTGAAGCTGTTTGAGACACTTCACCCGAATCCAACCACGACCCAGCTCGATGATGCCGCGGCGCTCGAGGTCGTTGAGCACGGTGGTTGTTGTTTGGCGCGCAGCTCCGATGAGACTCGCTACGTCGTGGTGTGTAAGTGGAACGAGATAATCGCTGGCCGCGGTTTCGGATTCGACAACGCTCGTCGAGAGTTCATGCAACAGCTCGCACACGCGCGCCGAGACGGCCTTCGACGTAATGTCAGAAAGTTTCTTTTCCATTCGTCGCCGGCGATCGCCGACCAATCGAATGTAACTCAGCGCGAGTTTCGGTTGAGCCATGAGAAGATGAGTAAATTCTCGCGTGGAGAAAACCCACATCAACATGTCATCCAGCGCTTGCGCCATGTTGCTGCGCGGCGCTTCGTCGACGAGGGCGAACTCACCAAAGATTTCGCCTGGCTGGATGATGTCGATCGCAATCTCCTTCCCCGTTTCGGAGAGTACGGTGAGTTTCACCCGCCCTTGCCGCAGGATGTAGACGAACTCCGGGCGGTCGCCCGGCATGTAGATGAATTCGCCGCGCGCCTTGCGCACCCCACGCGCGCGCAAAGCGATATGGCTTAACTGTTCATGGTTGAGGCCGGAAAAAATTTGTACACGTCCCGTGTGGGACTTCCGGTCAATGTCTGCAAACTGTCGTTGATCCGCACCAGACACCGATCCGCGCTCTGCGAATGGTGTCGCGATAGAAGACGCTCCCGCGTTCATGATCTTCACTCCTGGTCTGTTTTAAAGACACTACTCGTATGCGAGTCTTCATCAGGGTTTTCATCAGGCGCCAGAGTCGGGTACGTGGCTTGGGAGGTGAGATTTTCAATGTGAAGCCTGGGAAAAAGTGCATCTTACACACGTGGAGCGCAGACAGCAAACGGGTCGACTCAGGGTGATGTTGAAGCAACATCATTCACTAGGCAATCAGCAAAAATCGCTTCGTGTGACGATTCATAAATCCTCCTAAATAAAAGTTTTCCAAGATCGTTGTATTTGAGCTGCGTGGGTGTTGGCAGGCGATCGAGTCGCATCAACTCTTCGATCGCAGCCATCTCGCGCTCGCGGTTCATGCCGGCGACTGCAAGCACGCGATCGTTCTTCACGTAGAAAGCCAGAAAGTCGTGGGACGAGATCTCACCGTGGTAAATAATCTCGTCCCAGGATGCAGCATGACCGACGTAGAGGAGCCCAGCGTCGAACTGTCGCGTCCAGAAAAACGGGACGCCGTCGAACGCTGTCTCATGTCCGACCATGTTGCGTGCCGCTGCTCGTCCCTGCTGCAACGCAGTGCGCCAGTGCTCGATGCGCACGCGCTCGCCGGTATGTGGATCGGGGAAGCTCGCGATGTCGCCCGCGGCATAAAGACCATCAGTTGCACGCAGGTGTGCGTCGACAACGACGCCGCCGGCGTGGTCCAACTCGACACCTTCCAGGAAATGTGTCACGGGTCTGACACCCGCGCCGACGACAACCATGTCCGTCTTGATCACCTCGCCGTTGTCGAGCACAACCGCCTCGACGTTGTGACTGCCCTCGAAGCGGTAGACCATCGAGCCGAGCTTGAAGTGAACTCCGTGGCTCTCGTGGAGACGCCGGAACAGCGCACCAACTTCCGCACCCAGCGTAGTCTCGAAAGGCTCCTTCGATGGCGCAACGACTGTTACCTCGAGTCCGCGCTCGCGCAGGCTGTACGCCGCTTCCATCCCGATGAAGCTCGAGCCAATGACGACAGCGCGGCGCGAGCGCCTGGCTGTCTCGATCATTGAATCGGCGTCGGCAAAACTGCGCAGCACACACACGTTCTTCAGATCTGAACCGGGGATGTTGAGACGCAAAGGCGCGCCGCCCGTCGCGACGAGCAGTGCGTCGTATTCCATCGTCTCTCCGCCCTCGAAAGTTATCGTCTTCGTGGGCGCGTCAACACGCGTGACCTCTCTGTTGAGTAGAAGCTGGATATCGTGTTCGCTAAAGAACTCTGCGGGGCGAAGCGGCATCCACTCCGGTTCCGCATGGCCGCGCAAATAATCTTTACTGAGGTTGGGCCGATCGTAGGGCGCGCGATCTTCGCGTGTGATCATCACGACGTTCCCTCGAAAACCTTCTTCACGCAGCGTCTGCGCTGCTGCGTAACCGGCCGCACCCGCGCCGATGATTACGAACTGGCGTGAATCGGCAAGCGCGTCGTGCACTGACATGGAGGCGGTGCGTCGATCCGGTGTCGCGTTAGGTATGAGGGGCACGGTGACTATCACGTGTTCACCCTCGACGCGTGTGTCGTAAGAAACGAGCCCGTCGAGCGCAGGCGGCTCTTCCAGATCTCCACTGACGACATTGAAGACGGCGTGATGCCACGGGCACACGAGACGCGTACCGCAGAGCGCGCCCTCGACGAGCGGTGCGCCGTAGTGAGGACACGTCGGACTGACTGCATGAAACTGGTCGCGGACGCGCGCCAGTAAGATCCGTGTCTCATCGACCGAGAACTCTTTCATCTCCCCGTCCCGGAGGTCGGAGGTATTCGCCAGGTGAACATCTTTACAGCCCATCTTCTTTGTCAGGCCACGCTGCACAGGTGGCCCATCTTTCTCCTTCTTGGTCTTGAGATAACCGGCGAAGAAATCGTGCGGCTCAACTTCGAGCCGCACGCGCTCGACGACATTGAGGCCGGCTTGCCGGAGCGCGCGAATCTTCGCCGGATTGTCAGACATCACGCGCACCGAGCGAAGGCCGAGTTCAAGCAGGATTTCGGCGCATTGCTCGTAACACCGCATGTCTGCTTCGAAGCCAAGCCGCTCGTTGGCCTCGATGGTATCGGCGCCTTCGTCCTGTAAGGCGTAGGCGCGAATCTTGTTGATGATGCCGATGCCGCGACCCTCTTGCTGCTGGTAGACGATGACGCCGTGTCCTTCCTGCTCGATGAGTTTCATAGCCGCATCGAGTTGCCGTCCGCAGTCGCACTTGATCGATCCGAACACGTCGCCTGTCATGCATTGCGAATGGATTCGCACAAGGTTCGGCTCGTCGGCGCGCAATTCGCCTTTGACGAGCACGACAAACTCTTCCGTCGAGACAAGCGATCGGAAACCGATGATGCGGAATTCGCCCGTCTCCGTCGGAAGCCGCGCTGCGGCAACGCGCTCGACTGTCTTCGAAGCGATCTTGTTATTGAACTGAACCAGCCTCAGTGCCATTTCATTTCTCCCGGTTCGCAAAGGCCACGCGACGGCGCAGCAATTATATGGAGAGAGGACCGACCGTTCTGTCAGCTAAATGCCTGCGATGTCATCTGGCTGACAGAACGGTGAAAACAGTTGCGCTACAGCGACTTCAGATACTCGACAAGGTCAGTTTTCTGACGCTCGGTCAAGTTCGTGCCGAAGAAACTGTTGTAGTGCTCGACGACGTCACGCAACGTCGCGAAACGTCCATCGTGATAGAAGCCGCCCTTCTGGTGCGTCCAGAGTCCCTTGAGCGGCGCAGTTCTGTAACGCTCGTCGGGCGAACGCTTCGCCTGGAAATCGTCGATGCCGATCTCCGCCGGTGTGTGCATGTTCCAGCCCGGCTCGGTGTAGATCGGTGGCACATGGCAGGTCGCGCACTTCGCCACGTCTTTGAACACAGACTTACCGCGCGCGGCTGCGGCTTTATCGAACGTTCCGGCCGGCGGCGTGGGTGCGGCCAGCGCGAGTTGATAGAACTGAAGAGCCGGAAGTTTTGCCGTGATCAAATCCGGATCGCTGCGCACGTTGCCGAAGCCTGCACGCGCGGCGATTGGGAATTTCACAGGGTCGTTCAGACGCGGATCGTAGAACGTCCCTTGTCCGTGCATCTCGAGATTCGCAACGAACGCGTTCCAGTGCGTTACCGAACCCCAGCCCGTCCACGTGTGAAGGTTGACACCTGCGAGTCCGAACGCTGGCGGAAGTAACGTCGCCGCCGATTTACCGTCTGGCCGGAAAGCCTTGCCGTCGAGGAACAACTCAGCATCGAACTTTCCCGGTCCCCAACTCTGTAAGACCGTTCGCACAGTCGCCTCATCGACGCCGAGCAGGTCCGCGACCGGCTTGAGGTTCGGACTCAACGATGCGATCACGCCGACGTTGAGATCTCGATTGGCCCAACCATCCAGACGCTTGCCGATGCCGGGCGCGAATGAGTTGTCGACCGTCGAGTGGCAAAGAGCACAAGTGATACCGACAGATTGGAGACTCCCGTCGTCTCTGAAATTTCCTTTGACGCCGACCACGGCTTTTAGTTTGAGTAGCGCGAGTGTGGTGGCGGGATCGTCGAGATTAACAAGGCCCTGCTTCAACTGATCGACAAGCGATTGCGGCAGCGCTTCCGAGTCGACTTTCAACCCGACGGCAAGCGCCGTCTTCGGGCTGACGCCGGGTCCGACACCGCCGAGGTTCGCACCGGCAATTGCGCGATGGAGCTGTAGCGCATCGCTCCAGAATGCTTCGTCGCCGAAGGTGTCGAAGCGGAAGGTCTCCTTCCCTTCCTTGAGCATCTGCTGGGCATTCGCGTTCGTGGTGTCCTCTGTTTGGGGATTGCCCCCCTTGCCGCGATTCTGTGCGTCGCCGCTTCGATAAAGAAAGACCACCATTGTGGCGACTGCCAAAAGTACAAAGACAATCTTCACGAGTCTGCGCTCTGCTGCGTTTGTCATGACGTCCTCCCTCGACACGTTCTATCGGTCGTATTCCTGACTCAGCCGCGCCAGCGCAAGTGCGCCGAGTGAGAGGCCGAAGTCGCGTAGTGCAACGTCGAAATAACCGGGAATCATGAGGAGGTTGGCGACGATCAGGAGCAGCCACGCTGAAACGATATAAGCGAAGATGCGCGGCTTAAATGCGACTCCGAGCCCGGCGACGATTTCGATCACGCCGACCGCGAGCATCAGCTCGTGGCCGTGTCCGCCAGTCATTTTGTTGACGAAGGCCGGGAGGTACTGATCCCAGTTCACGAGGAGGTGAAAAAACTTATCGAGTCCGGCGACGATCGGCGCCACCGTAAAGGCGGTGCGCAGAATCTGGAAAGCCTGGTAGCTCGGTTTCGCAGTGGTTATGCTTTCAGTGTTGACGGAAGTTATTCGATCTGAAGTACTTATTACGTGTGCCATCTTCGTTCTCCTGAATAAGATTGCTGCCCTGAGTGGCTGAGCATTCTTAAAATACTCAATTTCCATAATAAGTCAAGATGTTTTTATGTTTATTGTGTTTTCTCTTGAAAACGGCTAGAATTCAGTGGTTTGTGAGGTAAGTCGATGAATGTAGACAGAAGGTTTTTTGAAAGCACGCGCGGGCAGATCGTTACGATGCTCCGGGCGTCTCCCTGCACGGTCGAGGACCTGGCAGGAAAGCTTGACCTCACGGATAACGCCATCCGAGCACACCTTCTGACTCTCGAACGCGACGGGCTGGTTCGGCAGAGTGGTCTCCGGCGCGGACCTCGGAAACCACACTTCACCTATGCGCTGACGCCTGAAGCGGATACTCTTTTCCCGAAAGCCTACGATGCCCTGCTCAATCAGCTAATCGCCGTCTTGAAGAATCGTTTGGAGTCGGCGGAAATCGAAGAGGTCCTTCGCGAAGTGGGACGTGCGATCGCGAGTGGCGCGCCGGAAGGAGAAGGGGCCGACCTGGAGAAGCGCATACACACTGCCGTGAGAGTGCTGGAAACGCTCGGAGGCGCGACCGAAATCGAGCACGACGACGACAAGATTGTGATTCGCGGTCATGGTTGTCCATTGGCTGCCGCTGTGTCTGTCCATCCGGAAGTCTGTCACCTCGCAGAGACACTCGTCGCCGAAATTGTTAAAGTGCCCGTCAAGGAACACTGCGATCGTTCCGGGACTCCGAAGTGTCGTTTCGAAATCAGCCACAAAGAGGCACAAAAGTAAGACACAAATTAACAGATGCTTGATCTCAATTACGTTAGAGAGAATATCGACAAAGTGCGTGAGGCGCTTCAGGCGCGGCGCGCGGATACCACAGCGCTTGATGATTTTAAACGCGCCGATGAAGAGCGGCGACGCGTCATCGCGGAATCGGATCAACTGAATGCACAGCGCAACGCGTCGAGTCGAGAGATTGGCGCGTTGATGAAGGAAGGCAAGAAGGACGAAGCAGAAGCGCGTCGCGCCGAAGTCGCTGGATTGAAAGACAGGATTGCAGATCTCGATCAGTTGCGCGCGCAGGCCGAGACGCGTATGCACGATCTGCTCACGACGCTTCCGAACGTTCCTCACGCGAGCGTTCCCGTCGGTGATGATGAGTCTGCGAACGTAGAGGTTCGTCGCTGGGGGACGCCGCCTGGACTCACATTCGAACCAAAGGACCACGTCGACCTCGGCACCGCGCTCGGCATTCTCGATCTCGAACGTGCGACGAAGATCGCATCGGCGCGGTTTGCGATCCTCAACGGCGCTGGTGCACGTCTCGAACGTGCGCTGATCAACTTCATGCTCGACGTTCAAACACGCGAGCACGGTTATCGCGAAACGCTCCCGCCGTTCATCGTCAATCGCAATGCACTGTTTGGCACAGCGCAGTTGCCAAAGTTTGAAGCCGATCTTTTTAAGCTGGAAGACGAGCGGCAACTCTATTTGATCCCGACGGCGGAAGTGCCGGTAACCAACTACCATCGCGAGGAGATCCTCGACGCGTCGCAACTTCCGATGCGTTGGGCTGCTTACACGCCGTGCTTTCGTTCTGAGGCGGGTAGCTACGGCCGTGACACGCGTGGTGTGATCAGGCAACACCAGTTTGAAAAAGTTGAGCTGGTGAAATATTCACTGCCGGAAAACTCTTACGAGGAACTTGAATCACTGACGCGAGATGCGGAGACGATTCTGCAAAAGCTCGGTCTGCACTATCGTGTTGTAACGCTTTCGACCGCGGATCTGGGGTTTGGTTCAGCGAAGACTTACGACATCGAGGTGTGGCTACCGTCGCAGAATACGTTTCGAGAGATCTCTTCGTGTTCGAACTACGAAGCGTTCCAGGCGCGTCGTGCTCAGATTCGCTTCCGTCGCGCGGGCGGTGCGAAACCGGAGTTTGTGCATACGCTGAACGGATCCGGCCTCGCTATTGGACGTACGTGGATAGCGATACTGGAGAACTATCAACAGGAAGATGGATCGGTGATGATCCCCGAGGCGCTGCAACCGTACATGGACATGGACAGGATTGGCAGGATTTCACAGGATTAACAGGATTCAACTTGTAAATCCTGAAACATCCTGTGAATCCTGTCTAATGTCTATTTAACTCGCAAATCAAAGGGCATTAAGAGCATCGTCTCGCCGTTCTTCATCCGCTCCATCAACGCCATGTAACGCAACGCGCGACGAGCGTCCTCCGGCAACGCCGCGTAGACTGCGCGTTGCTGCTGCGCTTCAGTGTTTGAATTCTCGCCACCACCACTCAATAACTCCTGCAGGAACGTCGTCGGATACGGCAGGATCACGCGCTCGACACCTTTGTCGGTAGGAATCTTCGCCAACTGCTTCGCTACCTCGATCGCCTTGTCGAGCCCACCAAATTCGTCGACCAAACCCCGATCCTTCGCCTGCTGTCCGGTCCACACGCGCCCTCGCGCAATCGAGTCGATATACTGCTCGTCCCTGTTTCGGCCTTTCGCTACTTTCGGTACGAAGTCGCGGTAGTAAGTCGTCTTGATCCAGTCTTCAAACTTCGCTCGTTCTTCATCCGAAAACTTCTCGGTCTCGCGAAACATTCCCGCGTTCTTGCCGCGCAACACGTATTCATTCGAGATGCCAAGCCAATCGTAGAAGCCACGCATCACGGGCTTGCCTGCAAGCACACCGATCGACCCCGTGATCGTCGAAGGCTGCGCGATAATCTTCGCCGCACTCGCCGAGATGTAGTAACCACCCGAAGCCGCAACGTCGCTCATCGAAACCACCACCGGCTTCTTTTGATTCGTCGTTTCGACGGCCCTCCAGATGATGTCCGATGCGAGACCTGAACCTCCCGGACTATCGACGCGCAACACAACTGCCTTGATCGTCTTATCCGCAGCGGCGTCGTTCAGCGCCTTTGCGAGTGTGTCTGAACCGATCGATTGATCGCCTGACGGGCTGTTCTCAGAACTTCCCGACCCGATCTCGCCCGACGCATAGATGACGGCGATCCGTTCCCCTTTGTTCAGTCCGAGTGATTCCGGAGAAACGTCTCTGTATTCCGATCCACGCACTGCCATAAACGGATCCGTGTCTTTGTAACCGAAGAGTTTCTTGAATTGCTTCTCGACGTCGTCTCTGTACATCGCTTCGTCGATCAACCCAGCTTCCTTCGCCTTCTCTGCGTTGTAGGGAGCGTTATCAATCAATGCTTTTACTTCATCCGGCGTCTTCTTTCGCGCCTGCGCGATCGCGTTTACGTAGCGGCCGTAAAGATCGTCGAGCAACTCGTCGATGTATTTCTTATGCGGGTCGGTCATCTTCTTTTGCGTAAACATGTTTCCAGCGGTCTTGTATTCACCGATCTGGAAAATGTCAGGATAGATGCCCAGCTTGTCGAGCGAGCCGCGGAAGAACATCACGTCGGCGGCGAGTCCGTTGATGAATAACTCACCCGGCGGCGGAACGATGATCTTGTCGCATGCGGTTGCGATGTAGTACTCCTTGTTCAAACCAAATTCGATGTAGGCGTAGACGGGTTTGCCTGAAGTACGAAAATCGGTGATCGCATCGCGAATCTCTTCTGCTTTGCCCCAACCGACTCCCGACATGTTGACGTCGAGCAGGATGCCCTTGATCCGCTTGTCGACTTTGGCCTTCTTGAACTGCATTACGAGGCCGGTGAGAGACTGATCTGGTCCACCAAAATATTTCTTGAAAGGGTCGTCCGGAGTGTAGTCTGGGAGCGAGCCGGCGACGCGAAGTGTCAGCACGCTGTTGTCGCGAATGGTTGGTTCACCTTTGCGCAACGCCGCCCAGAGCACTGCGATTCCAAGGAACGCAACGAGAATCAAGGCTCCTAAAATTCCGAATATAATTAATACTGTTTTTCGTGTTCCTGACATGATTAAATCCTCAGCTTTTTGATTTGTGAGTACGTGTTGCGCGAGAAAAAGGTTTTGTACACAGATTGCACAGATTACTTGACGATCCAGCCGCCGCCGCCGACTTCATCACCACGGTAAAACACGGTTGCCTGACCCGGGGTGATCGCCCGCTGTGGCTCATCGAAGATTATATGCGCACGGCCGTCTTTTAGAGGAGTAATTGTGGCCGGTGCCGCGGTGTGGCGATAACGAACGCGAACATCAGCGCGCACGGGTTCTTCGCGTGCGTCGAATGCGATCCAATTGACGCCGGCCGCCGTAAACTCGCTGCGCAACAGTTCTTCAGACGAACCCGCAGTCACACGATTCGTAACTGCGTCAAGCGAAATCACATACAGCGGCTTTTCGTCCGCAATCCCGAGACCGCGACGCTGTCCGATCGTGTAGCGATGAATGCCTTCGTGCTGTCCGATCACGCGGCCCGCCGTGTCGACTATCTCGCCCGAGCCGGGTAAACGTTCGCTTGCATTTTCAGCTTCGAGATAGCGATCGATGAAGCCGGCGTAGTCGCCATCGGGCACGAAGCAGATCTCCTGTGATTCCTTCTTCTCCGAAACTCCGACCAACCCATGCTGCCGCGCCGCATCGCGCGCTTCCGGCTTCGACATCTCGCCGAGCGGAAACAACGCGCGCGACAACTGGGCCTGCGTCAGTTCCCAAAGAAAATACGACTGGTCCTTGTCGTAATTTTTTCCGCGCAACAGCTTGTAACGATTCGTGCTCGCGTCAAACTCGACGCGCGCGTAGTGGCCCGTCGCAACTTTCTCGCATCCGAGGCTCACGGCGAGCCGGTCCAGTGAAGCAAACTTCAAACGACTGTTACACGACACGCACGGAATAGGAGTCTCGCCGCTGAGATAACTCGTGACGAATGGTTGGACCACGTCGCGCTCGAAATCGCGTTCGAGGTTCAGTACGTAAAACGGAAAACCGAGTTCCTCAGCAACACGTCGCGCGTCGTAAACGTCGTCGAGCGAACAGCAACGAGACGGCAGCGGGTCGCCGTTTTCGTCGACGTTGATGCCTCGCCGCTGATCCCAGAGTTGCATCGTAAAGCCGACGAGCTCGTGCCCCTGCTCTTTTAGAATTGCCGCGGCTGCGGACGAATCCACGCCGCCACTCATTGCTACCGCGATCTTCATAGCGAATGTTAAGATGCCGTTAGAATAGGTTTTTTCTCGCAAAGGCGCAAAGGCGCCGAGTTGAGCTGTTTTTCCTTTGCGCCTTTGCGTCTTTGCGCGAGAAAATCTGCCATGCTTGAAAGCGCAATCCAGGATTACAGAGTCGCGACTGAACCCTACTATCTGCCTGTCGGGCGGGAAGTTGAGCTCTTCGAGGCAGCTCATTCGGCCAAGCTACCGGTGATTCTCAAAGGACCGACCGGCTGCGGCAAAACTCGTTTCGTCGAACACATGGCGTGGCGTCTCGAGCGGCCGCTGATCACCGTGGCGTGCCACGAAGATTTGTCGTCGACGGATCTCGTCGGGCGTTTCCTCCTCGAAGGCGAAGAGACGATCTGGCACGACGGACCGTTGACCTCCGCCGTCCGCAACGGCGCGATCTGTTATCTCGACGAAGTTGTCGAAGCTCGCAAAGACACGGTTGTGATCATTCACCCGTTGACCGATCATCGCCGTCGCCTGCCGATTGAAAAGCGCGGCACGATTCTCGAAGCGCCTTCCGACTTCATGCTCGTCGTCTCGTACAACCCCGGCTACCAATCGATACTGAAGGATTTGAAACAGTCCACGCGGCAGAGGTTTGTCGCGATCGAGTTTGACTATCCGCCGCCGGAGATGGAGGCGGAGATTGTCGCGCGCGAAGGCGGTGTCGACGAAGGCACGGCGCAGGATTTGGTCCTGATCGGACAAAAGGTTCGCAACCTTCGCGGGCATGGTTTGGAAGAAGGTGTTTCGACTCGACTGCTCATCTACGCTGCACAACTCATCGCACTCGGCATTCCTCCGATCGATGCCGCCGACGTCGCGATGTGCTCGCCTATTACCGACGACCGCGAACTGCAACGCAGCATTCGCGAGATCGTAACGACGGTTATATAGATCTTTCCTCGCAAAGGCGCCAGGGCACAAAGTTTTTCAAACTCGTCTTTGCGTCTTTGCGCCTTTGCGAGGAAAATCTCTTAGGATGTCGGAAGATCAACATCAATCCGCTGAACGCCAGTCGTTTCTGGAACTCACGCGCAGCATCGCGGGTCTGCCGTTGGACCAGGCTGCGGCCGTGCTCGAGACGAGTGCGGCAATCGCAGGCGTATCCCTGCGTGCGGGGATCGAGTTTTTACGTGCTGCGCCTGCGGCGGCGCACGTTTTGCAGCCGGCTGAACTGCGATCCTGGGGAGAGATGGGCCGCCGGCTTGCGATGGCGGATTACGAGTCCGCGGTTCAGTTTTTTGGTGAAGGAGTTGAACCGCTCCGCGCTGTTCCGGCAGAACTTCGTCCAGCGATCTTCGTTTTGTGTACGCGGCAGATGGTCCTGTCGACGACTGTCGGTCGAGAAACGTTCCATTCAGTGCCGGCGCTCGCGGGTGAAATCGAGTCAGTCGACGTGCTTCGTGCAGTAATTGACGTCGCGACGGAGATTGCGCGGCGCTCTGCAAAACACAGCGCCGAATTTCTAAACGCCAGCGGCAAGGTCTCGCGCGAACTCGGTGGCTTTGGCGACGAGAACTTAACGTCGGCGGCACTGGCGCTCGCTGGAGCTTTTGCCGCGCGCGCCGGAGGCATCGCTTCCGACGCATGGGCCATGATTCCCGAAGCACTCGCGGAGCTCTCAGCGGCTGACGCGACACGACTCCTCCAGCGAGCTAACGATTTTCTGGAGCGAGGTGGCGGAGCAGCGCTGCATATCCTCGTTGCGGGCGGCGAGATTATCCGGCGCGCACCCGAGATATTCGACGAGTGGATCGAGCTGTTGTGGGTTGTCGCTACACACGGGAATGCGAGCCTCGTGGCGTTCGTTCGGAGTAGTCCGGGTTTTATTCGACTACTCAACGCGGATACGAATCGTGCTGCTGCGATCGAGTTGTCGCTTCGTGTGCTTGCACTCACGAAAGAGATCGCCGCAGTTGATGGTGAGGCGGCATTGGCGT
>Ga0207653_10000582_pt1 | contig 13008 bp, 9 predicted proteins | sample KBSK5251metaG_FD_184341 | JGI IMG/M metagenome (GOLD analysis project Ga0207653, IMG submission 184341) | Corn, switchgrass and miscanthus rhizosphere microbial communities from Kellogg Biological Station, Michigan, USA - KBS K5-25-1 metaG... | ecosystem: Host-associated > Plants > Roots >...
TGCTCGCCCTTTCATCGGAGACTTCTAACGAGCGGAGGCTGGCATCCTGGATCGTCTCCTGAAAGTCGTCCAGGGTGGCACGTATCTCCGGCATGAGACCGCCTAGTCTGCCGATGTAGGGACCATCAGCGGTGTGCTTGCGCAGGACGATTTCTATTGGCTTGCCCTTACTCACACCTCTCTCCGGTTTGTCCGTTTGTTTTTCATGTGCTACTTTCCGCCCATGATCAAATATGCCGAAGTCTCACCAGGTCGCCTTGTCGACGCCGCCGTCCCGATCGCCGAGTTCATGAATCAACTCCTGGACCGAGGCTTCGACATAGATGAAGTGATGCCGGCGCCCTGTATGCAGCCGGCCGCGCGATGGAACAGTCTGGCGGAGTGCTCCTACCTGATACCCCACTGCGGGAGGCTCTCCCGCCGGTATTGTTGGGCTGGGAAGACTCGAGGAACAGCCGGCCACATTAACGCTTTGGCTCAACAGGCGTTACCGTGACGTTCACCTCTTGCCCAACTGGATGCTCCAGCATGTCCTTGATAGCCTCCTCCGCAACCTGCCTCCGGCTGCCGAACTTTTGAAGGCTGATCGCCAGCCAGGCCATCGTAGCTTCCAGTTTCGCGTAGAAGCCCCAGAAAGAGGCACCAGGCTCTATCCAGAGAACGACTCCGTCTTTAGCCCAGTGTAGTGCCACTCGCACAAGGGAAGCCGAGAAGGCGATTCGCGCGAGCCAATCGAAGATGACCAGCAGATCTACTTTCACGTGCGCTCCGATGCGTCCTCGCAGAATGTTACCGGCGGTATGACCTCATCGACCCGCTGGCCGCGCGTGGTGCGCGTAGGATCCTGCCCCACCTCAACAAAGTGGCGATGTACGAAGCCTTCGGGAATAGTCGCGTCAGCGTCTATGATCATTGTTCGCGGCAGAATGCCGAGCGCGTCCACTATGGCCTTTGCCATCGCCGTCCCGTCACCAATCGAATCATTCTCCAATATAAGCACTACATCAGTTTCGGACGGGTCCCCTTGTAAGACCTTGAGGTGTGATCGATTCAGACATTCGCCGTTCTTTACTCGGCGAGCTTCGTCTTTGTCGAGAACAAGCGCGACGGTGTCCTCGCTCATAGCAGCCTCGAAAGAGCCAGCGCAGCGAGCATCCCAAGCACCATGACTGGCTCCAGCGGCTTGCCAATTATGATCAGAATAATGCAGACGATTAGCACCACGATGGCGATCAGTCCGCCGATACCCCAACCTCGAACCGTTTCATAGGTTACTGGCATTTGTGTTTCCTTCCTTCTACTGTAAATTCGCTTTCCTCAACCTCATCGACTCGATCGCAAGCACATCTTTCATTAGCCGAGCACTGACCTTTTCTTCTTCGCCTACCTGCGGGTCACCCGAAACAATGCGCTCATCCATCAGAAAGGCTAACCGTGCTCGCCCCTGCTCTGTGATCTCCAACGTCTTCAGTTCCCGCATCAATTGATCCATTTCGTGAAACTGCGGCGAGGGGTGTGTAAGGTCCTTAATCAGCTTGGCCTGAACAACCGCCCACAGCAGTTCAACTGGCGTCTTAATTTCCGTCATCGCTATCTCTAGCGCCTCGATTCGCTTCACTAATGCCTTCTGGTCCAACTCCAGCGCATCCGATCTGTGCTGGCGGACTAATTCAAGGTCCTTAGCCGTGGCCCTGCCGACGTCTGCGAGGTCTTTGGCCAGTTCCTTATTCTCTGCCCGACTAGCGGCCGCCAAATCGTCTGCAGCCTTCCAGATCCGATCTCGACGTTTCCAGAACCAGACGGCAGCGAAAGAGAGGATTGATCCAAGAACGAGTAGCCCGATGGTTTTGAGTACTTCAGGCATTTGATTCAGCGCCATAGGCGCAGATGAAGTCGCCCCTGAGTGTCCCAGGTTGCCTCTGCATACTTCGCGGGCCGTTTGCGTGTGTACTTTGTGAACATCGCGTGTGTCGGTTTCCTGCCGTTGATCCTGTATACCTCATCGCCCTTCTGGCAGCGGTGACGGAGCAGCGGCCCAGGTTCGCCAAGATACGCCTTGCCGTCACGAATTGAGATGTTGAACCACTTGGGCGTGAGCACCCCGTTCGCGCCGGAGAGGAGAAAGCCATAATTACAGGTGCAGTGATCGCCACACGATTGGTTGTTTCCGGTAACGCAATTGCCCTGCGTGTCGCTCCACTTCTCATCTGTAGGGCCCGTGCATCCAGAGGAACAATCCATGCCGACCTGCGCACTAACCGTGAGCGCGAGGAATATCAAGACCACAAACGTTTTCATCGTTCCGGTACTCCTATCGGGATGTGATTAAGACTGAGCTCAGGCAGTCTGAATTGTTTCGTGGTGATCATTTCTCCGTCTCTTAGAGAACCCAGCCCTTTAGGCTTCGTCACTGGCGCAGGAATCGGCCTACCAGTTCCTGGCTTGCCCCTCGTCTTTGCCGGAGGCATCACCTTCTCCTCGTCAGCCTTCTTCAGCGCATTAGTGAGTGCCTTTTCGAGCACAGGTTGAAACTTCTCACTGACCAACAGCTTCTCAACAACGTCCTCCGCCGAAGGGAGCAGTTTGGAAACGTTTACCCGGTCGGTGACACCAAACCCGAGCACTGCCAGGACCACGAGCCGATAGATCCAGGCCGCGAAGGTTTTCCGATTTACCTTTGCAGTGAAGGCGATGTTTTCATCATCAAACTCACTCTTGAAGTCACTCATAACGGCCTCCCACACCCGATTCACGACGGGCTTGCGAACTGCCCTGATAGTCTCGATTTGTTGCATTGCTCTCATTCCTCCCCTGTCGAAGATCGTGGTGTGGAAAGTCAAACCCACACGCATCGGGACAAGAGGAGTGGGTGTGACTGGTTGACTAAAACGGTGAGTCGTATGTAGGATGCCCGCCGCCGGTTCAATAGAGGTCACATCTCTATTGGCAGGCGGCCGGACTGTGGATTTATTCTGCGGTCCGGTCTTCCCTTTTAGATGTTACCGCTGCGACACAATTCATACCAGTTTGTGCCATCGTAGACCAGCGAGATCGTATCGTCCGCACTGGTCACATAGTTGCCAGCGAGTTTAAGATTGCTTCCATCCGTGAAGGTTAAGATGCCGTCGAAGATGATCGTAATGAACGTGCCCGCCTGGATCCCGGTTGAGGTAATCGAGGTGATGTTTGTCGTACCGGTCACGTGAAAGACATTGCCCGTTGGGACGATCGCGGCAGCGGAGGCGACATCTGCGCCCTTGAATGGATTGAAAAGCCCCATGTTGCTAAAGCGGGCTATCTCCCGACGCGATCCTGAAGCTGTGGGCGTTGTCTCAATCTTGATGTAAGCGCCTTGATTAGTTCCAGCAACCCATGCCTCAGACGAGTACCCAGTGATTGCCGCTCCGTTGGCGGTATTAGTGGCAAGGTTCGCAGATGCCCCAAATGTATAGAACGCTAATCTGTGATCCGCCGCTGTCGGCAAACTGGAATAGCCTGCCTGAATACCGGCACCACCACCCACGGACGAGGCATCGCTGTTGATGACTCGCAGTTGCGCTGAGGCCGGACCAACAATCTCACAGGTATAAGCTCCACCTGTAGGAGTCCCGATCCTGACAGAGCCGGAGATTGCGTTCGCATAATCTCCGTTCAGGATAATATCTGCACCTACAGGAGCCACATTCGACGTGCCCCGAAGGGTCAGATCTGATCCCGCCGCCGTGCCACCAACGATAGTCGGTTGGGCTATCGTGGACGGGAAAGACAGCGTTGCGTTTGCTCCTGCGCCTCCATCGGTCAAGGTAATCTGATTCGCAGTGCCAACTAACGTCCGCGAGTTGGGCAAACCGAAGTCGGCCGTCAGCAGGATATACTGAGCACTGCTCCCTGAAGTGTTAGGCACCCAGGACAGCGTTGACACACCACTCGACGGTGCCGAGGCACTGAGAATCTGCCCCGCGGTCGGACTGGTTGTCGGCAATGCATAGATGATATTCGCAGCCAGCGAATCAGGAGCCTTGAACCCAGCGTAATTAGTGCCGTTCGCCGCGAGCTCAAGGAACCGCAGTTCATTCGTATTTCCAGCCGCGGCGCCGTAGGGCTTCATCGACAAGCCGGCCGAGCCGATAACCGACCAGCCACCTCCGAACAACTCCTGCTGATCCGTCACTCCCCAGAATTTGTTATCGGTTGGAGTAGTCCCAGCACCACCGTCAATCGTGGGCAGTCCCCAGAAGGGAATGCCATATGGCGCAGTCGGTGCCCAGACGGCCAACGAATTATCGATCACGTAGGAGTTTGCCGCCGCCGTGGCGTTGATTGAACAGCCATTGAAAAAGTCGTTCACCGGGAAGTTCGCAACTCCAGCGATAGGTCTGATTCGCAGGCCAGTGGCAGCTTTCGCTGTCACTCCCCAGAAATAGTTGTGGTCGCAGTAGCCGAGGGTGATCGCCGTCCCACCCGTGCCGCCGTCTCCGCGAAGACCGCCCCCTTTAAACTGCCACTGAGCCACCGGACCAGAGTTGCCGATGCGCAGCAAGGTGATATTATTCACCCCAACCGTGTTGACTGAGAGGTCCTCGACTAAACCATTGAAGCCTTGGACGCCTACAAAGGCCCCCGCATTAAACGTGGAGGTGTTATAGCTGTCTATGTCCACCGCGACGTTGTTGTTTGGCGCAACCGCACCAGCTGCGATGCCCGTGACGATGATCCGACGAAGAACTGTAAAGGCCGAGTGAACCGCTTGAATCCCTCCCGTTGCCGTGCTGTTCCCATCGAGAAACAGTTCTTCGAGTCCAGCCCCAGCGATCGGACCGTTGATCTTAATCATTATCGACGCGCCACCGCCCCAGCGGAGTTTCACGGCCGGTCGATGCCCACTGAGGTAGCTATGCCCCGAACCCACCCCGACCCACCGAACGCCGTCATAGGTGGAGACTGTGGTCGCATTTCCGTTGCCCAGATTCAGCGTGGAGTTGAACTTGTAGGCGACAGACGGTTGCGGAAAGTACACAATGCCCCCGCCGGCTGCCGCACACGCATCATTCGCCGCCTGTATCGCGGCCGCGTCGTCGGTACTATTATCGCCAACCGCTCCGTAAGCCGTCACGGTGAAGACTTGGCCACCCTTATCCCACAACCCGCCGCTGAATGTCTTGAGTCCAGGAATCGTCTGCGCCGCATTGCTCAACATCCCCGAGGTCACCGACGCGGAGGCCATCAAGGGGAAGTGCAGAGTAATGGAGTTCGCCGCATAGGCGGCGTTCGGAGTCGTTCCCGTCGCGCCAAAGAGAATATCGCGATACTCGTGAGCGTTCGCCGCTGAGTTGACGCTAACCACGCGATTCGCAGATCCGAGAGCCAGTCCAATACCACCGTTCGCCGGCGGAAGCAGGCCGGTCACCCCTGCGGTCAAACTTACCTGCGCCCAACTGGCGTCCGTTCCGTCGCTCGAGAGATAGCGACTCGCCGCGCCGATCGGCAGCCGCGCCGTGACATTCGAAGCGTTCCGGAAGATCAGATCGCCGCGTGTGGTCATTGGATCCGCGAACCCCGCAACAGGAGCAGCGTTGATCCAGTTTGAACCATCCCAGCTGAGAACCTGGTTGAGAACAGGCGCAGTGATCGTCGCGCGAATAGCCGCCGTTCCAGTCCCGCTCACACTGGCATAGGTGGTCAGATCCGTGACCGCCCAAACTTCCTGCCCCCGAGCCACAGGAATCAGCCCCGAGGTCAACTCCGTAGCATTCAGCGCAGTCAGATTGACGCCGCTCGCCGCCGGCAACGTTGCCGGGAAACGCCCGTTCGGAATCGTACCCGAAGCGAGATTCGAGGCATTCAGGTTGGTGAGGTTGACACCGGACACCGCGGGAAGAGTTGCCGGAAATCTCGCGTCAGGCACCGTGCCGGATCCGAGATTGGTGGCATTCAGCGAACTGGAGTTGTCGAGATAGTCCGTTCCCGCAACAGCAATACTCTGGACGCCTGTCGTAGTCGTGTTCTTGATCAGCCCTGTCGCCAGGACGCCCATAACCTGCGCGTTTGGCAGCCCAGCGCCCGCAGAAGTCTTTAGTAGGTAGGTGGCGTTCGAAGGCGCGAAGCCACCGCCGGAGGTCAAGCCCGCGACTAAGGCATTTACTTCGTCGCGGGTCATGTACGTCGCCACAGGAAGTGCTGGCGTCGGTGTGTTGTACTGGATCAACTCCGCCCAAGTCGCACAGGTCCCAATCGGCGAGCATCCCGAAGTGGAGACGATCAGCGAAGGAATGGTCAGCCCGTTCTGTGTACCCGGGACTTGCTTAATGCGAGTGACCGACGTTCCGGCCACTGCCACGATCCAGAAGGTTAACGTTACTGTCGGACCTCGCAAGGCATTGCGAGTCGGCACCAGGGCAAACGTTGGAATCGTCAGCGTTTGATTGGTTGTATTGACGGTCAAGCCAGAGACGCGCTGAGTCCAGACACGATCTTCGATATTTCCCGCACCGTGCGGGACGCCGTTGATATCCACCCAGTCCTGAGAACTGAATATCCACAACTCGATCCCCACGGTGCGGCGATCCTGCCACCCGGTCAGCGTAATTGGCTGTACGTCAATGTTTGCCATTGTGTCCCTTTTATTCCACGACGAGCCACGACAGCGTTTGCAACGCAGCCGCGCTGATCGAAACGCCTTGGATATCCGCAATCTTAATCGGCGAGCCCTTAATGCTTACCGGCGATCCCGCCAATGCCAACCACTCAGCCTCAAAGGCCGCCTTTTTATCCCCTTCAAACTCGAAGAACACCCCCGTCTCATCGAGCTTGCCGTACTGCTCGCAGAGCTTCACGCGAACGCCGTGGCCGGCCTCAATCTCTTCGTCAACCGCCCTGGTAATCTTTGCTAGGGCGAATGCCTGGCTGGCCGGCAAGGATGCGGTAGTGAGGATCTTCAAGGCGGGCCCAGAATCCAGTAAGACTCCGAGCGTAGTCGTAAGCTCACCCTTTTGTGCACTCTTCTCTTCTCTCCGTTCACGAGCTCGCTGTATCGAACGTACTCTTCCCATTCCTGAAATCTCCTATTCCTGTGGTTATTTTGATGGACGCAACGGCACGAGTGCTCCGCGCCCCTTCGGTGTTTTCGGCGGCAAAAGATTGCGCCACACAGGCACATTCTTTTGAAACTGCTCTTTCAACCCCTGCCGATCCAGACTTGTTGCAGCCTTTGGCTCCCCGTGGCCAGTAACAAACGAGTGCGCTTTGCCGATGTCTCTGACCATCCCAGAGAAGGGCACAAACGAGAAAGCCATCGATGCGCCCTGCTTTGCCCCTTCCGTCCTGAAGTTCGTCGCCAGTTTGCTCACCTGGCCCCCAGCGCGGAGCAACGGTTGGTCCGTCAGAGGATTCAGCGCGGCCTCGATCAGCTGACTCGGCTCATACTGACCCCGATGTGTCCACTGGTAGGTGCTTGCACCCAGCGCCAGGATGTTTCCCAGGGGCGATACCGGAGAGAGATTCAGTTGATGGCCGTGCCAGGTCAGCGTGTTCGGCTCAATCCCTTTCCTTCGATCCTCATCCGTCCCAGCGCCCGTGAGCATTCCTTTCGACGCGAGATAGTATCCGAGCGCCATCAGCATCGATCCCGCAGTGGCTTTCCCCACGCTTCGAGAGAAGTCCCGCTGCTGCTCCACCGTCATTGCCTGCTGAATGATTTCTCGCGCGGTCTGGCGTTGGTCCGGCTCTGCACGACGATTCTCCAGTGCCCCCTTAACGCCCCGCTTGGCGGCCCCAGCGACTTTTCCGGCCGCTTTCAGATATCCCAGCGGAGTCGACTCCAAGACCCGCATAACTACGTTTGTAGGCGTCCGGTCGAACGGCATCACCAACTCGAGCGCGAATAGTTGCCCCGGCGAGAGCCTGCCCTTGAACGACTTCATCGCAGTCGACAGAGAGTTGCTGTTATTGAAGGTTGCGACCAAGGCGTCATGCTCCGCCGCGGCTTTCAACTCCGGCTCTAAAGAGCGCGGCTTACCGCTCTCATCCTTCGCCAGAGCGCGCTCAACCAAATCCTTCGCCCGCTGCTGAACATCCAACCCCTTATCCAGGCGCGCTTCGTTCTTTGCCTGTACCGTCGCCCGGTCAACCAGATTGCGCTGGAATGAATAGCGATTGAACACGCGGTCCGACGCGGACATAAACCGGAAAACCGCATTGCTCGCCACATCCACGACCTTCAGACCCGTGTCGATTTCGTGAAAGAATTGATGCTGCTCCATCTGCTCTTTCGTGGCACCGTGCTTGAGGGTTTCCCCGGCCTCTTTGAGTCCCTGCTTTACCAGGCCATTGATCACGGCATCGAGCGTCTTGATCGGCGAGAGAGTCACCGAACGCTGTCCGGTCACCGCCGAAGCGAGGACGTCAGTCATTGCCGCAGGAACGCGCGCAGCCTCATCGAAGACCTGATACAGACCGGTCCCGCCGACATTCCGAAGTTGAGTAGTCGGCCCCGAAAGCATCCACGCCTTACGCAAACCGCCGATGTTGCGATACCACTTGCCAGGCTTCTGTTTCTGCAATTCAGCCTGATACTTGTTCTTGAGTGCATCACGCTTCGCAACCAAAGCCTCCGCCGCCGGATCCAGCGTCAAGGTCGACCGCTGCTTAGTGGTGAAATCCCCTTCAGCCAGCCTGCGCTCGTATTCCGCAATTGATTTCTCAACGGCCTTTTTGTAGTTCTTGAGTTTCGCAATCTGTGGATCCCGAGCCTCCCGCGCGGCTTTTCTCATATCTTTCAAGGTGTTAGATAGAGCTTCCCGCTGGAGTTTGAGCTTGCCCAGGTTGGCACTCCAGACCGACGAAGTACGTTTCTTGGCCTCCAGATTTCCCCGTTTGATTCGTTCGTCCAGGTCGGCAATAGACCGCTCGACACCGGCCTCCGCTGCTTTCACCTTCTGCTCATAGGTCGCTTCGCGTGGCCCTTCCAGTTCCCGCAGCGTCTTGCTCAATTCATTCCGTTGAGCACGCAGAGCCTCTACCGCCGGACTGACTGGAACCGGTTCTTTGGCCGCCCTGCTGAAGTCCCCTTCGCGGATTCGCCGCTGGAGATCCGATATCTGATTCCTAAGTGCGTCCTGTACCTGTGGCTCCCTCCGCGCGGCCTGAAGTTTCCTTTGAGCATCCTTCAGTTGCGTGCGGAGTTGTGTCGATTCGGCATCGTCGTAAATCTCCGGCGGGAACGTGTTCTTATCCGATCGCCCGAAATCCTTCTCAGCCAACTTGCGTTCAGTCTCCGCCAAGCGAGTCTGGAGACTTTCCTTATTCTTCTGAGTCGGATCCTCGACCTGGCGCTTCAGGATGTCCCGCTCCGCCATCAGGGCAATCGTCTCATCGTCATAGGCCTTCTGGAGTTTCGGCGCCGCGACCGGCCGCTCCCCAGTCTCAATTTGGTGGTCCAGATCCTCAATATGATTGCGCAGACGAGTCCTCACCGCCTCTTGCGACGTCTTCCACTGTTCCTCCGGATCAACTTTCCGCTCTGGCTTCAGACCCATCTTACGGATCGCCTGAGTCACGTCACGCATCAGCGCCCTTACCCGCTGACTCGGTTTGTCCCGCTGCAGGCCAGACCGCTGAGGTGGCTCACCGGCCAAGGCATCCTCCAGACCGGAGAGCAAGCGCGATTGCCGCTTCGCTTCACGCAGCGCGACATCAATCTCATCCTTCGAGAGCACTGCTTTCTTGCCGTACTCACTCCAGATGTCCGCTGTCTCCCGCGGCGTGATTTCAGGGAAATGCTCACTGACCATCGAGTGAACCTGCTCGTTCACCTCTTCCGCTGTCCGCGCGCCCGCCTCGACACTCAACCTAGCCATCTGCTTAACCAGTTTCTGCAGTTCTTTGGGCATCAGGGATTCGTCTACCGGGTCCGCTTGATGAAGCGCGGAGTCATCCTGCATCAGCCCTCTTGCCTTACGGGCCAACTCCGCAAACTGAGCCTTCAGAGCCTCCATGTCGGCTGTAACCGCAGTCTTCGGTCGAGGCTTGCCCTTATTGACTGCCTTGCCCCAGTTCTGCACCTTCTCCTGGCGTGCATTCTGAGACTCCAGTTCGCTGATCCTCTGACGCGCCAACTCCAATTCGGCGTCCGCCGACGCAATGCGCTTGTGCAACTCTTCGACCCGCTTCCGCAGTTCGGGGCTCAGTTCCTTCTTTCCTTCGGCCGCTCGAGCCCGCTGCAGCATCGACGCAAGCGAGTAGTCCTGATTGATCATCAGTTTGCGCGCGTTCAGACTCCGGCCGCCTTCAGTTCCAGTCCGGCGCGCCGCTTCGTCATTGGTATTGATCGCCTCCTCAGTCTTGGTAAGACTCAGGTTCAGCCGGTCAATCTCATTCTGATCGCCTTCGTTGTTAGCCTCTTCAAGCTGTTTGAGAGTCTTACGGTGTTCGTTGTAGAGTCGCATGCGATCATAGGCCAACGCGGCCTCTTCCGTGTCACTCAGCACCGTTGGATTCTTTGCCCAGAACGCTGTCATCCCGCGAAAGTCCGCATCGTTCTCGACAAAAGCAATCCCATCATCCAGCGACTTCTCGAACGACTTCCGCAATGCTCCCTCAATCTCTTTTTGCCCGCGCCTCTCTCTCTCCGCCACAGTCACCGCATTCTTAATGCCTGTAACTTGCGGATTCTGATCACCCTCACCTCCAAGCAACCGGTCCCACACCGCCCGCTGCGTCCAAGGAATATCCACATCGATCGGGGATCCGGCGATTGAGAAGTAGATGTCCGATAGCCATTGCTTGAAGCGAGCGAACACGGCCTCGAGTTGAGGAGTCGGCGCCTTACCTTCCAGCAAGTAACGTTCGAACCCGCGGGCACTCTTTTCCTGTGCTTCCCTGTAGCGGTCGGACACCTTGCCGGATTCGACATATCGATTATGCAGTTCGTTGAACTCCGCAACAGACTTCAGGCCCATCCACTTTGCCATCGAGTCCATGTCGCGAATGAATTGCTTCTGTTCGTGGGAGAGCACAAGGCCGGCGTTGCGCAGTTCCTCAGAGAGATTCATAAAGAAGCCCGAAGCAACGTGCTGGACTTCGTGAGCCGCCGAGGATTCATTTGGATTGCGAAGGGCGCTGATTACCGCCGTTCCGTCTTGGAGGAAGGTTGTGGCTGCCCTGGAACCCTGCTCCATTCCCGGCTGACCCGCGCCGATCCTGAACCGCCCGAAGAAGTCTTCCGACTTGCCGCCGGTCAGTTTCGCCCAGGTGTTTGCAAAGGCGTCGACTACGTGACTGGTTGCTTCTGCTGCAGCTTCTGGAATCTTCCAGTGCTCTACGAGGGCATCTTGGAAACTGGCGGCGTCTCGCGGAACTGTTGTTCCGCTTGCTGCTTGCCTCTGAGAGCTTTCAATGCGTACCGCTTCCTCTCGCCGTCGCTCATCGGCGTCGGAGAGGAGCCGGTTGATCGTTTCGTCGGAGAGTCCAAGTTCTCGACTGGCTTCTTTGAAGAAGTTGACGTCATCGTCGGTTGGCTTTCCTTTGGGGTTGATTGCGGTGTCGTAGGCATCTACCCACTCCTTATACTCTGGAGACTTAGCATTGTCAAAGGCGCGACTCATTACCGCGTGCTCGCTGTTCTCCGCGAAATCCTCACGGCCAGCACGATCCCATTCCGCCTGAGCCGCCTTCTCCACGTCATCGTAAGTACCAGGATGCCGCCCTTCACTTGCCGCGTGCATCGCTTCCGAAAGGGAGTCCACCGGATTGACCGCAGACCTGTCAAACGCCTCTCGGCTGGTATCGAGGCCCCAAGGACCATATCCCGGCAGGATGAATCCATCCTCCCGCAGTTTCTCAATCATCCGCTCAACAGACAGGCCACCCTTTCTGACTAAGCCCGCCCCTCCCTCTGTGTTGGAGAAGTGCATGGCGATATCCGATTCATCTGGCGAGATGCCTCCGTGCCTTCTGATTGCAGTGAGTAGCGAAGACTGCGGGACCGCATCCGCCAATTCCAGCGCCCGCTCATAGGTCATCTTGCCGCGCTTCTTAACGCCTTTCTCCCTATCCCACGCCTGCTCGAATATCTTGGCGTATTCATCCGCAGGACCGAATTCAGCACGGAACTTCTGCGCAGCTTCGCGGAAATCTCGAACCCCTTCTCTCAGGAACTCCGCCACGACTTCGCTCATCGCTTCGTGCGCTTCAGGAGTTTCGGCAGCCTGAAATAGACTCCCCTGCGGTTCATTGAACCGCCTCTGCTCCGCCTCTGCCTGCTTACTCTCAAGAGTTGGTTCTATTCCCCCTTCGAAAAGTCCGCCCTGCTCTCCAGCCGGACCCCGGCGCCGCCTTGCTCCGACCATTCCCTCCAAGACTTCCTGCTGCTGAGGAGACATTTCGTGCTCCCCTTCGCCAAACAGACTCTTCTGGCGCAGGTACTCATCGAGCACCACGTCCAACGGTCGCCCCTCAGCCTTTGCCTGCTTCTTGAGCGCATCGGCCTTCTTACTGACCGCGCGGAACTCATCTACCGACAGATCGCTTGCCTGGTACAGCGCCGCCTCTTCTTCAGGAGTGCGCTCACGGGCTGCACCGACAAGTCGGTCATAGACCGATTGCCGCCGATCGGCATGGACCTCCGGCGGAAAGCCGCCGCTGAACTGGCCGGATTCATCGCGGTTCTGAACTTCTGAGTGATGTGGCTCCGCTGGCTCCTCTTCGACCACGGGTTCTGCTGCACCGGCCCTCAAGCCTTCGATAACCTTCCGCTGATCCGCGATCGCCTTCTCCGCGCCCGTAATGACAGCCTGCTTCTGAGCCTCTGGGACGTTGCGCGCCTGCCAATCGGCAATCAGGTTTTCTTTGTCTGCAATCGTCTTTTCGGCGGCGATTATTTGAGGATTCTCCTCGCCGTAAGGCCGAAATGATCCCCCCGGGCCTTTGCGTGTTGTTTTGCGCGCCTCCAGTCCTAGCCGTGCGCCCTCAAACGTATCCCCGTGGTCCGCCGACAATGATACCGTCCTCCCG
>Ga0207653_10000583_pt1 | contig 12993 bp, 13 predicted proteins | sample KBSK5251metaG_FD_184341 | JGI IMG/M metagenome (GOLD analysis project Ga0207653, IMG submission 184341) | Corn, switchgrass and miscanthus rhizosphere microbial communities from Kellogg Biological Station, Michigan, USA - KBS K5-25-1 metaG... | ecosystem: Host-associated > Plants > Roots >...
TCGAGCTCCTCGGCGCTCGCCGCCAGCACGCGCTCGGCCGAGCCGAAGTGGCGCAGCAGCGCGCGGCGGCGCGCCGGGCCGACGCCCTCGAGCTGGTCGAACATCGACTCGCGCGCGGCGGCGTCACGGCGCTGGCGGTGGAACGTGATCGCGAAGCGGTGCGCCTCGTCGCGGATCCGTTGCAGGAGCTGCAGCCCCGGCGAATGCGGGTCCAGCCGGACGGGATCGGCCCGGCCCGGCAGGAAGACCTCCTCGGCCCGCTTCGCCAGGGCGATCACCGCCACCCGCGGCAGGTCGAACCGCTGCATCGCCGCCAGAGCGGCCGAGAGCTGGCCCTTGCCGCCGTCGATCACGACCAGGTTCGGCACCGCCGCGAAGCCCTCGTCGTACTCCTCCTCGGCGGCGTCGCTCATCCGTGCGAAACGGCGCTCGATCACCTGCGCCATGGCCGCAAAGTCGTCCTGCCCGTCGAGCCCGCGCACCGCGAACTTGCGATAGTGCGCCTTCTTCGGCGTCGCGTCCTGGAAGACGACCATCGAGCCGACTGGCTCGGAGGCCTGGATGTTCGAGATGTCGAAGCACTCGATCCGCAGGGGCAGGCTCTCGAGGTTGAGGGCCTCGCGCAGCTCTTCGAGCGCCTCGACCCGGCGTAGCCGCTTCTGCTCGGTCTGGTAGCTCTCGGAGTCGAGGGCGAGGCGCGCGTTCTGGGACGCGAGCTCTTGGAGCCGCCGCTTCTCACCGCGCTCGGCCATGCGCACCTCGACCCGCGAGCCGCGGCGCTCGCTCAGGAACTCCTGCAGCGCCGAGATGTCGCCGGCATCGCGCGGCACGACGATCTGCGGCGGCACCGAAGGCGCCGAGCCGTAGTACTCGACGCAGAACGCCTCCAGTAGTGCGGAGGTTTCCTGGCCCTCGACGTTCTCGAGGTGGAAGCCGTAGCGATCGATCATCTTTCCGCCGCGAAGCGGGAAGATCTGCACCGCGGCCTGGTCTCCGTCGACCGCGATTCCAATCACGTCGACGTCGCCGACGCTCCGCTTCTCGACCGCCTGCCGCTCGGTCAGCCGCCGGACCGCGAACAGACGGTTGCGGTAGCGGGCGGCCTCCTCGAAGCGCTCTCCCTCGGCTGCCTCGTGCATCTGCCGCTCGAGCTCGCGCTCGATCGTCCGCGTGTCCCCGGAGAGGAAGTTGACGACGCCGTCGATGATCTCGGCGTAGGCCTCCTTCGAGATGTAGTCGACGCAGGGCGCGTGACAGCGCTCGATGTGGTAGTCGAGGCAAGGAATCCCTGAGTGGCGGCCGGGCTTCGGGCCCTCGCACGGGCGGTACTGGAAGACCCGGTTCAGCACGTCCAGGGTCTCGCGCACCTTCTTCGCGTTCGCGTACGGTCCGAAGTAGGTGACGCCGCGGCGGTGTCGCTCGCGCGTGAACATGACCCGCGGGAAATCGTCTTCGAGAGTCACCGCGATGTAAGGAAACGACTTGTCATCGCGCAGCCTGACGTTGAACGGCGGCCGGTACCGCTTGACCAGGTTCTGCTCGAGGTGCAGCGCCTCGACCTCGCTGCCGGTGACGATCACTTCGATGTCGGCGACCCTCTCCGGCAACTGCGCGATCGCATGCCTGACGTCGGCCGAGGCCTGGAAGTAGCTGCGGACGCGCGGTCGCAGCGACTTGGCCTTTCCCACGTAGAGGACCTGGCCGCGCGAGTCGCGAAAGATGTAGACACCGGGCTTCGCCGGTAGCCGTTTGAGCTGCTCTTCGATTCGTTTCTCCACCGGTCGCAAGGGTAGATGTCGTCTGTGGCCTGGCCAGCAACGTCGGCCATGCTCCCTGGCCAGACCACTAGGGTGCCGACCCGATGAGGTGGAAGGCTCCTGCCCTGGCCCTCCTCGGGGCCGCGGCCGTCGCAGGGATCGCGATCGGCTTCTCGCTGGGCGGCGGCGACGACTCGACGATCACGAACGCCTCGTCCCGGCTCTTCTCGGACACCGGCACGACCGCGACAAGCACCGCAACCACCGGCACGAGCACGACCCTGCTCCACCTACCGAAGCCTGGACACATTCGGCTCGGCCATCGCCTCGTCGTCGCCACGGTCGACGACGCGGTCAAGCAGGTCGATCCCGCGCAGGCGGCCGGCCTGATGAAGATCTCCCATGACGCCGGCTTCGACGCGATCATGGTCTCGGCCATGTGGAAGCCGGGCGCCCGCGCGCCGTCCGCGCAGGACCGGCTGACGCTGACCAACGTGGTGAACGCGGCCGACGCCGAGGACATGGACGTGTTCGTCTTCGTCTGGCACGGGCTGAGCGGCGCCACCCCGCGGACGGCCCAGGCCCGTCGCAACTTCGCCGCTTATGCGGCTGCGCTCGCAAGGGACTTTCCCAAGATCCGGCACTTCGTCGTAGGCAACGAGCCGAACCTGAACACCTTCTGGCTGCCGCAGTTCGGCCCTGACGGACGCGACGTTGCAGCCTCAGGCTATCTCGACATGCTTGCCCGGACCTACGATGCACTGAAGGCCGTTTCCCCCGACATCCAGGTGATCGGCGGCGCACTCGCACCGCGCGGCTCCGACCAGCCGGGGACGAAGCGTGACACCCACTCGCCGACGAGGTTCATCGAGGACCTCGGTGAGGCGTACAGAGCCAGCCACCGCACCAAGCCGATCATGGACGCCTTCGCGATCCACCCCTACATGCGCACGTCCAAGCTCCCGCCGACCGACACGCACGCAGCGTCGTCCACGATCACGATCGCCGATTACCCGAAGCTTGTAGCCCTGCTGGTCCGGGCCTTCACCGGAACGGCGCAGCACGGCCAAGATCTGCCCATCTACTACACGGAGTTCGGTGTGCAGACCGTCGTCCCCGCCGCACATCGAGGCGCTTACACCGATCTCAAGTCGCCCTCTGCCGTCGACGCCGTCGATCCTCAGACGCAAGCCCGCTACTACCGGGAGGCGCTCGAGTTGGCCGCTTGCCAACCCACGGTCAGGGCCCTGTTCGTCTTCCACACATTCGACGAGGCCGACCTCGCCGGCTGGCAGTCCGGCCTCTACTACGCCGACCAACAGCCGAAGGCCAGCCTGCCTGCGTTCCGCAAGGCGGCCGTCGAGGCGCGGAACGAGAGACTCACGCACTGCTCCGGCGTCACCTTCGTCCGGAAGAGATAGCCACCCTGGGGATCAAGCCGTCGCGCGCGTCGGCCGATGCGCCTTACAGGATGCCGCCCATCCGCAAGCTCGCCCTCGCCCTCTCGGTCGCGCTGCTCGCGCTTCTTGCAGCGACCCCGGCGGAGGCCGCACCGCGGAGGCTGACCGTCGGTGCGTCCGAATCGGCGAGCCTCGTTCCGGATCCGGTCCTCGCAAAGACGCGCATGGACCTCGCTGTCCTCGCCGGCTTCAACGAGATCGAGGTACGCGCCCGCTGGTCGCCAGGCAAGACCGCCCCCACGCCGGAAGAGCTCGCGTCGTTCCAGGCGAGCGCGCTGGCGGCGGAGCTCGACGCGGTTCGGCTGGTGATCGCGGTCGACACGGGCGGCAGCTTCCAGACGCCTTTGAGCCTGTCCGACCGGAAGCAGTTCGCCGAGTACACGGCGGCGCTCGCACAGGCGCTGCCCTACGTGCGTGACTTCATCGTCGGAAACGAGCCGAACCTGAATCGATTCTGGATGCCGCAGTTCGACGGGCGTCGCGACGCCGCCGCTCCCGCCTACGAGGCGCTGCTGGCCAGGACCTACGATTCGCTGAAGGCGGTCTCCCCCTCGATCAACGTGATCGGCGGAGCCCTGGCGCCCCGCGGCGCCGACCAGTACCGCTCGGGGCGGCAGACTCACTCGCCGACGACGTTCCTGCGCGATCTCGGGTCCGCCTACCGCAAGAGCCGCCGGAGGGCGCCGATCATGGACATGCTCGCGATCCATCCCTACGGCGAGAGCTCGAAGACGCCGCCGACGGCGTTGCACCCGAAGTCGACGAGCATCTCGATCGCCGATTACCCGAAGCTCGTCAAGCTCCTGCGCGACGTGTTCCGCGGTACTGCGCAGCGCGGCGCCTCGCTGCCGATCCTCTACGCCGAGTACGGGGTGCAGACGCGGATCCCGTCCGACAAACTCGGCGCCTACACGAACCTCGGCGACACGGCGGCCGTCGATGCGGTCTCGGAGACGATGCAGGCCGCCTACTACGGGCAGGCGATCCGGCTCGCGTACTGCCAGCCGACCGTCGCCGGACTCCTGTTCTTTCACGTCAGCGACGAGCCTGACCTCGACCGCTGGCAGTCCGGCCTCTTCTACACGGACGACACGCCGAAGTCGGACCTGGCGCTCGTCAAGAGCACCGCTCAGGCGGCCCAAGCGGGGACCCTGACCTGCCCGAAAGCCAAGCCGCAGCCGAAGCTCAAACCTCGGAGGCGTCGCTAGCATCCGCCTTGTGAGCGGTCAGTACGTCGCCTACACCTTCTTCAAGATCGACCCGGCCTGGCGCCGCCTGCCGATCGACGAGCGTGCGGCCGGAAAAGACGCGTTTGCCGAGATAGTCGAGGACTGGGCCGGACGCATGGACACGCTCCGCGCCTACTCGGTCGCGGGTGTCCGCCCCGATTGCGACTTCTTCCTCTGGAAGATCACCGAGCGCTACGAGGACCTGGGCGAGCTCGGCGCCGCGTTGAACGGCACGCCCCTCGCCGGCTGGCTCGAGACGCCGTACTCCTACCTGGCGACCACGAAAGCCTCCGAGTACACGTCGGCGCGCAAGGCGCGGAAGATCGTTCCGAAAGACTCGCCCTATCTCGTCGTCTACCCGTTCGTGAAAGTGCGGCCGTGGTACGCGCTCTCGGAGGAGGACCGCCGTCGCGCGATGGACGAACACATCCGGATCGGCCGCGAGGAGTTCCCGACCATCCACAACCACACGACGTACTCGTTCGGGATCGACGACCAGGAGTTCATGACCGCCTTCGAATGCGACGAGCCCGCCGACTTCATGCACCTGATGCTGCGCCTCCGCGACAGCGAGGCGTCGCGCTACACGGAGCGGGACACGCCGATCTTCGTGGGGAAGCACGTCCCGATTCGGGAAGCGTTAGGCGTACTGGACGGCGCCGAGGCTAGGGCGCGGGGTCTCGCGGAGGCTTAGTCTCGTCGAGGTCCGCCGCCGCGACGTCGGCCGCGTCGCCGATCGCCAGGCCACCGGTGATTCCGCCACCGGCGCCGTAGCCTGACTCCGCCAGGTACCGCTCCTCGGCCTCGCCCGGGTCCTCGCCGCCGAACTCCTCGCGCAGGTCGGCCTCGTCCTCCGGCTTCCCGCCGATGCCGCGCACCCAATCCCAGAGCCCCCAGGCCATGGCCGAAGTCTAGTAGTACGAGCGTTCGGAGCGCCAGACGCGCCACATCGCGTAGGCGGCGAGGATCAGGACGGCGATGAAGGCGAACGCGTCGAGCCCGACCGTGTGCCGTCCGGGCCAGAAGAAGGCGGCGAAGTCGACGAGGATTAGGAGGGCGCTGCCGTAGAAGACCCTGTTCGAGCGCTGGGACCAGGTTTCGATCTCGTGGCGCATCCGATCGCGCCAGAACATGTAGAGAACGACCGCGATCGCGAGGAAAAAGACGATCTGCAGGATCAGCGAGAGCGATACCAGCGTCCCCTCGAGGTTGAGCACGAAGACCACGACCACGATCGCGAGGATGATCAGAAAACCCCGCACCGTCGCGTTCATGTCGCTCCACCAGCGCCCCATGGCCTCCCGGTAGGATCGCTGCGATGGTCGAAGAGGGCAAGCCGGCACCCGATTTCGAGCTGACGAGCGACAGCGGAGAGCATGTCAAGCTCTCCGACTTCCGCGGAAAGCCGGTCGTCCTCTACTTCTATCCGAAGGACGACACGCCCGGTTGCACGACCCAGGCCTGCGGCATCCGCGACGTCTACGCCGACTTTCGCGACCGCGGCGCCGAGGTCCTGGGCGTCAGCCCCGACGACGAGGACTCCCACGTCAAGTTCAAGGAGAAGTATTCGCTTCCGTTCACGCTGCTCGCCGACCCCGGGCACGAGGTTGCCGAGGAGTACGGCGTCTGGAAGGAGCGGAACAGGTACGGCAAGAAGTCGATGGGGATCGAGCGCTCGACCTTCGTGATCGACTCCGACGGAAACGTCTCCAAGGCGATGCGCCGCGTGAAGCCGGAGACACACGCGGCAGACGTTCTGGCCGCTCTCAACTAGTACTGGTTGTTTTACGCGCGGCTTACCGCGCCCGAATGCCGCGCTGACGGAACGCACGGACGATCCGACCCGTCTTCCCTCGTCCGTCACTACCAGGAGGTCCAAGATGAGAAGGCGCCTCACCTACGTGCTCATCGCCGCGCTGGTGCTGCTTGCCGCCGGCGCCTCGAGCACCTTCGCCGCGCGGGGAAGCGGCGAGCCTACCTTCGTTTTCAACGGTCACCTGCTCGCCGACGCCGGCAACTCGTCGTCGCTCTACGTCGACGTCTTCGGTGGCAACCGGCTCGGGCTCAAGAAACTGGTGGGCCAGAGCGACAGCCAGCACTTCGCGGTCGACTCGAACACCCAGTACCTGCGCTGGTCGCACGGGGTGCCGACCGTCGTCGCCGAGTCGAATCTCGTCTCAGGCGACACCGTCAGCGTTCGGATTCAGGCGCCACGCAGCGCGTCGCTCGCGGAGATCACCGCGACGGCGGCAGCACGGGTCGCCGATCGTGGCCCGACGCCGGGCCACGCCGGCAGGCCGCTGTGGCTCTTCGTCGGCAGCCTCAACGCGCCGGCGGCGAACGGCAAGGTATCGATTCATGTCCAGAGCGGTAACTGGCTGGCGCTGCGCAAGATGCTCGGCCAGCCGCAGGACGAGTCGTTCAGCTACGGCCCTCGCACGATCTTCATCCTCTGGCGGAGCGGTGTCCCGACCGTCATCTCGCCGAGCCAGCTGAAGGTCGGCGACCGGATCTCGATCCGGATCCGCGCCCCTCGTGCTGACTCCCTCCAGCAGGCCGAGCAGGTCCCGGCCACGCACATCGGCGACCACGAGCCGCACACGCCGGCGTAGAACGCCCGCGTCGAATCGATGGGGAAGCCGGAGCGATCCGGCTTCCCCAGATCTACGTCAGGCCGTGCGCCGAGTGAAGAAGAGTGCAGATCTTGCTAAGTCTCCCGTATGGCCTTGACCGTCGCCGTCATCCTCTCCTTGTTCTTCGCGCCGTGGCCGTGGAATCTGATTTCGGTCCTGACGGGCGTTGCGATCGAGGTGGGCGAGCTCACCTGGGGCCTTCGGCTGGCCCGCCGCTGGCGACCACAGACCGGAGCCGAGGCGATGATCGGCGAGGTCGCAGACGTCGTCTCTCGCTGCCGTCCCGACGGGCGGGTTCGCGTCCACGGCGAGCTCTGGGAGGCGCACTGCGAGGAGGGAGCGGACGTTGGCGAGAGCGTCCGGATCGAGAAGCTCGACGGCCTGACCCTCGTCGTCGCGCCTATGAAAACTCGGACAGACGGCTATAAGCGGGGCGGGTAATCGTCGCGATACCCGGCTCAGCGACCCAATTGTGAGGCAGAAAATGAATCGTCGCCCGGTAAGCTGCCCCGCGTGATCCCGTGGATCGTCTTTGCCGTCGTCGCCGTACCGTTGGTCGTCATTGGCTTCGTCGCCACACGTCGCAGAACGGCCGTCGGCGAGCGTCCCGCGAGCGAAGATCCGCGAGAAAGAGCATTAAGGGAGCAGGAGTTCGCCGAGGCAGAGGCCTACGAGGCGAAGTGGCGTGAGGAGGACAAGGACAGGTACCACCAGGAGCGCTTGCCCTAGGTGTCCTAGCGGCGATTGCCCGCCGCCCGATCCTTCAGCTCGACCATGATCACGCGCAGCTCGGCCTCGCCGACGTTCTCGAGCGAGTGCGGCGGCAGCGGCCCCGACCACAGCGTGGTCGCCGGCCGAGGCGGACCGGCACCCGCTCGAGTGTCCAGATCTACACCTCCGTCGCCGTCGTAGCGAACGAAGTCGGTGCCACTCAGCACGTACTGCACGTTCGGCCAGCGGTGCGTGTGGACCGGTGTCGCGTCACCGGGCTCGATCCGCGTCTCGAGAACCCTGACGCGCTGAACCGAGCGAAAGCTAACGCTCGCTGAGTCGCTCCAGACGAACGATCCGCACGCGACCGTACTCACGGTCTTCGGATCGTGCGCCCACGACGCGCATCGGCACGCCGTCCCACTCGATCACCTCGTCGTCCTGAAGCTCGTGGTCGAGCCGAGTGGACGACCCCTCGGCCTTGCCGTAGACGTAAACGAGGTGGTCGAAGGTATCTGTCACAACTGTTTGGGCACTGTGTGGGAACCGCCCGGACGTCTAACAGGACAAAGTGCCTGCACGTCTCAAGATGCGGATGAGAGGACTTGAACCTCCACGGGGTTTCCCCCACACGGACCTGAACCGTGCGCGTCTACCAATTCCGCCACATCCGCGCGGGAGCGAATTGTAGCCACGGCTACCTTTTCATCCTTGAAGCGGGGTCTCGTTCTTCTTGCGGCGTTTGTGCTCGCCTGCACGCTCGGCGGCGCTCAAGCGCGCGGGCGCACAGCGTCGCTCGGTAAGCGCGTCGAAGTCGTCGTCGAGCTGAAACGGCCGGCGCTGGCGGTCGCGATGGGAACCCGAGCGCGCCACAGCCCCGGTTACCTGCAGGAGCTCGAGGCCGGGCAAGCGCAGCTCGAGCGCCGGATCGCGGTTGCGATTCCGTCGGCGAAGGTCCGCTGGCGCTACCGATATGTCCTCGACGCGCTTGCGGTCGTCGTCCCGCGCGGACAGATCGACCGCCTCGCCGCTCTCCCCGGCGTCGCGCATGTCGACCGGAGCGTCGAATATCACTCGCTGCTCGACCAGAGCGTGCCATTGATCAAGGCACCGACCCTCTGGGGCCCGACGCGTGCGACCGCCGGGCAGGGGATCAAGATCGGGATCATCGACGACGGCGTCGACCAGGCCCACCGGTTCTTCAGCGCAGCGGGCTTCAGGATGCCGAGTGGCTTTCCCAAGGGAAATACGGCCTACACCACGGCGAAGGTGATCGTCGCGCGCGCCTTTCCGCCCCCCGGCGCGACCTGGAAGTACGCCTCTCGGCCCTTCGACCCCGTGGAGTCCGTGCATGCAACGCACGTCGCCGGAATCGCGGCGGGCGACTACGACACGACGGAGCGCAACGGCCGTCCCGTATCCGGTGTCGCGCCGAGCGCGTACATCGGCAACTACAAGGTGCTGACCGTGCCGACGCCCGCGGTCGGGTTGAATGGGAACTCGCCGGAGATCGTCAAAGGCATCGACGCGGCCGTCGCCGACGGCATGAACGTGATCAACCTCTCGCTCGGCGAGCCGGAGATCGACCCCGACCGCGACATCGTGGTGAAGGCGATCAATGCCGCAGCCGACGCGGGCGTGGTGCCTGCGATCGCGGCCGGCAACGACTTCGACACGTTCGGCTACGGCTCGATCTCGTCGCCGGGCGACGCGGCGAACGCGATCACAGCGGCGGCCGTCTCTAAGGACGACGTGATCGCCGACTTCTCTTCCGCCGGGCCGAGCGGAATCGACCTCGGGCTGAAGCCCGACGTGAGCGCCCCGGGCGTGAACATCTACTCGTCGGTGCCGAGCGGCTGGGACAGCTTCAGCGGCACGAGCATGGCGTCGCCACACGTCGCCGGCGGCGCCGCGCTGCTTTTGCAGCGGCACCCGACCTGGACGCCCGCGCAGATCAAGTCGGCGCTCGTGCTAACGGGCCGGCCGGTCTGGACCGACACCTCGCAAAAACATGAAGTGACGCCGACGCGCGAAGGCGGCGGCCTGATCGACCTGGCGGCGGCGAACGACCCGTTGATCTTCGCCGCGCCGACCGCGGTCTCGTTCAATTTCGTCCACCGAGGGCAGAGTGAGAGCCTGCCGGTCACCCTTACGGACGCGGCCGGCGGCGCCGGCGTCTGGACGGTCACGGTCCAGACGCAATCCGCGGGAGGCGGAGCGACGGTCACGGCGCCCGCCACGACTTCGGTTCCGGGCGCGCTGTCGCTGCATCTCGATGTCTCCAGCACCGCACGGCAAGGCGACACGACCGGGTTCGTCGTGCTTGCACGGGGATCGGTGACGAGAAGGATCCCGTTCTGGCTCCGGGTGACGGCGCCGCAGCTCTCGCGTGACCGGCACGCGACGCTCGTGCACCCGGGGCTCTACGGCGGCAACACCGCGGGGCGCGCTGCGCGTGTTAGCTGCTACCGCTATCCGAGCAACCCGTTCCCGGTTGGCATTTCCCCTTGCCTGCGTGGGCCCGAGCAGGTCTTTCGCTTTCGCCTGGCGCGTCCCGTCGCGAACTTCGGCGTGGTTGTCGCCTCCCAGGCCCGCGGGGTTCACGTCCAGCCTCGCGTCGTGCGGGCCGGGGACGAGAACCGGTTGACCGGCTACGCAGGCCTGCCCCTCAACCTGAACCCGTACCTCTCCAGGTACGACCAGGTTTCGCCCACCGCTGGGGCTATACGGCCCGACCCGGGCTCGTACGACATCGTCTTCGATACGCCGAGTCGCCCGGCGGCCGGAAAGTTCACCTTCCGTTTCTGGATCAACGACACGACGCCGCCCCGGGTACGACTCCTCACCCGAACGGTCCGGGCCGGCGGTGACGTTCGGCTCGCAGTTACCGACCGGGGTTCCGGTGTCGATCCAAGATCGAGTCATGCCACGATCGACGGCGAAGACGTGGGTGTCGGTCTCGCTCGTGGGCGCGCGAGCCTTTCGACGCTGCTGCTCGCCCCGGGGCGTCACAGGCTCGTCTTCCGAATCTCCGACTACCAGGAGACCAAGAACATGGAGAACTCGGGGCCGATCCTGCCGAACACGCGGCAGCTGAAGACGACCTTCTTCGTGCGCTAGCTACTAGCGACGGTCGCGTTCGTCGATCGTCGGCAGCTGCGAGAGATCGCGCTGCACACTCGCGGCGAACTCGTCGCTCTCGTCCAGCTCGTTCTCGTCAGTCCGCAGCAGCTTGAGCTGGGCCTTGCGCCGGTCGCGTTCACGGCGGCGTCGGGCTTCGAAACCGAAGTTCCGAGCGAGACGCGGCCACTCGGCGCCGATGACGGCGAGGACCGCGCAGGCGAGGAGCGCGATCGACAGCCAGCTCACGGGAGAAACAGTCTACCGACCCCTTTCCGATCTAAAGAAGGTCTGCGCGCGACCGATACTGAACGCATGAACGACCCCGCGGTTGCAATCCCCTACCTCGTCCTCTGGGTCGCAATGATGCGCGCGCTCCTTGTCCGCGCGCAGATCCTGCCGGCCACCTGCAATCGCTGCGGGCACCTGTACGAGCGCCGCGCGCTCGGCGAGACCGTCTGCTCCTGCGAACGGGCCTGACGGGCACCGTCAGCGGCGGAAGACGCTCGCGGCTCACCGCCGACTAGTGCGCAGCGTAGGCAGGTTCCCCACGCGGTTGCAATGTGCGTAGAAAGAGCACCGACGCAAGCACCGGGATTCCGATCACGGGCCACATGGCGGCGTAACCGTGTGTCGAGCTGAGCTGGTTGTGGAAGGTGGCCACGGCGATCCCGACCGCGATCGGTCCGAGCACGACACCAACGCCGCGCGAGAAATCCTGGAGACCGGCGGCGGCGCCTTCGCTGCCGCGTGGGGCGAGCGAGAAGGCGAGCGCTTGCGGCAACGTCAACAGGACCGCACCCGCGAGCGCCACGAATGGGAGTCCGATCAACAGCGGCGTCAGCGTGTGCGGGAACACGCCGACGATGAGGCCCGTTCCGTAGATGAGGGCAGAGACGCGCATCACCGGCACGATCCCGTACCGGTCGGCAAGCCGGCCGGCGAGCGGCGCGCCAGCGATGTAGGCGACCGCCACGACCGCGATCACCGCCGAGGCAAGCGACGTCGATCGGCCGAGCCCGTGGACGACGTAGAGGACGATGAAGGTCTTCAAGCCGCTGAAGCTGAACTCCCAGAGCGCGTTCGCGCCCGCGAAGGCGCGGAGCTCCCGATCGCGGAACAGCAGTCGCTTAACCGAAAGTGTCTCGTATGGGAGTAGCGGGTTCGGGCATTTGTTCTCGACCTGGAGCAGCGGCGCGAGTGCAAACGTCGTGGCGACGACCGCCAAGCCGGCGAGCACGAACGGGAGCGGCCGCCAGACCGAAAGCAACAAACCGCCGGTGAGCAGAGCCATGCCCAGCCCGGCACCCCGCAGGATCGCCTGGCTCGCCTGCGCGCGAGGATAGAAGCTGCGGGGCAGCAGGTCGGCATACAGCGCCCGGTACGGAGGGTAGTAGAGGTAGTAGCCCACGAAGAAGGCGAGGACGGCGACTGCGGCGAGCGCAATTGAGCCACTGAACCCCAACAGGGCAAGCCCGCCGACAATCAGTGGCGCGCCGGCGAGGACGAACGGGAAGCGTCGCTCGATCGGCGATCCCGCGCGGCGGTCCGACAGCGTCCCGGAGAAGAGTGGGATAGCCAGGGCAAATGCGCCTTCGCCGCCGATCAAGGCGCCCACCGCCACCGTCGAATCGGTGAGGCGGAGCAGCACAACCGGGCCATAGGTCGTGAGCACACTGATCGCGAACGCCAGCCCGAAGGTAGGCAGACCGAGTATGCGGAGCAGTGGCCGCGCGGTCGTGAACGGCTGCCCCTCACACGGCACCTGCAGGTGCCAGCGCTGGCCGTGCCGGTCCTGACCGTGCGCGAGCCGGTCAACAACGCCGGTGAGCGACGGCGGGTGCCGGAAGAACGTCATGACGAGAGAAGAGCACACCGACCAAGGGTCAAGCCGATCCCTAAGGCGGCCCGAGTGTCCTCGGCAGGCTCTCTCGAAGCTCCCCGGGTTGGACTCGAACCAACAACCCTCCGGTTAACAGCCGGATGCTCTGCCAATTGAGCTACCGGGGATCGGCGCTCGGCCGGGCGAAAGTGTAGCGGGGTCTAAACGAGGTTCGTGGCGGCGCTCCGGAGCCGTTCGAGC
>Ga0207653_10000589_pt1 | contig 12860 bp, 16 predicted proteins | sample KBSK5251metaG_FD_184341 | JGI IMG/M metagenome (GOLD analysis project Ga0207653, IMG submission 184341) | Corn, switchgrass and miscanthus rhizosphere microbial communities from Kellogg Biological Station, Michigan, USA - KBS K5-25-1 metaG... | ecosystem: Host-associated > Plants > Roots >...
CGGCCGCCGCTCCGAGCGCCGGATTTGCCGCCCACACGAGCGCCGCTGCGCCCGCAACCTCGGGCGAGGAGTAAGACGTTCCGCTGCCATAGCCGTAAATGCCCGCGACCGAGCCGGGAAGGGCTTGACGAGGCCAGTAGCTCGGATCGGCGCTCGAGGAGATTGCGCCGAAGACATTCTCGCCCGGCGCGGCGAGTGAAATGTACGACCCGTAGCTCGAAAAAGACGCGCGCGAGCCGGTGAGGTTCGACGCTGCGACGGACAGTCCGATGCCGCCCTGGCCGTTCGAACCGAGCGGCTGCAGCAACGCGGCCGGATAGCTTGGCTCATTACCGCTCAGGCCGCTGTTCCCGGCGGCTGCCACGAGCAGGACGCCGTGAGCGGCCGCGTAGGCGATTGCGGTCTGCTCGGTGGGCGAGCTCGACGGCCCGCCGAAGCTCATGTTGATGATGTTCGCGCCGTGGTCGACCGCGTAGACGATCGCGGCCGACTCGTCGACGTCCGTGAACGTGCCGTCGGGCGCTGCGGCCTGGACGGCGAGCAGCTTGGCGTCGCCGCCGAACCCCGCCACGCCGTCGCCGTTGGTCGTAGACCCCGCAGCCAGAGACGAGACGAACGTGCCGTGCCCGAAGTAGTCGGTGACGTCCGTGGAACCGCTGCGCACGCTCCACGTCGCCGGGGTCTTCGCCGCCAGGTCAGGGGACGAGACGTCAGCGCCGGTGTCGATCACGGCAATCGTGATCGCAGACGCCGCACGTGCGACGTTTGCCGGCACGAGGTTCTCGCGAGCAGCCGCGTACTGCCATTCGTAGGCGCCGCCGGGCACGGCCGCCGGTGCGATCGCCGGGTCGACGAGCCGGCGGCGGAGAACGGGCTGCGCCGTGTAGCGGATGCCGCGGAAACCGTCGAGGATGCGACCCGCCGCCGGGGGCGTCCTGAGCACGGCGACATGGAGTGCGCGGATTCGGCGGACGACGCGCGAGCCGGACTGGGCAACGGCCTGCCGGAGTGTGCTCTGCGAGCTGTAGCCGACCACGGTCACTGGTCCTGCGTCGGCGCGACCGGAGCGGGACGATGCGGACGCGGTGCCGCCGAGGGCGAGCGTGACCGTGCAGGCGAGCGCGGCGAGCACCGCAAGACGCGAGACGTGATTGAACACACCGATCATTGGCCGCAGACGGTCCTCGGGAGCCGCCAGAAGCCGTATCGGTGGCCACAGAAGGCTGCGATACCCTGCTTCGAGGGAATGGCGGCCACCGGTTACGCGGGCGAGGAAGGCCGGCTCCAGGCGCGGGTCGACGTCAACGGCACCGGCGGAGCAACCGTCGAGACCGGAATTCCCGTCCTCGACCACCTGCTGACGCTGCTCACCGAGCACGCCTCGTTCGACGTCGCACTGGAGGTTGCGCCCGGCGAGCCCGACGCCGAAGTCGCTGCCGCGGGTCGCGCCCTCGGCCAGGCGCTCTCCGAGGCCCTGCACGACAAGAGCGTGCGGGGCTACGGCTCCGCAGCCGTCCCGGCGGACGAAGCGCTCGCGCACGTCGCGCTGGAGGCTTCGGGCCGCCCGTTGCTCGTCTCCAACGTCGATCTATCCGACATGGGCGTCGGCGGCCTCGCGACCGACCTCGTCGCCCGGTTCCTGACCCAGTTCGCCGAGGGGGCCGGCCTGACGCTGCACGTGCGGCTGATCGAAGGGCGGGACACACAGCACGTGCTGGAAGCGATCTTCAAGGGCCTCGGCGTAGCGCTGGCCCAGGCCTGCCGGCCACGACATCGAGAGGAGAGCGGTGGTTGAGACCAAATCCGTCGTCCGCACCGACCGGGCGCCCGGGCCGTTTCAGGGCGCGCCCTATTCGCAGGCGATCCGCGCTGTCGGCTTCGTTTTCGTCTCCGGCCAGCTCGGCTTGAAGCTGGGCGACGAGGAGATCAGCGGCTCGATCGCGGAGCAGACGGAGCAGATCTTCGTCAACCTGCGCGCGATCCTCGAGGAAGCCGGCACGGGTCTCGACCGGCTCGTGAAGACGACCGTCTTTCTCGTCGACCTGGGCGAGTTCGCGGCCATGAACGAGGTCTACGCGCGGCACGTCGGCGACGCGCCGCCGGCCCGCGCCACGGTCGAGGTGTCGGCGCTCCCTTCCGGGGCAAGGGTCGAGATCGAGGCGATCGCCGCCCTCTAGAAGCAAAATGGGGACATGCGCGAAGACACGATCGTCGCGACCCACACCAACACCGATTTCGACGCATTTGCGGCGATGCTGGCCGCGCGCAGGCTCTATCCGGGGTCGATCGTCTGCCTCGCCGGCTCGCTGAACCGAAACGTCCGCGAGTTCTACCGCCTGCATGCGGACGAGTTGGACTTCGTCGTCGACGCCTCGCGGCTCGAGCTCGACGCAGTTCGGCGTCTGATCGTCGTCGAAACCGTCCACGCAAGCAGACTCGGCGAGCTCGAGGAGCTCGCGCTCGATCCAGCGGTCGACAAGGTCGTCTTCGACCACCACGGCGAGGAGGAGCTGCCCGACTGGGCCCCGGCCGAGAACGTCGTCGTCTCTGAGGACGGAGCCTTGACGACGACGCTCGTCGGCGTGCTGGCCGAACGAGAGGTTTCGGTGAGTCCGTTGGAGGCCACGGTCTTTGCGCTCGGGATCCACGAGGACACCGGCTCGCTCACGCACACGACGACGACCCAGCGCGACGCCGAGGCGCTCGGCTGGTGCCTGCGCCACGGCGCAGAGCAGGACGTGCTCTCGCGCTTCCTGCACACGCCGCTGGGCGAGACAGAGCGCGAGCTCCTGTCGACGCTGCTCGACTCGCTCGAGGCACACGAAGTGGCGGGCGTCGAGGTGCTCGTGGCGGCTGCGACCGCGCCAGAGTACGTGGAAGGGATCTCGAACCTCGCGCACAAGCTGATCGACGTGACCGACTCCGCGGGTCTCGCGGTGCTCGTCGAGATGGACGACCGGGTTTTTGCGGTCACACGCAGCAGGGCCCCCGAGCTCGACGCCGCTGCGCTCGCGGCAGTGCTCGGCGGCGGCGGCCACGCGCAAGCGGCGTCGGCGATTTATCGCGGCTCACTCGACGAGGCACGCCGCCTCGTGGTGGAGCACTTGGGAGAGGCGGTCCGCGAACCGGCGCACGCCAGAGACGTGATGTCGAGCCCCCCGCGCACGATCGCGCCGGACGAGACTATCTCCCGCGCCATGCTGGCCTGCCAGCGCTTCGGGCAGAGCGGCATCCTGGTCGCCGCGGACGACGAGGCCGTGGGAGTGGTCAGCCGGGAGGACCTCGACAAGGCGATCTCGCACGGGCTCTCGCATGCACCCGTCAAGGGAATCATGAGCTCGCGGGTCGCGACCTGCGACGAAGACACTCCGCTGCAGCAGCTGCAGCGGCTGCTGGCGGCGGGAAACGAGCGAATCGCGGTGACGAGCAACGGGAAGCTCGCGGGCGTCGTCACGCGTGGGGACGTACTGGAGGCGCTCGGAGAGCGCGCCACAGCGGTCAGGCGTCCAGCCGTTTCGCTCGCGGACGAGCTCTCCACGCTGGACCGGCTCGCACCTGTCTTCGAAGCCGTCTCTGCGCTCAGCGAGACGTACGACGGCGTCTACCTCGTCGGGGGCACGGTGCGGGACATCTTGCTCGGCGAACGCGGTTTTGACGTCGACATCGCGGTCGAGGGGGACGCAATCGCCCTCGCGCAAGCGCTCGCGGACGCTCTGGGCGGCCGTGTCCGCGCGCACGAGAAGTTCGGGACGGCCGTGGTCGTCTACGGCGACGGCGAACGGGTCGACGTCGTGACCGCGCGAACGGAGTTCTACGACGCCCCGGCGGCGCTGCCGGCGGTCGAGCATGCCTCGATCCGTGAGGATCTGTTCCGCCGAGACTTCACGATCAATGCGATGGCGGTCTCGCTGAAGGGGGACGACTACGGGCGGCTCGTCGATCCGTTCGGAGGCCGGGCCGATCTCGACGAGAAGCGGATCCGCGTCCTCCACAACCTCTCGTTCATCGACGATCCCACGCGGATCTTCCGCGCGATCCGCTACGAAAACCGCTACGGCTTCCGGATGGACGAGCACACCCTGCGGCTTGCGCGCGGGACGATCGAGATGGGGCTCGTTGGCGATCTTTCGTCCGCGCGCCTGCGCGACGAGCTCGTCGCGCTGCTCGAGGAGAAGGAGGTCGAGCACTCGATCCTGAGGCTCGCCGAGCTCGGGGCCGACAAGGCGATCCATCCGCACCTTGCGGCCGACGAGGAAGCAGTGACGCTGCTTGCCCGGCTGCGCGCATTGGCGCAGCAGTACGAAGTCGACATCCCGGCCTGGCGGCTCGGACTGATCGCCCTGGCGCGGAAGCTGCCGCCGGACGAGGTGTACGGCTGGCTGCAGCGGTTGAAGGTGCGCCGGCGCGACGCCGAGCAGATCGCGGCCGCGGTCACGGTCGGCCCCCGCATCGCCGAGCGGCTGCGCGAGCGCGACGTCGAGCCTGCTGAGGTCGTGGCGCTCGCCGACCGTTACGCGCCGGACGCGCCGCTCTTTGCGCTCGCGTTGGCGGATCTCGAGCCGCTGCATGACTACTTCCGCGGCCTCCGCGACATCCGGCTCGAGGTGACCGGCAGCGACCTGGCCGACCTCGGGCTCGGCGAGTCGCCGCGCGTGGGGGAGATTCTCGCGGAGTTGAGGCGCCGCAAGCTGAACGGCGAGCTCGACGGCCGCGAATCCGAGCTCCAGGCCGCCCGGGAGCTCATCAGCGGGTGATCCGCTGGGACGCCCCCGGGCCGTACGAAGTCGTCTTCACGACGCGCCTCGGCGGCGTCAGCGAAGGGCCGTACGCGTCGCTGAACCTCGGCCGCAGGACGGGCGACGACGTCCAGCGCGTCGACGAGAATCGTCGGCGTGCGTGCGCCGAGATCGGTGGCGATGCGGAAACCCTTGCGCTGAACTATCAGATTCACTCCACAGTCGTCCATCGCGCCCGGGCAGGCGAGCGAGGCGTCGTTCGGGGCGACGGACTCTGGACCGGCGACCCGGCGCTGCCTGTCCTGGCGCTCGCCGCCGATTGTCTGCCGATAGCGCTCGTCCGGGCGAACGGCGAGGCAGCAGCCGTCTGCGTCCTGCATGCGGGCCGGATCGGGCTTCTCGACGGGATCGTCGCGGCGGGAGTTAGAGCACTCGGCGGGACGCTCGCCGCCGCGATCGGGCCGTCGATAGGGCCCTGCTGTTACGAGGTGGGGGAGGAGGTCGCCGCGCCCTACCGCGAGCGGTTCGGCGCCGGAATCATGCGCGGCCGCAACCTCGACCTCTGGCAGGCCGCGGAACGGGAACTGCGCGACGCCGGCGTCGCGCGGATCGAGCGAGTCGATCTCTGCACCGCGTGCAATCCGGAGCTCTTTTTCTCGCATCGCCGCGACGGCGAGCCTCGCGGGGTGCAAGGGGTGCTGGCGCGTGTCGCCTGACGAGGTTCGCGCCCGCTATGAGCGCATCCGCGCCGAGGTCGGCGACGAGATCACCATCGTCGCGGCGACGAAGTACGTCTCGGTCGAAGATCTCGCGGTTCTCGCCGAGGCCGGAATCGAGGTCGTGGGCGAGAACCGCGCTCAGGACCTCGAGGCCAAGCACGCCGCCTACGGCGACGCCTTCCGCTGGCACTTCATCGGGCACCTCCAGAGCCGCAAAGCGAAAGTCGTCAACGCGACCTGCGAGCTCGTCCACTCGCTTTCGTCGGAGTCCGCCGCCAAACGCCTCGAGATCCCGGCGCTCATCGAGGTCAACCTTTCGGGCGAGAAGACGAAGTCAGGAATCACCGAGGACGAGCTCGACAGCTTGATCGCCGCCTATCCCGACGTGCGAGGGCTGATGACGATGCCGCCCGAAACCGAGGACGCCGAGAGCTCGCGCCCCTTCTTCCGGCGCCTGCGCGAGCTCGCCGAGGAGAGAGGCATGATGGAATTGTCGATGGGAACGAGCCAGGACTATCGGATCGCCGTCGAAGAGGGCGCGACGCTGATCCGAATCGGCTCCGTTCTCTACCGCGGTTAGAATCCCGCTGGAAATGGCCTTCGGAGACGTTTGGAACCGCACGCTTGTCTACTTCGGGATCGCCGAGGAAGACGACGAGTGGGATGAAGACGGGTACGTCACCGAGGAGGAGCTCGGGCGGACGTACAGCGAGCGCCCGAACGTCCGGCGGCTAACGCCACGCAGCAGGCAGCAGGAGTTCGACGACTGGACCGACCCCGACGCCGACGAGCGGACCGCGGTAACCAGGCCGAGACGCCGGGAACGCCGCGGTGAGGTCGCCTCGATGCCGGCGCCGACGCCGGTGCCGTCGGTGCGTGTGCATCTCGTCGTTCCGCAAACCTTTCAGGACGCCCAGCAGATCGCCGATCGCTTCAAGGACGGGATCCCGGTCATCCTCAACCTGCAGGGGGCCGACCAGGAGCTGTCGAAGCGGTTGATCGACTTCACCAGCGGGCTCACGTACGCCCTCGACGGCGGCATGCAGCGGGTCGCCGACAAGGTCTTCCTGCTGACGCCTCGCAACGTCGAGGTCTCGGCCGAAGAGCGCGCCCGCCTGCTCGAGAGCGGCGGCTTCTTCAACCAGGCCTGAGTGTAGGAACAGCGACTATCAAGCCGAACGTAGCCACATGGGCTTGAGCCTGCAGTCCGTCGTGCTCATCGATGCCGCCTCGTCGGCGAAGCGGTTCATCGACATTCTGATCTTCGTCTACATCCTCTTGATCTTCATCTATGTCCTCAGCTCTTGGGTCAGGCTCCCGTACTCGCCCTGGCTTCGCCGGATACAGGACTTCCTCCGCGACGTTTGCGAGCCGTACCTGCGCGTGTTTCGTCGCCTGCTGCCTTCGTTCGGGCCGCTTGACCTGTCCCCGGTCGTCGCGATCATCGTCCTGGTCATCCTGAGACAAGTGGTCGACGCGATCTTCAACAGCGTCTGACCCGAGAAAGGAGGTGCCTCTCCATGGCCTACACACCCGTCGAACTCAGACATGTCCGCTTCAAGCGCGGTCTGTTCGGGTACCAGCGCAGCCCGATCGATCGCACGATCGAGGAGGTCGCCGACTCGTTCGAGACCGTCTGGCGCGAGCGAGCGGACTACGCGGACCGGATCGAGCAGCTCCAGGCTGAGCTCAAGCGTCACCGTGAGCTCGAGTCGCTGCTGCGGACGACGCTGACGAACGCCGAGAAGACCGCGCACGAGCTGAAGGACCAGGCGCGCCGCGAAGCCGCGCTCGTCCTCGAGGAAGCACACGCAGAGGCGCGGAAGATCACGCGCGATGCGCTGGCCGAGCGGGAGCGGCTGGGAGCCGAGACCCACCGGATCAAGGCCCTGCTCGGAGCGGCGCTCGACGCGGTCGACGACGCGGAAGGGAAGCCTCGGGCCGAGGCGGCTTAGGTCGAAACCTATACTGGACGCATGGCCGCCAACACGACCCGCCTCCGCGTGCGCGTCTCTCCTGGAGCGCGTTCGAACGCGGTCCTCGGCAGACATGGCGAGGGGTGGAAGGTTCGCGTGACCGCGACGCCCGAGGGCGGCAAGGCGAACGATGCCGTTCTCAGGCTGCTGGCCGAACGCCTCGACTTGCCCGGGAAAAGCCTGACTCTCGTTTCGGGGCCGTCGAGTCGCGACAAGATCGTCGAGCTGCACGGCATCGACACGGCGGAGGCCGAGCGCAGGCTCGCCCGATCCCGACAGGACCGATGAGCACCCAAATCGACACGGAGCACTTCCGCGCACGCCTCGAAGACGAGCAGCGGAAAGTGCGAAACGCGATCGAGTATCTCCAGAAGGAGAACCCGGCCGTGCCCGAAGAGATCACCGGCGACCTGGCGATGGGTCCTGGCGACAATCACCTCGCCGATCTCGCAACCGAAACCGTCGACCGGGAGATCGACTACACGCTCGAAGAGAACTCCGGAAACGTGCTCCGCGAGATCGAGGCGGCCCTCATGCGCATCGACGACGGGGGCTACGGCCTCTGCACATCCTGCGGCAAGCCGATCGAGCCGGAGCGGCTGGAATACCTGCCCTGGGCGACGCAGTGCGCAGACGACGCGCGAGGAACACGCGGTTGAGTGAGCCGCGCGCCGTCGACGTTCGCGTCGGTTCGTCGACCGACGCCTTGACGCCGATCTCGGTGGCGACGCGGTCACTCGCGGCGCGCTTGCCGCAGTGGATCGCCCTCGGCCTGGTGGTCGGGGCGGCCGTGCTTGCAGACCAGGTGACCAAGCACATCGTCGCCGGCCAGCTGGCCCTCGACGACTCGGTACACGTCATCGGCCCCTTCTCGATCCACCATGTCCAGAACTCCGGGATCGCCTTCGGCCTGTTCGCGAACGCGACAGCACTGGTGACAGCGCTGACGGCACTCGCGGTCGGCTGGATGCTGGTCTTCTTCGCGCGCTCCGGAGCGCGCCATCCCGTTCTGCCTGTCGCGCTCGGACTGCTGATCGGCGGGAGCTCCTCGAACCTGGTCGACCGGATCCGGCTCGGCCACGTGACAGATTTCCTGGACTTCCGCTACTGGCCCGCCTTCAACCTCGCCGACACATTCATCGTCGTCGGAGTCGGCATCCTCTTCGCCGCGATCCTGCTCGGCGAGAGCCGCCACTGACCCTCACGCTTCGGGTTCCGGCCATTGCTGCCGGCGAGCGACTCGACCGGTTCGTCGCCACGCTGCCGGACGTCGCCTCGCGTGCCGAGGCCGAACGTCTGGTCGCGGGCGGGGCCGTTCGGGTTGACGGCGAGGCCCGGCCGAAGAGCCACCGGCTGGTGGGCGGGGAGCTCGTCGAGGTCGACTCGGGCGAGCGGGTGGAGGCGGTTCTGGAGCCGGAGCCGCGCGACCTGCGGATTGCATACGAGGACGAGCACCTGCTCGTCGTCGACAAGCCGGCCGGCATGGTCGTCCACCCTTCAGCCGGACACTCAGGCGGAACGCTCGTGCAGGCGCTCGTCGATCGCGGCATCGCCGGGGGTGACGTGCCCGAACGCCCTGGCATCGTCCATCGCCTCGACCGAGATACCTCGGGACTGCTGGTCGTCGCCCGATCCGAGGAGGCTTACGGCCGGCTGCAGGCCCTCGTTCGGCAGCGGGCGCTCGACCGCCGATATCTGGCGCTCGTTCGAGGCACGCCGCGCTCGCGAAGCGGCCGGATCGAGGCGCCGATCGGCCGTGACCGCCACGATCCGCTGCGCCGGTCGCTCGACACGGACACGCCGAAGGACGCGATCACGCATTTCGGTGTCGAGCGCCTCTTGCCGAGACACACGTTGCTCGCGATCCGCCTGGAGACCGGCCGGACGCACCAGATCCGAGTCCACCTGGCCGCGATCGGCCTGCCCGTCGTCGGCGATCCTGTGTACGGCGTGCCCGACTTCGAGCTCGGACGGCAGTTCCTGCACGCGAACAGGCTCAGCTTCCCGCACCCGTTCGGCGGCGGAAACGTCGAAGCGGAGTCTCCGCTGCCTGCAGAGCTTCAGGCCGCGCTGGCGCGCTTGGCCTCGTAGAGGCGCAGGTCGGCGAGGGCAAAGAGCGTCTCCGCGTCTTCACCGTCGTCCGGGTAACGCGTCACGCCGGCGCTCAGGACGATTGGGACCGGCAGCTCGCCCGACTCGACGAGCGTGGCGATCCGGGCCTCGAGGCGGAAGAGGAAGGTCTCACCCGTTGCCTGATCCGATTCGACGAGCAGCGCCGCGAACTCGTCGCCGCCCATGCGGCCGGCGAGATCGGACTGGCGGATCTGTTCGCGCAAGAGCCGCGCGACCTGCTGCAGCGCGCGGTCGCCTGCCTGGTGGCCGTGGGAGTCGTTGAGCTCCTTGAAGTCGTCGAGATCGAAGAAGACCAGTGTCACCCCGGAGCCGTAGCGCTTTGCCCGTTCGAGCTCCAGCTCGAGCTCACGGGTGAAGGCGGCGTGGTTGAGTAGGTCGGTGAGCGCGTCGTGGCGCGCCCTGTGGGCGAGCTCCGAGGTCGCACGGTCGAAATAGGCGACAACACACTCGGTGACGAGGCTGTCGATCACGTCGTGCAGGCGCTCTTCGAGCACGAAGACGTCCGAGGCCTCGAGCATCGCGCTGCGGTCGCGCACGAGTCGCCAGAGGACTCGCCTGAGCACGAGGAACTCGGTGACGATGTCACGCGGTGCGAAGCCGAGGGCCTCGCGTTCGCGCGCGTGGTCGCGGACGAGGGCGGCGAGCTGGCTGCCTCGCTGCAGGCGCTCCGGCCGGGGATGTTGCAGGTGCTCGGCGAGCTCACCGATGAAGGTCGGCATGTCTCCGAGCTGGCCGATCCGCCCGAGGCGTCCGAGGGGTGGAATCATGTCGTTGCGCAGTCCTTCGGCGACGACGGCGAGGGCGAGATTCCACGCTTCGGCCCGGATCTCTTCGGCGAGGTGGCCGAGGGATGCTGAGGTCTCAGGCGGCGGCGCTTCCACCCAGTAACCATCGGCAGTCGCTCGGGCTTACCTGAGTTCTAACGCGTATTTTGCGTTGCTAAGGCGTCGCTTGACGACGCCGACCGACAAGAGGCCGCGCCGACATGACGGCGCGGCCGCTAACCGCGGCCTCGGTCGGCGGTAACGATCAGAAGAGACGCCAAGAGAACACGCTAAGCTTCCCGCAGTTTCCTTCCCCGACCCGATGGGTCGGCTGGGTGGCGGTGCCGGTGCAGACGACGCTGGTTCCACCCGGTTTCCATCGGCAGTAACAGCAGTCAAACCAAGAGAAAGGGGCTCAGCCCGTGGCAGTCGTCAGCATGCGAGAGCTTCTGGAAGCCGGAGTTCATTTCGGCCACCAGACGCGCCGCTGGAATCCGAAGATGAAGCGCTTCATCTTCGGTGAGCGCGGCGGCATCTACATCATCGACCTCCAGCAAACCCTCGAACGGCTCGAAGAAGCGGCTGCGTTTTCGAGAAACCTCGCCGAGCGGAGCGGCTCCGTTCTGTTCGTCGGCACGAAGAAGCAGTCCATGGACGCAATCGCAGAGCAGGCTCAACGCGTCGGCATGCCCTATGTTCACCATCGCTGGCTCGGCGGGCTGCTGACCAACTGGCGCACGATCTCGAACCGGATCGAGCGCCTGCACGAGCTTCGCCGGCTCCGCGACGACGGGCAGCTCGACTTGTTGCCTTCGAAGGAGCGAATCGCGATGCTGGCCGAGCTCGAGAAGCTCGACACGAACCTCGGTGGTGTCGCGGATATGCGCAAGCAGCCCGATGCGGTCTTCGTCGTCGATCTGCGCAAGGAGCAGCTGGCGGTGCGCGAGGCCCGGCGCCTCGGCCTGCCGATCATCGCGCTGGTCGACACGAACTGCGATCCGGACGAGGCGGACTACGTGATCCCCGGCAACGACGACGCGATTCGCTCGTGTTCGCTCGTGATCCGGGTGATCGCCGACGCAATCGAAGCGGGCAAGGCGAAGGTGACGCCGGCCGAGATGACCGCGGCCGCCGAAGCAAGTGATGTAGATCACGAAGAGCCGGAAATCCAGGAGGGAAAGCCGGAGACCGAGCGTCTCGCCCAGGAGTCGGCAGACGAGGAAATCGCGGACGAGAGTCCCGGCATCGAGGTTCCGACCGGCGTTGCAGCGCAGGCAGGGCCACCCGAGCCGTCGCAGGAGCAGGCGGAATGACTGAGATCGCTGCTGCTCTCGTCAAGGAGCTCCGCGACCAGACCGGCGCCGGGATGATGGACAGCAAGCGCGCGCTGCAGGACACGAACGGCGACATCGAGGCTGCGAAGACGCTGCTTCGCGAACGCGGGCTGGCCAGCGCCGCCAAGCGTGCGGGCAACGAGACGCCCGAGGGCAAGGTCGGCTACCGGGTCGCGGACGATGCCAAGCGCGGCGTCATCGTCGCCGTCGGTTCCGAGAGCGAACCTGTCTCGAACAACCAGGAGTTTCTGTCCTTCGCGAGCAAGGTGCTCGAGGCCGTCGAGCGCGAAGGCCCTGACGCGGTCGAACAGCTCGACGAGGAGCGCCAGGAGCTTGCGGCGAAGCTCGGCGAGAACATCGTCGTCACCGGAGCCGCGCGATTCGAGGCCGTCGACGGGGCTGTGATCAACGGCTACGCGCACCCGCCGGCGAACAAGCTTGGCGTGCTGATCCAGATCCGCGGCGGCTCGAACGAGCTCGCACGCAAGCTTGCTATGCACATCGCCGCCTCGCCGGGGACCCGTTGGATCGGGCGCGAGGACGTGCCGGACGAGATCGTGACCGCGGAGCGCGAGATCTACACCAACTCGGACGAGGTGCAATCGAAGCCCGAGCAGGCGCGTGAGAAGATCGTCGAGGGGATGCTGAACAAGCGCTTCTTCGCCGAGCAGGTGCTCGTCGACCAGCCGTGGATCCACGAGGCTTCGAAGTCGGTCGGGGAAGTGCTGGGGGAAGAAGGAGCAGAGGTGCTCGAGTTCGAGCGTCTCCAGCTCGGCTAGTGGCGCTGAGCTCCGAAGAGGTCGCCAGCGAGCCCGCGCGAGCGGTCTTCAGCCGGATTCTCCTGAAGCTCTCGGGGGAGTCGCTGATGGGCGACAAGGACTACGGGCTCGACCGCGATCGGATCGACGCGGTTGCCGGGGAAATCGTCGAGGTGCAGCAGCAAGGCGTCGAGCTCGCGATCGTTGTCGGCGCCGGGAACATCTACCGCGGCATGGCCGCTGCCGCTGAAGGAATGGACCGGGCGACAGCGGATTACGCGGGCATGCTCGCCACCTTGCTGAACGCACTCGCGCTCCAGGACGCGCTCGAGCGGCGAGGGGCGCACACGCGCGTCCAGTCGGCGATCGAGGTCTCCGAAGTCGCGGAGCCCTACATTCGCAGGCGGGCGATCCGCCATCTCGAGAAGCAGCGAATCGTC
>Ga0207653_10000590_pt1 | contig 12836 bp, 6 predicted proteins | sample KBSK5251metaG_FD_184341 | JGI IMG/M metagenome (GOLD analysis project Ga0207653, IMG submission 184341) | Corn, switchgrass and miscanthus rhizosphere microbial communities from Kellogg Biological Station, Michigan, USA - KBS K5-25-1 metaG... | ecosystem: Host-associated > Plants > Roots >...
AACGACACACGCCACTCCATGCCTCGGCGCTCGGCGGCTTCATCCGCCATCCGGCCACCGTCGCCATCGTCAGCCTCGGCCTCACCCAGATCATCTCCTGGGGCACCACGCTCTACGCGCTCGGCGTGCTGGGTAAGCCCATCGCCGCCGACACCGGCTGGAGCCAGGGCCTGGTGTTCGCCGGGCTCACAGTCGGCCTGCTGGTCTCGGGTGCCATCTCGGCCGGCGTGGGCCGCTTCCTGGACCGCCGCGGCGGGCGGCTCACCATGTCCGTGGGCTCGGTGCTCAATGCCGTCGGGCTCGTGCTCCTGGCGCAGGTGAGCGACCCCTACAGCTACCTCGCCGCCTGGGCCTTCCTCGGCCTCGCCATGCGGCTCACGCTCTACGACGCGGCGTTCGGAGCCCTGGTGCAGGTGACGCCCTCGCGCGGCCGGCGCGCGATCTCGTACCTCACCCTGTTCGGGGGCCTCGCCTCCACCGTATTCTGGCCCATCGGCCACGCCCTCAATTCGGCCTACGGCTGGCGTACGACGCTGCTGGTGTTCGCCGCCATCAACCTTCTCGTCTGCCTGCCGTTGCACGTCCTCGGCCTCGCCCGGCGCGAGACGCCCGAGCAGGCCGAGCACGCGCGGGCGACCGGCAATGCCGAGACGCAGTACACCGGGCGCCCACTGGACGGCTCAACCCGCACCGTCGCCATGGTGCTGTTCGGCGCGGTCGCCGCGGCCAGCGCCGTCGTGATGGGCGCGTTGGCGGTGCATCTGGTACCGATCCTGGAAGGCTCAGGTCTTGTCGCCGCCATGGCGGTGCTGATGGCCTCGTTCAAGGGCATCGCCCAGGTTGTCGGCCGCATCTGGGACCTGACGCTCGCGCGCAAGTGGCATCCGCTCGATGTCGGCCGGGTATCGGTCGCGCTGATCCCCCTCTCGTTCGCGGTGCTGATGCTGGGCGGGGCCAGCTTCTGGACGGCACTGGCCTTTACCCTGCTGTTCGGGGTGTCGAACGGCCTTGTCACCATCATGCGCGGGGCGGTGCCGCTGGCGCTGTTCGGCGCCCAGGGCTACGGCGAGATCCTGGGGATTCTCGCCACCCCCTACCTCGTCCTCGCCGCCGTCGCTCCCACCGCGTTCGCCCTGATCGTCGAGCGCTGGGGCTACGGGGCCGGCGAGGCGACCCTGCTCGGCGCCGGCCTCGTCTCGTTCCTCGGCATGGAGCTGCTCACCCGCTGGTATCGCCGCCGCCCGGCGTGAAGGGCATCGCCGTCAGGCTGGCCAGGCCCTACATAGAGTGCTACGGCAACTGAATTGTGCGCCGATTCCGGCATCCGGCAGGTGCACGTTTCTGTGCGGACTGAACGATGAGCGAGCGCGGAGAAGCAACCCAGCGCACCAGGCAGGGCAAGGCAGGAGCCGCGGCGCCGCCGGGCAGGTCCACGGTGCACCTACGGCTGGCGCTGCTGGCGGTGGCGCTGGTGCTGCCCACCGTCAGCCTGGTGCTGCTCGGCTCGCTGTGGCTGTGGCAGCACGGCTACGTCCTCTACTGGGCGATGGGCACCTGCATCGCCGTGACCGGCGCCTATCTCCTGGAGCGCCGGCTGATGCTGCCGCTGCCCCTCGCGGCGGTCGCCAGCCTGCAGGAGGGCGAGCCCGGGGACAAGGCCTGGACCCCGCGCCAGGAGGAGGCCTGGGCCGACGTCCAGGCGTTCGCCGCCAAGGCCCCCGCCGACCGCATGACCAGCCGCGACAGCGCCCTGAACCTCGGCCTGGAGACGGTCGAGCTGGTGGCCAAGCGCCTCCACCCGGAGCGCGGCGATCCATTGCTGCAGTTCACAGTGCCCGAGGCCCTGGCCCTGATCGAGCGCACCAGCGACGGCCTGCGCAACTTCATCCTCGCCACGTTCCCGCTCGGCGACCGCGTCACGGTGGCCCAGCTCATGTGGCTCTACCGCTGGCGCGGCGCCGTCAACCTGGCCGAGAAGGGCTACCAGCTCTGGCGCGTCGTGCGCATGCTCAACCCGCTGGCGGCGGCGACGACGGAGGTCAGGGAGCGGTTCACGCGCCAGATGTACGAGATGGGGCGCGAGCACCTCGCCGGCCGCGTGGCCCGCGCCTACGTCCGCGAGGTGGGTCGCGCGGCCATCGACCTCTACGGCGGCAACCTGCGCGTCACCCGGCAGCAGCTGACGAGCCACGTCTCGGAGGCCTCCCGCAGGGATATGGCCGCCCTCGAGAGCCGCGCGGCCGAGCCCATCCGCATCCTGGTGGCCGGGCAGACCGGGGCCGGCAAGTCGAGTCTCATCAACACGCTGGCCGGCGCCGTGGAGGCCGTCGTCGATACCGTGCCGGCCACGAAGTCGTTCACCACCTACAAGCTGACGCACGAGGGTCTGCCGCCGGCGCTGATCGTCGACAGCCCCGGCCTGAGCAGCCCGAAGGGCATCGCGCCGCTGGTCGATGCCGCGCACCATTGCGACATGGTGCTGTGGGTCGCTGACGCCACCCGCCCCGCCCGCGACCGCGACCGCGCGGCGCTGAAGGCGATCCGCGAGCGGTTCGCCGCCCAGCCAAACCGCCGCCGCCCGCCCATACTGCTGGTGCTGACCCGCATCGATGCGCTGCGCCCGTTCCAGGACTGGGCGCCGCCCTACGACCTGGAGGCGGGCACGCGCGAGAAGGCGAAATCCATCCGCGCCGCCGCCGAGGCCGCCGGCGAGGAGCTGGGGTTTGCCCGCGAGGATGTGGTGCCCGTGCGCGCCGACAGCGCCGTCGCGGCCTACAACATCGGCGCCCTGTGGGCCAGGATGGTGGCGCTGGTGCCCGAGGCGGAGCGGGCGCGGCATCTGCGCGTGCTGAGCGAGGTGCGGAGCGCCTCGGGCTGGGGCTCCATGTGGACACAGGCCGTCAATGCCGGCCGCGTCCTGCGCGACACGCTCGCGGGGCGCGACGATCAGGCCAAGTCCTGATGCGAGGTGTGGCGGTGGACAGGGAAAGTGGCCTTGGTTAGGCCAAACCGAGGCCACTTTCATACAGAGTGAGGTACCACGGCACGCTGCAGTCGCTCCTGACGCCTCACTCTGGACTGCAAACGCGCAATCGCAGCAAAAAGTTCCGTCGTTGGCACCCTGAAGCTCCGTGCCGGTGTCAGACCCTCCGGGTCTGACACCCTTCGCATGCAAGACCGCGCCCACGATCAACACGCACGGCCCTGTCTCGCGGATGCCATCGAGGCGTGCGCCGATGGTTCCTACACTCCCGGCCACGCGCCGCTCATCCGGCCGGGTTGCATTGAATACCGCGCAAACAGGCCGATGCGGCTCGACCCCGGCCTGCAGGAGGCGCTCCACGAGATCGGGCAGGGTGGCAAGCGGCATGTAGACGGCCGTCGTCGCCTGCGGGTCGGCGAGGGCGGCGAGGTCCAGGTCCTGCGGCAGCCGGCCATCGTGGGCGTGACCGGTGACGAACTGCACGCGCCGGGCGACGCTGCGGTGGGTGAGCGACACCTTGAGGCTGGCCGCGGCGCCCTGGGCGGCGCTGATGCCGGGCACCACGTCGAAGGCAATCCCGGCGCTTTCCAGTGCGGCGATCTCCTCGCCGGCCCGGCCAAAGATCGTGGGGTCGCCGGACTTGAGGCGCACCACGCGCTTGCCCGCTTTCGCCAGGCTCACCATCAGGCCGTTGATGTCGTCCTGCCTGCAGGAGGGGCGATGGCCGGTCTTGCCGACCAGCATCCGCCTGGCCTCGCGCCGGGCGAAGTCGAGGATCTCCGGCGCCACGAGATCGTCGAACAGGATCACGTCGGCCGAGCGCAGCGCCCGCACCGCCTTGAGGGTGAGCAGCTCCGGATCGCCGGGGCCGGCACCCACCAGCGTCACATGGCCCGGCGACACCGCCGCATCGGAACCGATCAGGGCGGTGCGCAGCAGCGCGCTCCAGTCCTTGCGCTGGGGCACGCGGTCCGGCACCCGCAGCGCCAGGGTGGCGAAGGCCTCCCAGAAACGGCGGCGGATGGCGGTTCTGAGCTTCAGCCCGCCGAGCTCGGCGCGCCACGCCTTGGCGGCCTCGGCCCAGCGTGCGAAGCCCGCCGGCAGCAGCGCCTCGATGCGCGAGCGGATCGCCTGGCCGAACACCGGCGCCGCCCCCTCGGTGGAAATGCCGACCACCAGCGGCGAACGGTTGACGATGGCGCCAAACTGGAAGGTGCAGTAGCCCGGCTTGTCGATAACATTGACGGGCACGCCCGATTCGGCTGCCGCCGCGAATATGGCTTGCGCCTCCTCCTCGTCCCTGGCGGCGGCGACCACCAAGGCGGCGCCGTCGAGATCCGAGGGCGACCAGGACCGCCGCTCCAGGCGCACAGGCCCGCCGGGCGGGTCGGCGGCCAGCGCCTCCCATGTCTGCGCAGGGCTCGGGGCTCAGCACCGCGACAGCGGCGCCGGCGGCGGAGAGCAGCTCCGCCTTCCACGCCGCAGCCTCGCTGCCGCCGATCACAACGATACGCCGACCGTCGAGCGGAAAGAACAGCGGCAGCGTGGCGAGCCGGTCCATGCGGCGCGGGCGCTGGGCACTGGGGTGTCTCATGGTGTCAGATCCTCCAGGTCTGACACCATTCCGCAAACCGATGTTGGAGTAACGGTATCAGATCCAGAGGGTCTGACACCTCCTATGACACCAGCAATGAGGCGCCTGATCTCGGGGATGCAGGAGCCGCAGTTGGTGCCGGCACCCAGCTGGCGGCCGATACTCTCCACGCTGCGGCCGCCGGCGCCCGCAGCCGCCGCGATGCGCGCGGCGCCCACCTGGAAGCACACGCACACGATGGCGCCCTCGTCGACGGCGCCCTCGAACGGAATGCCGGCGAGGAGCGCTCGGCGGTCGGTGACGGTCATGGCGGCCCGGTCGAACTGGGACTTCAGCCACTCGGGCGAAGGCAGCTTCGGGCTCGGCCCCACGAACAGCAGCGCCTCGATACGGCCGGCGCGATGCACGCCGACGCGGAACACGCCTGCGCCGGCGTCCTCGAACGTGATGCGCTCGCCCTCGGGCAGCGCCGAGGCGAGCCATCGGCGCCAGCCGCCGGCGCCCGGACCGTCGAAGGCGAAGTTCAGCACATGCCCGAACGGCGCCCGCGCCGCCGCCCAGTAGACGAGGCGCGGCAGCCGCAGCGGCCGGCGCGACAAGGCGAAGCCGTACTGCGCAACGGGGAGCGCCGCGACGCGCGCGGGCGTGGCTTTGGCCTCCGGCTGGCCGGAGTGTGGATCGGCGGCGGGCTGCACCAGCGCGCCGATGCGGGCTCCGGAGCTGTTCTCGGCCGACCAGTGGATCGGCACGAACAGCGTGCCCGGCTGCTGGCCGCGATTGACGAGGACGCGCAGCGTGGCGGTGCCGTGCGGCGTGTCGGTCCTGGCCAGCGCGCCCTGCTCCAGCCCGAGGCGGGCCGCGTCGTCAGGGTGGATCTCGACGAACGGCTCGGCGATGTGGGTGGAGAGACGGGGCGAGAGCCCGGTGCGCGTCATGGTGTGCCACTGATCGCGGATGCGGCCGGTGTTGAGCAGGAACGGCCAGTCGCCAGTTGCGGCAGCCGCCAGCCGAGGCGGGACGATGGCGACGAAGCGCGCCTTGCCATCGGGCGTAAGGAACCCACCGTCGGCAAACAGGCGTGCCGTGGGCTGTTCCGCATGCCGGTAGGGCCACTGGAACGGCTGCAGGGCGTCGTAGGCCTGCCGGCTCAGCCCCGCGGTGCCGGAGATGTCGAAGGCGCGATCGCCGTCGTTCTCAAACCCGGAGAGCCGTGCGTGCTCCCCGAAAACCTCCGCCGGCGAGGCATAGGCGAAGGCGTCCCCGTAGCCCAGCCGCTGGGCCACCTGCGAGAGGATCCACCAATCGGGTTGCGCCTCACCGGCGAGCGGCAGGAACGGGCGCTGGCGCGAGACGCGGCGCTCCGAGTTGGTGACGGTGCCGTCCTTCTCGCCCCAGGCGGCGGCCGGCAGCCTGACGTGAGCGAGCCCAGCCGTGTCGTTGGAGGCGACGTTCTCCGACACGACGAGGAGATCGAGCCTGGCGAGCGCCTCGCGCACCGCATCGGCTCGCGGCAGCGATACCGCGGGATTGGTGCCCATCACCCACAGCGCCTTGATGCGCCCGTCGGCGACGGCATCGAACATGTCCACGGCCTTGAGGCCGGGGCCAATCACGAGGTTGGGCGCCTCCCAGAAGCGGCGCACGCGGTCGCGCTCCTCCTCCGAGAAGCCCATGTGCGCCGCCAGCATGTTGGCGAGCCCGCCCACCTCGCGTCCGCCCATGGCGTTGGGCTGGCCGGTGAACGACAGTGGCCCGGAGCCCGGTTTGCCGATCCGCCCGGTCGCGAGATGGCAGTTGAGAATCGCGTTGACCTTGTCGGTGCCCTGCGCCGACTGGTTCACGCCCTGGCTGTAGCAGCTGACGACCCGCGCCGTCGCTGCGAACCAGTCGAAGAACTTCGCCACGTCCTCGATATCGAGCCCGGTGGCACGAGTGACGGCCGCGAGCGTCGGCGCGATTGAGCGGGCGGCATCGAGCGCGCCGTCGAAGCCCTCCGTTCGAGCCGCAATCAGCTTCGCGTCGATGAGGCGGCGGTCCACCAGCGCCACCAGCAGCCCCGACCACAGTACGCCGTCGCTGCCGGGCCTGATGGAGAGCTGCAGGTCGGCCCCTTCGCTGGTGGCGGTGCGGCGGGGATCGATGTTGACGACGCGCACGCCGCGCTCGGCGCGGGCGGCCTGGATGCGCTGGTACAGCACCGGGTGGCACCAAGCCGCGTTGGAGCCGGCGAGCACCACGAGATCGGCCAGCTCTAGGTCCTCGTAGCACTGGGGCACCACGTCGGCGCCGAAGGCGCGGCGGTGACCGGCCACCGACGAGGCCATGCACAGGCGCGAGTTGGTGTCGACGTGCGGCGTGCCGATGAAGCCCTTGGCCAGCTTGTTGGCGACGTAATAGTCCTCCGTCAGCAGCTGGCCCGAGAGATAGAAGGCGATGGCCTCCGGCCCATGCTCGGCCCTGACGGCAGCAAGGCGGGCTGCCACATGATCGAGCGCCTCGCCCCAAGTCGCACGCCGACCGTCGACGATCGGGTGCAGCAGCCGGGTCTCCAGCCCCAGCGTCTCCCCCAGCGCCGAGCCCTTGGAGCACAGCCGCCCGAAGTTCGCCGGGTGCTCCGGATCGCCTGCGATGGCCGCCCCGCCCTTGCCGTCCGGCCTCGCCAGCACCCCGCAGCCGACGCCGCAGTACGGGCATGTCGTTAGCACACCCGGGGAGTGGGCACGCGCGGGTCCCCCTCCCCCTTGTGGGGAGGGGTTAGGGGTAGGGGGAACCACAGTCCTGGAGGCGAGGGTTTCCCCCCCACCCTGTCCCTCCCCCACAAGGGGGGAGGGAACGTTGTGGCTCGCTCCTAGCCCCACTCTACCCATCAATACACATCCGCCTGATAGCGGCCCGTGGCCTTCAGCTCGGCGATGAAGTCGCGGGCGCCGGCTTCGCTCATCTGACCGGCCCTGGAGGAGATCTCGACCAGCGCGTTCTCCACGTCCTTGGCCATGCGCTTGGCGTCGCCGCACACGTAGAAGTGCGCGCCGTCCCTGAGCCAGGCCCACAGCTCCGGCCCCGCCTCGCGCATGCGGTCCTGCACGTAGACCTTCCCCGTTCCATCGCGCGACCAGGCGGTGGAGAGGCGGGTGAGCGCGCCGGCGGCGAGGAAGGCCTCGAGCTCGTCGCGATAGAAGAAATCGGTGGCCTCGCGCTGGTGGCCGAAGAACAGCCAGGCGCGGCCCTTCGCCTTCGCCGCCTTGCGGTGCCACAGGAACGAGCGGAACGGGGCCACGCCGGTGCCCGGTCCCACCATGATGATGGGTGTGGCGTCGTTCTCAGGCAGCGCGAACCCGTGCGCCTTCTGGGTGTAGACCTTGACGGTGCTGCCGGATTTCACCCGGTCTGCCAGGAACGTGGAGGCCACGCCCAGGCGGCGGCGGCCGGCGATGTCGTAGCGCACGGCGTCCACAGTGAGGTGCACCTGGCTCGGCGTGACGAGCGGGGAGGAGGCGATGGAGTAAAGCCGCGGCTGCAACGGCTCCAGGCATTCGACGAAGCCCTCGGGGTCGCAGCGCACGGGGCCCAGCTTCTCCAGCACCGCCAGCACGTCGAGGGTGGCGGCGTCGCCGTCCGGGTCCTGGCCCCTGGCCAACGCCTTGGCCTTCTGACGCCGCTCGCCGCCGACGAGGTAGCCGACCAGCTCTAACAGCATGTCGGGGGCAAGGCCCAGCGCGTAGTCCTCGATCAGCGCGTCGCGGATGGGCTTTCCGCCCACCGGGAATTCGTGCGGCACACGCAAGGCGGCGAGGATGGCCTCGGCCAGCGCCGGGTCGTTCTTGGGGTAGAGGCCGAAGCTGTCGCCGGGCGCGTAGGCGAGCCCGCTGCCGGCGATGTCGAGCACGACGTGGCGCGTATCCTTCTCCGAGCCCTTGCCGTTGAGGCGCGTCGCCATACGGAAGACTGCGTCCACCGGCGCATCGCGGGTGCCGTGCTCGGGCGCCTTCGCTCCGGACGGGGTCAGACCCCTCGTATCAACCGGGGTGTTGTCCGCCGGCCGTGGTCGCGGGGGGTCTGACCCCTGCCTGGGCACGGCCGGGGCCTGCTCGAGCAGGCCCTTGAGCATGCGGCTCGTCTCCTTGCCGCCGGGGACGCACAGGTTGAGCTTGGTCTCGGTGCCGTCGGCGATCGCCTTGGAGTAGGTCTCGCACATGTAGCCGCACTGGCCGCAATCCTGCTGCGCCATGGCCGCGAACAGGCGGCGCGGCAGCGGCCTGCCCTCGGCGAGCCTCATGCGCTCCTCGATGGGCGTCGACGCAGCGTGCCACGGCGCGCCGTCGGCCTCGCCTGCCGCCGGCGCCGCGCCGTTCGGGCCGGCCGTCCCCAGCTCCGCCTCCGCCGAGAGCAGGCCGGCGAAGAAGCCGTTGAGCCAAAGACGCTGCTCGCGCGTGAAGGGCGCCGTCTCGGGGATCAGGTCCTGCATCGGCGGCGGCACGATGGGCGACAGCTCGGTCATCCGACGGCCTCCGCTGCGAACATGCTTTGCAAGTCGGCAACCTCGTGCCGGCGGGTGAAGGCAAAGAACGGCTCATCGGCTGAGGCTCGCTTCGCCAGATACGTCTTCAGCATCCCCTCCACGACGCGCGGGGCGTCCTCGGCCTTCACGTCGCGGGCCACTTCGCGGCCGAGCCCGGCATCGGGCCCGAAGCCGCCGCCGACCAGGATGTGATAGCCCTCGACCTGGTCGCCGCCGTCGGAGGTGGCGATCTTGCAGGCGAGCAGGCCGATGTCGCCGATGTAGTGCTGTGCGCAGGAGTGGTGGCAGCCCGTAAGGTGGATGTTGATGGGCACGTCCAGCGCCACGCGGTTGTCGCACCAGCGGGCGATGTCCTCGGCGTGCCGCTTGGTATCGGACGCGGCGAACTTGCAGCCGCTGTTGCCGGTGCAGGCGACAAGCCCCGCCCTGACCGAGTTGGCCTCGCTGCAGAGGCCGATAGCTTCGATGGCGGCGCGGGCCAGCGCGATCCCGTCGTCCGGCACGCCGGAGATCAGCAGGTTCTGCCAGACCGTGAGCCGGATATCGCCGTCGCCCAGATCGCGGGCGATCTTGGCCAGCCCGCGCATCTGCTCCGGCGACAGCCGGCCGACGTTGAGCGCCACGCCGATCCAGTTGAGGCCGGCCTGCTTCTGGCGGTGCACGCCGATGTGGGCGGTGCGGCTGAAGGCGGGGCGTGGGCTGATGGCCTCGGCCGGCACCCGCGTCAGCTTGCGGCCGAGCTTCTCCTCCATCAGGCCCAGGAACCGCTCGATCCCCATCGCGTCGAGCACGTACTTGAGGCGCGCCTTGGTACGGTCTGTGCGGTCGCCGTGGTCGATGAAGGCGCGCACCACGGCGTCGGCCACCATCGTCGCCTCGGCGGGCCTGACGATGACGCCGGTCTCGCGGCCGAAGTCCATGTGGCCGGTGATGCCGCCGAGCAGCAGGCGGAACCACACCCCCGGCTCCGCGCCGAAACCGTCCCTCACCTCGACGGCCTGGAAGCCGATGTCGTTGGTGTCCTCCAGCACGGCGATGGCGCCGGCGCCATCGAAGCCAACGTTGAACTTGCGGGGCAGCCCGTAGAGCCCGCGGTCATTGAGGATATGGAAGTGCCACTCGCGCGCGTAGGGTCGCGTATCGATGATCTCCTGCGGGTCGATGCCGGCCGTGGGCGTGCCCGTGACATTGCGGATGTTGTCGGCGCCGGAGCCGCGCGAGCACAGCCCCAGGTCCTGGATGGCCTCGACCAGGGCCACGCCGTTCCTGGGCTCGATCTCGCGCATCTGCAGGTTGGCACGCGTCGTCACGTGGGCGTAGCCGCCGGCGTAGGTCTCGGCGAGGTCGGCGAGGCCCGCCAGCTGCCAGTGCTTGAGGATGCCGTTGGGAATGCGCAGCCGGCACATGTAGGCCTTCTGCGTCGGCGCGCAGTAGAACAGACCGAAGAAGCGCCAACGGAAGTTGTCGTCGGGCTTCGGCGGCGCGTTGGTCGCAGCCTGGGCCTTCAACTTCCCGTAACCGTCGAAGGGATGCAGCTCGCGCTTGAACTTCTCGGGGTCCGAGAGCTTCTTGCCGGCCTCGATAAAGCGGCCCTGCGCCCTCAGGCCGGGGGCGTCGGGGCCGGCCGGCTCGCCGCCCGGGGCAGCCCGCGCGCCGTTGCCCGGCGCGGTCTCTCGGGCGGAGCGTCCGGCCTGCAGGCCGGACGTGAAGCCTTCGAGGTAGAGCTTCTGCTCTGCGGTAAAGTCGCCGCTCATCGCCTAGTCCATGTCATCGGGCCCTGAAACGACACAAAAGCCGCCTCTCCCGGACTCCCTGGAGCCCAAGCTGGCGACAGTGCCGAATTGTCCCTGTCTTTGGGTTGCGGACGGCGATCGCCTTTGATGGCCGGCCGGCGTTTGGACAGAATCCAAGCATCGTGCCAAGTCGCGAGGCTGTGATGAATCAACGAGTTGCGTCGAGTCGAACCAAGGCGTTGGCCGGCTCGGCTGCCGTGGGTTGCGGCAGTGCGGTCAGAATTTGTGCATTGCGCATCTCCCTTGCTCAGTCGGACGCGTGTTTGGCCGCACTCAAGCGGCTTCGCGCTCCGCCCAGGCGCGTCCGAAGGCCAGCTTGTCGCGCAAGGGGGCGATGGGTGCCCCCACGACCATCAGCTCGCGGTACCAGAGCGCATCGGCCGTATCGCCCACCAGCACCGCGCCCACCAGGCGATTGTCGCGCACCACCAGCTTACGGTAGGTCGCCGCCTCCTGGTCCTCCAGCACGATGGTCTCGTCATCCTCGCCCTCGAAATCGCCCATCGAGAACACCGGCACGCCCGACACCTTGAGGTTGGTGGCAAGCAGCGAGCCCTCGTAGCGGGCGGGCAGCCCCGCGAGATAGCGCGCGAGCGCCTTGGCCTGGGCGTAGGCCGGCTCGACCAGGCCGTAGCAGACACCGCGGTGCTCGGCGCACTCGCCGATGGCGTAGACGGACGGCCAGCTGGTCTCCAGCTTGTCGTCCACGAGAATGCCGCGCCCCACCTCGACGCCGGCGGCTTGTGCGAGACGCGTCTCCGCCCGCACACCAGCCGCCATGACAACCAGACCGGCGGGCAGGGCGCGGCCGTCCTTGAGGTTGACGCGCTCGGCCCGGCCGTCGCCCTCGATGGCCGCCGTCTCGGCTTCGAGGAGCACCTGGATGCCAAGCTTCTCGACGGCCGCCTTGAGCAGAACCGCCGCCGGAGCATCGATCTGCCGCTCCATCAGCCGCGACATGAGATGCACCAGCGTCACGGCGAGGCCGCGGCGGCAGAGGCCGTACGCAGCCTCGATGCCGAGCAGGCCGCCGCCGATGACGACGGCGCGGCCGCCTGCCGCAGCACTGCGCAGGGCCTCCGCATCGGCGAGGTCGCGGAAAGTGGTGATACCGGCCAGGTCGTGGCCGGGCACGGGCAGGCGGATGGCGTCGGAGCCGGTGGCCAGGATCAGCCGGTCGTAGACGAGACGCGCGCCGCTCGCCAGCACCACCTCGCGCTTTGCGGGGCGCAGCTCAATGGCGCAATCGCCGCAGATCAGCTCGGCGCAGTTCTCCGCAAACCAAGCGCGCGGACGCAGCTCGATGTCGGCTTCCTCCACCTCGCCTGCCAGCAGGCTCGACAGCAGCACGCGGTTGTAGGGCGGGTGCGGCTCTTTCCCGACCAGCACGATCCCGTAGCGGTCGGGGCAGAGCGACGCGATCTCCTCGATCAGCCTGAGAGAGGCCATGCCGCCGCCGACGATGACGAGCCGCTCGCGCTGCCTCGGGCTCATCGGTTTCCTCCGCGACAGGCGCGAATGGCGAATGGCGAGCGGCGAATGGCCTCGAGGCTCACGACTGGCACTCCATTCGCCATTGGCCATTCGCCTACTCGGCCGCCTGCAGCGCCGGCGCCCTGTGCCGCGCGTAGAGGAACTCGATCACACGCTGGCGCGCCTTGATGTACGCCGGGTCCGCCGCCAGCTCGAGCCGCCGGCGCGGGCGCGCCAGCGGCACCGTCAGCACCTCGCCGATGCGGGCGGCGGGGCCGTTCGTCATCATCACGATACGGTCGGAGAGCAGCACGGCCTCGTCGACGTCGTGGGTGATCATCAGCACCGTGTTCTTCAGCTGGGCGTGGATGGCCATCACCGAGTCCTGCAGGTGCGCGCGGGTGAGGGCGTCGAGCGCGCCGAACGGCTCGTCGAGCAGCAGCACCTTGGGCTCCATGGCGAGCGCGCGGGCGA
>Ga0207653_10000592_pt1 | contig 12817 bp, 13 predicted proteins | sample KBSK5251metaG_FD_184341 | JGI IMG/M metagenome (GOLD analysis project Ga0207653, IMG submission 184341) | Corn, switchgrass and miscanthus rhizosphere microbial communities from Kellogg Biological Station, Michigan, USA - KBS K5-25-1 metaG... | ecosystem: Host-associated > Plants > Roots >...
CATCGAAGGCAGGCGCCGCTTGATGTAGTCGGAGGAGCGGCGGGACGCGATGTCGAGGAAGACGCCGCCGTGCGGGCTCCCGCGTCCGGCCTTGACCTCGGCGTTGATCGCGCGCGCGACCTCGTCGCGCGGCAGCAGGTCCGGCGTGCGACGGTTGTTCTTCTTGTCCTCGTACCACCGGTCGGCCTCTTCCTCCGTGTCGGCCGTCTCGGAGCGGAAGAAGTCGGGCACGTAGCGGAACATGAAGCGCTCGTCCTTGTTGTTCTTGAGCGTTCCGCCGTCTCCGCGCACGCCCTCCGTCACCAGGATCCCGCGTACGCTCGTCGGCCAGACCATCCCCGTCGGGTGGAACTGCGTCATCTCCATGTCGATGAGGTCGGCGCCGGCATCGAGCGCCATGCCGTGCCCGTCGCCGGTGTACTCCCAGGAGTTCGACGTGATCCTCCACGCCTTGCCGACCCCGCCCGTCGCGAGCACGATCGCCTTCGCGCGGAACAGCACGAGCTTGCCGCTCTGCCGCCAGTACCCGAACGCGCCCGAGACGGCGCCGTCCTCGGTGAGCAGTCGGTAGAGCGTGCACTCCATGAAGACATCGATGCCGCGGTGCACCGCGTGGTTCTGGAGCGTGCGGATCATCTCGAGACCGGTCCGGTCGCCGACGTGGGCGAGCCGCGCGTACCTGTGACCGCCGAAGTCGCGCTGCAGGATGAGACCGTCCTTCGTGCGATCGAAGAGCGCGCCCCACTCCTCGAGCTCGAGAACGCGATCGGGTGCCTCCTGCGCGTGCAGCTGCGCCATGCGCCAGTTGTTGAGCAGCTTGCCGCCGCGCATGGTGTCGCGGAAGTGGACCTTCCAGTTGTCCTCCTTCCAGACGTTGCCCATCGCCGCGGCGATCCCGCCTTCGGCCATGACCGTGTGCGCCTTCCCGAGGAGCGACTTGCAGACGAGCGCCGTCTTCACGCCCATCGCGCTCGCCTCGATCGCCGCCCGAAGGCCGGCGCCGCCCGCGCCGATCACGACGACGTCGTAGTCGTGGGTCTCGTAGTCCGCCACTACGACACCCACCGCAGGTCGGTGATGACGCCCATCGCGACAAGTCGGATGTAGAGGTCCGTGAGCGCGACGCCGAAGAGGCTGAACCACGCCCACCGCGAGTGACGCACGTTGAGCTGGTTCGCCCAGCTCCAGAGACGGAAGCGCAGGGATTTGCCGTGGAAGGAATCGAGGTAGCCGCCGACGAGATACCGCGCGGCGTGGCAACCGAAGGTGTAGCCGCTGAGCAGCACGACGTTGGTGATCATGATCACGGTCCCAACGCCGATCCCGAAATGTCCGTCGAAGTTGAACGCCTGGATCGCGTCCCACCAGAGGATCGCGAGCACCACGATCGCGAGATACAGCGCGTAGCGGTGGATGTTCTGGATCACCCACGGGAAGCGCGTCTCGCCGCTGTACTTCGCGCGGGCGTCCGGCACGGTGCACGCCGGAGGGGACCAGAAGAACGCGCGGTAGTACGAGCGGCGGTAGTAGTAGCAGGTGACGCGGAACGCGAGTGGCGAGCCGACGATGAGGAATGCAGGCGACAGCGTGTACCAGTCGCCGATGATCGGGAACGTCGGATGGATGCACCCAGTCGTGAGACAGGGTGAGTAGAACGGCGAGAGGTATGGGTCGGCGAAGTAATTCGCGTTCTGGATGCTCACGATGAGCGAGTACACGACGAATCCACCCAGGACGAGGACGATCGTGAGGGGCTCGACCCACCACCGATCGTGACGCTCGTGCGGACGCTGCCGGACGCTGGCCGTCGTCGTCGCCACCGGCCGTCCACGGTACGCACTCGGCTCGTGGCAGGCAAAGATATCAAGGCGCTGGTGGCGATAGCCGTAGGCTATGGTCGTGGAGCTCCATCAGCTTCGTTACTTCGTGGCCGTCGCCGAGCAGCGGCACTTCACGAAGGCGGCGCGTGAGCTCTCGGTCGCCCAACCCTCGGTCTCCAAGCAGATCCGTCGCCTCGAAGACGAGCTCGGCGCGCCGCTTTTCCATCGCATGCGCGGGAACGTGGCGCTCACGCCCGCGGGCGAGGCGCTCCTCCCCCTCGCGCGTCGCGTCCTCACCGATGTCGCCGGGGCCGAAAGCGAGGTCCGCGACCTCACCGGAATGCGCCGTGGGCGGCTATCGCTCGGCGCGACGCCGAGTCTATCGACGACGCTCGTGCCGCCGGCGCTCGCGCGCTACCACCAGAGCTATCCCGGGATCGAGCTTGTTCTGCACGAGGCGGGCTCGCGCGATCTCGTCGGCGAGCTCGAGCGCGGCACGCTCGACCTTGCGCTCGTGATCCTCCCGATGCACGACGACATCCTCGAGACGACACCGCTGCTGCGCGAGGAGCTGGTCCTGGCGGTGCCGAAGTCACATCCGTTCGCGAAGCGCCGGAGTGTGGCGATCGCGGAGCTCCGCGGTGTGCCGCTGGTCATGTTCCGAGACGGCTACGACCTGCGGGCGACGACGGTCGCCGCGTGCCGCCGCGCCGGCTTCGAGCCGACGTTCGCGCTCGAGGGCGGCGAGATGGACGGGGTCCTGCGTCTCACGGCAGCGGGGGTAGGCGTCGCCGTGGTCCCGAGCCTCGTCGTCGACCGCGGCGGACCGCTGCGCGCGGTGCGCATCGCGAAGCCCGAGCTCACACGCACGATCGGATTCGCGCATCGGCGCGACCGGCGGCTGACTCGAGCGGCGCAGGAGTTCATCACCACGGTGCGTGCGCTGGTGGCCGCCCGCGAGTGGCTCGCGCGCACCCCAGCCGGCCTCACGGTGCTCGACGGCGCTGCAGAGCTTCGGCCGCGCCGCAAGCCGCGAAGCTAACCCGCGTGCGAAGGCTCGTCGCGCCCGCACTCGATCTCGAGCCCAACAAAGTTGCGGCGTTCGACAACGCATTTGCTTCGGCTGGTGCCCAGCACCCGATCGAGTACCAGCTTCCCTATCCGAAACAGGAGTTCCTCCGCTACCTGGTCGCGAAGCGCGACGTAGTCCTGCACGGATCAGGCAATGGCGCGATCGATGTCTTCGAGCCGACGTGGCAGACCGACTACTTCGGGCGTGTTCGCAAAGCGGTGTTCGCGGCCTCTGATGGCATCTGGCCGATGTTCTTCGCGATCCTCGACCGTTCGCGGTATCACGGCTCACTCCGGAACGTCTGCTACTGGGATGTCGACGACGCGGGAGAGAGGCAGAAGTTTTACGGCTTCTCGATCAATGCGGCGTTCCTCGCGAGGCGCCCGTGGCGCGAAGGCAGCATCTACGTTCTGCCACGAGCCACGTTCGAGCGCGTGGTCGACGAAGATGGAAGTTCTTCGGAGGAGTGGCTCTCGGCACGAGCCGTCACGCCGATAGCACGGCTCGCGGTGTCGCCTTCTGACTTTCCATTCGTGAAGGACGTGGAAGGGCACGGCGACGAGAGAACGGATCGGTTCGAGGAGCTCGTGTATCAACTCGGCGCCGGAGCGCAGGAGCTGACCACGCATGAGGGTGCGCTTGGTCTCGCCCTCGCGCCACCTTCGCTCTGGCGGGAACGAGCGGCGGAGTTCGCCGCGCTGCTGCCCGGGGTGCTACCTGATCTCCGTGCCGAGACCGTTGACGATGAGCGCAGATTGGTTCTCAACGTGAGCGGGTCCGGCCCGGACCGCGATCGGCTCGCGGTCGCGCTTCAACAGTGGCGTCGAACGATCAGCGGAGTGTGAAGACCTCCACAGTGTTCGCCTTGCCGCGGACCTGAGCCTCGCCGAGGGAACGCATTTCGACGCCGTCGTCCCGAAGGTACCCGGCGGTGACGCCGGAGAGCACCGCGTCGACCTTGTATTCCTTCGTGAGTGACTCCATGCGCGACGCGGTGTTCACCGCATCGCCGATGGCTGTGTAGTCCGAGCGCTCTGGCAATCCGATCGCGCCGAGAACGACATCACCCGTGTGCATGCCCACGCCGAACTGCACGACGGGCTCGCCGTTCCGTGCGCGCTCGATGTTGAGCGCCGTGATGCTCGAGCGGATCGCGAGCGCCGCGCGTGCAGCCGCGGGTGCGCCGTAAGCCGGATCGCCCATCGCGCCGAAGATCGCCATGAGGCCGTCACCGGTGAACTTGTCGAGGATGCCGCCGGCATCGATCACTGATCGCGCCATCAGGCGGAGGTAGGCGTTCATCACGGTGATCACCTGCTCCGGCGCGAGCTTCTCCGCGAGGGCCGTCGAGCCGCGGAGATCCGCGAACAAGATCGTGACCGTCTGGCGCTCGCCTTCGAGCCGCAGCGGGTCGCCGCCGATGACGCGCTCGACGACCGTTGGCGGCAGGAACCGCTCGAGACCTCGTCTTCGGTCGAGCTCGAGGAACAGGGCGCCGAGGGCGAGCACGGTCGCCGCGAACATCAGTCCGTGGTACTCCCACCACGAGAGCGTCCACACCGGGCCGAGGAACTGCGACAGCTGCGCCTGCGCGAGCAGCACGTACGCCGCCGCGAGCGCGCCCTGCATCGGAAGCCTCGTGCGGACGTAGTCGCGGCCCTGCGACCACGCGGCAACGCCGTAGAGAAGGACCGTGCTTCCCGAGACGGCGAATGGGACGAGGCCGGCGCCGCCATAGATGTCGGGTGGAGTGAATCCGGACTTGCCATACGTACTGGGGTCGTAGTTCGCGTACGCGCCGCCGCCGATCAGGATCCACCGCGCGAGTCCGCCGAACGCGGCGGGCCACCCGATCGCGACGACCGCGTACAGCACGATGGCGAGCGCGACGACCGCGAGCAGGGTCCGCGGCGGAACGCGCTTTTCGAGGAACGCCGCCACGGGCGTGTAGCGGATCGCGAAGAACAGCGCAGAGGTCCAGAGGGCGAGCTGCGCGGATACACCGACGACGAGGCCGGCATCGTCCTTCTTGTCGCCGCGCTGCAGCACGTCTGGCGTCGACAGCCCGTGGACCGCGAAGATCCCGGCCATGCACAGGAATCCTGTCGCGATCAGCAGGCTTCGGTAGTGGCCGGAGCCAAGCGCGGCGCGCGCGACGAAGATCGCGACGAGCAGCGCGACGATCGAGACGTTCGTCGTGATCACGAAGTGCTCGACCGGAATGAAGACCGGACTGTTGCGCTGTGGATCGGCGAGCAGTGCCGCGAGAACGACCGTCGGCGATATGACCACGAGGAGCAGGAGCAAGGGACGCCAGGGCACCCGTCTCACGGGCGCCAGTCTAGAAAGGCTTAGACGCCCTCCGCCGCGCGCGCGACCTTTGGAAGGAGCTGATCGAGGTCGAAGGGTTTTCCGACGACGTCCGCGGCGCCGATGTTCTTGGCGTGACGCGCGAGATCGTTCGCGGCCGAAAGGACGACGATCGGGATCTCAACGCGCTCGCGCAGGCGCTTCGCGAAGGTCCAGCCGTCCATGACCGGCATCATGAGATCGAGCACGATGACGTCGGGCCGCCACCGCTCGCACACGGAGAGGGCGTCGGCGCCGTTGATCGCAGGCACGACCTCGTAGCCGTCGTCCTCGAGCGCTGTCGAGAGAAGCTCACGGATGCTGGCATCGTCATCCACGACAAGAACACGTTTCTGTTCACCCACCGTGGCGGAGCATGACACACGAGATTGGGTAGACAGCCTACTTAGCGGCTCGATCTGAGTGATGCAGCGAACACAGCCGGGATGACCAGGAAGCCGATCGCGAGCGTCGCGACCCAGAGCCAGAGCGTTTCGGGATGACAGGTCACCAAATTGAGGCAGCCATCGATAGAGCGCTGTCGCTCGACGAGAAGCAGGGGCAGGCTCGCGGGGGATGCGACGACGGTCGCCGCGGCGAATGTCGTGGCGATCGTCGGGATCGAGCGAGACAGGGCGCCCGCACGGGGATCGATCGCGCGTGCCGACCGGCGCGCCCAGAGCAGAGCGACGAACGTTGCAAGCACCGCGAACGCGATCGACGAGCCGAATCGCTCGTCGCGCGGCCGCGGGTCGAGCGGGAGCGCGAGCTCGAACACTGTCAGCGCGGCCCAGTAGGCAAGCTTGATCGTGGTGATGCGACCGACGAGGAGCGCGAGCGTGGCATGCCGCGGCAGTGGTCGCTGGGCCTCGGTGCCTACCGGTAGGTGGTCCACCACTTCTGCAGGAAATACAGCACCGCGATCAGGATGACCGTGGTGACGAACACCATGTAGAACTCGCCGGACTCGCCGACCTCAGCGATCACGCTACTTCAGACCCTCGAGGTAGGTCACCAGCAATCGGATCGACGCCTCGTCGAGCTGACCGCCTTCCGTGTTCAACCACACCGGCATGATGACGCCTGGCTTGATCTTTGGCGCGTTCGAGATCCAGTGGAATAGCCAGTCGGCGTCTCCACGTGCCTTGGCGGCCTTGTTCTCGTCGTTGATGGGTCCTTGGCTGCCGTAGTGCGCGAGGACAGGCGCCTGTGGCACCGTGCTCGGCTTCCCATCTGTGAAGCTGTGGCAGGTCACGCAGTATTGCTGTGCGAGGTCGGCACCTGATGCCGGCGGCGGCGGCGGAGGCGGCGACACGTCGGCGTTCTCGACGCCCTCCAGGTGCGTACGGATGTTGACGATGTCGGCCCAGTCGTCTTCGGTGCCGCGCATGATGAATGTGACGAGCTGATTGATCTGCTCGGGATTGAACGGTCCGCCTTCGGACGCGGCCCACGCTGGCATCGAGTAGTTCGGCGGCGGATTCGACTTGCCGCGGGAGATCGTCAGACGGATGAAGGCCTCTCGCGTCGAGAGCGACGACGGATCCTCCTTCAGCGTCTCGTACTTGTTGGCCGCGACGTTCAACGGCTTTCCTGGCAGGGGCTTTCCGTTCACGTCGGTCTCGCCGTTACCCAGGCCGGTCTTCCCGTGGCACGGATAGCAGAAGTTCGCGTACAGGTTCTTCCCGCGCATGATCGAGGTCTCCATCTGTTTCTCCGCGGCCGCGGCACGCAGAGACAGAGGACCGGTCGGAATGATCTCCAGGAGCAGATACCCACCGACCAGCCCGATGATGGCGAACAGCATCACGCCGGCGGCGATGATCTTGCGATCGAGGTTGCTCGAGATCTCGAGCGGGTCGGGCGCTGCGGGGATCTGCGCGACCCAGTACGGCGTGGGCTGCTCGACCGTATCGCCCGCGCCGTAATGCTGCCGCAGCAGCTCGACGCCGGTGACGGGCTCCTCCTCCGGCTCGACCTGCTGTTGGTGGTACGCGACGAATCCGAAGTAGGCAAGCAGCGCGACGAACAACAGGAGACTGGCTACGGCCAGGATGATGTTGATATCCATTACGCGTCCGGGACCTCGACGTGTGCTGGGTTCCATTTGTTGTCGGGTCGCTTCAGGACATTGAGCGGGTTCGTGTCGACGACGAGCGATCCGTTCACGTCAGCGACGTGGAAGAGATCGAGGCCCCGCGGCGCCGGTCCACCGATGACGAGCGCGGTCGTCTTCTCATACAGCGACCCGTGGCACGGGCAGTGGAACTGGTCCTCCGTCTTGTTCCACGGCACGGTGCAGCCAAGATGCGTGCACTTGCGGTACGCCGCGGCGATCGCCCCCGGACCGTGGATCAGGAAGAAGCGGCCCTCGGTGTTGAGGATCGGCTCATCCTTCGTCGCCTGGAACTTGGCGATGATGTCGGCCTTCTTCCCAGCGGGGATCTTCGCGCCAAGACCCTCGATCTTGATGACCTTGAAGAACGGCAGGAAGGCGGCAGAGAGCTCACCGACCGCAAGCAGCGTCGCCGTGAGAAAGCCGATGCGAAGAAGCTGGCGCCGCTTGACGCGCGACAGCATTCCGCCGGACACGATCGAGGTGTCATCGTGCGGTCGGATCACGTCAAGGACTCGGCGCGAAGCATTGATGAGTCTCGGGAAGCGCCCACGGGGCGTAGAGGTCCATGCCCGGCCCACGTAACGAGGTGCCCACGACGGTCAGCACGACATAGGTGACGACGAAGCCGGTAAAGATCGCGATCATCCATTCGCGCGTGCCCGCCCCGAACAGGCGTTTAACGAGCATCACGAGTACCACCGGCAGGATGAGCATCAGCGCGATCGGGATCACGTAGTTCGGGATGAGCTCGCGGCCGCCCGGGAAGTACTCGCCCGCGAACTCCGCATACCCCGGCCAGCCGATCGCGGGGTACTTCGCCTTGACGATCGCATCGAACGCGATGAGGCCTGAAACGATCACCGCTGTGAAGATGGTCGAGAAGATCGCGACGCGCTTGCCGATCTCGTTCGTGAACCAATGCCCGATGCCAGCGCGGTCGCGGTCGATGTACGGGATCACCGCCATGAACGTGAGCCAGATCGTGGGGACAACGACTCCGGCGAGCCCCTTGTCCATGTGAAGGAGCAGCTCCTGAAGATTCAGCAAGTACCACGGCGCCTTCGACGGATTCGGGGTGCAGTCGACAGTCGAGTGGTCCTGCAGCGGCGCGTTGAAGAGTGCCGCGATCACGAAGAGGCCGAGCGACCAGATCATCGCCGCAATGAACTCGATCACCAGCAGATGCGGCCAGACCATCGCGGTGTCTTCGACGCGCTTGTCGACACGGACGACCGAGTCCTGCCGCACGAATGCCAGCAGCCGTAGACGCTTCTCCTGCCCCGGGAAAGGCTGCGGACCTCGCGGGGCAGTCATCTAGAGCGGCCCACTGATGCCACCGTCTTTGCGGATGCGCCAGAAGTGGATCGCTATCAAGAACCCGGTCGCCAGCGGCAGCGCCACGACATGGAGCACGTAGAACCGCAGCAACGCGTTTGGCCCGAGTTGGTAGCCGCCGAAGATCAGGAAGCTCACTTCGTCGCCCACGGCCGGCGTCGCACGCGCGATCTCGTAGCCGACCGTGACCGCCCACAGCGCAAGCTGATCCCATGGCAGCAGGTAGCCGGTGTACGACAACAGGATCGTGAGCGTGAACAGCAGGGTGCCGACCACCCAGTTGAATTCACGCGGCGGCTTGTACGACCCGGTGTAGAAGACACGGATCATGTGGAGGAACACGGTGATCACCATGCCGTGCGCCGCCCAGCGATGCATGTTCCGCAGCAGCTGTCCGAAGATGACGACCGTCTCGAGGTCCTTGATATCTGAGTACGCCCACTCGGTCGTGGGCCGGTAATAGAACATCAGCAGCGTCCCGGTCAGCGTGAGGACGAGGAACAGGAAGAACGAGAGCCCACCCATGCACCACGTGTACGGGATCGCGAGCGCGTGGCGCCGCACCTTCACGGGATGCAGGTGAAGGAACACGTTCGTGAAGACCGCGAGCGACTGGTTCTTGCGCGAGTCCGGGTAGCCGTGGCGGAAGAGCGACTTCCAGAGCACGCCCTGCTTCACGCGCTGCCAGACCTGCACCGGGATGTCCAGCATTTAGTGAACGTGCTCCTTCTCTGGTTCTGTCATCACGTGACCGTTATGGCCGTTGTGGCCGTTCTTGTATCCGGCCGCGCGGGCGGGATCGTACATAGGAAGCGGGCGGATGGCCCGTCCGCCGCCGACCGTGAGATCCAGGTGGACCTCGTCGTCGAGGGACTCCTTCGGTAGCGTCTTGCCGACCGCGGGCATGACCGCGCCGTAGCGGTTCATCGTGATGGCGTCGGTCGGGCAGCGGATGATGCAGAGCGCGCAGCGGATGCAGGCGGTCTCATCGAGGAAGAACGCGACTCCTTGGCCCCACTTCTTCGCCTCGCCGACCGCGGGGATCGCACCGTCATCGACGACGTCCGACATGTCGACCATGTGGATGACGTCCATCGGGCAGACATCGACACAGCCTCCACAGATGATGCAGAGCTCGCCGATGATCTCGATGTTGAAGTTGCACTTGAGACAGCGGTCCGACTCCGCGATCGCCTGCGCCTGCTCGTAGCCCTGGTTCACTTCGAGGAACAGTCCGCGGCGTTCCTTCTTCGCTAGCTTGGGCATCTCCTGACGCGGGATGCGGTCGTAATCCACCGACATGTTGTGGTAGACGCGCGCGAGCTCGGCCTCACCCGCGATCTGTCCGATGTTGTCCGGCGTGCTCGAGCGTCGGAGCGTGACGATCTCGTGGTACTCGGGCACGTTCACCGCGGAAGCGATCGGATCGAGGAACCTCGCGACCTGCTGGGCCGCGGACCGTCCGTCGGCGACCGCCGCGATGATCGTCGACGGTCCCTCGCGGTAGTCGCCGGCCATGAAGATCTTCGGGACCGACGTCTGATAGGTCTCCGGATCGATCTTCAGGTCGCGGTAACGCTTCACGCGGAACTCAGGGATGTCGGCGAGCCAGGTCGTGTCGGGGTTCTGGCTCAGCGCAAGGAGGACGGTCTCGCAGGGGACGTCGAACTCGGAGCCGGCGATCGGCTCGGGGCTGCGGCGCCCGCTCTTGTCCGGCTCGCCGAGCTTGTTGCGGACGAACCGCACGCCGCGCGCGTGTCCCCACTCCGTCGTGAGGATCTCGACGGGCGACGCGAGATACACGAAGTGGATGCCCTCTCGCTCTGTCTCGGTGAGCTCCTCTTCGTCGACGACCATCTCGTCGCGACCGCGGCGGTACACGATCGAGACGTTGTCGGCGCCGAGCCGCCACGAGGTCGAGGCGCAGTCCATCGCGGTGTAGCCACCACCAAGGACCACGACGTTCTTCCCCACCTCGACCGGCCGACCGCGATACGCGCGCTCGAGGAAGACAATGCCGGCCATCACACCATCGGCGTCGAGGTTCTTGATCTCCGCCGGATAGTTCGGCTCGAAGCACCCGGCGGTCACGAGCACGGCGTCGTAGTCATCGTGCAGCTGCCGGAGCGTCACATCGCGACCGACGTACGTCGAAAGACGCAGCTCGACGTTCTCGTTGACGATCCCGTTGATGTCGCGGTCGATTACCTCGCGCGGCAGGCGGAACGGAGGCACGCCCGCGAGCGCGGTGCCGCCTGCCTGATCGAGCGCGTCCAGCACCGTGACACCGAAACCGAGCTTCGCGAGGTCACTCGCAGCCGAAAGGCCTGCGCACCCGGCGCCGACGACGGCCACGCGCCCGCGCGGAGGGCCGATGACGGGCGGCGGCGGCTGCGTGTACGCGCGCCCGTCGACGCGAATGTTGTCGTGCGTCCAGTCGGACAGGAACTTCTTCACATACCGGATCGAGAGCGGCTTGTCGACCTCTTTGCGGCGGCACGCGGTCTCGCACGGCGCGGCGCACACGGAGCCGCAGATCGACGCCATGGGATTCGGATCGAGAGCGAGCTCCCACGCCTTCTCGAACTCGCCGGCCGCCGCGAGGTTGAGGTACCCGCGGCAGTTGGTCTTCACGGGACAGGCTTCCTGGCAAGGGATGTTGTCCTGGTACCAGGACGGCCCGACCTCCACCACCTGGTACAGCTCTCTCACGCATGACTCATGCTACCGACGGCACATGGCGCGTCAAACGACCAGAGCGACGATCGAACGTAAGACCCGCCTCGACGGATCGGTCAGCGAGTATCGCTGCGAGGCGTTATCGCTTGACGTCGGTCGTCACGCGGTGTTGCGGTACGTCATGGATAGCGACTGGATCATCGCCGACACCGGCATCGTTCTTCGGCCGGGTCAGATCACGATCGCGCACTACTGGATCGACCGTCCGTACAACGTCTATCACTGGCTGGATGGGTCACGAACCATCGCGTACTACTGCAACGTCGCGAGTGACACGACGATCGACGAAGATGTGGTCGGCTACACGGATCTCGTTATCGACGTGCTCCTACGGCCCACGGGCGAGACGATCGTCCTCGATGAGGAGGAGCTTCCGCCCGACCTCGCGCCGACGCGGCGCATCCATATCGCACGCGCGCTCGAGGCGATCGCCTCCGGTCCGCGCCGGCTGGCAGCGGAGATCGAGCGGGAGACGCGAGCCGTGTTGGCGGCCTAACCACGCCTGCGGGGGAGTCGTCTTCCCCCGACTGGGGGGCGCTGCCTTTGTATAGCAGGACCACACTTCCAGACGTGGACGATGACACCCGTGTTGCGAACCGTGGAGCGACCGACCCCGTAGCGGAGGCCGAGCACAGCGCGCCGGAGTCCGGACCCAATCGCAGCGACCTCGAAGCACTGAAGGACGGCGCGGCGATGATGATCCAGGCCGGGAACCGCGTCGCCGCGATGGCACTGCTCTGGTCAGCTGTCGCGATCGACCCGACCGATCTCGCATCGCATCGCCGTCTCGCCGCGACGCTCGCGAGTGGCGGCGACATCGACGGCGCGGCTGACGAGTACGCGCGCTACATCGAGTTCATGCTTCCGCTCGGCGAGGTCGGCCGCGCGACGCTCGAGCTCTCATACGGAGCGAGCATGCTCGGCGGTCACCACGCGCTGCACGAAGCGGCTGAGAAGATCGTGACCGCGGTGCGCTCGATCGTGCCACCGACCGGTGTCGCGATCGCGCCGACCGTTCCCGGGATGCGTCCATCGGCTCCGCCGATGCGGCCGATCGCACCAGCGCGCATGCCCGCGCCCGAGCCGGTGCGCATGCCCGCGCCCGAGGCTGTCACAGCTCCGCTCCCGACTCCGCGTCTTCTCCCGAAGGTCCCGTTCCGCTTCTGCGTCCACGCCGACGGCGATCGTCACTGGATGCAGCTCCAGGGCGGAACCGCCGATCTCGTGCCGGTGGCGGTCCGCGTCATCGACACCAATGAGAACGTCATCGAAACGCGCCTCTGCATCCCGCTCGCGCCAGGCGACAAAGGACACGCGCCGACCGACGAGCACGCAGGTCCCGGCGTGGCGTGGGTCGTCGTCGGCGTGCCGAATGACGTCGTC
>Ga0207653_10000602_pt1 | contig 12659 bp, 12 predicted proteins | sample KBSK5251metaG_FD_184341 | JGI IMG/M metagenome (GOLD analysis project Ga0207653, IMG submission 184341) | Corn, switchgrass and miscanthus rhizosphere microbial communities from Kellogg Biological Station, Michigan, USA - KBS K5-25-1 metaG... | ecosystem: Host-associated > Plants > Roots >...
CGCAAGCCGGTGCGGAGGAAGACCACGCGTAGGAAGACCGCCGCGCGCAAGCCGGCGGCTAAGAAGACGACGCGCAGGAAGACCACACGCAGGAAGACCGCGGCCAAGAAGTCTGCCGCCAAGAAGACTGCGGCGCGTAGGCCGGCGAAGAGGCGGACCGCGAAGAAGCGGTAGCCGTCGGATCGCTGTTGATGCTCGGAAGGGGGGCATGGCCCCCCTTCCGCGTGTTCGAACACCGGCGTGCTAGGCTGCGCGCCGCCTCTGGGCGCACTCCATGGCCACGACAACCGTCGATCGTTCTCCTGCTTCCCGCGACGTGCGCTCCCCGAGCGTGCTCGTCGTGCTGGTCACTCGCGACGCCGTCGCATGGCTGCGCGGATGCCTCGAGTCGCTCGCCGCGCAGACCTACCCGCGCCTGGGCGTCGTGGCGGTGGACAACGGCTCCTCGGACGGGACGCTGGAGCTCCTCCGACAGGCGCTCGGTGAGGCGCGGGTGGTCGCCCTTGGGGAGAACCGAGGCATCGCGGGGGCGCTTACCGCCGCGACCGAGCTCCCGCCCGCCCAGGCCGCCGACTACCTCTTGCTGGTGCACGACGACGCGGCGCTCGCGCCCGATGCCGTCGAACGCCTCCTCGAGCCCGCCGAAGGCATCAAGGCCGTGGAACGCGTGGGCGTCATCGGCCCCAAGATCGTCGACTGGGACGAGCCGAGGGTGCTCCGGGAGGTGGGGCGCTCGACCGACCGGTTCGGCCACCCTTACACCCCTCTGCAGGAGGGCGAGCTGGACCAGGGGCAGTACGACCGGGTGCTCGAGGTCCTGTTCGTGTCCTCCGCCGTCATGCTGGTCTCGCGCGAGGCGTGGCAGCGGACGGGACCCTTCGACGAGCGCTTCGCCGGCCACCACGACGATCTGGACTTCTGCTGGCGGGCGCGCCTGGCCGGCTTCCGTGTACTCATGACGCCGCTCGCGACCGCTCGCCACCGGGACGCGACCGGTCGCGGCGAGCGGCCCCAGGAGCAGCCATCCAGGAGCACCCGCTACTACGCCGAGCGCGCCGCGCTGGCCTCGATGCTCAAGGACTATGGCGTCCTCACGCTGCTGTGGCTCCTGCCCGTCTACGTGGTCCTCGGCGTGGCCCGGATGCTCTACCTGGTCCTGTCGAGGCGGTTCGAGGACGCCTTCGACCTCCTGGCGGCCTGGGGGTGGAACCTCCTGCACCTGCCGGGGACGCTCCGCCGGCGGGTCCGGGCCCAGTCCGTCCGCTCGGTGGCCGATCGCAAGATCCGGCCGTTCATGGCGTCCACCTTCCGGCTACCGAGGTGGTTCGAGCGCGCGGAGGAGTTCCTGGACGAGGGTCTGGAGGAGTTCGACGACGAGGAGCTCGGGCGTCCGCTGCCGCGGCGCGCGGCTTCGGTGGCGGCGGGCCATCCGGTGCTGCTCGGGTCGATCCTGGCGATCGGGCTCGGGGCGCTCGCAGTGCGGCACTTCGTCGGCCCCGAGGTCCTCTCGGGCGGAGCGCTCGCCGCGTTCCCTGCCGACCTCGGGGACTTCTTCCGCGAGTTCGGCTCCGGCGTCCGAACCACGGTGCTCGGGGGCGTCCAGCCCGGCAGTCCCGCCTTGGCCGGTCTCGGGGCCGGATCGTGGGTGGCGTTCGGGAGCACGGCGCTCGCCCAGAAGGTCCTTCTCGGCGCGATGCCGGCCCTGGCCGTCATCGCGATGTACCGAGCGATGGCCCGCCAGACCGGCTCACCGGCCTCGGCCGTGGTGGCCGCGACCGCGTACGTGCTCTCCGCGACGATGCTCTGGTCGTTCTCCGAGGGACGGCTCTCGCTGCTGGTCGTGCTCGCGGTCCTCCCGCTCGCGTGGGACCGGATCGACGCCGCGTTCGCTCGACGCGCCCCCGAGCATCCGTTCCGCTTCGGTATCGGCCTCGGTGTCGCGTTGTCGGTCGGTGCGGCGTTCGCGCCAGCCATCGTCCTGCCCGTCGCCCTGTTCGCCCTGGTGAACCTGGTGGCCGGCCGCCGGCGGGATCGAGGTTCGGCGCTGGTCGTGCTCGCCGCGCTCGCCGCGGCGGCGCTCGCGTTCCCGGTCGTGATCGCGGCGTCCGGTGACCCGGCGTCCGCCCTGACCTCCGAGATCGGGACGACGGACCCGTGGTCCCTGCTGCGGCTCGCGCCCGGGACGGGGCCGGGCACCTGGGCCGTGGCAGCGTTCCTGCCGATCGCGGCCATCGTCTGCTTCGCCGGCGCGGGGGATCCGCAGCGCGGCCGCGCGTGGCGAGCGCTGATCGTGGCGGTCTCGGGGACGCTCCTTGCATGGGCGTCGGTCGCCGGGCAGCTGCCGGCGGCGCTCAGCAACGCGCCGATGTGGATCGGGGCGGCCGCGGTCGCCGAGAGCGCGCTCCTCGCCTACGGACTCTCGACGTTCGGCAAGGGGCTGGAGCGGCAGGCCTTCGGGGCCCGGCAGCTCGGGGTGGCGGTCCTGGCGGTGGTACTGTCCGTCGGCATCGCCGGGCAGGCGCTCCAGGTCACGTTCGCCGAGTGGGCGGTGGGGCCCGGTGGCTTGCCGCCCGCGTGGCCGGTGATCGCCTCGACCGCGCAGGGACCGTTCCGCATCCTGTGGCTCGGCGAACCGGACGGCGACCGGTTCCCAGCGCCCGGCGGCGACCCGATCTCTCTGGCCGAGGCCGGCGACCGGACCGTGCGGTTCGGCCTCACGGACCGCGACGGCGTATCCGCCCTCGACGAGGGCCGCGCGCGGTCGGGCAACGGCTACGACGAGCTGTACGCGGTCCTCGAACGGCTCCTCGCCGGCGGCACACGGCACGCCGGTGCGTTGCTCGGACCGTTCGGGGTCCGGTTCGTGATCGCCGAGGATGGCGATCTCCCGCCGGGTGTCGTGGAACGCCTGACGGAGCAGCTCGATCTGGACCGGCTCCCGGCAGGCGGGCTCACGATCTTCCGCAACGCAGCCGTCCTTCCGACGGCATTCGTCTCGGCCAACGCGCCCGTGCCCGATCACGCCGACCCGGCCGCCGTCGAGGCGTCGCCCGTCGTGATCTCGAGCCCGCTCGACGGCGGCGGCGAGACCTACTCGGGGACGGCAGATGCCCAGGGCACCGTCGTGGTCGCCCATCAGTTCGACGCCGGCTGGCGGGTGGAGAACGGCGGCGAGGTGCTCGCGCCGTTCGCCGGCTACGGCTGGGCGATCGCCGCGCCCGTGCAGGCCGGGAGCGTCGACGTCCACTTCACCGACCAGTGGCTCCGAACGGTCGAGCTCTACCTGCTCGCGCTCCTGTGGATCGTCGCGCTGTGGGTCACGCGGAAGCCGGGGTCGGCGTGAGGAAGCTGCAGCCCCTCGTGGCGCTCCTGGTTCCGGTGGTGCTCATCGCCGGCGCCGCGTACGCCGACCGAGACGACACACCACGGACGTTCGATGCGGCGACCGAGGTGCGTGCGACGTCAGGCGCCTGGTTCTGCCCGCACGGCGGCGGACCGGAGGGTTGGGAGGTCCAGCTGCAGGTCGCGAACCCGGGGGAGCGGAGCGCCACGGTCCGGGTCCTGACCCTGAACGGCGAAAAGGCCGGCGAGCCGGAATCGTTCGAGGTGCCGGCCGGAGGCTTCCTGCGGATCCCGGTGGAGTCGCGGGGTCGCGAACGATCCTCGATGGTCGAGTGGTTCGGCCAGTGGGTGGCGGTCGGGTGGCTCGCGCACGCCGGCGGGGGCGAGGGCGGCGTCGCGGCCGAGCCCTGCGCGCCCGCTGCCGGGGATCGTTGGTTCCTCCCCGACGGGGCGACCGACGTGAAGGGCGACCACGACTACGTCGTCGTGATGAACCCGTTCGCTCGCGAGGCCGTCTTCTCGATCACCCTGCTGTCCGAACGCAGGGAGCCCGTGCAACAGGGGTCGCTCACCGACGTCGCGCTGCGCCCCTTCCGAAGCGTCGCGTTCGACGTGGGCGACGTCCTACTGGGCGAACCGACCGTCTCCGCGCTCGTGGACGTCTCGGTCGGACGGGTTGCGGCCGCGACGCTCGGCGTCTCGGGCACCGGAGGGATCAGGTCCGCCCTCGGGTACCTCGGGCGACCCGCGGGGACGCTCACCTTCCCCGGCGGCGCGGACGCGGGGCAGACCCGCCTGGTCGTGATGAGTGCCGGCGACCCCAACGACCGGGAACGGGTGTCGCTCGAGGGCGAGGTCCTGGTCGAGGAGGGACCGCCGCAGGTCTTCGCCGGTCTCGCCGACGCGAGCATGCCGCCCTCCTCCGCCCGGACCTTCCCGACGACGACCACGGGGCCGACGTCCGTTCGATTCACGGCATCGGGCGAGGACGTTGCCGCGGTCCGGAGGACGTTCGGCGTGGTCTCGGACCAGGCAGCCGTCACCGGCGCCGAGCCGGCGGCCTCGTGGATCGTCCTCCCGGCCGTGGCCGGCGAGCCCTCCAACCCCGGCCTCGTGCTGACGAACCCCGGCACCGAGCCCGCGGTCCTCACGCTCAGCTACCTGTCCCCGGGGCCGGCCGACCAGATCGAGCTCACCGTGCCACCCGGAGCGACCGTGGAGGCGCCCGAGGGGTTCCTGCGGGTCGCGCCCGAGGCCGGGGTGTGGGTGAGGGCCACATCGGGAACCATCATCCCGGCGGCCGCGTCCTACTCGCTCGGTCACGACGGGTTCGCGACCTACGCGGTCGCGCTCGGGATCGCGGTCCCGGAGGGCGTTCTCTAGGACACACGTCTCTTGGTCTGGACGGTCGGCACGCCGTCTAGGATGATGTGTCTCGCGGCAACCGCCGCGGGATCGCAGCGACGACGGAACGAGGTCGGGAACGTTGGCACGCGCGAAGCATCGGCGGGGCGGGCGATGGGTGATCGCCGCGGTGACGCTCGGCGTGCTGGCGGTCGTCACCGCCGGGACGGCGTTCGCCGCCTACCGCTACGACGCATCGACCTCCGACCGGATCCTGCCGGGCGTGTCGGTCGGCGGTATCGACGTCGGCGGCATGCGGCGCGACGAGGCGATCCGCACGCTCCGGGAGCTCGCCGAGCAGACGCTGTACAGCGAGCTCGTCGTCGAGGCCGCTGGTCACAGTTGGAACGTCACGCCGGCCTCGCTCGGGATGACGGCCGACGTCGAGGGCGCGGTCGCCAGGGCGCTCGCCGTCGCGGACGACCTGTCCTTCACGTCGCGCGTCTACCACCGCCTTCGCAACATCCCGGTCTACGCGTCGCTCGACCTGCCGTACCGCGAGCACCGGGGTGACGTGAAGGCGTTCGTGCAGCAGGCGTTCGACGAGGTGGCGCAGCCCGCGGTCGACGCGCGGTTCGCGCTGGTGGACGGCGAGCTCGTGACGAACCGCTCGCACACGGGCCAGGAGCTGGCGATCGGGGCGGCCACCGATCGGATCGTCGAGGCCCTGGGGCAGCGCACCGAAGCGGTCGAGGTCCCGGTCCGCCCGGTCGAGCCCTCGGTCACGACGGCGGCGCTCGGGCAGTCGATCGTCGTGGACATCTCGGAGAACCATCTGTACCTCTACGACGGGCTCAAGGTCGTGGCCGACTACCCGGTGGCGACCGCCGCCGCCGGCTACACGACCCCCGTCGGGACGTGGGAGGTCGTCGACAAGCGCGAGAACCCCACCTGGTACAACCCGGCGCCTGACACCTGGGGCGCCGACCTGCCGCCGGTGATCGGTCCGGGCGCGGGCAACCCGCTGGGCACCCGGGCGATCTACCTCAACGCCCCGGGGATCCGCATCCACGGGACGTACAGCTCGTCCTCGATCGGCACGTACGCCTCGCACGGCTGCATCCGGATGTACATCGCGGACTCGGAGGCGTTGTACGCCCAGGTGGACATGGGCGCGCGCGTCATCATCAAGCCGTAGCCGCGCTTCCTGTCACTCTTTCTGCCCGATCGCGGCGATCCACCCTTGCGCGAACGCTCGCGCCGGGATACGTTCGTGGAGTACTCCGTGGAGACCAAAGGGGCGACCCGGCGGCCACCGCGGAGTACATCTCTTTTTCCGGCCCGGTCCTCGACCGAGGGTGGGTACTCGCGGACCTCGCGGGTCGCTCGGGTCAAACCTCCCGCCGTTGCTTGAAATCACACCCCTGTGATCTACCATTCCCGTCGTGCGGACCTGTTCGAGGATCGGCTGCTCGGTGCCCGCTTCCACCACGGCGGTGGTCCGGTACGAGGCGCGCGAGATCGAGCTGAGACCGCTCCTGGACCGGCCCGACCCTCACTTCGTCGAGCTCTGCTCGGAGCACGCGGCCCGGCTCACGCCCCCGAGAGGGTGGACGATCGCCGGCGACGTGGTCCGGCTGTCCGTCTCGGCCTGAGCCCGCCGCTCCGCGCGCCTTCGCCGTTCGGCGTATCCGGGCGTCCCCCGGACGACGGGTCGGGTCATCCTCCGGCGGATGCGGCGGAGCCCGAGGTGACCCCGGAGTTTGAGCGTGCCGGGCTATGGGCTCCGGAGCCCGCCGCGGCCGAAGATAGCTGCATGGACGACAAGCACGCCGGCACTTGCCCGGTCTGTCACCAGGGCGAGCTGATCACGATCTCGATGAACGTGAGCGCGAACGACCTGTCCTTCACCACGTGCCACATGTGCGAGGCCAAGTGGTGGTACCGGGACGGGGAGAGCGTCCCGCTGCGCTCGGTGATCGGCTCGGTCCTGCAGCCCGGGACCTGACGCCAACGGGGTTCAGTACGATGCGGTGACCGTGTCGCCGCATCGAGATCTCGGACGCCTCTTCAAGGCGTACGACGTCCGCGGCGTCGTCCCCGACGAGCTCGACGAGGATCTGGCGCGCTCGATCGGAGCAGCCTTCGCCGAGTGGTCCGGGGTCGAGGCCGTCGCGATCGGAAGGGACTGCCGCCTCTCGTCCCCGTCGCTCGCCGCCGCGCTGAGTGAGGGCATCACGTCCCGAGGGACCGACGTCATCGACATCGGGCTCGCCTCCACCGATCTCCTGTACTTCGCGTCCGGCTCGCGTGATGTCGCGGGCGTCATGCTCACGGCGAGCCATAACCCCCCCGACTACAACGGGATGAAGTTCTGCCTCCCGGGCGCGAAACCGGTCGGGCAGGACACCGGCCTCGCCGAGATCCGCGACCTCGCCGAACGGCACGGGTTCGTCCCCCGGGCGGCCACGGGGACCGTGCGAAGGGAGGAGCTGCTCGACGCGTACGTCGAGCACGTGCTCTCGTTCGTCGACGTCTCGGCGATGCGGCCGCTGACGGTGGTCGCCGACACCGCGAACGGCATGGGAGGCCTCGTCGTCCCGCCGGTCTTCGAGCGCCTGCCGGTGACGCTCGTGCACCTGTTCCCCGAACTGGACGGGACGTTCCCGAACCACCCCGCCGACCCGATCGATCCGGAGAATCAGCGCGACCTCAAACGCGAGGTGCTCGAACGCCAGGCGGACGTCGGGTTGGCGTTCGACGGCGACGCCGATCGCGTGTTCCTGGTCGACGAACACGCCGAAGGGGTGAGCGGCTCCGAGGTCACCGCGCTGGTCGCCACCGCGATGCTCGAGCGATACCCGGGCGCGAAGATCGTCTACAACCTGATCTGCTCGTGGGCCGTGCCGGAGGTGATCAAGGAGCGCGGCGGCGTGCCGATCCGGACACGGGTCGGCCACTCCTTCATCAAGCAAGTGATGGCTGAGACCGGAGCCGTCTTCGGCGGCGAGCATTCGGGTCACTACTACTTCCGCGAGAACTACCGCGCGGACTCGGGGCTGATCGCGGCCGTCCTGGTGCTCGAACAGCTCTCGCGGTCCTCCGAGCCGCTGTCCGCGGTGCTGGCGCCGTTCCGCCGGTACCACGCGTCGGGCGAGATCAATACGCGCGTGGACGACCCGCTGGCGAAGATCGAGGAGATCGCCGCCGCGTACCCGGACGGTCTCGAGGACCGCACGGATGGGCTGACGGTAGAGTTCGAGGACTGGTGGTTCAACGTTCGGCCCAGCAACACCGAACCGCTCCTGCGGCTGAACGTGGAGGCGAAGACCAAGGAGCTGTTGGAGGACAGGACCTCCGAGCTCCTGGAGGAGATCCGACCCGAAGGAGGACCGACGTGACACTCGATGCCGAGCTGCTCGAGATCCTGGTGTGCCCCAACGATCGGGGCGAGCTCGACTACCAGCAGGACCCCGAGATCCTCGTGTGCCGGACGTGCGGTTACCGCTACCCCGTGCGCGACGGCATCCCCGTGATGCTGATCGACGAGGCCGAGAAGCCCGCGACCGGTCGAACCGCCCGCAAGCCCGCGGCCAAGAAGAAGAGCAGGTGACCGTCCTCGACGACCCCGCGGCGCTGCGCGCCGCCGACCCGGGCGGGATGCTCGACATCGTCACGCACCTGGCGGATCAGTGCCGTGAGGGCTACGCGCTCGGGCTCGCGGCGAGCCCGCTCCCCGAACCCGACGGGATCACCTCCGTCGCGTTCTGCGGGATGGGGGGTTCGGCGATCGCCGGCGACGTGGTCGCCGCCCTCGCGGCGCCGCGGCTCCGGCTGCCGGTGCTCACGGTTCGAGCCCCCGAGCTGCCCGAGTTCTGCGGGCCGCACACGGTGGTGGTCGCCTCGTCGTACTCGGGGGACACGGCGGAGACGCTCGCGCTGTTCGAGGAGGCCGTGGCCCGGGGCTGCCGGCTCGTCGCGATCACCTCGGGGGGACAGCTCGACCGGCGCGCCGAGGAGCTCGGGGTGGGCCGCGTGCTCGCGCCCGGCGGGCTTATGCCGCGCGCCGCGTTCGGGTATCTCTCGCTGGGAGCGCTGGGGGCACTCGAGGCGATGGGGATCGTGCCGACGCACGCCGAGGACGTCGCGGAGTCGATCGAGGAGTTGGCCGGACTGGTCTCGGAGGCGGGCCCGGACGTGCCGTTCGGCTCGAACCCCGCCAAAGAGCTCGCGAACGAGCTCGGCGACCGCCTCCCGGTCATCTGGGGCGCCGAGGGGATCGGAGCTGTCGCGGCGACCCGTTGGAAGTGTCAGTTCAACGAGAACGCCAAGGTGCCCGCGTTCGCGTCCGTGCTCCCCGAGCTCGATCACAACGAGGTCGTGGGATGGTCGGGGGACCGCGGCGAGGGGTTCGCGGTGATCGGGCTCCGTCACCCCGGCGAGCACGGCGACGTCGCCGCGAGGTTCCCGCTCTCACTGGAGATCGCCCGGCGCTCGGGCGCCTCGGTCCACGAGGTGTCGAGCCGGGGGCGTTCGGAGCTGGCGAGGCTGCTGACGCTCGTGCAGTTCGGCGACCTGGTGTCGACGTACCTCGGCATCGCCCGGGGCGTCGACCCGTCGCCGATCGAGGCGATCGTGAACCTCAAGCGCGCATTGGCCGAGGCATGAGCGAGGTCCGGACGCTGCCCTCGCCCGGCGACGGGGTCTCGGAACGGATCGCCGAGGCGATCCGCGAACGCTCGCCGCTCCAACCGGTCGTCGGGGTCGTGCTCGGGTCGGGACTCTCGGACGCCGTGGACACGGTGCGCGCCGCAGCGAGCGGCGAGCAGGTCGAGATCCCCTACGCCGAGCTCCCCGGCTTCCCGGCGACGACGGTGGCGGGTCACGCCGGGCGGCTGTGGCTCGGCACGGTCGGGGACCGCGGGCTCGCGATCTTCCAGGGGAGGATCCACTTCTACGAAGGGCACGGCATGGCGCTGGCCTCGATCACGTCGCGGGTGGCGGCCGAGCTCGGGTCCCGGGCGATGGTGCTCACGGCGGCCACGGGGTCGGTCGATCCCGACATCGAGGCCGGGACGCTGGTGGTGCTCCGCGACCACCTGAACCTGATGGGGCAGAATCCCCTCGGCGGATGGCGGTACCCGAACGGGTCGCCGGCGTTCGTCGACATCTCGCAGGTCTACGCTCCCGAGCTCGCCGACCTCGCGCTCGCCTCGGCGCGTTCGGATCTCGAGGGGACCGATCGGGCGGGTCTGGTCCGCGAGGGCGTGTACGCCGCACTCCCTGGGCCCTCGTACGAGACGCCCGCGGAGACGCGGATGCTGCGGCAGCTCGGGGCCACCGTGGTCGGGATGTCGACGGTGCCCGAGGCGGTCGTGGCCCGGGCGCTCGGGATGCGGGTGCTCGGGCTCGCGTTCGCGACGAACGCCGCGGGCGTGCAGGTCTCGCACGAGGAGGTCCTGGCAGCCTCGAAGGCCACCGCCGGGACGATCGGCCGGGTCATCGTGGAGCTCGTGGATCGTTTCTGACGTGGAGCATCCGTGGAAGGGCTGAAGGACGAGAAAGGTGGACGCATGAACTGCGATGTGAAGGATCTGGGTCTCGCGCCGCAAGGACGCGAACGGATGGAGTGGGCGGCGGGAGAGATGGGCGTGCTGGCCCTGATCCGAGCCCGGTTCGAGAAGGAGCGACCGCTCGAGGGCATCCGGATCGCGGCGTGCCTGCACGTCACGACCGAGACCGCGAACCTCGTGGAGACGCTCTCGGCCGGTGGCGCGGACGTGTCGCTGTGCGCCTCGAACCCGCTCTCGACCCAGGACGACGTCGCCGCCGCCTTGTGCGAACAGAGCGACGTCGGCGTCTACGCGATCAAGGGCGAGGACAACGAGACCTACTACCGGCACATCGAGGCGGTGCTCGACCAGCACCCGCAGATCACGATGGACGACGGCGCCGACCTCGTATCGCTGCTGCATCGTCAGCGCGCGGATCAGGTCTCGGAGGTCTTCGGGGGGACGGAGGAGACCACGACCGGCGTGATCCGGCTCCGCGCGATGGCGGCGGACGGGGCCCTGAAGTACCCGATCGTCTCGGTGAACGACGCGAACACCAAGCACCTGTTCGACAATCGGTTCGGCACGGGCCAGTCCACCGTGGACGCGATCATGCGTTCGACCAACCTCCTGCTCGCGGGTCGCACGTTCGTCGTGGCCGGTTACGGGATGTGTGGTCGCGGCGTGGCCTCGCGGGCGCGGGGGATGGGCGCGCACGTCGTCGTCACCGAGGTCGACCCGCTGCCTGCGCTCGAGGCCGCGATGGAGGGGTTCCGGGTCATGCCGCTGCGCGAGGCCGCCCGGATCGGCGACGTGTTCGTCACCGTCACCGGCGACACGAGCGTGATCCGGCGCGAGCACCTCGAGGTCATGAAGGACGGCGCGGTCATGGCGAACGCGGGTCACTTCGACGTCGAGATCGACAAGGGGGCTCTCGCCGAGCTCTCGGGCGGCCGCGTGCGGCGGATCCGCGGGTTCGTCGACGAGTACACGATGGGCGACGGCCGTCGCTTGCATCTGCTGGGCGAGGGGCGCCTGGTGAACCTCGCCGCGGCCGAGGGGCACCCGGCGGCCGTCATGGACATGTCGTTCGCGAACCAGGCCCTGGCCGTCGAATGGATCGTCAAGGGCCGCGGGTCCCTGGACCCCGGCGTGTACCCCGTGCCGACCGAGATCGACGACGAGGTCGCCAAGCTGAAGCTGCAGGCGATGGGGGTCGAGATCGACGCGCTCACCACCGAGCAGAAGGACTACCTGAGCTCGTGGCAGCAGGGGACCTGATCCGGGTGCCGGGAGGCGATCGCGCGCCGTGAGCGACCCGATCTCGGTCCGCGCGCGGTTCGAGCGCTTCCCGGCAACGGTCAAGGGCGCGTTCATCTTCCGTGGCGAGGACGCGAACCCGCACCAGGTGGTGGTCGGGAGCGCGCGCGTCGCGGCGCTCGGGCCCGGCGGATCGGGCCCGGTGCCGATGGCGCCGGTCACGCTCGATGTCGTCCCGCACCGGGACGTGTTCGTGCCGTTCGAGCTCCCGCTGTCCGACCTCGAGCCCGGCTGGTACACGCTCGTGTGCGACGTCGACGTCGACGGGTCGCCTGCGACGTACGACGGCGGGCGACGGTTCTCCGTCCCGTGGCCGCGGGCGACCGTTCGTCGCGGAGCGGTGAAGGTCGGTCGTGAGGTCAAGCTCGAGGACGCGATCGTCCACGTCGAGCAGGTGGACTGCTCGGGCGACTCGATCAAGGTCCACCTGACCGTCGAGCCCGCCTCCGAGGTCACGCTGAAGCTGTTCGCCGACGGCCGCCGCCTGCAGGTCCTCGAGCTCGATCTCGACGAGGAGACCGGACGGGGCAAGGCGACGGCCTACCCGTTGATGCGGGCCGACGGGTCCCTGCGCGTCGAGCTCAGGGGTCGCGGCAAGGGTTCGGAAGCCTCGGTCGACATCCCCCTCCCGTAGCGCCCGGTGTCGGCGGCGCGGGATAGCGTTCGCGCGTGCTTGCCCCGTTGCTCGACGTGCTGTTCCCCAAGCGGTGCGCGGGCTGCGGCTCGGGGCCGTGGCCGTTCTGCGACGCGTGTCGGTCCGAGCTCGTGGTGCTGTCGACGCCGTGGTGCGAGCGATGCGGGGCGCCGGCGGCCCGTCCGGTCGCCGAATGCCGGGAGTGCCCGCCCGACGCGATAGCCATCGCTCGCGCGCCGTTCGGGTTCGACGGACCGATCCGTCGTTCGATCCACCGGCTGAAGTTCGGGGGGTGGCGCGCCGTTGCCGACGCGCTCGGGAGCGCGATGGCCCAGGCGTGGGCCGAGGTCGCCTGGACGCCGAGCGCCGTCACGTGGGTGCCGCTGTCCCGAGAGCGGCTCGCCGCGCGCGGGTACGACCAGGCACGGGCGCTCGCTCGGGCGGTGGCGCCCCGGCTCGGCGTTCCG
>Ga0207653_10000604_pt1 | contig 12620 bp, 11 predicted proteins | sample KBSK5251metaG_FD_184341 | JGI IMG/M metagenome (GOLD analysis project Ga0207653, IMG submission 184341) | Corn, switchgrass and miscanthus rhizosphere microbial communities from Kellogg Biological Station, Michigan, USA - KBS K5-25-1 metaG... | ecosystem: Host-associated > Plants > Roots >...
TAACGTCGTATCGAAGTTACTGCCGACGGTGTCGAACGTCACTTGCCCGCTGGTTTGTGAAACCCATGTGTACCAGACGGACTTATCACCGAGAAGAGTCGCGTGGAACGGCTCCCCGGCCTCACGCGTCGCGTTCACGTTAGTCCCGCTGGTCGATCCTGACGTCGATGCTGACGCGGTTGGCAGCGCGAGGGCGTTGGCGAAGTTGTCGTTCGGCGGGCGCACGGGTGCTGGTCCACCAATCGCATAACCAAACAAGTCGAGCGCCAGGACATCGTTCTCGCTCATCGTGCGACGCAATCCGCGAGACAACGTCGGATCCATGATGCCGATGTATTGTCGCGTCGAGGTGAGCGAGTCGTCGCGCCAGTGACTCGACTGCCTGCCGTCGCCGTCACCGGGACCGGGATTTGGACCACCAGTCGACAGCCCGAGTTCCAACGTGGCGTACGTTGTAACCTGGTTGCCAAAGAAGACCTGATCGCCACCGATCGAGAGGATGCGCGGCGTGGTACCAAACGTCGCGAGGGTGGCTCTCGCCGGTTTGAAGCGAAAGATATCCCAAATCGATACCAATGAAGTGTTCCCACCAGCGTTTGAAGTAAACCCGAGCGCGTGACCGATTTCGTGGACCGCGACGGCGTCGAAATCAGTCAGACCCGAATCGATCCCGTCGTCGGGATTGAAATCGAACGAGTGTGCGGAATTGAAGCCGATGCTGGCGTCGCCTTGTCCGAGCAAGCGCGAGTCGGGATTCGTGATGTCGGGAATGATGCCGAGCGCACGCGCGTTCGGCGCCGTTGCTCGCGCAGTTGCGACGCTGCTGGCGACGTCGTTCACTTCCGTCGGCAGCTCACTGGCGGGCAATGCATTGTAGAGTTCGGTCTCGGCATTGGATGACGCATGATTTATCAGACGCTGACGGAGATCGGAAAACGGTCCAGCCAAAGAAGAGACGGTTGTCTGGCCCAGTATGTTCGGACTACTGTAAGCCTGACCAAAAAACGTGGTTCCAAAATCGACGTCGATGACTACCGTGATCGGAGTGGCTACGATCGCTTCCCAGCGGTTCGCCGCGACGATGAAAGCATTCTTTGCTGTTTGGTTCTGCTCCAATTGCGTCGTGCCGTGCAGGACAATGCGCAGTCCCGCCGAAGGCAGAAGGTTCACACCGGTCGGCGACTCTACTGCCATCTGCTCGTTTGTCTTGTCGCCTTTGCGCGGAGCGCCTGCGTAGATCAGGCGTGTCGAGCCGCCCTTTTGACGAGAATTGATTCGATAGCGCTCGGCCTTCGTCGCACGGCGACACGTCGTCTCTCCGCGCTCGTTCTGATAGATCACGAGCGTGTCGTCATCGTCGGGCGAGATGGCCCAGTTCTGTGGCGTGTATCGAGTTTGGAATTTAGCGTGGGACGAGTGCGGTAAAAAGATGGCCCAACACAGCCCTGCCAGCAAGGCGAAGGCAGTAATCCTGGAGGCACAGTGTCGGGAAAAGAGTAACCTCAGCATCAAACTCTACCGCGACTTGTTACGACTTTTGAGATCAACCAACCGGCTCGTTCGCGTGGGAAAAGGCGGTGGCAGTGTCTCACAACCGGAGAAAACGGACCACCGATTCTAGTCGCAGATCAGGTGCCGGATATCTGTGTCATCGGCGTCAAACTGATGAAAAAAGTCATTTTGACCAGCATAAACGTCATATTTACCGGCAGTTAAACCAGAATAATCATTGACAAACAATTCCGGCGGCCCCTAATATCCTTGTGCGGCCGCTGATGTAGGGTAAGGGTCGTAAGACGCTGCTTGAATCCCTCCGATGCGAGCTATCCCCTATAAACCTCTTTCCTCAGTCTCATTTCAAAAGCTGACCTGAGCCTACGCGCACGAGCGCGAATCCCCAACCTAGGAGCAACGACATGTTTAAAATTACCAAGGGTGTCTTAATGGCCCTGGCCATAGCAACCCTGCTTATGATGACCGCCTCGGTCTCATTTGCTCAGACCACAGGTTCGGTGACGATGAACGCAACCGTCTCGAACTTCGTCGAGTTGACTTCCGGCGGAGCCGTGACGCTCACCGGTAATTCTGGCGGCAGTGTTATCACGGATGGCACCGCAAACAGCCCCCTCGCAGTGGTTGTAAATCTGGGCGAATTGGGACCAAGCAACACCAACAGTTTCGTGACATTGAGCGTGCCGGTGAGGCTTCGCAGCAACGTAGCCTATCAACTCAATATGGTTAGCAGCGTTGCCGGCGCTGGCGCGACCTCCTTCAGTCTCAAAGATACCGACGTCGGCTTTGGTTTGACTCCAGCCGCACGACCGGCAAATCTCGCCGCAGGCGTAGACACGAACGCGACTCCGGGCGATCCCACCGTCGGTGGCAGCACGGATGCCAACGGCCGCTGGGTCTTCGCAGGAGCGAATTCAACTCTCGGCGCGTATGCCGTTTCGGGTGCAGTGTTGAGTGGTCCACGCATCAACAAGGCAGTCGCAGCCAACAGTGCTACCAGCTTAACCTTCCCCGCGATCTTCGCAATCAAGCCTCAGTTCTTTGATCCTGCTCCGGCGATCACGATCACCGCGCAGTTCACAGTCGTAGCACTGTAGTCTTTAAGAGCTTTCATACTTCAGTGCGCCGGCCGTCAGCTTTTTTTAGCTGACGGCTGGCTACGTTATCTCACTCCTGCCTCAAAGGATCTAAAACATGCCCCGTCTATTAAACAAATCAGTACTGCTAATAACGTTGCTGGTCGTCTCGGCTCTTACCTGTTTTGGACAGTCCACTACGGGAACAGTCAGCATGAGCGCGACCGTATCGAAGTTTGTCGAGATCAACTCAGGTGGCGCCGTCACGCTCGCCGGTAATTCCGGTGGAGGCGTCACGACGGATGGAGTCGCCAACTCTCCGCTCGCCGTATCGATCAACCTGGGTGAGCTTGGTCCAAGCAACACGAACAGCTTCGTCACTGCGCAAGTACCGCTCAGGCTGAGAAGCAACGCGGCTTACGTGTTGTCGATGAACGCAACTGTGACCAGCTCCGGCACCACGAGCAACAAAATCGGCGCCGCCGATGTGGGTTTCGGGCTTGGTACGATCACGCGCTCGGGATCCGGTGTCAATGCCACTGGAACGGACACGAACGCGACGTCGGGCGATCCGACTTTGCCCGCGAACGGATCTGTAAACGGGACCAGCGGCCGCTATGAATTCACGGCGGTGAGATCAAATCTCAGCGCCTTCTCTTCAGCCACCACTGCGCTCAGCGGTTCTTTCATCATGAACGCGGTGCCGCGCAGCAATGTCAACGGACTGAACGTCCCTGCATTCTTCGCGATCAAGCCTCAGTTTTTCGAAAACGGAACGACCACGATCTCAGTCACTTTCACCGTGACCGCACCATAATGCGCCTCTTTTTATTTCTCACGCTCGTGGTTTTCGTTGTTGGAGTTCAGACTGCCTCCGCGCAGGCGCTGGACATCAGCAGCGGAGGTCTACCCACGATCACGGGCGCCGTGAATGGCTCGGTCACCGGCAACGCCAATGTCACCGGCGACCTGGTAGTGACGATCAATTTCGGTGAGGTCTCTCCGCTCAATACGAATTCCGTGGTAAAGGTCCTCGTGCCGATCGCGCTTCGCAGCAACCAACCCTACCAGGTGTCTGTATCGATGTCGGGGCTAACGAATGCAAATTCGGAGGCCCTGCAAGCGTCTGACGTGGGTTTTGGTTTACAGAATCCTCGCTTACTTGGTGGCGCCGGCCAGATTTGTAACCAGAGCAGTCACATCATTCGCTCACCCTTCAACAACGATCCTGCCGTTAGTGCAACGATAGGCAGCAGCGGTCGCGTGTCGTATCCATCGACGCTCGCGAGCCTGTCTGGTCCAACCATAATTCTCAGTGGTCCGGAACTGTCAAAAAACAACAGCTCCAAGCGCCAGCAATCCGACGGCTGGGTTTTTGATGCTGTCTTCGCTCTGACACCACAGTTTTTCGTCGCCGGAGTCTCTTCGGCCACTCTCATCTTTACTATCTCGCCGGGTCCGAACGTTCCCTGTTGAAAGGCTTCCGATCGATGCGGCTTGCAAATCACATTTGCCGAGTTCTGTTTTGGTTATTCATTGCGGTCGTTTGCGTACACGCGCAGAGCCCGAATCCCGATGCGACGCCACAACCAAAGGGTAATGGCATTTCGGTAGCTCCTGCTCGGTTTGAACTCGAGATGCAACCCGGCGCCGAAACAACGGTCGTCGTCAATCTCGACTATCACAGCACTGCCGAAAACTCACAACCCGTTCGCATCGTCGCCAGTCTGAACGATTGGACCATCGATCGCGACGGCCAGGTGCAATTTGAAAAAGCCAACACACTCGCCAACTCCGCGAGTCCGTGGCTGATCTACAGCCCTGCGGAAACAACAGTGGTGCCGGGAAATCTTCACGCGATTCGCGTCACCATCACGGTACCGAAAGATGCGACTCCCGGAGATCATTTGTCAGCGCTCATCATCGAACAGCGACCCGAGAATCTCAAGGTCACGGAAAATCGTCGTCAGGTCGTGATTCGATACCGAATGGCCGCAGTGTTCTACATCAAGATTCCGCAGCTTCGTCGCCACGGTTCGTTGGAAAGCCTGCGGGCCGAAGCAAAGGAAGGCCAGGTAATCGTCACGCCCTTTCTGAAGAATGCTGGAAACAGCGTGATCCGTCCGCTCACGTCGTTGCGAGTGACGGACAGTTCGGGTGTGCAGGTCGCAGAGGTGCCGCAAAAAGAATCGTTACCGTTGCTTGGTGGTTCTGAGTTGGTCCAGCCACTGGTCGTCGAGACGCGTCTGGCGCCGGGCACCTACAACGTGAAATACCGAGTGGATTTTCAGGATGGGAGTAGACCGACGGAAGGTATCACTGAGTTGGTGGTGCCGCAGTCCCAGCCAGGGTCAAATGGCCCATCCAACCGCTGACTGTCAGGGGCTTCACGCGAATGAGTAACGTAACCTGCAATGCGTTGTTTGGAGAGTTGAGAGTTCCGCCGAGCGAGATGCGCGGCCCGCTTAGTACCACATCACCTTCCCGCCTTTTATCCACGGCATTAACCGCGTGAGACGAAACCAGGTTTCCGGTCGCATGCACGTCGACCACCGATAGTTCAATCAATTCGGCCGTTTGTGACTCGAAGACAGCCGAGATTTTGAAACTGCTATTTGAACGCACAAGCAAGGGGACACGGATAGGCTGAGCATTGTCACCCGACAACGTTATGCGCGTGTCGGAAAGTGCGACGGTCGCGCTAACGGTCCCGCTCAGCGTTACGGTTTGCGCAGCGATACTCGCAGGTACAAAAAACACCACCGCCAGCAATATGAGGACATGACGCATCGGGATTTCGCGCACTTATATCACTTATGAGGTCCACAACAAAGCACATTCGGGTTTGTTTTACCTTGTTGTTCTTGTTGTGCCTTTTTGTGGCCCCAACGGTGCTCGCAGATCCGTCGCAAGGATCGGTAATCATCGTCAACGAGCGCGCGCTTGTTGGACCAAACAGCGCCGCACAACTACGTGGCGGACGCCTCTTCCTCCCGATCGCCACAATTGCCGAAGCTCTCGGCGACACGCTCAGCACTGACTCAACGCAACGTATCGTCACTGTTCGTCGACAGAACGGAATGATCGCGGTTTTCAATGCTCCGCTGAATGAAGTGCGCGAGAACGGCGCTGTCATTCTAACCATTTCCGGCACGGCCGACCTGGTCTTCCCGCCAACACCTTACGACTTAATGCTTCCCGCGGAGATCGTGGCAGCACTTCTCGACGTGACAGTCCGGCGCGACGAAAACCAGGCGATCGTCGTCGCGCGCAAAGGTATTAAGGCCGACAGGGTTCGCACGGGTGACAAACATGTGCCGTTCGAACTCTTTCAGATCGAGTACGACTACAACTTCACGCGCTACAGCTCTTCAGGCGATCACAGTCTTGTGCTCAGCGGTACTGGTCGTGTCGGCGATGCAAGGCTGACGTTTATCGCTAACTCCGCGATCGGTGTGATCCAAAATTCGTCTCGTCCGAGTCTACAGGGCGGAACTGTCAGGTTGGACCGCCCGAATGGACAGAGCTTCGTCGGCGGCGAGTTTGGTACTGGGACAGACGTAGAATTCCTCGGCGCGGCCGTACGCGGTGGGTTGGTCCAATTGCCTTTCGATCGCGTGCGACTCGATTTCTTCGGCGGGCAAACGACTTCCGGAATACCGGAATTCGATCCCACGGCTGTCTTACATCCGCTCTCAGCGCTTGCTGTCCGTTACGACACGAAAGTATTTGGCGCGATTGCAAGCACGGCGACACAAGCTCCACGCCCACGTGACTTCACGTTTTCCGGCGGCGGTATGCACTTCGGCGGATCGAGTCGCAAAGGAGACATGTTCGCCGGCGGCGTCAAATACGTTTCCGGCCTGAATCGTTTTCAGGCTGATGTCGCGATGGGCCACTTCTCAGGCGTCAACCGCGATGCGACGCAAACAGACGGAACCGGCATGGCCATCAATCTCACCGGTTCTTATCGCCTGTTGGACCAGGTGATCCTGCAAGGCCGTTATACTCACGTCAGTCAAAACTTTTTGAGTCCTCAAAGCGGAACACACGAACCAACAAACGCCGCTGCCGCAAGCGTGAGCTGGCAACCGCGACGCTGGTTGACGGCAGCGTTAAGTGGAAGCAATGCGACTACACCGGGAAGGTTTGAACAATTCAATCGCTACGTGACTGCGACTGTAAATCTCACGCCCGATAATTCATGGCCCTCTCTCTTTATCTCTCACACGCAGAGCGGTACCACGCAATTGAGAAGCTCTGCGTTCACGTTGATCACGGCGACGAAAAAGTTTGACGGCTGGCAGTTGTTCGTTAATGGCGCACGCGTCAAGACGTTCGGAAACACCGATCTGAATCTGCAAGCGGGTGGGAACATTCGTATCAACGACTCGAATAGTCTCGAGGTGAGCCAGTCCGTAGGCAGCCGAGGTCTTCTGAGCGGCATAGCAACGTGGCAGACGTCTAACTTACTGCGTAACCATCTCAGCTTTAGTGCGGGACTGGGTTACACCAGGAGCAATTCTGCGCCGCTTTACACGTCGCAACACCTGTCCGCGTTCGTCAAATTGCCGCGCAACAACACACTTCAATTTAGCTTTCTCAAGACGCAAAGCGGTACGACGGCATTGCTTACTCTGCACGGTCTGCTCTTCTCGCCCAAACGCGGCGAGCGTGCGATCAATGGTCCACTCGCGGACTTGAATTCCTACGGTTCGGTGTATGGTCGTGTTTACCAGGATATTAATCTGAACGGGCGCTTCGATCCCGGTGTCGATCAGCCACAGGCGAACGTGAACATCCGTGTTGACGGAAGCCGTTACGTGATTTCAGATGTGAATGGAAATTTTCGAGTCGAAAGCGTGGAGCGAGGTGAGCACACGGTCTATCTCGACCTGTTGTCGGTACGTGCTGATCTGACGCTGCTGGATACGGTGCAACAACTGATCACGATGGATTCGAGTCACGATCAAATCGTGAACTTTCGGGTTGTGCGTACGGGACGAATCAGCGGTCTGGTTTGGCTTGACACAAATGAGAATGGGCGGCTCGACGACACGGAACGACCGCTAGCTGACGTGCGCGTCGTGACGGGCAGTGGTCGCGACACGTTAACGGACGGAAATGGTTACTTCATTATCGGCGACCTGCCGCCCGGAGAACACATTCTCTTGTTGGACGAGAAGACAATCCCGGAACGCACCCAATCCCTCCTCGGCTCTCAGACGATCAAGGTTGCAGCCGGTAACGAAACCTCCGCAACCTTCCCCGTCACTCCCCTCCCCGACCAGATAAAAAAATTCCCACGAGATTAACTTTGTGCACAGATACACAAAGAACACAAGAAGCTACTGCTTCTTCGTCGCCTGGGCCTCTTTCAGCTTCGCGTGCGCGCGTTCGTAGTTGGCCTTAAAGGTCGCAAAGGCTGGATCGTTGTTTTGTTCACCGAGGGTCCGCGCCTTTTCGTAAAGCGGTTCCGCGAGATCTATTCGGCCACCTCGCTCATACGCTTCGGCAAGACTGTCGTAAACGTTCGCTGAGCCGGGATAACGTTCCACGTTCGTCTTGAACGTCGCGATCGCTTCTTCCGGTTTGCCGGCGCCGAGCAACTGGTAACCCACCTGGTTGATCAGGTTCTCCGGCGTCGGAATGGAATAGCCGAATCTCTCGCTCAGCTTTTTGTAATGCTCGTCAGCACCCTTCAAGCCGCCGCTGATCGCGCCGGTCGCAGGATCTCTGGGCATTTGCCAGCCTTCATACACCTTGCGCAGTCCGAAGTAATGACTGCGAAGCACCACCGAGCCATGGTCTTCATCAGACATGCGCTCGGCTTGCCACTCGAAACCCTTGATGTTTGTCTTCGAGAGCACTTCTTTGAAACGATCGAAGTTCTCTGAGATTCCTCCCTGTTCGTTGCCGATCGACGCAAACAGGGTCACGTTCATTTCCTTCTGATTCTTGAAGTACTCTTCGGCCTGTTTCAACGTTTCGCCGTTCTCCCATTGCAGCGAAGGACTGACTGCAATATAGGATTGGAAGAGCGCGGGTTTGCTGATCATCGCGTGGATTGCGAAGAGTCCACCGAGCGAGTGTCCGGCGAGAATGCGATACGGTTGAACGCGATATTGCTTCTCAATCTCAGGGATGAGCTCCGTCTGAAAGAACTTCAGAAAGTTGTCTGCACCGCCGCTGGTTGGAGATTGGAGTTCGCCGGCGGGGTTTTTAGCGCTCGACTTCTCAGGCGTAAGATCTCGAGTGCGATCAGTGTTCGTGACGCCGACTACGATCAGATCCGAGATCCGACCGTTCCTCGTCAGGAAGTCAATCGTGCCCGCGGTGTGGCCCATGTGCGCGTCGCCGTCAGTCATGTAGAGTACGGGATACCTTACGTTGTTCGCTTCATACCCCACCGGCGTACGCACGAGGATGGTCCGCTCTTCGCCCAACACGGCGGACTTTAGCTTCAGTGTTTTTACCGTGCCTGTGATGCCTGGTTGTGCGATTGCCGCAGTTGAGATCAACAACAGGAGAGCAACGCAAGACAGCAAACGAGTCAGATGAGTAGTCATAGTTCAACTCCAAAAAAGTGAATTAATCTCCACGGATACTGTGGCAACGCAGCTTGGGGAGTCGCTGATATTACTAGATTTGTTCTGTGCCCGCTAGTTTTTAAAGTGGGCCAATCAAACGAGGATCGCAGCGACGTTTCAGCGCTTCCGCTCACTGCTGACGGGACTTATAATCGTGCGCATATGACGCTATTCGATTTACTGATCCTGCTACTCGTCGCGGGGATTTGTGGGGCGCTGGGACAGGCGATCACGGGGTTTTCGCGCGGAGGGTGCCTGGTTTCGATCGCGCTTGGTTTTGTCGGTGCAATAGTGGGGATGTGGTTAGCGCGAGCGTTGGGACTCCCGGAGCTCTTTGCTATTCAGATCGGCACCACTCACTTCCCCATAGTTTGGTCAATCATCGGCTCCGCACTGTTCGTCGCCGTGATCGCGTTGTTAACGAGACGCCGTTATTAAGCTCACCACATGCCGGTTGATTCGAGATCGCCAATCTCCAAGTTCTACAGAAAAGTCTGGCGCTACTTCGTCGACGAAGAAACATTCGAAGCGGCGGAACAACTCGCGCAGTATGGGTTTCACAGAAAGTCATCCATCAGGGAATTAGGTGCGATTGGGCTGGTCCTCGGAATCGTCTCGCTTATCATCTGGATCGTAGTCAGAGAACTTAACCTCGAACGCGTGCCTTGGTCTCAAGCTTTTACTGCTGTTTTGTCTTTAGGCATTGCCGTCATCGCTTACCGTCAGTGGCGGGGGGCGAGACACGAAATATCGATAGACAAATACTACGATCGATTGGAGGTCGCCAATAAGAGATTGGATGCAGTGGAGACAGATAGACCAAGCCCCGAAGACATGTACGTGTTTGCAGAATTAGATAAGCTCGAGTACGTCATCGTAAAGTATGAGTATGGGTACATATCACATCTTCTTGCGTTACGCGCTCTAAATAACTTCAAAGGGATCTGTGTCGACCGCAAAGGTTTCAAAGACAGAGCCTCACACTGGGTCAACCAGGCATCTTATCGTGCTGTAACCCGGCGAGTCGTAATGTCCGTCTGCGAACATTGTTGACCTCGATTCTCGGTAATACCAACGCACAGTTTATCTCCAACCGAATTACTGATACTTTAGCGTCACGTGGAACCAATGAGGTTTACAAATAAAGTATGCCTGGTTACGGGCGCTGCGTCTGGTATCGGACGCGCAACGTGCGAGAGGTTTGCTGCCGAGGGAGGTATTGCAGTTGTCGTCGATATCGACGAGGAAGGTGGCAACCAAACTGCAAATACCATCACGGAGACCGGAGGCCGCGCTATCTTCCTGAAAGCTGACGTCTCAGTTTCTGCTGATGTTCAAGCAGTCGTAAAGAGAGTTGTGAGTGAATTCGGGAGAATCGACGTCTTAGTCAACAACGCCGCTACCCAAACATTCAAACGCCTCGTCGATCTCGAAGAGGATGAGTGGGATCGAGTCATAGGCGTGAACCTCCGCTCCGTCTTTCTGTTCTGCAAGTATTGCATACCTCACATGCAGCATGGCGTGATAGTGAATGTAAGCTCGGTTCATGCTCACGAAGCGGGAACGAACGTGGCGCCCTATGCAAGCTCGAAGGGCGGACTGGAAGCGTTCACGCGGGCACTCAGTCGCGAATACAAACCGTCTGACATAAGAGTAAACTGCATTGCTCCTGGTGGAGTAAACACGCCCATGCTCTGGTCCAATCCAGCGATCAAGGGAATGAATCGTGGTGATGTTATTTACTCGGAGCCAGAGCAAATAGCTGCGGTGATCTGTTTCATGGCCTCAGCAGAAGCAAGTCCGATCAATGGGACCACAGTGGTCGCAGACCTGGGCCTACTCGCCGAACTGTAATTACTCCCTTCGCTTAGTACGACTCCGAGTCGCAGCGACGTCCACCTCTCGCGCCGCTTCGTCGATCTCATCGATGTTGATCTTCTCCTCAACCGCACGATGATCGCTACGCTGGATGCGCCACAACTGCTGCTGGTGAGCGAGTTCCTCTGCGAGCGGTTCGTAAATCTCACGACGGCCGTCGTCATCCGCGTAGCCCCATAATCCACTGTAGCAGTGACGATCGTCGCCCCAGCCGGGATAGTCAATGATCGGATAAAGACACAACCCCTCGAGCGGAATGTCGGCCGCCGCAGCGGCGCGCGCTTCCTGACCGATGTAGCGCAACCACGACGGCCGCGCGTCGCCTTCGATGCCGGTTTCGGCGATGAAGATCGGCCGGCGATAACGCTCGTACACCTCGGCCACCATTTTACGAACCGGCCGGTGCAGAGGGTGCGACGGTGGAAGCAAAACGTCTTTACGTCGTCGCGACCTTGGCGTGTCTGGATCCTGATGAATCCACTGGTTGTTCGAGTAGTAGTTGACGCCGATGATGTCGAGGTACTCCGGGCGCCCGCCGAGTTCCGGACAGAACCTGCCGGAGATCATGTCCCACGCCTGGAACTGCGACTGCCGGTACGCTTCAGCAGCGGCCGCTTCCTCGGGATAATCCGGATCGACAGCGATGTGAATGATCGGCTCAGCGTGAAAGATGCGCGCGCCTGGATCGACGTCGAGCACCGCCTGTGTCGCGGCGATCGCCGCGCGGATGAGTTGCGCTTTAAGCTCGGGACCGCGGCCTTTAGCGAAAGGGTTCAAAAAACCGGCATCACCGCCACCCCACGACACGAACGAGATCTCGTTGACGGGTGTGACGTAGATCGGACCACCCGTCTCCTCGAGGATCACGCGCGCAGTCGCGCGTGCGAAGCGCTCGAAGCGATCGACGAACGCCGCGCCCCAGATATTTAGTCCGTCCGGCCAGCCGTAGTGATGTAGATCCCAGATGACCTGTGTTTGTGTCTGGCGCGCCGCCTGAAGCATTGGCAGCAGGCTGGAGAAATCGTAGCGAAAGGGTGTCTTCTCGATCAGGTGCCAGCGCACGCCGTCGCGCGCAGTGCGAATGCCGACGTCCTGGAGGCGCGCGTAATCCTGTAGCGCGAATTCGTCGTGTCGTGTCGATGCGATGAGGTCGAGCCGTTGCCCTGCAAAGCGACCAATCGTTTTACGCCGCGGCAGGCGGTGCGTCGAACACTCGAACCCGCCAATCCAAAAGCTCTGAAAGATCTTGTCTGCCGTACCCCGTGAATTATCCGTTTCAACTAACGTGCTGCTCATAGGACTAATATACACATGATGAGTGGACTGTGTTGAATGCGCCTTGCTGGGTGCGGATTTCTCCCCGACGGATCGCAAAAACTCGCATCGTAATTTGTCAAAAAATCAAAATTCCTATGTCTTTTGCCGGGCATAACCTTTGCACAAACGCAGAGTTGGTGCGCTTCGCGGTGCTTGCCTCAAAAGTCAGACATCGGGCTTGGATACAGTCAGTACAGGGAGCGGTAGCGACCTGGTCAGTGATCAGCATCCGATATTTCTAATGATT
>Ga0207653_10000606_pt1 | contig 12538 bp, 10 predicted proteins | sample KBSK5251metaG_FD_184341 | JGI IMG/M metagenome (GOLD analysis project Ga0207653, IMG submission 184341) | Corn, switchgrass and miscanthus rhizosphere microbial communities from Kellogg Biological Station, Michigan, USA - KBS K5-25-1 metaG... | ecosystem: Host-associated > Plants > Roots >...
CCGACGTGGGCCGCCCACGTCATCTCAAAAAGGAACTGGACGCTACAGTCGCTTTGTTGAAATCATTAGACTTACGCGTCTAGTTCCTTAGGAGGGTTAGCCGTTTTAACGCCGAAGGCGTTCGCTAATTTCAGCCCGGGGTTCGAGCAGCGCGAGAACCCTGGGACACAATTTCAAATCGCGACCAACCCTGAACAAGTTGCGAAGATTCTCCACTGTGCGGAACCATCTTATTTTTTGCGGCTGTAAGTTATTGTAATCAGATCGATGACGGCCTCTTCCCGCCCTTTTTGGTAGTTTCCATCAAGACAGACCAGCAGTCAGATTTCCCTTTCGTTTTTCCGATCTATTAAGAATCTCATTTAGCCTGAGATATGGACGGAGTCGAGCTTATCGTGAGCGATTACCGCATGAGCATAAGCAAGACAAGCCCTGAGGTCATCAGGTTCCAAATCAGGGTAGTCCGTGAGGATGGTCTCAGGAGTTTCCCCTTGAGCAAGTAAACTGAGAACAAGTTCGACAGAGATGCGCATGCCTCGAATGATAGGTTTACCAAAAATCTCGGGGTTCACTGTTATGCGTCTTAGAAGTGTCTCGTCGATCATGATAATTAGTTGCTTTCGTTGTACGTCCACGCGTTCAAGTTCCATCAGGAACTGTGCATTTGCAACGCGATAACTCTGTCGTGAGAAACGATCGATTACTGAGGTTTTGATTACACACTCAGAAAGTCTCAGTGAACATGAGCAGAATTCTACGAGTCGGCGGAGAGCCGCCGAGTCATCAATTATCGGGCGCTTCAGAGGGTCGCGGCTCAGGCCTCCACCAACATGCTACGGCTGTGAGAATCAATGACGCGACGATCATCGGTATTAGTAACTTCATCACGACACCCGGATTGGCGCGGAGTTCACTCACCACCGACGAGGCCCCACGTCCGATCTCTTTCACCATGAACAGGACCATAACAAAGACCAACCCCATTCCGATAAGAGGAGCCCACGGCTTGCCCGCTGGAGGAGTTCCAGTCAGCACCTTCGCCTGTTCCGCGCGCCCCCAAAGAGTCCAGAACCAACATTGAATGTAGAAAGTGGCCCAAGCGACAACTGCAACGGCCGCAGCAAGCAACGCGAAGCGCACAGCTATTAGCGCCGGCGGCGGAAGCCAAGTGGGCAAATCGAATAGCAACGGCATACTCTGCGCGTACCCTTTTCGAAGAAGCAGAACAAAGGCAACGAGCCACGCCAGAGCGTTGCCCCACCACGCCAGCCGCAGGAAGCCGACGCGCCATGCAGCACGCCGATCCACATCAAGCGTGTCGCGCGGAAGCTGTTCCTGCCATTCACACTTCGCGGTCTGGGCGCACTCTCTCGCCACCCGCAATACGAACCCGTCCAGATTATCCCAATAGCTGGTATGGTCAGAGAGTAGTGATCCCAGATTCCATATCTGCACGGACGTCAGCTTGGCTTTATCATCAACTCTGGTCTCGCCGTTAGGCACCGGGTCAGCCGACGCATAGAGATCGATCCAGCGAGCCAGTCCCGGAGGTTTTCGCACGCCCTCTGTCACAACCTGTTTCATCTCATCCGAGAGGATCGCTTTCAGAGATCCCGTCAGAAACAGGAGTGCAACAAATAAGTAGCTCACGGAGGTGATTGGCAACTCAAGAGTGCGCGCGTAGATGACGGCGGATACTATTGTGATGGATAACACGGCAACCGTTGCCCAGATAAGCCAGTCCTCTCTCTTTTCATTTTGCTTTTTAGCCTGCTTACTGCGTAGCCATGTGACCGTCTTCAAGAGTATCGACATTAACAGCCCCGCAATTACCATGAGTCCAATAAACCCCGCCGCCGCTAGAAGAATACTCGTGACAGTAGTGTGTTGGTAGTAGACCTCCGTATACAGCCAACCGAACAGCACCATTGTCACCAACAGGGCTACGACCGCAACGTTGACGGGATTAAAATCGAGCTTCCTGGTTCTTCTCCCGTCAATCCGTCCGGGTGTGTTGACGGGATCAGAATCGACCTTCTTGGGCAGACCGGCAGATAACCGCTTGAGGCTGGCTAGTTGGTTGATGCCCGACCCGAAGGTCAACAGCGTGTCCGGGACTGGACGCGCTGGCGGCGGCTCCTGCCTGGCATCCGAATCCGTTTTGTCTTCCAATTCCATGATTCCTCCGAGCGCGTTCAGTACCACGGCTGCGCCCTGTGAGTGGGCCACGATCAACGTGTGGTCACACGTCTCCTTGAGCCGTTCCAGCCCCTCAAGAATGCGTGTCATAATAAAAGCGGCTCGCACGGGACTCTCGACGAATGCCAGGCTGTCTCCAACGGTCACGGTGAGCGTTGATTGGGCTGACAGGATCACAGTGCGTAATTGCGGGATGGGAAGTAGTCCGAGCACCAGCGCGAGCGCCAATAGGAAAATGAACACAGGCGCGAGTGCTAGCGCGAGGAGGAGTTGAACCAGCGCTCTTACGAGAGCGATGAGCTTTGCAGTGCCCGTCTTTCGTGAGTTCTCATCCCAGTAGCGTTGCGCGATATGAATCGCGATTGACCAAGGCACCGCCCGAACGCTCCAAGACACGAGTTCCCCGTAGCTCGGTGCGGGAAACGAGCCCGCCCACCAGCATTCGGCAAGCAGCCAGTGTTCGTCCTTGCCGTCTGCGCAAATTCGCATTTCGACTTCAGCAGGCTGACCGCCTGATCCGTCGCCGGGCCTTCCTCGCTCGACCATTGCTATAACCTGATTCTTCGTTGCCCGACGAATGGTCTTCAGCAGCACGTCACCCCAGCGCACGAGCGTGTCACGGGGAGGTTGCGTACCGATACCATGGACCAGAAGTATGCCGAGTCGAAACCGCTTCGCGCTAGCCAAATGCTCTTTAGCGGTGTTTGGATCAACGCTGGATTGATCGAGGGTCTCCATTGTGAGCGCTCCTGAGATTGTCGGCACCCGCCCGGCGAATTGATGTCCTCAGCTGATGGTTGCTGGGGTTGCGAGCGGTTCGCATTCTGCCCGGACTATTCGGTCTTTTAAGCTGAGACTTTGGCCGTCGTTCACTGCACTCTCCTACTATGAGCCGAATGGTTGAGTTGACCGGGCGACGTTGTAGAAATGAAGATGAAACGACTGAGTTAGCGGGTTGCGAGGACGCAGAGCCTCGTGGACGTCAGCCTTCGGATAAGAGCGGATGGAGGTTATTCCGTCTAATAACGAAAGTCAATGTTTGTTTATCGCGTATATAGTGAGTTCATTATGCGCGGATCATAACCTCCTGGTCGCACGGCTTCGCAACCACCGAATCTGCCCTCTGTGGTTGAGTTCATGCCCAAAGACGTGGAACCACTTGAAGTAATTGTTCACCCTCTGCCCGCTGCCAAAGGACGTCTGCTCTTCGAGCCACTGGTCCTCACGCCGGCCGAGTTCCGCCAGCGTCGTTGCACGCACCTGCTCTAGCGTGCTCAGGTAATAACCCAACTCGTGCCCTATGATCTCCTGCCTCGCCCTCTCACCTAACTCGAGCGCGGCGCCCCACTCATGCCGCTCATCCGGGTTCAAATCACGAGCATAGAAAGTGGTTGCTTGATAGCCTACTTCCGCCGCAGCGATGTGCAAGAGGAGCGCGCCGATGGAATTGCTCTGTGGGTCATACCGGTAATCGAGTTCGTCCACGCCTAAGCCTTCTACCGCGGAAAGGGTGGTATATCGGACATAGTTCATCATCGAGACAAGGCGGCCGATCTGTGGAGTAAAGCCAGAGATGTCGGCGATCAGAAACAGGTCTCTTTCATTCATACCTTGCTTCTCGGTTTTCCTAAAAGGATCTGCTGTCTACTCCGCGCAACTGCCTCTTGACGCCAACAACCGAAATGCTCAGTTTCTTCCAGCACCTGTGAAGCGGTCTAGTCAGGCAAGCCGATTCAACCTTGCGACCATGAAACCCGATACGGTTGATTGATGATGGGGGTGGTTCCGCCTCTCAGGATCTTTCCACTAAAGTGTTTTGGTAGGGTCTTTAGCGCTGAAGAAGAGACTCCGCCTGAATTGAGCCGAGCCGCGAAGCGGGCTTCGGGTTGAATGAAATTGTTAGGCCGCACCGTCATCAACTGGCGGATAGAGCCAATGGTCGAGTTCCCAATACACGCTAAGTCCGTAAATGCCAACGAGTGAGGCGATTTGTGCTCCTGCAGACCGCCTTAACCTAATAAGTGCGGAGTCGAAAGCAGCGATTTGATCATTGTTCATACTACTCTTGGACTCAAGTTCGTGCAGTTCGCCCTCCCGCAGCGTGCGCTGGAACTCACGCAATGCAACACGAATAGCCTCCGAGCGATGGAAGGCAGCCATACGACGTCGCAACTTTTGCATTGTTGCCGTAATTTCATCGCGAACTCGATCTGCCGAGTTGTAGCAATCCTTTGGATGCTCCCATTCAAATGGTGCATAGAACAAACCCTGGTTCTCAAGGTAAGTGACAAGCTCTTCAGCAATCTTTCGCTCATCGGGTGGAGGGTTCCAGGAGAAGCCGCCGATTGGGAAGGAAATTCCGGTAAAGCGGCTGCTGATGTCATTCCAGTAAATCCTTTTCATGACGCCACCTGTGAGAGACCTAACTATGTGTATCTTGATCTGGATGAAATCGGGATGCGGTATTAGTCCTTCGTTTTCCTTCCTCACAAATGAGCGGGTCCATTCCACTAATTTGTTTATTCATGACTTGTGGAGTCTTAAACCACCGTTATGCAGTGGGAATCAGGAAGAACACGGCACAATCTATTACACGCCGTCAGAGAAAGCAAAGCAAAAAGGCGGGCCACATCAGGCGTTCTTTCGAGCGTCCCGTCCCTGAAATATTCAGCACTTGTACGAGTGTGTAACCGTGGTAGCCCACAGTGGACAATCTTCGCAACTTCTTTAACGAATTGCCATCCACAAACTTTGTCCTTCCCACAACGTAACGTCTAGGAATGTCTTTCGTAACAGAAGTAACCATACGTCCAGAATAGTGGATACAGGTAATCAAACCCCACAAAGCCATTGAACTGTTGTCGATTTCGCACTCTAGCAATTTAGGCTTGGACGCATGGTCCAAGTAGGGGCACCGGCCCACAAATGACCGTTCTCAATCACAAGCTCCCGTATTTTCTCTATAAACAGCAAGATTCAAGCGAAAAACGAAAATTGCTCAATTTCGTGTGTTCGAACTCAATATGGAAGGACCACACTCTCACCGCGACGTTTCGCCAACCGTTTGATCTACTTGCAATTACGAACACGACTTGGGAAAGAGAAAAGGCCGCCGGAGCGACTTCCAGCGACCTTCGTCCTATCTGGCTCCCCAGCTAGGACTCGAACCTACAAACCTTCGAAGGAGAGCAGAAGATGGACGCGGATATCGTCAAGAATGCACGCGCGCGGTTGAGTAACGCGCTGGGTGAGAAATTGGCCAGCAAGGCAACGGATGCGTTCTGTCTTGTCTACGGCCGGCCGGCGACGGCGCTTGCCGCGGTCGAAGCCGTCGCGGACCGCGCGGTTACGCCGTCCGTTGTTCTCGAATTCACGCAACGTCCCGACGTCTCGGACGCGATAAACAAAGCGGTCGAAAAAGTGCGCACCTCGAAGGCCTGGACCGATGTTCGAAACGCTTTGAAAAAACTCGACGTCGCCGCGAAAACGACTGGAGCGGTTACGGAAGTGATGGAAAGCGGGCGCTCTGAACCCGAGCCGCTGCCGGTTTCTGCGGCGCGTCTGCTGCGTCACGTCAAAGTTGTCTCCCTGCGCGACAATTTTTTCAAGGTCGCTGGTCCGATAACCGACACCATCGAGAAAAGCGGATCATTTTTGCCTCGCGCGGAAACAGCAACGCGCGTTTCGAGTCGTGCTCCGATCACACAGGTCTGCTGGTTAAACCGTACGGTGCGTTCGTGGTCCGATCCGCGCAACCTGGCTGAGGTGGCGGCAGACGATTCGATCGAACGCATCGACCTGCCACGTCGTCTGGCGCCTGAGATCAGCACCAGCGGGAAAACAGCCGGCGCGCCGCAATTCAGAAAGAAGTTCAAGCGCACAGGCAAGGGAATCATCGTCGCCGTCATCGACGGAGAAGTGGCACTGACGCACCCAGCACTTAAGGGACGCGTGGTCCATAAAATGAACTTCACCGACGAAGCGTGGGGTCATCCACACCCACATGGCACGGCCGTCGCAGGCATCATCGCTTCGAAGGATAGCAACTTCACAGGAATGGCGCCGGAAGCCACGATCTACAGTTACAAAGTGTTGGCTAACAATCCGTCGCTGACCGGAACGGATTTCGATGGAGCACTCGCGATACAACAGGCGCTCGAAGATGGTGCTCACATTGCGAACTGTTCGTGGGGTGTTGGACCAGCAGGAGACGGTAGCTCGCGAGAAGCAAGAGCCTGCAACGAGGCTTGGAACACCGGATTGGTGATCGTCAAAAGCGCCGGCAACAACGGTCCAGGACCGAGTACGCTGACGACTCCAGCAGATGCAGACGGCGTCATCGTTGTCGGAGCAACAGACCGGTCCGGGAAGAAGGTTCAGAAATACAGCAGCCGTGGTCCAGCATTGGCGAAGCAGCGTCCGCACATGATCGCGCCGGGTGGAATTCTCGGCGGAGCGGGAATCAGAAGTTGTCTGGTCGGAGGCGGGTTCGGAGATTGCGGAGCGGGTACGAGTTTCGCGGCGCCACACGTCGCGGGAATTCTCACGCTGCTGCTCGAGCGTGAACCAAACCTGACGCCGAACGAGTTGCGAGACACGCTTTCGAATGCATGTGCATTGTTGAAGGAGCTTGACGTTAACACGCAGGGACGAGGGTTGGTGTCGTTGATACGAGTGGCCTAGTCTTGTTTGATAGCATGAGGAACGTCGAGTTTTGCGATGTGTTCGTGTTCGGATAATTGTTTCACGCAGTCAGTGGGAACGCGGGCACGAACGGTACGATTGATCCATGCCTGACCGGTCAACTCGCCGCCTGCGTTCCGAACGGCTTGCTCCACGGGTGCGAGGTCGCGGATGAAGTTTTCTTTCAGCGCTGCGATCTTTTCCGCGCGCGATTGAGGTTGTTGAGCCCCGGGCTCGTTCTCCGGACGCAGCTCGATAACCACGTCGAGCATCTCCGACGCTTCCGCCTTTTGCAGCGCTTCCAATAATTCCCCTGTTACTTTACTTCCCATCCTCAAAAGAATTAGGCCACAAAAAGGCACAAAAAAGATAGACTGAAAAGATGTTGTTGACGATCACAACTACACATGATCCGGCGACTGACCTCGGTTACCTGCTGCACAAGAATCCGGCGCGATTGCACTCCTTCGAGCTTTCGTTCGGACACGCACACGTGTTTTATCCGGAAGCGACGGCCGAGCGTTGCACGGCGGCGCTCCTGCTCGACGTCGATCCAGTCGGACTCGTGCGCAATCGCAGGGGACCGGGGCAGGGCGGCACGTTGGACCAGTACGTCAACGATCGTCCGTACGTTGCATCGTCGTTTCTGAGCGTTGCAATCTCGCGCGTGCTCGGGAGTGCTCTCGGCGGCAGAAGTAAAGACAGACCCGAACTCGCCGCTACGTCGATTCCCCTGCAAGCGAAGATTTCCGTGCTTCCATGTCGTGGTGGTGAAGGTTTTCTGCGCCGTCTCTTCGAGCCACTTGGCTATCGCGTCGAGGCTCAGCGCCATCCACTCGATACAACATTTCCCGAGTGGGGAGAAAGCACGTATTACACCGTCGAACTCACTGGCAACGCGCGTTTGCAGGATCTGTTGACGCACATCTACGTGCTGATTCCCGTGCTCGACAACGAGAAGCACTACTGGGTCGGCGACGACGAAGTCGAGAAACTCCTGCGACACGCCGGTGCGTGGCTCGCGTCGCATCCGGAGAAAGAAGAGATCGCAAAGCGTTACCTGAAATACAGGCGCGACCTCGCGAGAGACGCTTTGGCCCGTCTGGTGGATGAAGAAACACCCGATCCCGACGTCGCAGTAGAGAGACACGACCGCGAGGAAGAGGTTGTTGAGAGAGGTTTGAACCTGAACAACCAGCGCCTCAACACAGTGCTTGCCGCGCTCAAAAGCGTAAACGCGCAAAGAGTTCTGGACCTCGGTTGTGGCGAGGGAAAGTTGCTCGGAGCTCTGCTACAGGAAAAGAGTTTCAGCGAGATCGTAGGTGTCGACGTGTCGCATCGCGCGCTGGAAATCGCTCACGAGCGGTTGCGCCTGGAACGACTGCCAGGACGTGTGCGCGACAGGCTCAAGCTCATGCAGGGCTCGCTGACGTACCGAGACAAGCGGCTCAGCGGTTTCGATGCGGCGGCAGTCGTCGAGGTGATCGAGCACCTCGACCCGCCGCGTCTCGCGGCGTTTGAAAGAGTATTGTTTGAGTTTGCGAAGCCCGGTGCGGTTGTCGTCACGACACCCAACGTCGAATACAACGTGCGTTTCGAGACGTTACCCGCAGGCACTTTTCGCCACAAGGATCATCGCTTCGAGTGGACCAGAGCAGAGTTTGAGCAGTGGGCGCAGCCAATCGCCGACACGTACGGATACGACGTGCGGTTTTTACCGATAGGACCAGAAGACAGCGCTGTGGGCGCGCCGACGCAGATGGCCGTCTTCGAAAAAAAATTTGAGCCACAGATGACGCAGATAAAAAATCCGCGGATATTTCTGTGTTAATCCGTGGCATTTAAAATGACGAATATAAGCATTCCAGAACTATCTCTCGTTGTACTCATCGGACCATCCGGGTGCGGGAAGTCGACCTTTGCGAAGAAGCACTTCAAACCAACTGAAGTGCTTTCGTCCGACTTTTGCCGCGCTCTCGTCTCAGACGATGAAAACAACCAGGCGGCCACGAAAGATGCTTTCGAGATCCTGCACTTCATCGCCGCAAAGCGTCTCGCTGCCGGCAAGTTGACGGTCGTCGATGCTACGAACGTGCAGGTCGAAGCACGCAAACCGCTCGTCGCACTGGCGCGCGAATATCACGTGCTTCCGGTTGCTATCGTTCTGAATCCACCAACCAGGGTTTGCGAGGATCGTAATCGTCTGAGATCTGATCGCAACTTTGGTCCTCACGTGATTCGTCAACAGACTCAACAACTGCGACGCTCGATACGCAATCTAAAACGAGAAGGCTTCCGTCACATTTTCGAATTTTCAACGCCGGAGGAGATCGACGCCGTCGAGATCCAGCGCGAGAAGCTCTGGAACGATCGCAAAGACGAACATGGACCATTCGACATCATCGGCGACGTACACGGATGTTTCGACGAGCTCCATGCACTGCTAAACGAACTCGGTTACGAGATCAACTCGCATTTCGAAGCTCGTCATCCTGAAGGGCGCAAAGCAGTGTTTCTCGGCGATCTCGTCGATCGTGGACCAAAGATTCCTGAAGTCTTGAAATTAGTGATGACTATGACCGCGTCTGGTCAGGCGATCACCGTGCCTGGAAACCACGATACCAAGCTGATGCGCAAGCTTCGCGGAAGAGACGTGCAGATCACGCACGGTCTGGCTGAATCGCTGCAACAGCTCGAAGGCGAGCCGCCCGAGTTCAAAGAGCACGTCGCGTCCTTTATAGATAGTCTCGTCAGTCACTACGTGCTCGACGATGGTCGTTTGGTGGTTGCTCACGCAGGGTTGAAAGAAGCACTGCAGGGACGCGGTTCGGGAAAGGTCCGTGACTTTGCGCTCTACGGCGAAACAACCGGTGAAACAGACGAGTTCGGACTGCCCGTCAGGTACAACTGGGCCGCTGAATATCGCGGTCGCGCAATGGTCGTCTACGGGCACACGCCTGTTGTCGAACCCGAGTGGTTGAACGGCACGATTTGTATCGACACCGGATGCGTGTTTGGCGGCAAGCTGACGGCGCTCAGATACCCGGAAAAGGAGTTGGTTTCGGTGCCGGCGTTTCAGACTTACTACGAATCGTCGAAGCCATTCCTACCGGAAGAGGAGCGTGCACCGGCTCTAACCGCGCAACAAAAGCACGACGACATTCTTGATATCGAAGACGTTTCGGGCAAACGAATTGTTTCCACGCGTCTTTATCGGAACGTCACGGTTAGGGAAGAGAACAGCATTGCCGCTCTCGAAGTGATGAGCAGGTTTGCGACGGATCCGAAGTGGCTGATCTATTTGCCGCCAACAATGTCGCCATCCGAGACGAGTCGTCAGCCGGACATGCTCGAACATCCTGCGGAGGCGTTTGCCTATTACCGGCATCAGGGTATCGCGCGCGTGGTCTGCGAAGAGAAGCACATGGGTTCGCGTGCGGTCGTCGTCGTTTGTCGCGATCAGGATGCGGCAAGGCGACGCTTCGGAATCGTCGAGGATCTCGCAGGCATCTGTTACACGCGAACAGGCAGAAGGTTCTTCGACGATCGTGCGCTGGAAGCAGAGTTCATCGCCAGAATTCAGAGGGGGATGGATGGGCTGTGGGAAGAGTTTGAGACGGATTGGATCTGCCTGGATTGTGAGTTGATGCCGTGGTCGGCAAAAGCTCAGGAACTCTTGCGCCAGCAATATGCTGCCGTCGGTGCAGCAGCGCATGCTTCACTCGCCGACGTTATCACCGCGCTCGAGGAAGCCGAGCGGGTTACTGCTGACGTTGCTCCGCTGCTCGATCGTTATCGCGCACGCGCCGGTGCTGCGGAAAAATACGTAGACGCCTACCGGCGTTACTGCTGGCCTGTCACTTCACTCGACGACATTAAGCTCGCGCCATTTCACCTGCTGGCGACCGAAGGAAGAGTTCACACGGATCGCGATCACGTGTGGCACATGGAAACGCTCAGACGACTGTGCGCTGCCGATCCACGTCTACTACTGTCGACGTCTTACATGGTTGTTGACGTAACCGACGTCGCAAGTCAGGAAGCCGGCGTTCAGTGGTGGGAGGAACTCACAGGTCGAGGCGGTGAAGGGATGGTGGTGAAGCCCTTTGACTTCATTACGCGTGGACCACGCGGCCTGGTCCAACCGGCCGTGAAATGCAGAGGCAGGGAATACCTGCGAATTATCTATGGACCGGAGTACGCGTTGAGCGAGAACCTCGAGCGATTGCGCGGGCGTGGCTTGTCAACCAAGCGTTCGCTGGCACTTCGCGAATTTGCGTTAGGTATCGAAGCGCTCGAGCGGTTTGTTAGAAAAGAACCTCTGCGACGCGTTCACGAATGCGTGTTCGGAGTGCTCGCGCTCGAGAGCGAACCGGTCGACCCGCGTTTGTAGCTAAAGTCGACCCGCGTTTGTAGCTAAATAGGTCGATCTTGGATGAGGTCAGTACCGAAACGCGGTAGTGTCGGGTCAGCCTCGGAATCACGGTCGACGCGACGCTTATGGATAAACGATCTTAAATCTGCCTGGAATTCCCGGTGCAAAAAGCGGTTTCAAGTCGCTGAATGAAATCTCGACTGACTGATCGCCTTCCGCACACGCGAGGATCTCACAAGCGTCAAAGTTAAAGTTGATCCCGTTGGACGTGATGTGCCAGTTCTGAAAGTTTTTCAGTGAAGGCGCGAGCCGTGACTTGTTCAGGCGGTCAGGCACACCGGTGGTTTCTGATAGCTGCTTAATGCAATGTTCAGAGATAAAGTCCAGGTATCTCGAATTGCTCTTGAAGAGGTCTGGCAGTTGTAACTCGCGGCCGGAAACGAGGTCGTAATTCACCGACTCACTCTCCTGCACCGCATGAGCAGCTCCTACACCATAGCTGTAGCCCGAGAAAAAGATACTCAGGAAAGATTCAGTGGCGACGCTCACTTCATAATCCAGATTGACGCTGTTGTAAGTTCCCGGCAGCCGTTCCTGATCTCTGCGAATCTCTTCTTTCGACTCGCTTAATGGCCACTGGTATTTAGCGGTCGCGAGCGCTTTCATCTGTTGATTGATCCTGCGAATTGCGGGAGTCTCGTCGCCGGTAATCTGCGGATACTTAACGTTAATGTCGTAGTGCAGACTCTCGCTCTTTAGGTTCACGTTTTCCGGCACCAGCACTAATCGACCTTCGGCGAAGGGATATTGACGATCAGGCGCCTCAGTCAGCGCGGGATTTATTGCTACTCCGATTTGCTGCTGTTGTTGACCGGGCGGGCACCGCTCGACCACGACTGGCTCCGCAACGGCGTTGCGGGTTGCGTCCCAGGATGAGGCAGTCACAAGTCCCGCTGTAAAGGCGAGGAAGCTGCTGATGAGACTAAGGCCAAAACGTTTCATATCAACCTCACATGCATGTCAAAGCCGTCGACGGTCCGGGGAGTGCGGTTTGGAGGCTCTAAATTTACATCTGAGGTTCAATAAATGCCAACTCATTTTGTCACAAGTTGCACGTATTCGATGACCGTCCGCATACAGTAAAAGGCGCAGATTTCCGCAGATGAACGCGGATCTGATCCGCGTTTATCTGCGAAAATCTGCGGCTAAATAATGTTACTGCTCGGTATCGAGGTGCCAACCGACGTTGACCAGCTCATCTCCACGCCGCACGAACATTTC